>Ga0114129_10000676_pt1 | contig 42918 bp, 40 predicted proteins | sample RhiMetdeltSRZDD1_FD_80071 | JGI IMG/M metagenome (GOLD analysis project Ga0114129, IMG submission 80071) | Populus rhizosphere microbial communities from Tennessee, USA - Rhizosphere MetaG P. deltoides SRZDD1 (version 2) (version 2) | ecosystem: Host-associated > Plants > Roots > Rhizosphere >...
GTCCTCGCCACGCGGTCGCACGTTCGCACCGGGCTCGACCGCGCCCAGCTCGACCCAGTCTCCCGCGCTCTCGCTGAGCTCCTGCGGCACGACGGTGTCGGTCACCCGTGGCATAGGCGCACCGGTCATGATGCGGAGCGTCTCGCGCGGTCCAATGCCGCCCTCGTAGACGGCGCCGGCGGGAAGGTCCGCCACGACGCGGAGGCGCGCCTGGCCAGCGGGGACGAGATCCGCCCCGTGGACGGCGTACCCGTCCACGGCGGAGTTGTCGGCGGACGGGACGTCGAAGGGAGCCAGGACGTCCTTCGCCAGGACGCGCCCGAGCCCTCGCGCCACCGGGAGCGTCTCCTCCGGCGCCGCGCCCGCCACATCGGCGAGGATGCGGGCCCTGGCCTCCGCGACGGGAATCATGGCGGCGCCCGGTATTATACCGGGCGGTCTGCTATAGTGGCGGCACCGATGGACGACGCGCGCGAGTGGACCGCGACGGCGCCGCGAGCGGGCGCGGACGCGCCCGCGGCGGTCCAGCCGGGCGACCCGTGGGGCGCGCCGGTCTGGGGTCCAGACCTGCTCGCGACCGGCGTGCCGGACGCCGCGGGTCTCACGCCGGCCGGGGTCCAGCGTCGCGGGGTCGCGCTCGTCGTGGACCTGATTATCGTGGCGCTCCTCTGGGCGGTTGGAATGCAGATCGCGCTCGGGCTCGCCCGGCTCGCTCCCCGCCTCGACCTCGTCGCCCAGGCGTTCGCGCGCACGTGGCAGCTCGTGGTGCCCGTGGCGTACTTCGTCCTGAGTCACGGCACCGGGGGCCAGACGGTGGGCAAGCGACTCCTGGGCGCGCGTGTCATCGACGAGGGCGGCGCGCCGATCGGGTACCTCCGCGCACTCGGGCGGTGCGTGGCCACCGTGGTGGCGGCGATGCCGTTCGGGATCGGCCTCGCGGTGGCGGGGCTCCGGCGAGACCGACGTGGGCTCCATGACTTCCTGGCGGGGACCCGCGTGGTACGGATGCGGTGACCCAGTCGAGCGTCGGGTTCCGCGGGTGACCCTCGACGTTCTGCGCGAAGCGGCCCGGCTGGCCGAGCGCGGCGAGTCCGCGGGGCTCGCCACGATCGTGGCAACCCGCGGCTCGACGCCCCAGAAGGTGGGAGCGCGGCTCCTCGCGCGGGACGGCCATCGGCTCGCGGGAACGCTGGGGGGCGGAGCGGTGGAGGCGGAGACGATCCGCGAGGCGACGCTCGCCGCGGCGGGCGGTCCGCCCGCGCTCCGGGAGTACGCCCTGTCGACCGGCGTCGACGAGTGGGGGCTGGCGTGCGGCGGAACGATGCTCGTGTTCGTGGAGCAACTGGACCGACTGGCTCTCGGGTGGCTCAGGCGGGCGCTCGAGGCCACGGAAGGCCGCGACCCGGTTGCGGTCGTGACGCTCCTGGACGGGGAAGAGGCCGGTGTCCGCCTTCTCGTGATGCAGGGTGAGACCGTCGGTGCCCTGTCACAGGCCGCCCTGACGGCTGCCGCGACGGATCTCGGGACCCGCGTGCTCGAACAGGAGGCCCCCGAGCTCGGCGCGGTCGAGGGTGTCCGGCTCTACGCCGAGCCCTTCGGCGCCCCGCCCGCGTTGATCGTCGTCGGGGCCGGCCACGTGGGAAAGGCGCTCGCCGGCCTGGCGCGCGGCCTCGGCGTTTCGGTGACCGTGGTCGATGATCGTCCCGAGTACGCGAGCCGCGAGCGCTTCCCCGAGGCCAACCGAGTGGTCGCGGCGCCGGTCGGCGAGGCGCTCGGATGGCTCCCGATCGGCCCAGCGACGGCGATCGTGGTGGCCATGCGGAACCAGGACCTCGACTACGAGGCGACAGCCGGCGCCCTCCGGACGCCGGCCCGCTACGTCGGGCTCATGGGAGCGCGCCGGAAGGCCATCCTCGTGACGGAGCGCCTGGTGGCGGACGGATTCCCGATCGAACGCATCCGAGCGCTTCGGGCGCCGATCGGCCTCGACATCGGGGCCCGTGCGCCGGAAGAGATCGCCGTCTCGATCCTCGCCGAGTGGCTCATGGTCCGGCAGGGAGGTACGGGAAGGTCGCTGCGCCTCGACGAGGATCTCTTCGAGAAGGCCGCCGGGCACGGCACGTCCACGTAGACCTGGCCGGGTTCCGGTGTCCCGTCGCTCAGGTGGGGCCGCTACCGCTTCCGCTCCGCAACCGGCTGGCCGAACTGGTCCTGGAGGCCTTCGAGCCAGGCGAGGCGAGGGAGACCTTGCTCGCGCTCGCGCGCGCCTCTGGCACCGACGGATCCACCGTCGACCCTGCCGATGCCGGCCGTCTGCTGGCGCTGGGCTGGTTCGAGTCGGTGGCCCCAGGCCGGGTTCGGCTCGTGGGCGCATACCGGGCTCACAGGCCGAGCCTTGCCGAGCGCTCCTCTCGGGCGGCGTCGGCGGTCCGGGACTGGCGGGATCCTGGCATCGGGGGGATGGCGCCGCTGCTCGACCGAGCGGCGGCGCTCGCGAACCATGGCCTCTTCTTCGAGGTGCACGAGCTGCTCGAGACTGTCTGGTTCCGCGCGACGGAGCCCGTCCGGACGGCGCTCCAGGGGTTGATCCAGATCGCGGTGGGGTTCCATCACCTCGAGAACGGGAACCGCGATGGGGCACGCTCGCTCCTCGTCCTCGGCCTCGCGAAGCTCGCGGAGGCGGGGGGGACCCTGCCCCTCGACACCCGCGAGTGGCTGGACGAGCTCAGGACGACGCTGGCCACGCTCGCCACCGGGGGCACCCCGACGCGGATTCCGCACTGGCCACGTCCGGTGGTCTCGCTGCCTTGAGCGATCCCACGACGGGACCCGAGGAGACCTGATGGCGCTCTTGCTGAACGAGTCCGATGTCACGATGCTCCTCCCGATGTGGCTGGCGCTCGAGGCCGTCGAGGAGGTCTTCCGATGGCAAGGGGAGGGGAAGCTGACGAACAGGCCCCGCGTCCGCCTGCCGGTGCCCGCGGGGCTGCTCCACGTGATGCCGGCGGCGCTGCCGGAAGCGCGCGTCATGGGGCTCAAGACCTACGCGACCGTGCGCGGCGGCACCAAGTTCGTAGTCCTGCTCTTTTCGGCCGAGACCGGCTCCCTCCTCGCGATCATCGAGGCTGACAGGCTCGGTCAGATGCGGACCGGGGCCGCTTCCGGCGTCGCCACCAAGCACCTCGCCCGACCGGACGCCGACCGCGTGGGGTGCTACGGCACCGGGTGGCAGGCGCGCTCTCAGCTGGAGGCGGTGTGTGCCGTGCGGCGGGTGCGCGAGGCGCGCGTCTACGGGCGGGACCCCGAGCACCGGGCGCGGTTCGCCGAGGAGATGGCTCCGCTCCTCGGTGTGCCCGTGGTGGCGGTGGACCGACCGGAGGCGGCGGCCCGCGACGCCTCGATCCTCGTCACGATCACAGGCTCGAAGACGCCTGTGCTGGAGGGACGCTGGATCGCGCCCGGCGCCCATGTGAACGCCGCCGGCTCGAACTCGCTCCAGCGGGCCGAGCTCGATGTCGAGGCCGTGCGCCGTGCCGGCCTCATCGTGACAGACTCGCTGGAGCAGGCAAAGGTCGAGTGCGGGGACCTGGTCGCTGCGCTGGAGCAGGGTGTGATCCGCTGGGACGACGTGCACGAGCTGGGCGAGGTGGTCGCCGGGCGCCATCCCGGCCGGAAGGGCACCGACCAGGTCACCCTTTTCGAATCCCAGGGCGTGGCGATGGAGGACATCGCCGTCGCGGTGCGGCTCGTCGCCCGGGCGCGCGAGCGCCGTGTGGGGACGGAGATCCCCATCTGACGATGGCGTCGAGCGTGGGGCGCGAGGGCGAGCTCGACGTCGTCGTCGTGGGCGGCGGGAACGCCGCCCTCTGCGCGGCCCTGGCGGCCCGGGAATCTGGGGCGCGGGTGCTGCTCCTCGAGAAGGCGCCCCCGCACGAGCGCGGTGGCAACTCGTTCTTCACCGCGGGCGGCTTCCGGTTCACTCACGCCGGGCTCGAGGACCTCCGGCGAGACGTCCTCGTCGACCTCACCGACGAGGAGGCGGCGACCGTGGACGTGCCGTCCTACACCACCGACCAGTTCCTCGACGACCTCATGCGACTCACGGAAGGGCTGAGTGACCCCGACCTGGCGGACATCCTGATCCGTCGGTCGCGGCCGACCGTCGTGTGGATGCACGCTCACGGGGTGCGGTGGATCCTCATGATGGCGCGCCAGTCGTACCACGTCGGCGGCAAGCACCGCTTCTGGGGCGGGCTCAACGTGGAGGCGGTCGGCGGCGGTCCGGGGCTGATCCAGGCCCTCTACGAGGGCGCTGACCGGCTGGGTGTTGAGGTGCGCTACGGGGTCAAGGCGACCGGGCTCCTGCTGGATGGGCGTGGCGCGATCCGCGGCGTGACCTGCCGGGGCCCGGACGGCTTCCTCGAGGTGACCGCGCGATCGGTGGTCCTGGCGTCGGGCGGGTTCGAGGCGAACCCCGAGTGGCGCACCCGGTATCTCGGCCCGGGCTGGGAGCTCGCCCACGTCCGTGGCACACGGCACAACACCGGCGACGGGATCCGCATGGCGCTCGAGGCCGGCGCCCAGCCCTACGGCAACTGGTCGGGCTGCCACGCGGTGGCCTGGGACGCGGGCTCCCCGCCGTTCGGCGACCGCCGGGTCGGCGACATGTTCCAGAAGCACTCGTACCCCCTGGGGATCATCGTCAACGTCCGAGGGGAGCGGTTCGTGGACGAGGGCGCCGACTTCCGGAACTACACGTACGCGAAGTACGGGCGGGAGATCCTCCAGCAGCCCCGGCGCCTCGCTTTCCAGATCTTCGACCAAAAGGTCGTGCCGATCCTGCGGGAGGAGTACCGGATTCGCGAGGTGACCAAAGCCGAGGCGGGGACGATCGAGGATTTGGCCAGGAAGCTCGAGATCGATCCTCCGGGGCTCGTGGGAACCGTGAAGGCCTTCAACGCGGCGGTCGGCCCCGACGCGTTCAACCCCGCTGTCCTCGACGGCAAGAGTACACGCGGCCTCGTGCCGCCCAAGTCCAACTGGGCGCAGGCGCTCGACACACCGCCCTTCGTCGGGTACGCGGTTACCTGCGGAATCACCTTTACGTTCGGCGGCCTCCGCGTGACGCCGCGCGCGGAGGTGCTCGACACCGAGGACCGGCCCATTCCCGGCCTCCTCGCCGCCGGCGAGCTGGTGGGCGGCCTGTTCTACGAGAACTACCCCGGGGGCACCGGGCTCATGGCCGGGGCCGCGTTTGGCCGGCTCGCGGGGGAGCAGGCGGCTGCCTACGTGGCCCGGACGCGCTGAGGCCGGTAAAGGAGGGCGATCGTGGATCTCGGGATCTCGGGACGGGTCGCGGTGGTGACGGGAGGATCCAAGGGCATCGGGCGCGCGGTGGCCGTCGGGCTCGCGAGCGAGGGGTGTCGCATTGCGATCGTCGCGCGAGGGGCCGAGGCCCTCCGGGAGACCGCGGACGCGCTACGGGCCAAGGACGCCGAGGTGCTGACCCTGTCCGACGACCTTACCGAGCCCGACGCCCCGCGCCGGGTCGTCGATGGCGTCGTGGCGCGGTTCGGCCGGCTCGAGATCCTGGTGAACAACGCCGGGGCGATCCGAGGCGGTGACTTCCTCTCGACACCGGCCGAGGAGTGGGCAGACGACTGGCGACTCAAGGTCCTCGGCTACGTGCGAATGGCGCAGGCGGCGATTCCGGTCATGCGGGCTGGGCGGTGGGGGCGGATCGTCAACGTCATCGGCGCGGCCGCCCGAAACCCGGCCACGACCTACATGGCAGGCGGTATTGCCAACGCCGGTCTGATCAACTTCACCCGAGCGCTGGCCGACCTCGCGGCTCCGGACGGGATCCTGGTGAACGCGGTGAGCCCGGGGGCGACGGCAACCGAGCGGTGGGACCGCCTCGTCGCGCAGCAGGCCCAAGCTCAGGGGCAGCCGGTGGACGCGCTGCGCGCCGAGGTGGCGCGGAAGCAGCCCCTGGGTCGCATCGGCCGGCCGGAGGACGTCGCGGACCTAGTCGTCTTTCTCGCCTCCGAGCGGGCCGGCTTCCTGACGGGCGCGTCGATCACGGTCGACGGGGGGGCGAGCCGGGGCGTCTATCTCTGACGGGAATCCCCTTGACACCGGTCCCGGCCGCCGAGTACGTTCGTCGCACTCCACGGGGCTCTCCTTGAGCGACGTGTCGTCCGTCCGTTGCCTGCCCTCGGAGAGGCGCGCCTCTCTGGGGGCTTTGTTGTCTCTCCCCGAGGCCGGAGGTGACCGATGCCCGCCAAGCTCTTCGTAGGAAACCTGTCCTACCAGGCCACGGAGGAGGACCTTCGGGAGCTCTTCCAGCAGGCCGGAACCGTCCAGTCGGTCCGGATCGTGACCGACCAGTTCACGGGGCGGCCGCGTGGTTTCGGCTTCGTGGAGATGTCGACACCGGAGGAGGCCGCCCGCGCGGTCGAGCAGCTGAACGGCCGGGTGTTCCGGGATCGGAACCTCGTCGTCGATCAGGCGCGGTCCCAGGCCGGCGGTGGCGGAGGGGGAGGCCGACCTCCGGGACGGGGACCCCGGGATGATCGCCGCGGCCCGGGTGGGGGTGGGAGAGGGTCCTACAACCGTTAATCAGGCTCGGCCTGATGCAGGTTCCACCCCAGTCGCTGGCCCGGAGTCAACTCTGGGCATAGTCGCGCGCCTCCCTCGGGACGGGAGTGCAGTCGGTTAAATCGTCACCGCCCCTGGCCGGTCGCGCCGTAGGGGTTGCGCTGTGGGACTCAACACCCGTATAGTTACACGGTGACCACGCGTTATCTCGAGACCGGGGCAAAGAGTGTCCTCAACGCCGTCCAGGGGATGGGATTCCGCTGGAGCGTCAATCCCTACCGCGGGTGCGTCCACGGCTGTCACTACTGCTTCGCGCGCCGTTATCACACGTATCTCGACCTGGGGGCTGGCGAGGACTTCTCGGGGGTGATCCTGGTCAAGGTGAACGCCGTGGAGGTGCTGCGGGCGGAACTGGCTCGGCCTGGCTGGCAGCGCGGGATGGTGGCGGTGGGGACCGCGACCGATCCCTACCAGCCGATCGAGGGCCGCTACCGCCTGACGCGCGGAATCCTCGAGGCCCTCGCCGACGCGAGGACGCCGGCGAGCGTCGTGACGAAAGGCCCGATGGTGATCCGGGACCGCGATGTGCTGGCGGCCGTGCGCGACCGGGCTGGTGTCTCGGTCTGCGTGAGCCTCACGACGCTCGATCCGGACCGCTGGCGACGGCTTGAGCCCGGGACGGCGCCGCCGCATCAGCGGCTCCGGGCCGTGGAGGTCCTGGCAACGGCTGGCATTCCCGTCGGCGTGCTGCTCGCGCCGATCGTGCCTGGGTTGACGACCGATCGCGCGAACCTCGAGGCCGTCGTCCGCGGGGCGGCCGAGCACGGGGCCGCCTTTCTGGGGGCCGGCGTGCTGCACCTCGCGCCCGGCGTACGCGAGCACTTCGACGGCTTCCTCTCCGCCGAGGCGCCCGAGCTCTTGCCGCTCTACCGGCGCCTCTACCCAGGGACTCGCGCGCCGGCCGGTGTCGAGCGAAGCCTCGGCGCCACGGTGGCCGACCTCCGCCGGCGCTACGGTCTGGCGGACCGTCCATCGCCGGCGCTGGGCAGTGGGGAACCCGCGAGGGACGATGCCAGCCGCCGGGTCACGGAGTCCCAACTCAGCCTGGGCTTCTGAGCCTGGCCAACATGGTGGGGGACGACCGCTTCAGACGCCGAGGACCCGCCGGTACTCCGACAGCAGGACGGCGCCGATGACGCGGCGGCCGTCGGGTGCGAGCACGGTCGGGATCGCCCGGACACCGTGCTGCGACACGGCGGCCTCGTAGTCCTCCAGAACCGCCTGCCGGCCCTGGCCGGCCTCGTAGTCTCTGAGGAACCGACCTGCGTCGACACCCGCCACGCTGCCGACGACTTTGACGACCTCCTCCGAGCGGCCGATGTTGACCCCGTCGGTGAAGAACGCGCGGTAGAGGGCGAGATGCGTGGCCTCGAAGAGCTCCTCACCCTGGAGCGCGACGCATTTCGCCGCGTCGAGCGCCGGCAGGCTCCAGGTCGGATAGTCGGGCCGAGACCACGTGCGGTACTCGACGTCAGTGTCGCGCGCGAGGTCGCGGCAGCGGGCCCAGCCCGTCTCGCGATGTGTCCCCTTGAAGGTCGCGCTGGGATCGGGCGCCGGGCGGAGAGGGAAGGCGCGCCAGCGGAGCGTGACGCGTCCACCGGACTGGTCGCGGAGTGTACGGAGGCGCACGGCCGCCACGTAGCACCAGGGTCAGAGGTAGTCGGCGTACTCGATGAGCTCCACGGCCCGGATTGTACGTGGCGTCCCGACGCGGCGCAAAACGCGCCGGCGCCCGAACGTCACGTTGGCCCAACGGCGCACGTCCGGACGTCGCACAGGACGTCGCGCAGGTTGACACACGGGCACGCGCGATCTAGAGTCGCCGCGTGGTAAACGCCTCCAATGCGCGGAGCCCGTCCGCGTCACCCCGTCGGGTCGCTCCGCTCCGTCGACTCGCCCGCCGTCGGCGCGCGAGTCCATACGGCGGCGGTCGCGACTAGGGTCGCAGCGCTCACCGTGGCCGACGGCGGGCGGACGCTGTCGAAGACCGAGGCCCGCGCCCGGGTCTGGCGCGAGATGGAGATCTGCGGTGTCGGCCGGTTTCCGGGCGCCAGCGGACGGATCCCGAACTTCGTCGGCGCCGAGCGGGCGGCGCTCCGTCTCCAGGGATTGCGTGCCTGGCGTGAGGCCCGAGCGGTCAAGATCAATCCAGACGCGCCCCAGCTCCCGGTGCGGCGCATGGCGCTTCGCGAGGGCAAGGTGGTCTACATGGCGGTGCCGCGGCTCCGGAACCTCGAGTGCTTCCTCGAGTTGGACCCTGCCCGGCTGGGCAAGCGGGCCCTCCAGGCGGCCTCGATCCGGGGCGCGGAACGGTTCGGCGTGCCGGTCGGCATCGACGACCTGCCGCCCATCGACCTCATCGTGTGCGGCGCCGTCGCCGTGAACGCGCGCGGCGCCCGGGTCGGGAAGGGGGGAGGGTTCTCGGATCTCGAGTACGGGCTCCTCGTCGAGGCCGGACGGGTCGGGTCGCGCACGCCGATCGTCACGACGGTCCACCCCGTGCAGATTCTCCCCGAGTCGATCGAGATGCGGCCTCACGACCTTCCGGTCGATGTCGTCGTGAGCCCCGAGGGAGTGATGACGCTTCGCCCCGCCTTCCCGCGACCGGCCGGCCTGTACCGGGAGGCACTGGCCCCGGAGAAGATCGCCGAGGTGCCGGTCATCGAACGGGTCCTCCGGCAAGGGGCCTAGCGACGTGGACGCCACCGTCGGCCTCGTGCAGGCCCTCCTGCCGGTGACTGCGCACGTGAACGCGCGGGTTTCGGCTGCCCATCCCTCTGCGCGGATCCTGGGGACGGAGCGCGTAGGATCGGCCGTCGTGGTCGAGCCCGGGGGGCTCCTCCTCACCGTCAACTACGTGGTGATGGGGGCCCGCCGGGTTCGCGTCACGATGACCGACGGACGCCGTCTGGAGGCCAAGGTCGCGGCGCAGGATTTCGAGAGCGGGCTCGCGCTCCTGCGAGTGGCGGCCACCGGGCTTCCCGCGGCCAGGCTCGCGTCATCGGACGAGGTGGTACTCGGAGCGTCGGTCTTCGTGATCGCCGCCACGGGTCCCACCGAGCGGCGGGTCGCGGGTGGCATCGTCACGGACCTGGGCGAGTTCGAGGCGTACTGGGAGTACGTCCTCGACCGCGGGATCGTCTCGAGCGCTGCGAACCCGGGGTTCGGCGGCGGGCCCCTGTTCGATATCCGAGGATCCGTCGTGGGCGTGGTGTCCCTCAACCTGGAGGGTATCGGCCGAGAGTCGCTGGCGATCCCGATCGAGTACTTCACGCGCTACCGGTCCGAGCTTCTCCGGTTCGGCCGCGTCACCAGTCGGCGGCGCCGGGCGTGGATCGGCGTGTTTCCCCACACCCTCGACGAGAGGCTGATCGTCGCCGGGCTCGTTCCCGACGGGCCCGGGGAGCTTGCCGGGCTGCAGGACGGGGACGTGATCCTGCGTGTGGACGGCCAGGAGATTTCGAGCCGTCGGGATCTCTACGCCGTGCTCTGGCGCCACGAGCCGGGTGAGCGGGTCCTGCTCGATGTGCTGCGGGAGGATCGCCGTCAGCGGGTCGAGGTGATCGCCCAGGACCGCTCTGACTTCTACGCCGTCGAGCGCCGGCGTTCGGGCGACCCGCCCCCCGGCTGACGCCTCCAGTACCGTCCATCGCCGGACACCGTTCTCTTTCCTCCTGCCTGGCGATCTCTTGACAGGCTCGGGAGCCCTGCTACTTGAGGGAGTGGAGCCAGGAAGCTGGCTCCGGGGTGCATGAGCACCTTGAATCATTACAACGTTGGAGGGCTCATTCTATGTTCGAACTGATGCGGCGATCCCCGTTCGGGTCCATGCTCCAAGTCCACCGGGAGCTCGACGACCTCCTGAGCCGGTTCCTGAGTCACGACGGCGCGGCGGCGCCCTTCCGGTCCGAGGCGGAGTCGGTGACGTGGTGGCCGGCGGTCGAGAGCTACGCCAAGGACGGTGAGCTTCACGTGCGCGTGGCACTCCCGGGTGTCGATCCAAAGGACGTCGAGGTTACGGTCTCGGACGGCTACCTCACCATCCGGGGCGAGCGGAAGGCGAAGACCGAGGAGCGGGACGGCGGCCGGTACGTGCGTGAGTTCGCGTACGGCTCGTTCGAACGGACGCTAGCGCTCCCCGAGGGCATCGACCCGGGCAAGGTGCAGGCGAAGTTCGCGAACGGCATGCTCGACCTGACCATGCCGGCTCCGGTGACCGTCGTGCCGAAGAAGGTCGAGATCCAGGTCGAGGACGGCGCGGGCCAGGCCAAGGCGGTCAAGGGCGCCTGACGACTTCGGGCAGCGGGGAGTCGGGACCCGTCCCGGTGTGACACGGCCCCCGGGGCACGCCGGGGGCCGTGTTGCGGCCGGGTCCGGAGGTGCACTGGTCTCGGCGGGCTTTGGTATAGTTGGGGCCATGTGGTCGCCGCTCGCGCGCATGGCCGGCGTGGCCGCGGTAGTCGCGCTGGGCGCGGCGGCGCCCGCGACGGCCGACGAGCTTCCCATCGTCGACACCCACCTCCATTACGGCGCGAACAGCTGGCAGGACTACTCCCCCGCGGCCGTGCTTCTGCTGCTGGACCGGGCCGCCGTGCGGCGTGGCTTCGTTTCGAGCACTCCGGACGACGGCACGGTGCGTCTCTACGAGGCGGCGCCGGACCGGATCATTCCCGTGCTGCGCCCGTACCGGCAGGCGGGGGAGCTCTTGAGCTGGCACCAGGATCCGACCGTCGTGCCGTACCTCGAGGAGAGGCTCGCGCGCCCCATCTACCGGGGAATCGGAGAGTTCCACCTGATGGGGACCGAGGCACGGTCCCCGGTCGTACGGCAGGTGGCGGAGCTGGCGCGGCGGCACGGCCTCTTTCTTCACTGCCACTGCGACGCGGAGGCCGCCGAGATCCTTCTCGGACTCGCCTCTGGTGTCCGGGTGCTCTGGGCTCACGCGGGCATGGGCGCGGGTCCCGATGAGGTGGGCCGGCTCGTCGGTGCCTCGGGCCAGCTCCTGGTGGAGCTGGCGCTCAGGTCGGACGTGGCGCCGGGCGGACAGCTCGACCCGGGCTGGCGCGACCTCTTTCTGCGGTATCCCGACCGCTTCATGGTGGGGACTGATACCTGGATTCCGTCGCGCTGGGCGGGCTACGTCGACGTCCAGACCGACACCCGTGTCTGGCTCCGCCAGCTCCCGGCTGACGTGGCGCGTCGTCTGGCGACCGAGAACGCCGAGTCGCTCGCGCGTCGCGGTCCCTGATCCCTGCCGGGGGACCACCGGCAATGACCCAGCATCAGTGCCCGAGGGAGATCAACGATCGATGACCCGCTACGCCGCGAACCTGACCATGCTGTTCAACGAAGTCCCGTTCCTGGAGCGGTTCGAGCGGGCGGCCGCCGCGGGATTCCGCGCGGTCGAGTTCCTGTTCATCCACACGGTGGACGCGGGCGCCGTGGAGCGGGAGCTGAAGCGGCACGGCCTCGAGCTTGTGCTCTTCGATCCTGAGGGTGGGGACTTCGCGGGGGGAGACCGTGGCTACTTGTGCGACCCGGCCCGTCGCGATCATCTGCACACGACGATCCAGGACGCGGCGACCGTGGCGCGGCGCCTGGGCTGCCAGCGGCTGAACGTCTTGGCGGGCAACCGGCCCCCGGGCGTCTCCGAGCGCATCTTGCGGCGCACGGTGGTGGAGAACCTGAAGCGTGCGGCGCCGCTGGCCCGCGAGGCCAGCATCACGATCCTGGTCGAGATGCTCAACACGTGGGAAAGCCCCCGGTACTTCCTGGACCGCCTGGAACTCGGGCTGGACATCGTCCGGGAGGTGGGTGAGACGAACGTCCGTTTCCAGTACGACTGCTACCACATCCAGCGGATGGAGGGACAGCTGATCGAGGGGCTGGTCCGGAATGTGGCGTGGATCGGGCACGTCCAGATTGCGGACGTGCCCGGACGCCACGAGCCCGGCACGGGTGAGATCCATTACGCGAACGTCCTGGCGGCGCTCGACCAGGCCGGATACGACGGCTACGTTGGGCTCGAGTACCGGCCCTCGGCCAAGACAGAGGACTCCTTCGCCTGGCTGCCGCGGGAGGCCCGGGCGCGCCGGTAACGGCAGACCCGGCGCGCGGACCCACGACCGACCACCCGGAGCCGGGTGCGTCGCGACCCCTCCCGGTCGCGACGCCGATCCGGAGCGCCTTCCGCTACTTCTACGATCACGATGGCTTCTTCCTGGCCGCCGGGCTCTCCTTCTACATCGTGGTCTGCATCGTGCCGTTCCTGCTGCTGATGGTCGCCGGCAGCGCGTTCCTGATCTCCAACGAGAAGGTGCTGCGGGAGGTCGTCGACCGACTCGGGACGCTGCTCCCCGTCTACCAGGCCGAGATGGAAGCCGCCCTCCGAGCGGTGATCGCCGCGCGGGGCGTGACGACCCTGGTCGGCACCCTGATCCTCATCTTCTTCGCCTCCCAGCTGTTCGCCGCGACCCGCCTCGTGCTGAACCGGGTGTTCCAGCACAAGGGCCGGGGTCTGATCCACGGGATGCTGTTCGACCTGGGGATGATCCTGTGCCTGACGGTCGGGTTTCTCCTCAGCATCGGCGTGACCGGCGCCTTTGCGTGGGTCCGGGCGATGGCGCTCCTCGTGGGACGGGGCGCGCTCATGCCGGTGGCGCTCCACTGGGCCGGGCTCGCGCTGACCGTCCTCCTCGACACCGCCCTCTTCGTGATGATCTACCGGTTCGTGCCGAACCGCCGCATCCGCTGGTCGAGCGTGCTCGCCGGAGGGCTGGCCACCGGGGTCCTGTGGGAGGGTGCCAAGCAGGGTTTCCGCTGGTACATCGAGGGAATCGGGGTTTACAGCGCCGTGTACGGGTCGCTGGGCGTGACGATCGCCCTCATGATGTGGGTGTACTACTCGGCGATCGTGTTCATTCTCGGGGCGACGCTCATCCGCGGACTCGAGGAGCACCGGAGCCGCGTTTGACCCCGTTTCCGGCGGCCGCTTATAATCCGGCATCGTCCCGCCGCCCCGGCCCGTCTCAAGGGCGCCGCGGCCCGTCTCCCGAGGGGAGGTGATTCGAGGATGGACTCGCCCGTTCGCCTGACGACGCTCTCTCACGGCGCTGGCTGAGCATGCAAGCTCGGGCCAGAGGATCTGGCCCAGGTGCTGCGAATGCTGCCGCCGATTGCCGACCCGAACCTGCTGGTGGGACCGGAGACCTGCGACGACGCCGCCGTCTACCGGCTCACCGACGGTCTGGCACTCGTGCTGACGGTCGACTTCTTCACGCCCATCGTCGACGATCCGCGCGCCTTCGGGCAGATCGCGGCCGCCAACTCCCTTTCCGACGTTTACGCGATGGGCGGGCGCCCGATCGCCATGCTCTCGATCGTCGGGTTCCCGAGAGACAAGCTTCCGATGAGCGTACTCGGCGAGGTGCTACGGGGCGGCGCCGAGAAGGCGCAGGAGGCGGGCGTGAGCGTCGTCGGAGGCCACTCCGTCGATGACGCCGAGCCCAAGGTGGGCTACGCCGTCGTCGGGCTGATCCACCCGGGGCGGATCTGGCGGAATGTCGGCGCCCGGCCCGGTGACGCCCTCGTGCTCACGAAGCCGCTCGGCACCGGTATCATCTCGACCGCGATCAAGCAGGCCAAGGCTCCGGAGCGAGCGGTGACGGCGGCCATCCGGACGATGGCCACCCTGAACCGGTCGGCGGCCGAGGCCGCGGCCACGGTGCCGGTTCATGCGGTGACGGACGTGACCGGATTCGGGCTCCTCGGCCACCTCCGGGAGATGACCCAGGGCTCGAAGGTTCGTGTCCACCTCCACGCCGGGCGGATCCCGCTCCTGCCGGATGTCCTGGCGCTGGCCGAGGCGGGGCTGGTTCCGGGCGGGACCAAGCGGAACCTCCACGCCGTGGCGGCGACGGTGCGGTGGGATCCGAGCCTTCCCGAGCCGCTCCGCGTCGCGATCGGTGACGCGCAGACGTCCGGTGGACTTCTTGTCGCGACGCCGGACGGCGCAGGCCTCCTGCGGGCGCTGGTCGCGGCTGGAGTGGAGGGAGCGGCCCAGATCGGAGAGGTCATCGCCGAGGATCCGGAGGGAGTGATCGAGGTGGGGCCGTGACCGCGCGCCCCCTGGAGGGCCGCGTGGCGGTCGTCACCGGAGCCGGCCGGGGGATCGGGCGGGAGATCGCTCTCCTGATGGCGGCCTCGGGTGCCCGCGTCGTCGTGAACGACTTCGGTGGCGCCGCCGACGGCAGCGGCGGGGCGGCGTCGCCCGCCGAGGACGTCGTGCGCGAGATTCGAAGCGGGGGCGGGGCGGCGGCGTCCAGCTCGGAGTCTGTGACCACGATGGCGGGTGGGGCCCGGATCGTGGGGACAGCGGTCGAGCACTTCGGGCGGATCGACATCGTGGTCAACAACGCCGGGATCGTGCGCGACCGGATGATCTTCAACATGAGCGAGGAGGAGTGGGATGCGGTCATCGCCGTCCACCTCAAGGGCAGCTTCGCCTTGACCCGGGCGGCTGCCCCCCGGTTCCGCGAGCAGCGGTGGGGGCGGTTCATCAACATGACGTCGACCTCGGGGCTGGTCGGCAACGTGGGCCAGGCAAACTACGCCGCGGCGAAGCTCGGGATCGTGGGGCTCACCCGTGTGACCGCCCTCGACATGGCGCGCTACAACGTCACGGCGAACTGCATCTCACCGTTCGCGTGTACGCGTCTGAACGGCACGATCCCCACCGACACACCCGAGCAGAAGGCGCGGGTCGCCAAGCTGGAGAAGATGTCGCCGCGTGACGTCGCGCCGCTCGCCGTCTACCTCGCCTCCGACGACGCGGGCGGGGTGACCGGGCAAGTCTTCGGCGTGCGGGGCAAGGAGATCTTCCTCTTCTCCCAGCCGCGCCCGGTGCGCTCGATCCACCGGCACGATGGCTGGACGCCCGAGCGTCTGGCGGAGACCTTCCCCGGCACCCTAGGGCACCATTTGGTGCCGCTCGAGAGCTCCGCCCAGTACTTCAGCTACGACCCCCTCGTCTGACGCGAGGGGCGACGGCCGGCGCCCGCCCACGAATGGCCCACGCAAGCCACCCGCCGGCCCCGATGGCGAACAGCGCCAGGGCGCTCCACTCGAGCCAGCCCTCGGCGTAGACGAGTTCCGCCTCGAAGAGGTCGACCGGGACGCGGAACTCGAGGAGCCCCCAGTCGTCCACCCGCGTCTCGAGCCGACCCGCGGCGCTCTTGACCTGCCAGAGCGGATACGCGGCGATGCCGGTGGGGATCCACACGCCGCCCGTCGGGGAAACAAGGACGCGGTAGCGTCGCCAGGTGATCCGCTCGACGCGTGGCCAGGGACGGTCGCGCCGCTCGAAGAGGACGAAGCCCGCTGCCTCGCCGGCCGGCGCGTAATCCGGGCCGAGGAAACGGGCCCGGGCTGCATCGGCTGCTGGGACGACGACGGTGCCGATGCGAAGCCTCCGGGCGAACCGATCGAAGCTTGCCGCCGACAGACGGGCCCACGGCTCGCCGAGGAGACGCTGGCCGTCGAGGCGCTCGGCCAGGGTCAGGAGGCGCGCGGGCGGAACCGTCTGGCCCGTGTAGAAGCGCGCGGCGATCGGCGAGGGATGCGTGAACGTGCCGTGCACGATCTCCCGGCCAGCCCGGAGAGGCGCGAGGCTCGTGACGTGGCTGTGGGGCGCATACCAGGCGGGGTCCCGGTCCAGTCGGAGCGACGAGGTGAGGAACAGGACGCGGTCCGTGTTCCCGCGGAGCGCGCTCCAGAGTCGATCCAGGCGGTGACGGCGCGTCACGTCCTCGAGCGTTGGCCACTCGTCCGGTGCGGGCCACACCGCGATCGTCGACGGCCGCACGCCGCGGTCCGGCAGGATCGTTGCCAGCGCGATCACCATGAGCGCGACGAGAGGCCAGCTCCGGGGATTCGCCCGGGCTGGGATGAGCCGGTCGACGATGACGCCGGCGCCCAGCCCCGCTGCCCAGACCGAGCCCTGCACGATTCCGTCGAGGAGGCGCTGCGGCTCGAACGCGGACCAGCCGTGCGGGAAGAGCCAGAGGTCGCCCAGGAAGAACGCCGTGAGCACGAGCGGCGTCGCCGCGAGCAGCGCGTCGAAGGGTCGGCGCCGGATCCCGACGGCGACCCAGGCCGAGAGCGACGTCATGCCGAGAGCCAGGAGGACCGGGCGCTCCGGCAGGTCGCCGGGTAGCCCGAGGGATAGGTCGCCCCACGCCAGCGGCACGACCCACGCCGGACGGACGGCGAATGGCAGGCTCCAGAAGATCGTGAGGAGCAGGACGAAGCCCCCTGTCGCAGCAGCCTGAGCGACGGTCCGTCGTTCGGGTCGCGCCAGGAGCGCCAGCGCGGTCGCGAGACCGAGGAGCGCGAGCACCGACGGGAGCGTGGACGGATGGGACAGGAGGGCCAGCGCAGCGAGGGGGGGCGCCCAGCGCGGAAGCCGACCGCCCTCGACCCAGGGGCGCAGCGCGAGCGCGAGGAGGGGTAGCCAGGCGAGGCCGAGGCGCGTGGTGAGCGTTCCCCAGCGGAGCCCTGCCTCCACGCCCCCCCGGAGGTCCGCGGAGAGCGCGAGCGCGAGGAACGCCGGCGGCAACGCGAGCCACCGGTTCCCGACCACCCGTGCGAGGAGCGCGTACGTCGTGACGCCCGGAGCGAGGAAGACGACCACGCACAGGAGGCGATAGACCGTTTCGACGGAGGGACGCCACAGGAGCATCGCCCGGATGGCCGCCCCCAGGAGCGCGAACCCGGGCGGATAGAACTGGAGCTCCGGATAGCCGCCCCACCAGTCGGGGTTCCAGTCCGCGGTCCAGGCGGCCGACGGCAGCGAGCGATCAAGCGCGTGCCAGAGGCGGAACAGCTGGCCCGGGTGGTCGTCGAAGGCCGGGACGCCACGGCCGAAGGCAACGTAGGCGAAGGCGCCGCCGTAGAGGACGAGCAAAAGGAGCGGCGCCTCGCGCCGCAGGGCCCTCATGGGGGCATCGTACTATCGACCCCTACGGTGTCCGTGCTCTCTCGGCCAGAAGGCCTGCGATGCGCTGATCCCCAGGACGGCGGACTGTGGAGGCGTTTTAGACCCTCCGCTTGCTCCTGAGACCGTGGGACCGGCCGGACGCCGACGAGCTGCAGCGGGCGACTTGCCGATGGATCGGCCGCGTTCGTCTCGACGAACGCCCAGATTGGCCCGACCCTGAACGGATCGAGGTCTGGTTCGCGCTGTCTGGTGGGCCTGGGGCCGCGCGACCGCAGGCGCGATCGCGGCGCTGCGCTTCTGGTTCGTGCCAGCGGTGCTGCCGAGAATTGCTCGAGAAATCGACGTCACTTTGACGCGCCCAGGCGTGGAATTGCCCTCGACCACGGGCGACAGTCATCGGACACACGCCGGAACCTCGCGATCTACAACGCAGTTCCGGAACGGAGCCTCTGCGCGACAACCCGGCATATGTGTTGCTTCATCCACCAGGCATGAGCCAAAACATCCGCACCCTCGGTGTCCTGGCCCTCCTCACCGGAGCTCTGGCATTGACGCCCGGCACGTCGGTAGGGGACGTGTCGGTCAACGTCAACATCGGCCCACCGCCCCCCATCGTGGTGGCAGCCCCGCCGCCCCTGGTGATCGTCCCGGGGGTGCCGGTCGTGCGCTATGCCCCGTCGCTCCAGGTCGATCTCTTCTTCTTCGATCATCGGTGGTACTACCCGCATGGGGGTTACTGGTATGTGGGCCCGACTTACAAGGGCCCGTGGACCTTCGTTCCGGTCGGGAGCCTTCCACGCCCCATCGTCGCGGTGCCGGTTCAGTACTACAAGGTGCCACCCGGCCATTTGAAGAAGTACGAAGACGGCGGCCCACCGGGCCACAAAGGAAAGGGCCGGGGACACTCGTAGTCGGACCCGGACGCCCGCATCGCGTCCCAGGTCGTCAGTGAGGCGCCGCTCCGGCGTCTCGACACCCTCCTAGACGTCGCTGCTCATCCTCATCGCCGGCGTCGACGACTCTGACTCGCTCTGGTCGGCCAGACTGGCACCAACCTGAGTCAGGGCGCCGCCGGGGGGGACCTTCGTTGACGCCCCTGGGGTGGCGTGGTACATGTCTCTGGTCCGCGTCGGGACCCGATCTCGTTGAGTGGGGCTCAAATCCCCCGGGAGGACCCGGCTCATGACATACGTCCGAGGGCTTGTCTGCCGCGAGTGTGGTCGCGCTGTTCCGCAGAGCCCCGTCCACGTCTGCGAGTACTGCTTCGGGCCCCTCGAGGTCGACTACGAGTACTCGGCGATCCGTGCGGTCCTGACGAAGGAGCGCGTCGCAGCCGGACCTCCCAGCATCTGGCGCTACCGCGACCTGCTCCCGCTCGACGGTGAACCCCTGGTGGGTCGCCACGTGGGGTTGACGCCGCTGGTGCGCGCGCGGAATCTCGGGGAGGCCTGGGGCCTGCGCGAGCTCTATCTGAAGAACGATGCCGTGTGTCACCCGACCTGGTCCTTCAAGGACCGCGTGGTATCCGTGGCCGTCAACAAGGCCCGGGAGCTCGGACTGGACACCCTGGCGTGCGCCTCGACGGGAAACCTCGCCAACTCGGTCGCCGCCCACGCCGCGGAGGCGGGGCTGCCCGCCTTCGTGTTCATCCCGGTCGGGCTCGAGGCGGGCAAGGTCCTCGGCACGCTCGTCTACGGGCCGGTGGTGTTCGCGGTCGAGGGGACCTACGACGACGTCAACCGCCTCTGCTCCGAGCTCGCCGACCGCCACGCCTGGGCGTTCGTGAACGTGAACCTGAGGCCGTACTATGCCGAGGGGTCCAAGACGGTGGGCTACGAGATCGCCGAGCAGCTTGGCTGGCGCGTCCCTGGTCACGTGGTCGTCCCGTGCGCCGGCGGTGGCCTCCTGACCAAGATCGGGAAGGCGTTCGCCGAGCTCGGGCACCTCGGTCTCGTGGAGGGCCAGCCGCCCCGGATGCATGCGGCGCAGGCGGCCGGCTGCGGGCCCATCGTGACGATGATCCGGGAGGGTTCCGCCGTTCTGGTGCCCGTGCGTCCGCGGACCGTGGCCAAGTCGCTCGCCATCGGAAACCCTGCCGACGGGTACTACGCTGCGCAGGCCGTCCGAGAGTCCGGCGGCTGGGCGGCGCACGCGACAGAGGAAGAGATCGTCGAGGCGATGGAGCTCCTGGCCCGTACCGAGGGCATCTTCGCCGAGACGGCCGGAGGCGTGACCCTGGCCGCCACGCGGAAGCTCGTCAACGAGGGTCGGATCGGTGCCGACGAGCCGGTCGTCGTCTGCATCACGGGAAGCGGTCTCAAGACCGTTGAAGCCCTGGACCGCCGGCTGCCCGAGCCGATGCGCGTCGGCGCGAGCCTCTCCGCGGTGGAGGCCGTGCTGCCGGAGCTCCAGGCGATCACCACGCGCTAGGGAGGAACCGAGGATGCCTGTGCTCGTCCGAATTCCCACGCCGCTCCGCCGACACACTGGTGGGGCAGGAGAGGTATACGCGAAGGGCAAGGACGTCGGGGAGATCGTCGACGACCTCGAGCGGCAGTTTCCCGGTCTCCGTGACCGGCTCTGCGACGAGACGGGCGACTTCCGGAAGTTCATCAACGTCTACGTGAATCAGGAGGACGTCCGGTTCCTCCAGGGGCGGGAGAGCCTGCTCAAGGACGGCGACGAGGTCTCCATCGTCCCGGCGATCGCCGGCGGCCGGTAGGCGTCCGGGGCAGAGGGCCGGCCGGCCGTGGGCGTCCGATTCCCCTTCTCCGAGGCCGACCTTCGTCGTTACAGCCGGCAGATGATTCTGCCGGAGGTGGGCGGCGGCGGGCAGGCTCGGCTCCGGCAGGCGCGCGTGGTGGTGGTCGGCGCCGGGGGGCTGGGCTCGCCCGCCGCGCTCTACCTGGCCGCGGCGGGCGTGGGCACACTGGGCCTGGTCGACTCGGACCGTGTCGACCTGTCCAACCTCCAGCGTCAGATCCTTCACGACACCAAGGGCCTCGATCTGCCCAAGGTGGCGTCCGCGCAGGGACGGCTGGAGGAGCTGAACCCCGACGTACGTGTGGTGCCCCACGCTCTCCGACTCGACGCGGAGAATGCCCGGGAGATCCTCCGGCAGTACGACGTCGTCGTGGAGGGCTCCGACAACCTCCCGACCAAGCTCGCCGTCAATGACGCGTGCGTCGCGCTCGGTCGGCCCCTGGTCGTGGCCGGGATCCTGCGCTGGGACGGACAGCTCCTCGTCGTGCGCCCCGGGGAGAGCGCGTGCTACCGGTGCGTCTATCGCCGGGAGCCCCCGGACGGGACGGTGCCAACCTGTGAGGCGGCCGGTATCATCGGACCGGTCGCGGGCGTGGTGGGGAGCCTCCAGGCTGTCGAGGCGCTCAAGCTCTGCCTGGATCTCGCCAGCGCAGCCACCGGGCGCCTGTTGCTGTACGATGGCGCGGCGGCCGAGCTGCGGGCGATCACGGTGCGGCCGGATCCGGCGTGTCCGGCTTGCGGTACCCTTCCGCCGAAGGAGCGAGCACACGGATGATTTCCAAGCGCGTCCAGGGTTTCACCGAGTCCGTCATCCGGGAGATGACCCGGGTCAGCGCCGAGTACGGCGGGGTCAACCTCGCCCAGGGGTTCCCGAACTTCCCGCCGCCCCGGGTGCTCGTCGAGGCGGCGCATCGGGCGCTCGACGGCGACTTCCACCAGTACGCGATCACGTGGGGTGCGCGAAACCTGCGCGAGGCAATCGCGGCGAAGTTCGAGCGCTTCTACGGCTCCCGCGTCGACCCGGAGCGTCAAGTGACCGTGTGCTGCGGCTCGACGGAGGCGATGTTGTCGACGCTCCTCGCCGTCCTCGACCCGGGTGACGAGATCGTCATCTTCGAGCCGTTCTACGAGAACTACGGGCCGGGCGCGATCATCTCCGGCGCGAAGCCGGTCTTCGTGCCGCTCGAGCCTCCCGACTTCTCGTTCGACCCTGACCGGCTGGCGCGCGCCTTCACGTCGCGCACGCGGGCGATCGTCTTCAACAGCCCGAACAATCCGACGGGCAAGGTGTTCTCGCTCCGCGAGCTCGAGATCATCGCCGAGCTGTGCCAGCGGCACGACGTGATCGCGATCACCGACGAGATCTACGAGCACATGGTCTACGACGGTCTTCGGCACATTCCCATCGCCACGCTCCCCGGGATGGCCGACCGCACGATCACCATCTCGGGCGTCTCCAAGTCCTACTCGGTCACGGGCTGGCGGATCGGTTACACGATCAGCTCGCCCGCGCTCGCGGTGGGTATCCGCCGCGCCCACGACTTCGTCACGGTCGGAGCTCCGGCGCCCCTTCAGGAGGCGGCCGTCACGGCGCTCGGCCTGCCCGATTCCTACTACGTGGCGCTCCGCGAGGCCTACCAGGCGCGGCGAGATCTCCTGCGCGGTCAGCTCGACAAGGCGGGATTCCGGACCTTCGAGCCGCAGGGGGCCTACTACATCCTCACCGAGTGCGCCCACTTCCTTGATCGGTACGGCCTCCCCGACGACACGGCGTTTGCCATGTTCCTCATCAAGGAGGTGGGCGTCGCGACGGTGCCGGGCTCGTCCTTCTACGCGCACCCGGACCTCGGGCGCACGAAGATCCGCTTCTGCTTCCCGAAGACGGACGACGTGCTCCTCGACGCGGGCCAGCGGCTCCAGCGCCTCCCACCCGGCCGGTAGCCCGCCTCGTGAGCGGCCCGGCGCTCGGCCGGCACGCCCGCAGCTCCGCACGTGGCTGATCTCGCCGGGCTTCGCCGATCGGCGAGGCAGATCCTCGACGCCGCGATCGCCGCCGGGGAGGCGGGCCGCCTCACGCGGCGGGCGCTCCAGCGCGAGGGCCCGCGCCTCCGCGTCGGGGGCCGCGTGTTCGACCTCGGCCGAGTCCGACGGGTCGTCATCGTCGGAGCCGGCAAGGCGTCGGGGACGATGGCCGAGGCGGCGGAGGCGGTGCTCGACGGCGTGCCCGTCGAGGGAGTGGTGGCGGTGAAGGAGCGCCGATACCCGGGGCCGCGCCGTGTCCGCGTGGTCGAGGCGGGCCATCCCCTCCCGGACGCGCGGGGCGAGGCCGCGGGGGAGGAGATCCTGCGGCTCGCGCGGGACGCCGGGCCCGACGATCTCATCCTCTGCCTGGTCTCCGGCGGCGGATCGGCCCTCACGCCCTCGCCGGTCCCCGGGGTCACCCTCGCGGAGAAGCAGGCGGTGACGCGCCTCCTCCTCGAGTGCGGAGCGACCATCAACGAGCTGAACGCGGTCCGGAAGCACTTCTCGCGCCTCAAGGGAGGCCAGCTGGCGCGGGCCGCGCATCCGGCGCCCGTCGTCGCCCTGCTGCTCTCCGACGTCATCGGCGACCCACTCGACGTGATCGCCTCGGGGCCGACCGCGCCCGACCCGACGACCTTCGACGACGCCCTCGAGATCCTGGATCGCTTCGGGCTCCGCGCCCGGCTGCCCCCGTCGGCGCGTGCGCATCTGGAGGCCGGAGCGCGTGGTGAGGTGGAGGAGACGCCGAAACCGGGCGACCCAGTCCTGGCCGGCGTCACGAACGTCGTGATCGGGAACAACGGGCTCGTCCTGGACGCGGCGGTCGAGGAGGCGCGACGGATTGGACTCGCTCCCTTGCTGCTGACCCGCCGGCTCCATGGCGAGGCTCGGGAGGTCGCGCGGGTCTTCGCGGCCCTCCTCGACGAAACGGCCCGGGGTGGGCTCGCTCCAGGCCGCCCGGCGTGCCTGATCGCCGGAGGCGAGACGACCGTGACGCTCCGGGGACGGGGGACCGGCGGGCGGTGCCAGGAGTTCGCGCTGGCTCTCGTGCCGGAGCTGGCGACCATGCGGGGCGTCGTCGTTCTCGCCGCCGGGACGGACGGGAGCGACGGGCCGACGGACGCGGCTGGCGCCTTCGTGGATCCGACGACGCTCGAGCGGGCGCGCGGGAAGGGGCTCGACGTCCGGCGCGCCCTGGCCGAGAACGACTCCCACCCCATCTTCGCTGTGCTGGGCGACCTGGTGGTGACGGGTCCGACCGGATCGAACTTGATGGACGTGTATCTCGCCGTTATAGATTGAGAGGTTGCCGGACCCCACCGACCGCGTGGTGAGGAATTGAGCGAACCGGTGTGTCGGCCTTGTACGGCGTGCCGTTGCGCAGATTGCCCACGTGTTATCCACCGCCCCCGCACGCAAACGGTGGATTGTTTGACCTCCCTGCACCCTTTCGGTATCTTGAGGTCGCCATGTCCGCGACGAACCTGCTCGAATTGACTACCGACGAGATCGTGGAGTTCGTTGAGGGCCTCGGGCAGCCGGCGTACCGGGGGCGCCAGCTCGCGACCTGGGTCTACGTGAAGGGCACCGCGGACTTCGGCGCGATGACCGACCTCTCGCGCGAGCTGCGCAAGGAGCTGGCCGGTCTGGCCGTCGTCGCGCCGCCTGAGGTCGCCGCCAGCCGGGTGTCCCGCGACGGAAGCACGAAGCTCGACCTTCGGCTCGCCGACGGCCGGACGATCCAGTCGGTGGTCATGCCCGACGGCGACCGCCTGACGCTCTGTGTCTCGACCCAGGTCGGCTGCGGGTTCGGCTGCGCGTTCTGCCTGACCGGGACGATGGGGCTCGTGCGGAACCTCACCGCGGGCGAGATCGTCGGGCAGGTGTGGGCGGCGCGGGCCACCCTCCCGCCGGGGGCCCGGCTCACCCATGTGGTCTTCATGGGCATGGGCGAGCCGCTCGCCAATTACGCGGCGACGGTCAAGGCGCTGCGCATCCTCATCGCGCCCCTCGGGTTCGGCTTCTCGCCGCGCCGCATCACCGTGTCCACGGTCGGCCTCGTGCGGGGCCTCGAGCGCCTGGCCCGGGAGAACCTCCGGGTGAACCTGGCCGTCTCGCTCCACGCGGCCACCGACGAGGCGCGGAGCCGGCTCATGCCCGTGAACCGGGGCTGGGGGCTCGACGATCTCCTGGCGGCGTGCCGACGGTTCCCCCTACCGGTCCGCCAGCGGATGACGTTCGAGTACACGCTGCTGGACGGGGTCAACGACTCGACCGAGGATGCCCAGCGTCTCGTGCGTCGTCTCCGCGGGCTCCGGGCCAAGGTGAACCTGATCCCGTTCAACGAGTGGCCGGGCGCCACCTTCCGGCGGCCGCCGCCCGAGCGCATCATGGCGTTCCAGCGCGCGCTCCTCGACGCAGGCCTCACGGCCACGATCCGGTGGTCCAAGGGCGAGGACGTCGGCGCTGCATGCGGCCAGCTCGCCTCCTGACGGGGTCAGGCCTTGACTTCCATACCATCCCCGCCGTCCGCGCGTGAGGTGCATACACGTCAAGGCCTGACCCCGGTGACCGTGGCGTTCGCGACGCTCGGGTGCAAGCTGAACCAGTACGACACGACGGAGGTCCAGGCGCTGCTCGAGGCCGGGGGCTTCCGGACGGTGCCGTTCGAGACGCCGGCGCAGGTCTACGTGATCAACACCTGTACCGTGACGGCCCGGGCGGACTACTCCGACCGCCAGGCCATCCGCCGCGCCGCCGCGCGGAATCCCGAGGCGGTGGTCGTCGTCACCGGGTGCTACGCGCAGACCAACCCCGAGGCGGTCGCCGCGATCCCCGGCGTCGACCTCGTCCTCGGGACCCAGGACAAGTACGCCCTGCCAGAGCTCCTCGACCAGGCCCGGAAGCGCGCCCGCCCGCTTGTCCGGGTGAGCGACGTGTTCGCGGCGCGGACCCTTCCCACGATCCCGGTCCGGCGCTTCACCCCGGGCTACACGCGGGCCTTCGTGAAGGTCCAGGACGGTTGCCAGCACCGCTGCAGCTTCTGCATCGTGCCCTTCGCCCGGGGCGGGAGCCGGAGCCAGGCCCTGGCGGTCGTGGTCGAGCAGATCGAGGGGCTCGTGGGCGCCGGCTACGCGGAGGTCGTCCTCACCGGCGTGGACCTCGGCCACTACGGCTGGGATCTCAGCCCACGGACGACCCTGGCCGCCCTGGTGCGGCGGCTGCTCGACGTCCGCGGGCTCGCCAGGCTCCGTCTGTCCTCCGTGCTGCCGGCCTACTTCACCGACGAGCTGGTCGAGCTGGTCATCGGCGACCGCCGGGTCTGTCGCCACCTTCACGTGCCGCTTCAGTCCGGCTCGGACCGGGTGCTCCGGATGATGCGGCGGCCCTACACCGCCCGGATGTACCGCGCGCTGATCGAGCGTCTCGCGGGGGCGATCCCCGATCTCGGCCTCGGGGCCGACGTCATCACGGGGTTTCCCGGGGAGACCGACGCCGACTTCGAGGCGACCGAGGCGCTCGTCAAGGCCCTGCCGTTCACCTATCTCCACGTGTTCTCGTACTCGGATCGCCGAGGGACCGAGGCCGCGCGCCGTACGGCGCCCCGCGTGCCTCCGGAGACGATCCGGCAGCGCACGGCCCGCCTCCGGCGCCTCGGTGGGGCCAAGCAGGCCGGATTCCGCCGAGCCCAGCTCGGCCGCGAGCTCTCCGTGCTCGTCCTCGAGCATAGGGAGCGGGAGACGGGGCGGCTCGTCGGGCTCACCGACAACTACCTGGAGCTCGCCTTCGCGGGGTCGGACGCGCTCATCCGCGGATTCGCGCACGTACGGGCGACCGGTCCGGGCGGGCCGAGGCTGGAGGGAGCGCTCGCCGGCGATGGGTGAGCCGCGAGTCGGCGTCATCGGGGGCAGCGGACTGTACGAGCTGGAAGGTCTGACCGACGTCCGCTGGCACCGGGTGCGGACACCCTTCGGCGATCCGTCCGACGACTACTGCATCGGGCGCCTGGAGGACCGCGAGGTCGTGTTCCTCCCGCGCCACGGTCGCGGTCACCGGTTGATTCCCTCGGAGCTCCCGTTTCGCGCGAACCTCTATGGGATGAAGGCCCTCGGCGTCGAGTGGGTCGTCTCGGTGAGCGCGGTCGGCAGCATGCGCGAGCGCATCGCGCCCCTCGACCTCGTCATCCCCGACCAGTTCTACGACCACACGAAGCGCCGCATTCCCTCGTTCTTCGAGGAGGGGATCGTGGCCCACGTCTCCATGGCCGAACCCGTGTGCGCTAATCTCGCCCGCGCGCTCCAGGCGGCGGCCGCCGAGACTGGCGCGACCGTCCACCGAGGCGGTACGTACCTCTGCATCGAGGGCCCGCAGTTCTCGACGAAGGCCGAGTCCCGGATCTACCGGGGCTGGGGGGTCGACGTCATCGGGATGACAAACGTCCCCGAGGTCAAGCTGGCACGCGAGGCGGAGCTCTGCTACGCGACGCTCGCGCTCGTCACGGACTACGACGTCTGGCACGAGACCGAGGCCGAGGTGACGGTCGAGGCCGTGGTGGCGAACCTCATGAAGAACGTCGCCACCGCCAAGGACGTGCTCAGACGCGTGATTCCCCGGCTCCACGGGCCCCGGACCTGCCCCTGCCCGGGGCTCCTCCGGAACGCCGTGATCACGTCCCCGGCCGCGTTCCCGCCGTCGGCTCGCCGCCGGCTGGACCTCCTGATCGGGAAGTACTTCCCGCCGACCCCGCCGGTGCCGACCGCGCGGCCGCGGCGGCCGGCAGCGCCGCTCCGCGCCCCCCGCAGCGCGGCCAAGGGAGCCAAGGGCAGGAGAGCTCGGCGTGGCTGACCTCCTGGTCACGGGCACGCTGGCCCTGGACGACGTCCGCACGCCCTTCGGCGAGGTCACCGACGCCCTCGGCGGATCGGCCACGTTCTTCGCCTACGCGGCCTCCTTCTTCACGGACGTCAAGCTCGTCGCCGTGGTGGGGCAGGACTTTCCCAAGGAGCATCTGGAGCTCCTGGCCGGCCGCGGCGTGGATCTCGCCGGCGTGCAGGTCACCGACGGGCGGACCTTTCGCTGGACCGGGGAATACGGCTACGATCTCAACGAGGCGCGGACCCTCGACACACGCCTGGGCGTGCTCGCCGACTTCAAGCCCGAGCTGCCCCCCCACTACCGACGCTGCCCGTTCGTCTTTCTGGCGAACCTGGACCCGGTGATCCAACTCGACGTCCTCCGGAGCATGGAGCGTCCCCGGCTGGTCGCGCTCGACACGATGAACTTCTGGATCAAGGGGAAGCCAGAAGCTCTCCGGGCGGTCCTGCACGAGGTCGATGCGCTCCTGATCAACGACACCGAGGCCCGCATGCTGGCCGCGGAGCCCAGCCTGGTCAGGGCCGCGCGCGCGATTCTCGCATGGGGACCGAGGGTCGTCGTGGTCAAGCGCGGCGAGTACGGCGCGCTCATGGTCACGCCGGACCGCTTCTTCTTCGTCCCGGCCTATCCACTCGAGTCCGTCTTCGATCCAACCGGGGCCGGGGACACTTTCGCCGGTGGGTTCATGGGAGTGCTGGCGGGTGAGGGGGGGACGAGCGAGGCGGCGCTCAGGCGTGCCCTCGTGTACGGGAGCGTGATCGCCTCCTTCACCGTCGAGGATTTCTCGCTCAACCGACTCAAGCGCTTGACGCGCCCCGACATCGAGGAGCGCTGTCGCGCGTTCCGGGAGATGATGCAGGTTGAGCTCTGAGGCTCCGAGCCCCCACGGCGCCCTCGCGGACGTGGCCCCGGAGACCAGGGCCAAGTACGCGCGTCTCCTCGCCGGCCTGCGGGAGCTGGAAAGCCTCGCGGTCGCCTTCTCGGGGGGCGTGGACTCCACGCTCCTCGGCTGGGCGGCGCGGGAGGCTGTGGGCGAGCGGGCCGTCCTGGTGACCGCCGACTCGGAGAGCTACGCCGAGGGCGAGCTCGGGGAAGCGCGACGGCTCGCCGCGCGGATCGGCCTCCGCCACGTGGTCATCGAGACACGGGAGCTGGAGAATCCCGACTACGCCGCGAATCCTCCGAACCGCTGCTTCTTCTGCAAGGAAGAGCTGTTCTCGCGGCTCGAGCCGCTTGCCCAGGCGGAGGGCCTGCGTCACCTCGTCTACGGCGCGACGGTGGACGATCTCGGCGATCACCGCCCCGGGATGATCGCGGCGCGGCAGCGCGGCGTCCGCGCGCCCCTGATCGACGCGGGGCTCGGGAAGACCGAGATTCGCGAGCTTTCCCGGGCCTTCGCGCTGCCGACCTGGGACAAGCCGGCGATGGCGTGCCTGTCCTCGCGCTTCCCCTATGGCACCCCGATCACCGCCGAGAAGCTCCGCCAGGTCGACCGGGCGGAGGCGGCCGTCCGCGCCCTCGGATTCCGGAACTTCCGCGTGCGGCACCACGGAGAGATCGCCCGGCTCGAGATCGCGCGCGAGGAGATGGCGCGCCTCTGGGAGGACGGGCGGGCCGAGACGCTCGTCGAGCAGCTCGGGGAGCTCGGATTCATCCACGTGACGCTCGACCTCCGGGGCTTCCGCTCGGGCAGCCTGAACGAGGCGCTCCTCCGGCTCCGAGCCCGCCGGACAGGCGGTGTCTGACGCGTGCCCATGACGGCCCGGCGAACGGCGGGCGTGGCGGCCTGATGGACCCGAACCGGCTGCGGGAGCTGCTGCTCGCGGTTCAGGCGGGCCGCGTCTCGCCGGAGGAGGCGTTCGACCGGCTGAGGCGCCTTCCTTTTGAGGACCTCGGCTACGCGCGCCTCGACACCCATCGCGCCGTTCGCGTGGGCTCGCCCGAGGCGGTTTACTGCCCCGGCAAGTCGGCCGAGCAGGTCGTCACCATTCTCGGCCGGCTGGCCGAGTCCCACGTGAACGTGCTCGCCACCCGCGCCACGCCCGAGGTGCATGTTCTGGCGACCCAGGCTGGACTCCGCGTCGACTGGCACGCCACGGCGCGCATCCTGGTCGCGAATCCCGAAGCGTCCGAGGGGGTCGGTCTCGTCGTCGTGGTCTCGGCGGGGACCTCGGATCTCGCGGTCGCCGAGGAGGCGGCGGTGACCGCCGAGGTGCGCGGCAACCGCGTCGAGCGGGTCTACGACGCGGGCGTCGCCGGTCTCCACCGACTCCTCGCCCAGCACCCGCTGCTTCTCGAGGCAAACGCCATCGTGGTCGTCGCGGGGATGGAGGGCGCGCTCGCGAGTGTCGTCGGTGGGCTGGTGGACCGGCCGGTGATCGCGGTGCCGACCAGCGTGGGGTATGGCGTCTCGGAGGGCGGCTTCGCCGCGCTGCTCACCATGCTGGCGACGTGCGTGCCCGGGATCGCGGTCGTCAACATCGACAACGGTTTCGGAGCCGCCTGCCTGGCCGATCGCATCAACAAGCTCGCCGCCAAGATCCGGTAGGGGACGCGTGCACCAGCAGAGTGGCCGACCGCCGCTCCGGCCGGGCTTCCTGGGCGGCCTCGTCGTCGTCTGGACCATGCTCGCCTTCCTGCCCGTCATCGAGAACGACTTCGTGAACTGGGACGACTTCCGGATGTTCCTCGACAATCCGGCTCTTCGGGGCCCTTGGGAGGGGCGGCTTCGGATCGCATGGGGATCAAACCGTCTGGGAGAGTACATGCCGGTCACGTGGATGACCTACGCGGTCGACCGGTCGCTGTGGGGCGACGACGCCTCGGGTTACCACTTGACGAGCCTGCTCTACCACGCGGCCACGGCGCTCGCAGTGCTGGCCCTGGCGCGGTGCCTCCTGCGCCAGGCGCTTGGTCCAGGGCCGGACGGCAGGGGCTCAGGCCTTTGGGTCGGGCCAACCGTGGCGGCGCTGGTGTTCGGTGTGCACCCGATGCGGGTAGAAGCCGTCGCGTGGGCGAGTGCACGCGGTACCATCGTCGGCGGGCTTCTGCTCGTCCTCTCGGTGCTCGTGTACGTGGACGGCTGGGAGCACGGGCGCACGGCGGGCCGGGTGCCCGCGCCCTGGCTCGCGGGCTCGTTGGCCCTCTTCGCCGCATCGCTCCTGGCGCGCGCGACCGGGCTCGTCCTGCCGGCGGTGCTGATGGCGCTCGACGTCTATCCCTTCCGGCGGCTCGGCGGCGCGGCGGGCCGCTGGCTCGGGCCCGCCGTGCGGGTGGTGTGGACGGAGAAGCTCGGCTTCGTCGTGCTCGCCTTCCTGGCCGTTCCCATGGCGTACCTGGCGCGCGTAGAGCAGGTGGCTGATTTCCGGAACTCCAGCTACGATCCCGGGATCGCGCTGGCCTGGGGTGTCTACAGCCCGGCGTTCTACCTTTGGAAGTTGTTCGTCCCGGGTGATCTCAGTCCCATCTATCCCATGCCGGCACCGGAGGATCCAATGATCGGGCTGGTCTTCCTGAGCGTGGGGGCGGTGGTGGGGATCACCGCCGGACTGATTGCGCTCAGGCGCCGGTGGCCGGGGGCCCTCGCGGCCTGGGTCGTATACGGTCTGTTCATCGTGCCGCTCTCGGGGATCCTCCCGTTCGGGCGGTTGCGGGGCGTGGCCGATCGTTACACCTACGTCGCGTGCATCGGCTGGGCTATCGGGGCAGGGGCCGTGGTAGCCCTGGGTTGGCGGAGCTTTCGGAAGGGCCGCGTCAGCCCGGTGTGGGCGGGGTCCATCGGGGTGGCGATCCTTGCCATCCTCGTCGGCTGGAGTTTCCTGAGCTGGCATCAGGTGAAGGTCTGGCGCAATGGCCTGACGCTCTGGGGATGGGCTCTCCGCGTGGCCCCGAACTCGCCCGTCGTCCAGAACAATCTCGGGTGGGCCTTCGCCCACACGGGTGAGCTTGCTCGAGCGGAGGCCCACGTGCGTCGTGCGGCGGTGGCCTGGCCGAACGACCCCAGGGTGCTCCAGACCCTGGGTCGGATCCAGGCGGCCCAGGGACGCTTCGAAGAGTCGGCCGAGACGTTTCGCCGGGCGGTCAAGGTCGCGCCCCGCTGGCCGGAGGGCCAGACCGACCTCGGGTCCGTCCTCTACGAGGCAGGCGCCACCGACCGAGCCCTGGAGCACCTCCAGCGCGCAGTCCAGTTCGACCCGGGCGAGCCGAGAGCTCGCGAGCACCTCGCGCGCGCGCTTGCCGCGGTAGGGCGCGCCGAGGAGGCCGAGGTGCACCTCCGACGTGCCGCCGAGATCAGAGGCCGACCGTGGCCGCCTCCCAGCCGGTCCGCTCCGCCGGGGCCTGACACCGGGGCCTCCGGTGTGGTGCCGGGCCCTCCTCGCGAGCCGATGTCGGGAGGCGTCCGTCCCCGTCGGCGCCGAGACCGCCCTGGCGGGAAGGTACGGCACGAGCCTGCACACTCAGGGAGGAATGTCAGGAGGCGCCGGTAGCGTGAGGGCAGCGCGTTCCGGGACATCATCGGGGCTCGCTGCACGTCTGCCGTGGCTTCTCGGGGCGCTGGTGACCGTCTGGACGTCGGTCACGTTCTTGCCGACGGTCGGGAACGACTTCGTGAACTGGGACGACCCGCGGATGTTCCTGGAGAACCCGTACCATCGCCAGCCGTGGCCAGCGCGCCTCCGGTACGCCTGGAGCAGCCACCTCCTCGGGGAATTCATGCCGGTGACGTGGATGAGCTACTCCCTGGACCGCTCGCTATGGGACCTCCACGCCCCCGGCTACCACCTGACGAGCCTGCTCTTGCACGTCCTGGCGGCCCTCGCGGTGTTCGCGCTAGCCCGGCGCCTCTTACGTCACGCCCTGGGAGCGGGCGGTGCGCGCCGCGCTGCGATCGACGTGGGCGCGGCGGTGGCGGCGCTCGTGTTCGCGGTGCACCCGCTCCGGGTGGAGCCGGTAGCGTGGGTGAGCGCCCGGGGGACCGTGCTCGGGGGACTGCTCCTCGTTCTCTCGGTCCTGCTGTACGTGATGGGGTGGGAGCGCGGGCGGAGGACCGGCGGGGTGCCGTCGACGTGGCTGGCCGGGTCCCTTGTCCTGTTCGTCGCGTCGATCCTCGCCCGCGCGACGGGCCTCGTGCTCCCGGCGGTGCTGGTGGTTCTCGACATTTATCCGCTCCACCGGCTTGGCGGCCAGCCGACGGGCCAGCTGACCGGTTGGTGGGGACCGGCCGCCCGCCGCGCCTGGGCCGAGAAGGCCGTGTTCGCCATGATCGGTGCGCTCGCGTTGCCCTTGGGCTTCCTGGCGCGGGGCGAGGAGGTCGGGGACTTCCACCGCGCGGGCTGGGACCCGTTGCTCTCGCTCGCCTGGGCCGTCTACAGCACCGGGTTCTACATCTGGAAGACGGCAGGCATCGGGACACTGAGCCCGATATACCCGATGCCGACCAGGGCCAACCCGATGCTGACTGCCGTCCTGCTGAGCGGGGCCACCGCGGCGACGATCACCGGGGTGCTCGTCGCAACGCGTCGCCGATGGCCGGGCATCCTGGCCGCCTGGATCGCCTACCTGATCCTGCTCGGACCGATGTCCGGGATCGTGCCGTTCGGGCGGCTCCGCGGAGTCGTCGACCGTTACACCTACGTGGCGTGCCTCGGATGGGCGCTGGTGGTTGGTGGAGCCACGGCCCTCGGCTGGCAGGCCTGGAAGGACGGGCGGGCGAGCCGGCTCCGCTCGGCCCTGGTGGCGGGCCCGCTCCTTTTGGTGCTCCTCGGCTGGAGCCTGGTGAGCTGGCGGCAGGCGACGGTCTGGCGGGACGGGGTGGCGCTCTGGACCCGGGCGGTCGCCGTGGTCCCCCAGTCGCCGGTGGCGCGATCCAATCTGGGGACGGCCTTGGCCGCACGGCGCGACTTCTCGGGCGCCGCGGCCCAGTACCGCGAGGCGGCACGGGAGTGGAGGTCCCAGCCGGGGGCCCTTCAGAATCTCGGCCGCGCGCTCGCCGCTGACGGCAGGTTCGCGGAGGCGGTGGAGCCATTCCGCCGGCTCGTGGAGCTCCTGCCGGGCTCGGCGGAGGCTCACCTCGATCTCGGGACCGTCCTCTACAACCTCGGTGAGGTGGACGGGGCGGTCGCCGCCTTCTCCCGAGCGGTGGAGCTCGCCCCAGGGTCGGTCCGGGCGCACGAGAGTCTCGGGACCGCGCTCTGGCGCCAGGGCCGGGAGGCCGAGGCCGCGAAGCACCTCCAACGGGGTGCCGCGCTCGGGTCGGCGCCCCCCGGGGGCGCGGATCTCGCGGTGCCCCGGCCGGGCCCGGCCGGGGCCGACGGTTCCTGATACACTACGCTGGCGCCCTGCCGCGGCGGCGCCACCACTCACGATCCGGAGGGCTCCCCATGCCGCTCACGTCGGGAAAGCGCGCCTTCCTGGAAGTCCTGAAGCAGGAGGGCGTGGAGTACCTGTTCGGGAACCCCGGGACCACCGAGCTCCCGCTCATGGACGGCCTCGTCGAGGAGCCCGCCCTCACATACGTGCTCGCGCTCCAGGAGGCCGCGGTCGTTGCGATGGCCGATGGGTACGCCCAGGCCTCGGGCAAGCTCGGGGTCGTCAGCGTTCACGTGGCACCGGGTCTCGGAAACGCGCTCGGGATGCTCTACGACGCCCAGAAGGCGGGGTCGCCCCTCCTCGTGACCGCGGGGCAGCATGACCAGAGCTTCAACGTCACCGAGCCGATCCTCTGGGCCGACCTCCCCCCGATCGCGCGCCCCTTCGTTAAGTGGTCGGCGGAGGTGCGCCGGCTCGAGGATCTGCCGCGGCTCGTTCACCGCGCGGCGAAGACCGCGCTGGCGCCGCCGACCGGGCCGGTCTTCCTGTCGCTGCCGGCGGACGTCCTCCAGGCCGAGGGCGTCGTCGAGCTGGGCGCGCCCACGCGCGTGGCGCCGCGGATCCGTGGCGATCGCGGCGCAGTGGAGGCGGCCGCCGAGACCCTGGCGCGGTCGGAGCGTCCGCTGATCCTGGCCGGGGACGCGGTTGCCTATGGCGACGCCCACGCAGAGCTCGTCGCCATAGCGGAGGCGCTCGGCGCCCCGGTCTACGCGGAGGGGGTGGCGAACACCGCGGCGTTCCCGGCGTCCCACCCGCTGTTCCGGGGGGCATTCGTCCGAGTAGCGCCCGCCGTTCGCCAGGTCCTCTCGCAGGCGGACGTGCTGTTCTCGGTTGGCGGGGACCTCCTGACGCTCTCGCTCCCGTCCGACATTGATCCGATGCCGCCGGGCCTCGAGGTGATCCACCTCGACACCGATCCCTGGGAGCTCGGGAAGAACTATCCGACCGCCGTTGCCATCCTTGGCGACCCGAAGGCGACGCTCCCCGACCTCCTCGCGGCACTTGAGGCCCGGATGACGCCGGCCAGGCGCCGGCAGGCAGGCGAGCGACTCGAGGCGACCCGCGCGGCCAAAGCGCGCCAGGTCGAGGAGGTCCGAGCGCGGGCCCGCGCCGAGGCCCACCGGGTCCCGATTACACCTTTGACCGTGATGAGCGCCGTGGCCGACGTGCTACCGCCTGACGCGGTCGTCGTCGACGAGTCGATCTCCTCGAGCGGAGGGCTCCGGACTCTCCTCCGGAGCGACGACCCGCGGAGCTTCTTCGGGCTCCGGGGCGGCGGGATCGGATGGGGGCTGCCCGCTGCGATCGGGGTGAAGCTCGCCCTGCCGGACCGGCCGGTGGTGGCCCTGATCGGCGATGGGAGCGCCATGTACACGTGCCAGGCGCTCTGGACGGCGGCGCGGTACCGCCTCGGCGTCGCGTTCGTCATCCTGAACAACGCCTCCTACCGAATCCTCAAGCAGCGGATCCACGCCATGAAGGGATTCGCGGCCCAGGCCGACCGCTTCGTTGCCATGGATCTGGACGACCCGCGCGTTGACTTCGTGCGCCTGGCCGAGTCCCTCGGAGTCCGGGCGGAGCGGATCGAGAAGCCGGCCGACGTGGGCTCGGCGCTCGGCCGCGCCCTGGCCACACCGGGCCCGACCCTCCTCGACGTGGAGCTCGACCGGAGCTTCAAGCCCGCGTGAGGGGGCGCGGCCGGCTCGGCAGATGAGGATCGCCTACTTCGACTGCCCGTCGGGCGCGAGTGGGGACATGGTCCTCGGCGCCCTCGTGGACGCGGGCTGCCACGTCGACACGCTCGAGGCCGCGCTGGCGAGCCTTCGGCTCGAGGGGTGGCGCCTGGAGGCCACGGGGGTCGACCGCGGAGGGCTCCGCGGTACGCACCTCGTGGTGCGCACGGATCCGGCACGGCGCTTCCATGCCCTCGACGACATGCTTCGCCCGATCGAGCGGTCGACCCTGCCGGACGCCGTCAAGGCACGCGCCGGGGCCGTGCTGCGTCGCCTGGCCGAGGCGGAGGCGCGCGTGCACCGGGTCCCGGTCGACGCGGTGCACTTCCACGAGGTGGGTGATCTCGACACCCTCGTCGACGTGGTGGGGTCGGTGGCCGGGCTCGACGCCCTTGGGGTGGAGCGGGTGCACGTCTCCCCACTTCCGATCGGCGGGGGCACCGTCGAGACGGCGCACGGGCGCCTCCCGGTGCCCGCACCTGCGACGGCCGAGCTGCTACGTGGGTTTCCCGTGTACGATAACGGGGTCGCGGCCGAACTGGTCACGCCCACCGGGGCGGCGATCCTCACGACGCTCGGGACACCGGGCCGGCTGCCCGCGATGACTCTCGAGCGGATCGGTTGGGGCGCGGGTAGCCGGGAGCTCCCCATCCCGAACCTCCTCCGGGTGCTGGTGGGGCAGGCGACGCCGGTGGACGCGGAGGCCGGGGAGGTCGAGACCCTGGTGAGCGTGGAGACGACCATCGACGACATGTCGCCGCAGCTCTACGAGCCACTCGTCGAGCGGCTCCTGGCGGCGGGGGCGCTCGACGTGTACCTCACCGCCGTCGTCATGAAGCGCAGCCGGCCCGGGACCGTGCTCACGGTGCTCGCGCCGCCGGAGCTCGCGGATCGTCTCGCGGAGGTGCTGTTCCGGGAGACGACGACGATCGGCGTCCGCTGGAGCGAGGTCCGGCGCCGGCGGCTCCCTCGGGAGCTGGTACGTCTCTCTACGACGCTCGGACTCGTCACCTTCAAGATCTCGACGCTCGGCGGCCGCGTCGTGACGGTCACGCCCGAGTTCGAGGAGGTGCGCCGGATCGCCGACGCGCAGGGGCGGCCGGTGCGCGAGGTACTGGAGGCGGTGCGGCTGGAGGGGCTCCGGGCCATCGAGGCCGGCGCGGCCGCTCGAGGGACTCGAGGGGACTGAGCGGCCCGCCGGCGGGCGGGCGGACAGGAGGGAGCAACGGATGACGGGGATCCCGGGCATGGCGGTACCGGCCTTCACCGTGGTGAACGTGGGGCTCGCGATGACGTTCCTGGGCGCGGGCCTGCTGCTGCTGATCGCCCTCTGGTGGACGCGGACCAGTGACGGGATCGAGGTCCCGCGCCACAGGTGGCCCCTGGCGGTGCGCTTCGGCGCGATGGCGGGATGGGTCCTCTGGGTCGGTGGCTTCGCCGTCCAACTTCTCGGCCACTTCGGGATGGTCGGCGTGGCGCGATGGTGAGCACCTTGACAGTCTCGCGGAGGCGGCGGTAGGGTACGTCTGCCTCGTGGCCGGCTGACTCATGACCCTCGACGGTAGCCATCACTTCAAGGCCCCGCGCGACCGCGTGTGGGCGCTGTTCAACGATCCCGCTGTGCTCGCGCGCGCCACACCCGGATGCGAGAGGCTCGAGCCCGTCGGGCCGGACGAGTTCGAGGCGACCCTGTCCGTCGGGGTGGCGGCCGTGAAGGGGACGTATCAGGGCCGGCTGGCCATCACCGACAAGCGTCCGCCCGAGGGGTACACCCTTCGCGTTGAAGGCACCGGCCGCCCAGGCTTCGTGAAGGGTGAGGGGCGGCTGACCCTCGCGGAGCAGGACGGCGGGACCCTGGCCACCATCAAGGCGGAGGCCCAGGTCGGGGGACTCATTGCAGCCGTCGGTCAGCGTCTGGTCGGAGCCGCGGGTCGCATGCTCATGTCGCAGTTCTTCTCGGCGCTGGAGGCGGAGCTCGAGAAGTCCGCCACCGCGTGATCGGCTCCACGCTCGTAATCCAATGGGGGGTCCAGCGGTGAAGATTCAGCTCAAGGTCAACGGGACGGCGCATACCTCCGAGGTGGAGCCGCGCCTGCTGCTTGTCCACTACCTGCGCGACGTCCTGAATCTGACCGGGACGCACGTCGGGTGTGACACCAGCCAGTGTGGGGCGTGCACGATCATGGTCAACGGCCGCTCGACCAAGGCGTGCAACCTGTTCGCGGTGCAGGCCGACGGCGCGGACATCCTGACGATCGAGGGGCTCGCGAAGGACGGGAAGCTCCACCCGATCCAGGAGGGCTTCTGGGAGAAGCACGGGCTCCAGTGCGGCTTCTGCACGCCCGGCATGATCATGACGGCCTACCAGCTCCTACAGCGACACAAGAAGCCGAGCGAGACCGAGATCCGCCACTTCCTCGAAGGCAATCTCTGCCGTTGCACCGGCTACCACAACATCGTGAAGGCGATCCAGTACGCGGCGGAGAAGATGGCCTAGAGACGAGGGGGGGCGGCGATGGCACAGGCAAAGCTCTTCGGCTCGAGCATCAAGCGGCGCGAGGACCCCCGGATGATCACCGGGAGGGGGGTCTACACCGACGACGTCAAGCTACCGGGCCAGACGTACGCCGTCTTCGTGCGGAGCCCCCACGCCCACGCCCGCGTGCGGCGGGTGGACCTCTCGCGGGCCAAGGGCATGCCCGGGGTTGTGGCGGCGTATACCGGCAAGGACATGGCGCAGGGAGGCGTGGGCCCGCTGCCGTGCGGCTGGCTCCTTCCCGACCTCAAGATCCCGGAGTATCGCGGGGTCGCCACGGACAAGGTCAATTTCGTGGGACACGCGGTGGCGGTCGTGATCGGGGAGACACCGTATGCCGCCCGGGACGCGGCGGACCAGGTCGTGGTCGACTACGACGTGCTTCCCGCGGTGACGGATGGAGAGAAGGCCGTTCAGCCGGGGGCACCACAGATCCACGACAACGCACCAGGCAACGTCACCTTCCGCTGGTCGATCGGTGACAAGGACAAGACGGCCGCTGCGATCAAGGGCGCCGCCCGTGTCGTCAAGCAGCGCCTGATCAACCACCGGCTGATCCCCAACGCGATCGAGCCGCGGGCGTCGATGGCCTCGTACAACTCGGCGACGGGCGAGCTCACCTGCTGGGTCACTTCCCAGAACCCCCACGTCCACCGCCTGCTCATGGCGGCGTTCGTGCTGGGCATGCCCGAGCACAAGGTGCGCGTGATCGCGGGGGACGTGGGCGGCGGCTTCGGATCCAAGATCTTCCTTTACCCGGAGGAGGTCACAGTCTCCTGGGCGTCGAAGCAGCTCGGGCGACCCGTGAAGTGGACGGCGGAGCGCCGGGAGTCGTTCGTCACGGACGCCCACGGCCGGGACCACATCACCGAGGCGGAGATGGCGGTCGATCGGGACGGCAAGATCGTCGCCCTGCGGGTCCACACCAACGCGAACCTGGGAGCCTACCTCTCGACCTTCGCGCCGCTCATCCCGACCTTCCTCTACGGCCCGCTCCTCTCGGGTGTGTACAAGATCCCCCAGATCTACTGCGAGGTGATCGGCTCGCTCACGAACACCACGCCGGTCGACGCGCTCCGAGGGGCGGGGCGGCCCGAGGCGACGTATCTCGTCGAGCGAATGTGCGACCTGACGGCGAAGGCCATCGGCATGGACGTCGCGGAGTTCCGGCGGCGAAACTTCGTGCCGGCCACGGAGTTTCCCTACCAGACGCCCGTGGCGTTCCAGTACGATAGCGGTAACTACGAGCCAGCGCTCGACCGGGCGCTCCAGATGGTCGGCTACCGGAAGTTCCGGGCCGACCAGGAGGCCGCGCGGAAGCAAGGCCGGTATCTGGGGATCGGCTTCGCGACCTACATCGAGGCCTGCGGTCCGGCCCCCTCCCAGGTGGCGGGGGCTCTCGGCGCCCAGGCAGGTCTGTGGGAGAGCGCGCAGGTACGCGTCACCCCGACCGGGAAGATCACGGTCTTCACAGGCTCCCACAGCCACGGCCAGGGGCACGAGACCACGTTCGCCCAGCTGGCGGCCGATCAGCTGCAGGTCCCCTTCGAGGACGTCGAGATCGTGCACGGCGACACCGCCGCCGTCCCGTTCGGCATGGGCACCTACGGCAGCCGCTCGGCGGCCGTGGGCGGATCCGCGATCTACAGCGCGGTCGAGAAGATCAAGGAGAAGGGCAAGAAGATCGCCGCCCACCTCCTGGAAGCGAGCGAGGCCGACATCGAGTACCACGAGGGTAAGTTCGGGGTCCGGGGGTCGCCCGGTCGGGTCAAGACGTTCGGCGAGGTCGCGCTGATGGCCTACCTGGCGCACAACCTGCCGAAGGGCCTCGAGCCTGGCCTCGAGGCGACGTCCTTCTGGGACCCGCCCAACTTCGTGTTCCCCTTCGGGACGCACATCGCCGTCGTCGAGGTCAGCGCCAAGACCGGCAAGGTGAAGCTCGTCCGTTACGTGGCGGTGGACGACGTCGGGAACGTCATCAACCCGATGATCGTCGACGGCATGGTCCACGGAGGGATCGCTCACGGAGTCGCCCAGGCGCTCTACGAGTACGCGGCCTACGACACGAACGGCCAGCTCCAGAGCGGCAGCATGATGGACTACGCGCTGCCAAAGGCGGACGATCTCGTGTCCTACGAGACGGACCGGACCGTGACCCCGTCGCCGGTGAACCCCATGGGCATCAAAGGCGCGGGGGAGACCGGGACCATCGCCTCGACGGCGGCGGTGGCCAACGCAGTGATGGATGCGCTGGCGCCGCTCGGGATCAGCCACCTCGACATGCCACTCACGCCGGCCCGGATCTGGGCGGCCATCCAGGCGAAGAAGCACTAGCCCACGAGGGCGGAGGACGCCATGTATCCTGCGAGCTTCGAGTACCACCGGGCGGCGACTGTCGAGGAGGCGGTGGGCCTCCTGACCCGTTACAAGGACGACGCCAAGCTCCTGGCCGGCGGGCACAGCCTGATCCCGATGATGAAGCTCCGCCTCGCCCAGCCGAAGCACCTCATCGACATCGGCCGGGTCGGCGGCCTCTCGGGCGTCAAGGAGGAGGGCGGCCACTTCGTGATCGGGGCCCTGGCCACACATTTCGCCGTCGAGTCGAGCGCCGTGGTCCGGCAGAAGTGCCCCATGCTCTCCGAGGCGGCCGCCTTGATCGGCGATCCCCAGGTCCGCAACTACGGAACCGTCGGCGGCAGCGTCGCCCACTCGGATCCGGCCGCGGACTGGCCGGCCGTCCTGCTGGCGCTCGGCGCCGAGATCAAGGCGGTCGGCCCCAAGGGCGCGCGGACGATCAAGGTCGACGACTTCTTCAAGGACCTCTTCACCACGGCGCTCGGGCCGGACGAGGTGCTGACCGAGATCCGGATCCCGACCGGTGGACACGGCGGGGCGGCCTACATGAAGCACCCGCACCCGGCGTCGCGCTTCGCCGTGGCGGGGGTCGCGGCCGCGGTCACGCTGGACGCGGCCGGCAAATGTACGGCGGCGCGGGTCGGGATCACGGGCGTCGGCTCCCACGCCACCCGCGCCAAGGGAGTCGAGGCGGCCCTCACCGGCAAGACCCTCGACGCGGCGACGATCGCCGCGGCCTCCCAGAAGGCGCCCGACGGGATCGAGATCAACGCCGACCTCCAGGGCTCGGTCGAGTACAAGGCGCATCTCACGCGCGTGTACACGCGACGGGCGCTCGAGCGAGCCGTCGAGCGGGCTAAGGGCACGAAGTAGGCCAAGACGCACGGGACCACGGGCACGGGCCCGGGCGCGCCCGTTCGACGGGGGCGTCCCGGGCCTTCGTGCTCCCAAGCCACCCCGCGGTGATCGCGGCGATCGTCCTCGCGGCCGGGGCGTCGACCCGGATGGGGCGGCAGAAGCTCACGCTGCCGATGCGCGACGGGCGGCCTCTCGTTCGCCTTGCGGTCGAGCAGGTGCTCGGAGCGGGTCTGGACGACGTCGTGGTCGTGACCGGCCGCGACGCGGAGGCGGTCGCCCTGGCCCTAGCGCCGCTCCCCGTGCGGACGGTGGTGAACCCCCGCTACGCGGAGGGCCAGTCCACGTCGCTCCGCGCGGGCCTCGACGCACTCCGGCCCGGGACCGACGCCGCCGTGGTCGCCCTCGGGGACCAGCCTCTGCCGGATCCGGACATCATCCGGCGCCTCGTCGCGGCGTTCCGGACCGCCAGCCGCCCGATCGTCGTGCCGGTCTACCGGAACGGTCGGGGCACCCCCGTCCTCTTCGCGTCCGTGCTCTTCGGCGAGCTGCGCGCCGTGACGGGTGATCGGGGCGGGCGCGAGGTGATTGCCCGCGACCCCACGCGGGTCGCGGAGGTGCCCATCGATCTGCCGATGCCCGCCGACATCGACACGCCGCAGGACTACGAGGCGGCGCGCCGCACCGGGGAGCCCCGGGCGTAGCCTGGGACCCCGCTGATACAATGTGGGGCCGGGGCGGCCCCCCACACCACGTCGACCGAGGAGCCCGCATGCGCGAGGAGATCCGACAGATTCAGGCCCTGATGGAAGGGGCCGCCTACATCACCGACCCCGCCATCTCGACGGCCGTGCACCTGGCGACCACGCTTCGCAAGCCCCTCCTGGTCGAGGGCCACGCGGGCGTCGGCAAGACCGAGATCGCGAAGGTGCTGGCGCGGGTCCGCGGGACGAACCTGATCCGCCTCCAGTGCTACGAGGGCCTCGACGCCTCCACCGCGCTCTACGAGTGGAACTACCCGAAGCAGATCCTCCGGATCCGGCTCGAGGAAGAGGACGGGCGTCCGGTGTCGGCGAAGGAGGCGGACATCTTCTCCGAGGCCTTCCTCCTGAAGCGCCCGCTCCTTCAGGCCATCACGCAGGTGGAGCGCGCCCCCGTCCTCCTCATCGACGAGATCGACCGGGCCGACGTCGAGTTCGAGAGTTTCCTCATGGAGGTGCTCTCCGATTTCCAGGTGACCGTGCCGGAGATCGGAACCATCACGGCCGCGCACCGTCCCGACGTCGTGCTCACGTCGAACCGCTCGCGCGACCTCTCGGACGCCCTCCGGCGGCGGTGCCTCTACCTCTGGATCGACTATCCCTCCTTCGAGAAGGAGGTCCGCATCCTGCGGACGAAGGTGCCCGGGCTCAACGAGCGGCTGGCCGGGCAGATCGCGCGGGTCATGCAGAACCTTCGGCGCCGGCAGCTCCAGAAGGTTCCCGGGGTGGCGGAGAGCCTCGATTGGGGGGCGGCGCTCGTCGCGCTCCACGCCGACCACCTCGAGGCCGAGCTCGTGCGCGAGACGCTGGGCTGCGTGCTGAAGGAGGTCGACGACGTCAAGCGCGTCGAGGCTGATCTCGCCGCGGGTCGGCTGTCCGAGCTGCTCGAGGGCTGAGGCGAGGCGGGTGTGACTCGCCTGGCGCGCCGGCGCGCCGCGCTCGGGCCCCTCCCCGGACGGGGATGACGGTCACGGCGGCGCCGCGTCCGCGCGA
>Ga0114129_10000678_pt1 | contig 42896 bp, 35 predicted proteins | sample RhiMetdeltSRZDD1_FD_80071 | JGI IMG/M metagenome (GOLD analysis project Ga0114129, IMG submission 80071) | Populus rhizosphere microbial communities from Tennessee, USA - Rhizosphere MetaG P. deltoides SRZDD1 (version 2) (version 2) | ecosystem: Host-associated > Plants > Roots > Rhizosphere >...
GATGGCCATGGGATCGTTGCTCGCGGCGGGCGTGTTGATCTTCTTGCGACTGAACGTGGACCGCCCTGAGGTGGAGGAGGCTTCTACTAAGGCAGCTGAACTCCGCACTAAGCCAGCTTAGGGGCCTGGAGATCCGGGGGTTGACGAATTAGGGATGCCGGTCCCAAAATCAGCAATCAGCGCTCGCCGCTCGCCCCAGATCGGCGAATGCAGAGTGCTGATTGCTGATTTTGGGACCGGCATCCCTAATTCGTCAACCTCCCTCGAGGTCCCGTTTACTTCTGTTGGGCAAAACCGGAAGAACCCAGGGGACCTGGGACGTGGACGGCGATAACGGCAGGCGAGCCGTTCCGCACTTCACGCAGACCCCGCTCCAGTGCCGGGCCAACCTCGGAAGCCTCGGTCACGTTCTCACCGTACCCATCCACGGCCTCAGCAAGTTTGGCGAAATTGGGAGCCGGATCGAAGGTCCCGCCCTGGTATTCGCTGGTACGCGCAGCGTACCCGTCCGGGTAGGAAGCTCTCAGGCCCGCTGTGCCCGTGGTGTAACACTGATTGACGAAGATGACAGAAAGAAACGGAGCTCTGTGGTAACGCGCTCCCCACAGCGCTGCGGTTGGTGAACCGAAGACAAAGAAACCGTCGCCGCTCGTGAGCACAACGTCGCGATCTGGTGCCCCGATCTTTGCCCCGAGCGCTGCTCCCGATCCCCAGCCGCCGGCGCTGCTTCCGGTGCGGAGATACGTGCCCGGCAGATCTCGTCGCGCGTAAGTACGCACAAAATCGCCATTGCTCAAACCGTCGTTCACGATAATGGCATCGCGCGGCATTATCTTGCCCAACTGGTACGAGGTCCACCGGCCCGTGGCATGCGACAACCGGCTGTCCGCCAGGGCGCGCGCTTCCTCGTCCGCCCAAAGCTGCCGACTGCGCTCTTCGAGTCGTTTCCTCCGGTCCGCGATACGGCTCAGGCTGGTTCGATCCAGCAACTTCTCGGCCTCGGAGCAGATCGCGCGCGCGGCGTTGGCAGGTGTGGACGTGAGCCAAAGATCCGCGCGGTATTCCATCGTCTTGTAGCGCGACAGCACCGGGTCCACGCTGATCCACGCGATCCTGGCATCGGCACCGGGAGAGTTCACGCCGGGAGTAAACGGCGTGAGATCATCGGCCACCAGTACGACGTCTGCTTCCCTGGCAGACGGTCCACAGCCATAAAGAGGATGCGTTGCCGGAAAGTTCATGCGTGTAGCCAACGGGCTCGATTCCATTACCGGAATTGCCAGAAGTTCGGCCAGACGCACGAACTCTGGAATGGCTTCAGGGTCCTGTCCAATTCTCGCCGTGAAAAGAACGGGATTCTGCGAGGCAACAAGCCATTGGGCGATCGTCCGCGCGTCGTCCGGGTCAGGCCAGGTCGGACGAGCCAGGCCCATACGGTCCCGAGTGGGGAAACGCGCTACTCCCGGCAAAGGCAGCATAGCGGTTTCCCGCGGCATGCAGAGAAAGACGGGACCTTGAGGCTCGCTCATCGCCACCTGCAGCATCCGACTGATCGTCAACCCGGGATTGTCCTGATGCTCCAGGCGATGCTCCATCTTCGTGTACTGCCGCACGATGCCACCGAGATCGCGCGCTTCCTGCACCCAGTGGATGAACAGGTCACGCGCCCCGCGCATTGAGCCAGGGAAGGCGCGCGGTCCCGATCCCGCCGTAATCAACAGGGGGCAGCGATCGTGCCATGCGGCGTGTAGTGCGGCCCCGAAGTGCAGCGTGCCGACATCGATGTGAACGGCAGTGGCCGCCGGGCGGCCGGTAAGCATCGAATAGCCAACGGCGGCATTCAGCGCCACCGATTCGTGCATCATCGTCATCAGGCGGGGCGCGGGTCTTCCCAAGGTCTGCGCCTTGACGACCGCTTCCGGAAGAAAGGCCAGCTCAAATCCCGAGACGAAGAAAAGGTGGTCGATACCCCCCAGCTTCATCGAGGCGACAAGAGCATCCGACCACTCGTCCGCTGCACATTCGATCCAATGACTCTCAGCGCCAGCAAGGGCGGTGTCGTTCAAAGTTGTGTCATCCATGCGGCCGAGCATAGCACGTCCGGTCACGTGACGGGTTTCGGTGTAGGGCGTGATCTTCCGAATGGAGTGGCGAATGTACGGCCCAGTAAGACCCGAGCGCAGAAATTGCTCACTGTCCCTGAATTGGCTGTGATGTAATTCCGGCCAGATACGCAAGCCAATTCGGAGGCATCGCATGACATCTAGGACAGCCACTGTTTGCTTCGTCATTCTAAGTGTTCTGGCCATTTCCGCCCCGGTGTTCGGTCATCATTCTTTCGCGGCGGAATACGACAACACGAAAGTGGTGAAGTTAACTGGCGCGGTCACGCGGGTTGATTGGCAAAATCCCCACGCGTATTTCTACATCGATGTGAAGAATCCAGACACGGGCCGGGTCGAGAACTGGGCTTTCGAAATGGGCGCTCCGTCCGTAATTGCAAGACAGGGCTGGACAAAGACGACATTGAAGATCGGTGATGTCGTGATCGTCGAGGGCACGCGCGCCAAGGACGGCGGCACCCACGGCAACGCGCGCTCCGTTTACATGGAGAGTACCGGGAAGAAGCTTGGAGCCGGGTCCAGCGAAGGCGTGACACCTTAGCGGTTGGGAGTTTTTCACATGCGAATACCCTGTATCGCCAAGCTGATGATTATCACGTTATTACTGCCTGCCTCGTTGTTTGCACAGCAGCGTGGTCAGCGCGGGCAAGCGCAGCGGCCGCCTTCTGCGCCGACACCACGATATCCGGACGGTCATCCCATGTTGAGTGCGCCTCCAGGAAAGCTCGGTTATTGGGATGCCGGAACCGGCTCCGTCTTCGGAAAGAACGGTAATAACCTCCAGACGAATCTTGAACTAAACGAGATTCCTTTCATGCCCTGGTCCAAGGCGCTGTACGAAGTACGCCGCGCGGAGCAAAGCAAGAGTGATCCTCACGCGCGCTGTCTCCCTCCCGGCGGTCCACGGCAGTTTCACACGCCCTACGGGCTGCTGATCTATGAAATTCCGGAAGCAAAACGCGTTCTGATCCTTTCGGGCGGCGGTCCCCATATGTGGCGAGTGGTGTATACGGATGGCCGGCAGCACCCGCCGGCCGATGTGTTAGACCCTGGTTTTTTGGGACATTCGGTGGGCCATTGGGAAGGCGACACGCTCGTCATCGACACTGTCGGCTTCAACGAAAAATTCTGGATGGTACGCGCCGGACTTCCACACACTGAGGCACTGCATCTTATCGAACGAATCTCCCGTCCGGACTACAACACGCTGAAGTACGAAGCCACCATCGACGATCCAAAGGCATATACCAAGCCCTGGAGCGGTGGGCATTACATCTATTGGCACCCTGATGAAGACTTTCCGGAGTATTTCTGCCAGGACAATAATCGCGACGCCGAGCACCTCGTAGGGCAGTAAGAAGGAGCACAAAAAGAATCCGTTAATGCTCAATTCCCAGTTCGCAATTCTCATCCGATGGGAATTGAGAATTGGGAATTGAGCATTAACGGATTCTTTTTGTGCTCCTTCCTACTGGTCCCTTGTAATCTTGAAATCCCCCTTCATGCTGCCATGACTCCACGTTCCGACGACGGACCGTCGGATCGATGTGAGGTTTTCGATCTTGCCGTCGATGACGAAGTGGACGGGTTTGCCGTCGTGGTCTTTCGCGTCGGCCTCGAAATGAACGGTCCAGCCCTTGGGATCGGAAGTCGGCTCCAGCGTCGCCTTGGAAAGCTTCACTGAATCCGGCCCCGGATTGATGAGACCGTTAATGTTCTTCCCGTCCCAGTCCAGCACAAGCGTCACGTCATTTCGATGCGTTGGCGTGGGGCCCCACTCGCCGTGCCACGTACCGACCAGCGGGTGCCCCTCTTGTGCAAAGAGTAGCAGAAATAAAATCAGCAAAGCCTGTCCCACGCTTCTCCTTGCCTAGAACGAGAACCGCGCCACGAGCGCTCCCTGCCTCGGCAGCAGATTGGCGGTAGTTCCGAAAGCGGTCGCTCCAGTTGTAAGGACTCGTCCGAATCCAGCTGTAGTATTGCCGTTGCTTGGAGAAGTCGTCTGTTGTAGCTTCGCATTCGTCAAAGCTTCACCAGTCGGGTCGCCCCAATACGCGCGGTTGAAAATATTAGTGAACTCCATGCGGACGCTCAACGTCTTCTTGGAGTCGCCACCGCCGATACGGAACGTGCGTCCGACGTTCATGTTTTCCATCGGACGGCGTTGAGACCGATAGTCGTTATAGTAGGCCGCGGATGAGCCAAACGTGCCGGCAGCAGGATCTTCCCAAGCCTTCGGATTCAGGACAAATGTCTTGTTGGGATCGTAGCAATGGCAGTTCAAGTCGACCGTGAACAGCGGCTGGCCCTTCACGCGATTGGCGAAGCTATTACCCTGGAATAACAGAGTATTCAGAGACGTTTGAGCATCGGGAACACGCAACGGGAAACCGCTGGCATACTGCACGAATGCACCATAGTTCCAGTTTGACAGAACGGTCGACACGATTTTGTTACCGCTCAGTGTCGGAGTCGTGTAATTCAAGGAAAGGTTGAAGAAGAACGGCTGATCGTAACGTGATATGTATTTGTTCAAGTTCCGATCGAATACATTGTTCACAACCGCATTGCCCGTCGTCCCCGGGTTGGGTTCACCGATCTCCGTGCCGATCGTCGTCGCTTTCGACCACGAGAAATTGCTGCTCGCCGTCAGACCTCGCGTGAAACGTTGCGTCACTTTGACCTGCAGTGCGTCATACCAGGTACTTCCCATCGGATTCCAGTACACGGGAATTGCCGGCAATGTCGGGGTGTTTGCGAACTGAGGATACGGCCGCAGTGCTTGAGCTAGAGTCTGGGTCACCGGAAAGCCGGGGTACGGCACGTTGAACCGAGACGACACCTGAGGTGAAGTAAACGTCAATCGAAGAAGACTCTGATCATTGGGATTAGTTACGTCCAGACCGAATGCCTTCAACCGTTCGGGGGTATTCGCATTGAGATTCAGCATTCCGGGAGCCTGCCACCAAATGCCTCTGTTGCCGACATAGGCCACATCGACCGCGAGATTTGGCAGGATCTCGCGTTGAAAACCAATGCTCCACTGATACTGCCGTGCGGGCCGGCCGGCGTTCGGGTCCATCCAGACTGGTCCAGTGCCCGGAGGGATATCTGAACGCCCGCGCGCAACGGTTGGGAAGTATCCGGGATCATAGCTCGGCCAAGGTGCGGGCCGGAATGATTCCGGAAGGCCCTGAGCCAATGTCGTGACCGGAACACCAAAGCTGGATGGCACCGTGGACGCCGTCGAACCGGCAAGACCGCCTGCGGAGTTGTTGTTGGCTGCGGTGCTGCTGTAAACAATGCCAAACCCGGCGCGGAACACTGTTTTCGGGGTGATCTGGTAGGCTGCCCCCAGGCGCGGACCGAAACCCCACGGGTAATTGTGCGCAATATCACAGTTACAACGCCCCTGCCCATTGCCATCATAGATCGCAGCTCCGGGTATACCGACTACCGGGTGGATCGTCGTCGGTGAGAATTCCGGCGCCCGTCCGTACTGCTCGCGCAAGTAGGTGGAGTAGTCGTATCGCAAACCGTAGTCCAGTGTGAAACGACGCGTCACTTTCCATGTATCCTGCGCATAAATTCCGAATTGTTTCTTGCCTAGTCTAGGGCGTGTGGGGTTGGCCATTAAGACGCTATCCACCTGTCCCAAGAGGAAACTCGCATAACCAAATCCAACGTTGACGCCGTTTACCGGAGCGGCTTGGAAGGGCTGCCCCGTTTCTGCAGCGGAAAATGTATACACGCCATCGGTGTTTCCGTCGACGATCGGCGGATATCCTTCGGTTCGGAATTCGGAGCCGAATTTGTATGTATGGTTGTTCTTTACCCAACTCAGATATGCGTTGAACGAGGGACTCTGCGTGATGTTGTTCGTTCCCGCTTCAGATCCGATTCCTTTCATACCTCCGGTACCGTTCGTCGACAGGAAACCCGACATCGTAGGAAAGAACTTGTTTTCGATACCCCCCTTCAGTCCGAGTTCTTTTTCGGCATTGTAATTAACGATCTCACCTGTCCTTGTTACTGAAGGCACGAAGAAATAGTTGCTGCGGTACCCCGCCCCCAAATGCAACAGCAGTGTCGGTGATAGCGTGTGGTCATAATTGAGTCGATAGAGGGGTGCGTTTTGAAAAGTTCCAAGCACTTCCGAAATCGGATCAGGCAACCCGTCAGATCTGCCGAAAATGGTATTCCCATCAGGGTTGCGCGTGTTTGTCCGCTGCCAGAAGAAGCTCAGTTTTCCTTTGCCGATAATGTGATCGACTTTCACAGACGGTACTTCAGTCCTTCTGGTGGTCGGGTAAACTTCGATGTAATTCTGTGTGAGATCATTGGCGAATGGGCCGGTCGTCTGCGGGAACAAAGCCTGGATCTTCACAGCAACGGGATCGAAAGAATCTTTGGGAATAATATTGTTGTCGAACGGATCACGATATAGCTGGCCGTTGGCGGCTACTTTTGTTGTTGCGGGGTTGTAAATCGCTCCTTCTTGCATGGGCCGGCCCGCTGGGTCCAGAATTGGCGCGCCTTGCGCGTTTCTGAGGTACTTCGGCCGGACGGCTCCGGCCGGACCTGCTGGATCCGGTTCAAACACGAGTGCGCTTCGGAAATCTCCGTTCCGGTATGCAGCAGTTGGAATCGTCTGATACTGATTGTTGACGTACTGCGTCTCGCGGAATTGTTCAAAACTGAAAAAGAAGAATGTCTTGTCCTTCAGTACCGGACCACCGACTGTAAATCCGTAATCGTTTCTTCGCGCACGTGGTCGCGGATTCTCCTTTGGATTGTTCGTAAACGGATTCCCGGCGTTAAATACTTCGTTTACGAAGTAATCAAACGCCGTTCCGTGAAACTGGTTCGTCCCCGATTTCATCGTGACGTTAAATACGCCTCCACCCACCTGGCCATACTCCGCCGCATAGTTGCTGGTCTGAATCGCGACTTCCTGAATTGCGTCAACTCCTGGCTGGGATTGCGCCGGGACACCCGGTGTACCGCTGTTTGAAGCGTCTTGTCCCTCGATGCGGAAGGACTGCGTATTGGCGGGAGTGCCGTTGAGCCGCACGAGACTGTTTGGAGTCCATGTGCTCCCAGGAATCAATTGAACCATGGCGTATGGGTTCCGAATGCCTGCGCTGCCCGAAAGCGTACCCCCGATCCCAAGGATCGGCAGTTCATCCAGTCTGGCCGATGCGACGTTGTGGCTGACGTCGCTGCTTTCCGTGCGCAGCAGCGGAGCATCGGCACTGACAGTAACTTCGTCGGTTGCCACGCCAACTTCCAGTGCGACATCGATACGCAGGGTTTGTGCGACAAGCACGTTTATGCCTTGCCGAACGTACTTCTTAAATCCCGCCAACTCTACGGACACTGAATACGCACCGGGCGGTATCTGTAGCAGCGTGAAATTGCCGGTCTCGGTGCTGACAGTTTCATATTTGGCTGCCGTTTCGGCGTTCACGGCAGTGATACTTGCACCAGGAATGACCGCCCCTGTCTGATCTGAAACAGTTCCTGTAATGGTGCCACGATCGGTCTGTGCGAATGTAATTGAGACAGAAATGCAGAAAATCCAGAACCCCACCAGTACTCGGCGCATAATCCCCCTCCAAAAAGCAACAGTTGACTTAATGAACCAGGAAATAGTGCCTCGAAAATACGCCCTAACGCCGTGCGGATCAATTACAAAACGTGCATACTGTAGATTGACGTATCTTCAACCGTGTACGAAAATATGGTTCCAGTCGGCGTTGAATTTATGCCGTTGGCACAAATAGATATTCTTCTAAGGAGAGTACTGATGAGACACATCGTGTCGGGTTTGATGATTGCAGCCGTCCTCGTTTCTGTAAGCATGCCCTTAATGGCACACCACTCTTTTGCTGCAGAGTTTGATTCCAACAAACAAGTGAAGATGACCGGGGTTGTCACAAAAATCGATTGGACGAATCCGCACGTGTGGTTCTACATGGATGTCAAAGATGACAGTGGGAAAATCACGAACTGGGGTTTTGAAATGGGTCCACCGCACCTGCTGCAGACTTCAGGCTGGACTCGCACGACGATGAAGATTGGTGACACGGTGACCGTTCAAGGTTCCGCCGCAAAGAATGGAACCAATCGCGCGAACGCCAGACAGGTTACGACTCCCGACGGCAAACGAATGGGCGCTGCATCGAGCGAGGGCCAGGTTCAACCGTAAAAGCAGGAACACAAAAAGCACTTGTAGGCGCGGTCATAGACCGCGCCTACAAGTGCTTTTTGCGTTCTTCTACTTCTACTTCGCTTCGAAAAACGGCCTGCCGAAATCGTCTTTCACGTTAATCAGGTACTGATTGTTCTCCTGGCAGATGTACTCTTTCATTTCCTGACCGGTTCTCCATGGTATATCCCACGCAACGTTCCAGGGCCTTGTGTATGCGCCGGGATCGTCGATCGTCGCTTCGTAGTGGAGAGTCTGTTTGTGGGGCCGTGTGAGTTTCTCCACGACGTGAAGCAAGTTCGTATGCGGGTGTCCCCAGAAATCGAGCCACGTTCCTTCGTTGAAGCCAACCGTGTCGATAACGAGAGTGTCGCCTTCCCAGCGACCTACGGAATGCCCGAGCCAGGTTTCGCTCTCGATCGACTCGTGCTGCGGATGCACACGTCCGTCCAGATAGATCTCGCGCCAGATATGCGTCCCGCCTTCGAAAATCATGATGATCCGTTTCTCTGCGGGTAACTGAATGATCTCCGCCGGAAACGGCGTACCCATTGCCCTGGGACCACCGGGTGGAAAGCAAAACCCTTCAGGATCGTACTTGCCTTGATTGAGTGAGTTGTAGTTGTAGACCGCTGCGGCCCAGGGCTGAAACGGAATGAACGGTTCGGCAGCCGCTCCGCCGCGCTGTCCGCGGTTGAAGCCTTTGGGTGTCTCCGGTGTGTAGCCGGCGAAGTTTTGGACGGAAGGCAAACCCCAGATTCCTTTTTCCCCGTTGTCGCGCCCAAGATTCACCGTGCCATCGGCTAATCGCGGCGTCGGTAAAGGTGGACTGCCCGGCACATCACGGCTTGCGGCGATGGTTCCGGACGGATCAACTACCGGCGCGCCCAATCGGTTGACCTGGGCATACACAGCTAAATTGGCAGCGACTATTACAAGAATAGCGATCCAGCGCATGAAAGCCTCCTGGGCTCTTTGCGTAGACTCTTAACAGATGCTATCGAAATGAACAATGACAATCGATCGGAGACAGTCACGCATAAGCCACCAGAAAAAGCCTCCGAAACGGAAACAAGATTTTTCCATCCGGTTGCGCCGGAAACGCCGCACGGATCCGCTCGGAATACTCTTCAAGGAATCGCTCCCGTTCCGACGCGCTCTGCATCGCTTCCAGAAAAGGTCGCAATCCCGATCCTTTGTACCACTCGACGATTGCTTCGGGACCCGGCATGATGTGCTGGTACTCCGTTTCCCATATGTCGACGCGAGCGGCATGCGGTGCGAGCGCGTCGTAATAGAAGGACGGTTCATGAGCATGCCACTCCTTCACGATCACACCTGCTGGCGCGATCTCCCGCATCAAGCGATGTGGCAGTGCATCAAAATTCGCAGGAATTTGCGCCGCGATGGCACCACCGGGGGTTACCCTGCGGAGAAGTTTGGGGTAGAGCGAAGCATGGTTGTCCACCCACTGCAGTGCCGCATTGGAAAACACCAAGTCGTAGTGCTCATGGTCGTTTGCAGCCCACTCTGAAATGTCGCGGACAATCCATCGGTATTGCGGCTGCTCACGGGCGGCAACTTCGATCATCGCTTGAGAACTATCCAGACCGGTGATCTCCGCATTCGGCCAGCGTTCTGCCAACACCCTCGAACTATTCCCTGGCCCGCATCCAATATCGATGATTCGCTGCACTTGGGGCAATACGACGGCAGCTGTCAGATCACGGCAGGGCCGCGTTCGCTCGTCCGCGAATTTGAGGTATTGGTGCGCATTCCAAGTCGGCATATCATCTCCGATTATGATCATTGACTGCCACGGACACTACACTACAGCGCCGAAAGAGCTCCAGACCTATCGCGACAGCCAGATTGCCGGATTGAAGGACCCATCTCACGTTCCAACTAAGGGCACACTCAAGATAACAGACGATCAGATCCGGGAGAGCCTTGAGGGTGCACAGCTGAAGTTTCAACGAGAGCGTGGCTCAGACGTCACGATTTTCTCTCCGCGAGCGTCTGTGATGGGTCACCACATCGGCAATGAGACAACGAGTCGGCACTGGACGGAGCATTGCAATGATCTGATCCACCGTGTTTGTTCGCTCTATCCGGAAAATTTTGTAGGTGTGTGCCAGTTGCCGCAATCGCCCGGCGTGGCTCCGTTGAACTCCATTGCTGAACTCGAGCGCTGCGTGAAGGAGCTAGGATTCATCGGCTGTAACTTGAACCCCGATCCATCTGGAGGTCACTGGACGGCTCCGCCTTTGACCGATAAATATTGGTACCCGTTTTACGAAAAAATGGTCGAACTCGATATCCCAGCCATGATTCATGTCAGCGCAACGTGCAATCCTAACTTTCATACGACGGGATCCCACTACATCAACGCCGACACGACCGCGTTCATGCAATTCATTACAGCCGACCTGTTCATAGACTTTCCTACAATCCGCTTCATCATTCCGCATGGCGGAGGCGCTGTTCCCTACCACTGGGGCCGTTATCGTGGTCTCGCTCAGGATCTTAAGCGTCCGCCGCTCGACGAAATGATGCGGAACAACGTGTTCTTCGATACGTGCGTATACCATCAGCCGGGTATCGATCTCCTATTCAAAGTCGTTCCTGTCGATAACATTCTGTTCGGCTCGGAAATGGTTGGTGCAGTCCGCGGGATCGATCCTACAACCGGTCATTATTACGATGATACGAAGCGATACGTTGACAAGCTTCCTCTAAGCGAAGCGGACAAAAAGAAAGTTTACGAGGAAAACACCCGCAAAGTTTACCCTCGGATCAATAAGCGAATTCCGCGGCAGCCGTAAGGACCACGCCTATAGACCTTTGTATGCTCTACGTCACCATGCGTTCGCTTCGCCACTCATTAATTTTCCTTGTTCTGACCACGGCGGGGAGCGGATTTCTCCTTGGCTCGCTCATTCGGCCGAACTGGCAAGTAGCGGTCGAGAGCGCCCAGGTTTTGGCTGGAGTGGTGCCCTATCCTCCGCATAATTCGTTTCACATTTACCACGTGAAACTTTGGACAATGGTGAACCAGCTGTTGGCATTGCCGCTCGCTCTCGGTTCATCGGAGATGGTCCTCTCGATTTTAGTTTCCGGTGGCATTGCTGCACTGTCCTTTGCGGCAGTAGGCGTGTGCACGTTCGCTGCTTCGCGCGATACGTTTTGGAGCATTGCCGCGGCCTTTCTACTGAACTTCTCCAGCGTACGCGACGCGCTGGCTGTGAATTACCCAATGGATTTCATGGGCACTCCGCATACGTACGGAGTTGTCGCATTGGCATGGAACGTCACAACCCTTTCGCTGCTGGCGCTGGAACGGTACACGATTGCGGGAGTGTTCCTTGGTCTTGCTCCAGCGGCTCACCCGTCCATGGGTTTGTGGTCCTGGCTCGTTGCCATAGTTGCATTGGCCTGGCATGGGCGAGACTCCCTTCGGATCGTTCGCAAACTGTGGCGCTCTACCGCAATCGGTTTAGCCGTGTCGGCCGCGAGTTTCGTTCTGCAGCTTGCCTGGATGCGACCAGTTCTGCCGGACGTCGATGCTTCAACACGTGCAAGTTATGTCTCAGCGTGGGTTCGTTTTTTCGACTTTCATCGGAGGCCTGTCGATTTCAGTTTGCCCGGCGTGGAACTCGCGCTGGCCGCAATTGTGATTGGACTCTATCTGATTCCCTTTCTCGATGACGACGATGACTTTGGTTCCGTACTTCTACTCAGAACCACGATTGTCGCCGCCGTATTCGCATTGATAGGCGCCGGCGTGTCGCGCTTACCTCCCTCATCAGTCCCGCCAGGACTATTAATGCTGATGCCGACGAGGTTATTCCTGTTATCGAATCTTCTTTTTATCGCAACACTGTTTGGTCTGCTGAGAAGATTTCAGAGTGTATGGGTCCAACTCAATGCTCTGTTCCTCGTCGTAGCGCTGGCTATTGGCAGTGCCACTCTCGCAATATACGGCTTGATCCTTTCGGGCATCGCGTTCATGGTTTGGAAATCTGTGACGATTGGCGATCACAAGAGCCGGTTCGGAATTTCGCGCTGGATAGCAGTACTCGCAGGAGGCGTCGTTTTAGCGGTCAGTATCAGAGGATTCAGCAATGATGTTCGTTCGGCCACAGCTTACCGGAATTGGATGGCCGATCGAACGAATAATCCTGTTTTGACTCTGGCATCCAGGACGAAGGGTCTCATCGCCATCGGAACGCAGTGCTGCGCCTTTACACAAATGCGGACACGCAGGCCGCTGCTTGTGGAAACCATGGCTCTGGATCAGATCATGTATGCGCCTGAATCGGCCCCAGACATGAACGCAGCGTTGAAAGCCGTCTATGGTGTGGATCTATTGAATCCTGCGGCAACTCTGAAGTCACCCGCGTTCGATGAAGATCTCACTCCCGTAACGCGGCCGCTTTGGGAATCACGAACTCCCGAAGAATGGAAGGCACTGGCAACGACGTTCGGGTTTACAGTGGTCCTGGCGAACCCAAACTGGAAACTCCAACTGCCGGAGCTAGCTCGCGATTCGTCGTATGCCCTATACGAAGTTTGGGGACAGTGAGCAAATTGGCAAGAAAGCCAATGTGCCCACCGTTGCCGAATTTCTACTGCTACCTTTTGTCCTGAAGCCCGATCAAACTCTCGACAATGTAGCTCGGTCGTCCCTTTGCCTCTTCATAAATCTTGCCGATGTATATTCCAAGAACACCGATCGTAATCAGCTGTGTTCCTCCAAGAAACAGCATCGTCGCCATAATCGCGGACCAGCCGGGAAGGTTCCATCCCCAATATTTCATGACGAAGACGCCAATCAGATACAAGAACGCTCCAAGGGAGACAGCGAAGCCCAGCAACAGCGCGCCGTGCAAGGGTAAGAGCGAGAACGAAGCAATGCCGGAGACGAAATTCCACACTGCCTTCCTGCCGTAGAAGTTGAAGTGCGACTCGCCGGCAAATCGAGCATCACGTGAGTAATAGGTGGGCACTTGCTTAAAACCAACCCAGCGAACCATGCCCCGTAAAAAAGGGTCTTTCTCGTTCAAGCGAATAAGCGAATTCACGACGCGTCGCGACATGAGCTTGAAGTCACCTGATTCAATTGGCATGTCGATCTCCGAAGTCAGGCGGAGAATGCGATATGCCCAGTCCGTGACCTTTAGTTTCATTCTGGATTCACCGGCTCTCGACTTGCGAACCGTGTACACGACATCGGCTCCCTCACGCCATTTGTCGATCAATTCCGGAATGACTTCGGGTGGATCCTGAAGGTCGGCGTCCATCGTTATGACGGCCTGCCCTGACGCGTACGCCATGCCAGCCAGAGCACATTGAGACACGCCGAATGTCCGTGACATGTTGATCACTTTGATCCTCGAATCCTCGAGCGACATCGTCTTAAGCACGTCCAGGGAGTTATCGCTCGACGCGTCATTGACGAAAATCAGCTCATAATCCTGAGTGATTGGTTCAAAGACGTTAGCCAATCGGTGAACCAACTCCTTTAAGACCTCTTCCTCGTTCCGGAATGAGAGGACCACAGATACGAGAATGTCGTTCATGGCAGCCGAGATGTTAAACCTTCCTGATTAATAATGTATCGAGGGTTCTGCCGGTTGTAATACCGCGCAAACAGAATCTCAGTCAACCGCGGCGAGCGTACGGCCGCACGCGGATTATCGGGATAGCCTTCAATCAAGGGTATCTCGGGATCCAAATCCATCGGTGCACCGTCGACCGCAAACGTGAAACCGCTTTCGGCCTTGTGGCTGGCCACGAATGCGCCGATTGCCGTCAGATAAGCTGATGGCTTTTCATTTACGCGACCAACCGCTCGTGTTGTGGCGCTGGTTTCGGTCGCGTGAACGAGTATCATGGCTACAAGCACGAACCACACCGCCGGCACGAGGCCGCGTAGTCGTTCGAAGTCCACGATTGCATAGGCAAGCACGACACTGACGAAGCAAAAGAAGTAGAGATAATACGTCGTCGACATCACATCCGCCTGGCCTCGTCCCAAGCAAATCACCGCGATGTAAGCTAAACATGCCCCGCACAGCAAGGCAATGAACGGGATCATTTGCGAAACGTGTTTTCGAGACAACGAGTAAGTCAATAAGCCAACCGCCATCAAGCACAGAAACGCATCGAATACGTGCGCTGGTGATTGCCCGGAAAAGGTGAAACTTTTTGCGAAGCGTGTAAACGGGGCCACACCGAAATTGAGGGCTGCGGGGAACATGATTTCAGAAATCCAACGCCGAAGGACGGACAGAGTCCTCGGAATAACGGCGACGACATTTCGCGGATCAAACATGCCCGACACGTCGGGACGATCGACGTAAAAGATCCGCTCGACCCGTCGGATGTGAAATGAATAGAGGAACGAAAAGACCAAAACAGGGGAGAACAGCACGATTGCTCTCTTCATGGTCACGCGTTTTTGTCCGCGCCATTCTGACCAGAGAATCAAAAGCCCTGCGATCAAACAGACCGGCACCATTGCCTCGTGGCAAAAAGCCGCGGCAGTGAATGCAACCGCATAAACGACGGTACACCGTCGCAACCGCTTTTCGCTGGGGCGGCGGAGAATTTCAACAAAAGAGCGCAATGCTACAGCCAGAAATAAACAGGCAAGCAGATACCCTCCGAGATGATTCCAGATCACCAGTTCGAGCGGCGGTTTCATGACGGTGAAGAGTACGGCGGCGGGAAGCGCGATGCTTGACGCGTGTACCGTCATCAGTAGCGAATACAACGAGAACGCCACAAGGACGTGCAAAGCGATATTTGCGACATTCCACCAAGCGTGATGGTACGAAAACAGACTATTGCCAACAGCCAACCATGTCAGCGAAAGCGGACGAAACAACGCATCGTCGCCCTTCCAGTATCGTCGAGAAGCAGCATAATCGTAGAAATGCAGACCCGCTTTCAGCGACGTCTGGCCATCCAACTCGGCGAGATACCAGATCTGATCCGTGACAAACACACGATGGATCGCCGGCGCGTACACTGCCCACGAAACGACCGCGAGAATCAGTCCAGCGAAAAGCTGTCGATAGTTTGCGAATACCTTCACTAAAATGCTTCTTTTGCCTGCTGCCTGCGGATCAACAAGAATCGATAGGACACCAACAGCAACTCGTTAATGACGAGACTAAACATGAGAATCAACCTGCTGGAGCCGTGATTCGTAAGCAGGTGCATGCGCCCGATAATCAAATCCGCGGCCATCGTGATCAGCCATGCAGCGGCTATAGCTTTCACGAGCACCCATAGACTGTCCGCTGCTCCCTTCAAAGATCGTGAATAAACCCCGAAGACGGGCAATACGATGCCCCAGACCGGAATCATGATGATTAACAAGGGCAGATACACCTGCAACGGCATTACGACATGTCCCGTCAAAGCAAACGCCACGCGCACCCAGTAAGCCAGGAAAAAGCTGACGGCGGTCAACGCCATATCCAACAACCAAAGATCGAGCGGTTTGCTGGTGTTCTTATGAGCTTGCATGGCGAACGCGCATTATAACGGGAGCCGGGTTGATTAGATATTGCAGCAAGGTCCGAAATGCATGTACTGTACTCGATTACGTAGCGGTTAGGCTGTACAGTCGTATTCCGGTCCTGCCGCCCAATTTGATCTTCGGGGAAATTCGGTATTTGACTCACGTCCTGATAACGGGTGCTGCCGGCTATCTGGGTTCTGTCCTCAGCGAACACTTACTTACCGCAGGTTACCGGGTCACCGCCTTAGATAATCTGTTCTACGGACAACAGGGTCCGTTTCACCTGTGTACGCACGATCGTTTCGAATTCGTCTTGGGCGATGCTAGAAACGAATCGGTTTTGCGGCCCCTGCTCAAGGACGTGGATGTCCTTATCCCTCTTGCAGCTCTGGTCGGGGCGCCTGTATGCGATCGCGACCCGCATACGGCGGAGAGCGTCAACGTCGATGCCCCGCTCCTGCTCACCCGTCTGCGATCACCGAGTCAATTGGTGCTGTTTCCCACCACCAATAGCGGCTACGGAACAAAGTCTGGCGAGTCTTTCTGCACAGAGGAAACTCCGTTAGAGCCGGTTTCTCTGTACGGTCGAACAAAAGTGCAGGCAGAAACGGAGTTACTCCAAAAATCGAATGTCATTACGCTCCGTCTTGCCACTGTGTTTGGAATGTCGCCGAGGATGCGGCTCGATCTACTCGTGAACCATTTTGTGTATGCCGCCGCAACCGATGGATACATCGTGATCTTTGAGAAAGATTTCAAGCGGAATTACATTCACATTCGCGATGTGGCCGATTGTTTTATACACTGCATCGAAAATGCGGGCAAAATGATAGGACGCCCGTACAATGCGGGTTTGGACGAGGCAAATCTTTCTAAAGAACAATTAGCGCTGAAAGTAAAGGAACACGTACCGGATTTTTACATCGATTTCGCATCTGTGCGTAGCGATCCGGACAAACGTAACTATATTGTTTCGAACAAACGATTGCGTGAGGCAGGATTCGCGGCCCGGCGCTCGCTGGATCTGGGAATCCGGGAACTCTTGAAGGGATACCGAATGATGCCACGCTCAATCCATAAGAACGTGTGAGCGAGAAGACCAAGTGATTATCAGCAGGACCCCTTATCGCATTTCATTTTTCGGCGGCGGGACGGATTATCCCGCCTGGTACGGTAAACACGGTGGAGCCGTGCTGGCTGCGACAATAGACAAGTACTGTTATTTGACCTGCCGCTATCTTCCACCCTTCTTCGATCATAAGATTCGAGTCGTTTATTCGAAGATTGAAAATTGCCAGTCGATCGACGAGATCTCGCACCCTGCGATCCGTGAGGTCCTCCGATTCATGAATTTTGATCGCGGCGTCGAAATTCACCACGACGGTGATTTACCCGCACGAAGCGGCATGGGGTCGAGTTCCTCATTCACCGTTGGGTTGCTTCATGCACTGTATGCCTTAAGGGGTCAAATGCCGAACAAGCGCAAGCTCGCGCTCGAAGGGATTCACGTCGAACAGGAGCTGTTAAAGGAGACCGTAGGTTCCCAAGATCAAGTGTCCGTCGCATACGGCGGTTTCAATCACATTCAGTTTCATCCCCAAGGCGAGATTTCCGTAACTCCCATCACCGTCTCCATCGAACGACTCCGAGAACTCAATTCACATCTGATGCTGGTGTACACAGGCATTAAACGAACGGCTTCTAGCATCGCCGGGACCTATGTTCAGAACATGGATGACAGTAAGAGGCAGCTTCGGCTGATGAAAGATCTTGTCGACGAGGGTATGGCGATTTTAAACAGCAGTCAGGATCTAAGCGCTTTCGGAGACTTGTTGCACGAGGCATGGCAAGCGAAAAAGAGTCTCGGCACCGAGGTCACCAACTCTGAAGTAGACAAGATTTACCATGAAGCCTGCGCCGCGGGCGCTACCGGCGGCAAACTCATGGGGGCAGGTGGCGGCGGTTTCATGCTGCTCTTCGTTCCGCCTGCGCTACAGGGAAAAGTTCGCGAACGACTCGACAAATTCCTGTGTGTGCCCTTCAAGTTCGAATTTTCGGGCACCCAGATCATCTTCTTCGATTCCGAGCAACAGGATTATTCAGCCGAAGAAAAGATTCGGGCCAATCAGCCAATTCGTGCTTCCAAAGAGCTCCGTAAGACCGTGTAGGGCGCCCACATGGAGAAGACCGACAGAATATTTGTCGCCGGGGCAGACACGTTGATTGGGTTGGCCGTACTGAAAGCTCTTCGAAGCAGAGGCTACGACGACATTGTAGGCGATGGAACGGATACACCGAACTTAACCGATTTCGCCGCGGTCAATAACTTATTCGGGGACACGCATCCGGATTACGTCTTTGTAACAGGAGGCAAATCAGGCGGCATTGAAGCAAACCGGAAATACCCTGCCGACTTGATGCTGGATAACTTGCTCACGATCAGCAACGTTCTCCGGTCTGCTCACACGCATGGAGTCAAGAAACTGTTGTATCTTGCGAGTTCCTGTTGCTATCCGCGCGAATGTCCGCAACCCATGCGCGTCGAGTACCTGATGACAGGTCCCTTTGAACCGACCAATGAGGCATACGCTTCCGCGAAATTGGCCGGCCTCAGCTTATGCGGTGCATTTAGTCGTCAGTACGGTTCTCCTTTCATTAGCGCGATACCGGCAAATGTGTTTGGTCCAGGGGATGATTTCGATCCACAGAATTCACACGTCATTGCCGCACTCATCCGAAAGATGCACGAGTCGAAAAGAGCCGCAGTGAATTCCGTTGAAGTTTGGGGCAGCGGCATCCCTGAACGCGAGTTCATCTTCTCCGATGATCTTGCCGATGCGTGCTTGCTCTTGATGGACCGGTACGAAGATGCGGCGCCGATCAACATTGGCGCCGAATCATTGCGCTTTTCAATCAAGGAACTCGCATTTCATGTCAAAAAGGTAGTCGGTTATACCGGTGATGTGCATTTCAATACAGCTCGTCCAGATGGAATGCCGCGCAAAACCCTTGACTCGATGCCTCTGCAAGGCCTCGGATGGTTCCCGAAAACGGACTTTGCAGCCGCCCTCCTGGCGACATACGAATCCTATCTGCAGCTCGAACGGCGCGAGGTGAGCCATGCATGAAGGGTTCTACCGATCGTTGTATCGGATCCGCCGCGTCGAAGAAGAAGTCGCCAAGGTGTACCCCACGGACAAAATAAAGAGCCCGATCCACCTGTCGATAGGACAAGAGGCTGTCGCCGTCGGAGTATGCGAGGCATTGGAACGTCGGGATGTGATCTTCGGCACATACCGCAGCCACGCCTCTTACCTTGCGAAGGGCGGCGACCTTCGCAAAATGATTGCGGAGTTGTTCGGCAAGTCCACGGGCTGCGCAAAGGGGAAAGGAGGCTCGATGCACTTGATTGATGCTGATGCCGGCGTCATGGGAGCCTCTGCCGTTGTCGGCACCACTATCCCCCAGGCCGTCGGGTATGCATATGCATTGAAGCTTCAAAAAAAGGACGCGATCGTCGTGAACTTCTTCGGTGATGGCGCGTGCGATGAAGGCGCATTCCACGAAAGCCTCAATTTTGCGGCGCTGAAGAAGACGCCCGTTATTTTCATCTGTGAAAACAATGCCCTTGCAGTCCACTCTCATCAGCAAGATCGGCAGGCCGTACTCGACATCTGTGGACGAGCCGCCGCGTACGGAATCCCGGCAGAACGAATTGAAAACAACAACGCGATTCAGATCCATGAGCAGGTTCACAGGGCAGTCCAGATGCTCCGGTCCGGTAAGCCGGGTCCGTTTTTCTTCGAGTGCATGACATACCGATGGATGGAGCATGTCGGCCCCAACCGGGACTTCGATGCAGGCTATCGATCAATCGCCGATGCACAGCGCTGGTTTCAAACCGATGAAGTACAGCGGATAGGATCACTACTTCGTGGTGATGTAAGGCAAACGATTGAAGCCGAAGTCGACGCCGAAATCCGCGACGCTTTCGATTTCGCTGAAGCAAGTCCCTTTCCTGCCGATGAAGAGCTCTACACGGATATGTGCGAGGTCTGATGGAGCGGATCCTCTCATACGCTGAAGCCCTTCTGGAAGCCACCGAACAGGAAATGACGAGGGACTCCAGCGTCATCGTTCTTGGCATCGGTGTTGATGATTTCAAAGGCACCTGGGGAACGACGAAAAATCTGCACCTTAAATTCGGTCCAGACCGCGTCTTCGACACACCGCTCGCGGAGGATGGCATGACCGGCTTCGCGGTGGGCGCTGCGCTTGCAGGATTACGCCCGATTCATGTGCACATCCGGATGGATTTCCTGTTGCTCGCAATGAACCAACTTATCAACATCGCGGCAAAAGCGCGATACATGTATGGCGGGACTGTTTCCGTGCCTCTGGTCGTTCGGTCTGTTATTGGCCGAAGTTGGGGTCAAGGCGCGCAACATTCCCAAGGATTGCATGCACTTTTCGCTCACGTGCCCGGCCTGAAAGTCGTCGCGCCAAGTACTCCCTTCGATGCGAAAGGAGCTCTCATTGCGAGCATCCGCGACAACGATCCTGTGATGTTTGTTGAACATCGGTTAATCCATTTTCAAAAGGGGCACGTACCGCGAGATCCTTACACGGTTCCTCTGGACAGGGCGCGTATTCTCGCCGTAGGAACGGATGTTACGCTCGTCGGTGTCTCGTACATGGCGGTTGAGTGTCTTCGCGCCAGGGCACACCTGAGTGAAGTCGGTATCAATGCCGAAGTGATCGATCCTGTCTCGTTGGCTCCGCTCGATATGGGAACGATTCTCAGTTCTGTGGAAAAGACAGGAAAGCTGATTGTCGTTGATACGGCCTGGACTTCATGCGGCGTGAGCGCCGAAATTGTTGCCCGAACAGCCGAACATTTTCAGGGAATGAATATCAGAGTGCGTCGAATCGGATACGAACCCGTGACATGCCCCACGACGAAGAATCTGGAGAATCTCTACTATCCGAATCCTCAGAAGATCGCGTCAGCCGCGTATTCCATGGTTCACGACAACGGATCCTGGGCGCCCACTCACACGGATCCGCCGGAAATCGTCGAGTTCAAGGGACCTTTCTAGTGACCGCAGAGAAGAACGGCCTCGACTGGCCGCTGATGAAAAACAACATTTCACGGCAGGATCTCGACGCAGTCGTGGACTTTCTCCAGAGCGATCTGCCTGTACTTACACAATCGAAAAACGTTCAAGCGTTTGAGGAAGAGTGGTCGCGCTGGCTGGGTACCAAATACAGCGTGTTGGTGAACTCCGGATCCTCGGCGAACTTGATCACGATAGCCGCTCTGAAGGAACTCTTTGGGACGGGTGAGATCATCGTTCCGACATTGACATGGGTATCCGATATTGCCTCGGTTATTCATTGTGGCTTCCGTCCGGTTTTTGTCGATATCAACCCACGGACACTCGGAATGGACAATCCGCAGATCATCGAGAAGATCACGTCTCAAACGAAGGCTGTCTTTCTCACACATATCCTGGGCTACAACGCACTAACCGATTCACTGCTGGACGAACTGGCACATCGTGGAATTCCGCTGATCGAAGATGCGTGTGAGTCTCACGGCACGACATTCCGCGGCAAAAAGGTCGGAACATTCGGGCTGGCTTCGAATTTTTCGTTCTACTATGCGCACCATCTGAGTACGATCGAAGGCGGCATGGTATGCACGGATAATGGCGATTTCTATGAATGCATTCGGATGTTTCGATCTCACGGGTTGGTTCGTGAGGCGACTTCGAAGAGAATGCGCGAAGCATACGAAGCAAAGAGCTCGGATTTGACGCCCGACTTCATTTTTGCGTTTCCGGCATACAACGTCCGCAGTACCGAGATTAACGCAGTGATCGGCCGCTCACAGCTCCGGCGCCTGGACGGAAATAATCGGGCACGCTCCGAAAATTTGAAACTATTTCTGGAGAGCCTGGACTCAAGGCGATATCGTACCGACTTCGACCTGGAAGGTAGTTCAAACTACGCGTTCACCCTCGTACTTCGCAGACCCGATCCGAACTTCCGCGATGCGGTTATACAGACCTTACGACGGTCCGGCGTAGAATTTCGGCGCGGTACTTCGGGCGGAGGCAATCAACTACGACAGCCCTATTTGAGAAAGATCGTCGGTGAGACGGAGTACTCGAAGTATCCGAATGTGGATCATATCCACTTCTATGGTTTCTACATCGGCAACTACCCTGAGTTGGAGAAGGAAAAAATCGTCGAGCTTTGCTCGCGATTAAATGAAATACCCCATGGCAGCTAACCGCGCACTGGACTTACTTTTGATCAATCCCGGATCGCGTACAGAGGTGTACCAGTCCCTCGGGAATACACTGGCAGCAATCGAGCCGCCGGTGTGGGCAGGCCTGATGGCGGCGTTCGTTCGACAGCATGGCTTGTCCGTCAACATCGTGGACGCAGCCGCGGAAAATCTGACGCCGAACGGCACCGCCAAACTTGTGGAGGAACTCCGCCCACTGCTCGCCGCTGTAGTCGTCTATGGTCATCAGCCCTCGGCTTCCACTCAAATCATGCCTGCCGCGCGCGCCGTTTGCGCGGCATTGAAAGCGAACGTTCCTGAACAAAAGGTACTACTGGTCGGTGGACACGTTGCCGCGATGCCTCAACGCACACTGGAAGAGGAACCCGTCGACTTCGTTGCTGGTGGTGAAGGTCTTCACACGATGGTCGATCTCATCGAAGCTTTACGGTCGAATCCGTCCGATTATGCAAAGGTACGCGGTTTATGGTACCGGGACGGCGCCAAGACTCACCAATCCAGTCCGGCACCATTGGTTGCCAACCTGGATCATGAGATGCCTTCGATAACCTGGGACCTTCTCCCAATGACGAAATACCGGGCGCATAATTGGCACTGCTTCGGCGACTTGCAGCGCGAACCATACGCCGCGATCTACACGACGCTCGGCTGCCCTTATCACTGCTCCTTTTGTTGCATCCAGTCTCCATTCAAGGACGGCGAAGGAGTCCTGGGCTACAAGGACAGCGTTAATAGCTATCGCTTCTGGAGTCCAACATCCGTAGTCGCCCAAATCGATACGCTTGTGCAGCGATACGGTATCAGGAATCTTAAGATCGCCGATGAAATGTTCGTTCTGAACCCCGGACACGTGCGAAACATCTGCAATCTGCTCATTGAGCGGAATTACAACCTGAATATCTGGGCCTATGCTCGAGTCGATACCGTACGCGACGACATGATCGACAAATTGAAGGAGGCAGGCTTTAATTGGCTCGCCTTCGGCATTGAAGCCGCCAGCGAGCACGTGCGTGACGGGGTACAAAAAGGCTTCGAGCAAGAACAAGTATTCACGACACTGCAGAAGGTTCGCAGCGCCGGCATTAACGTTATTGGAAACTATATATTCGGCTTGCCCGACGACGATATGGACAGCATGCAGGCCACACTTGATCTGGCTCTTGAACTTAACTGTGAGTTCGGCAACTTCTATTCAACGATGGCTTATCCGGGGTCACCCTTGTATCAGGTAGCTCTCGCATCCGGCTGGCGTCTACCTGAAACCTGGAGCGGGTATTCGCAACATTCTGTCGATACATTGCCGTTGCCGACCAAGCATCTGACGGCGGGCCAAGTACTCGCATTTCGGGATCGTGCGTTTCAAATCTATTTCTCGAGTCCGAGTTATCTGCAAATGATCCGCAGCAGGTTTGGAGAGGAAACTGTCCAACACATTCAGCAAATGATGTCTCACAAGCTCGAGCGGAAGTACGCACAGACTGCCTAGGTCGCTGCTATGACACGGCTGCCTTTGTCCTCACCGTTATCGGAACAACACTGTCCCGGTCGATCACGACGGAGACGGAACGAGACAACAGCGGGACCGAAATGATCAGCTGGTAGGTGTTCCTCAGTTCAAGAACAATCCCTTCCAGTCCACGTAACGGACCGTACTTAACCTCGACACGTTGTCCGGCATGCAGGGCCGCCAGCGGCCCATATGACAGTCCGGAATTCACCACGGTTTGTACGGCTTGGATCTGCTGTTCAGGAATGGGAAGCGGCATCTTCCCGCAGCTAACGATCGATATCACGCCTGGAATCACCAGTACCGGCAACCTGTCTAGAACGTCGAACTTACAGAATATGTACCCGGGAAAAAGGGGAAGTTCCAGTTCCTTGACCCGATCCGACCAGCGGCGCCGGCTCCGGTACATCGGCAGGTACTGATCATAGCCCTTGTACTGAAGATGTTGCGCCACAGATCGTTCTAAACGGGGCCTCAATTGCAGCGCATACCACTTGGTATCTCGGTCTCTCATAGCTTCTCCTGAATAAGCTCGACTAGTTCCATTCGGGGGCAGATCTTAGCCGCGTGCTACATATGCGGCCATCGCTCGGACGTCCGGGGTCGAATAGCCCATATGGGCTATTGCGTCTGTACTGTCTGGAACTGAGAGAGCAGCAGGTTTAGGTGTATCTTTGGAATTACAAGGACGATCTTGAAGCGGAACGGACTCTATTCAGATTAACCACCAACGAATGGAGTGAAAACAAATGGCAGACTCGGTTCCGATTCGCAAAACCTCGTCGGTTTTCGATCAAATCAAAGAAATGCAAGATCGCATCATGCGACGCGCATATGAGATTTTTGAACACAGCGGCGGAGCCCCAGGCCGTGATTTCGAAAACTGGGCGCAGGCCGAGCGCGAAATGGTTTGGAGACCCGCGCTCGAGCTATCTGAACGTGACGGCGTATTCCAATTGGAAGCCGCCATTTCTGGCGTTGAGGCTAAGGACATCGATATTGAAGTGACCCCCGAAGACATCATGTTTACAGCCCAAGTTCGCCACGAGCATCGTGAAAACAAAGGTACAGTTCATTACTGTGAATTCGAGACGGGCAGGATGTTTCGTTCAATCCGCCTTCCCAAGAAAATCAACCCCGATAAAGTAAAGGCAGAATTCAAAAACGGATTGCTTCGCTTGACGGCGGAAATCGCCGAGGAATCGCGCGGCAAGAAGATCAAGCCGGAAGCGGCCTGATCCCAACGACTGACAAAAGCCGTTTCGGAGGTCAACAAATTGACGAAACGTGTGAATCAGGCGAGTAGTCCCCTCCTCACTGAGGAGGGGTGGCTGCGCCAGTAAGAAAATGTCGCGAAGCTACCAAAGCGGCGCAGACGGGGTGGTCGCTCACAACGCAAGTTTTCGGAATGCATTCCAGTAGTGCTACGTGGCTCGTGAGCGACCACCCCGTCCGCTCCAAATAAAGTGGCTTCGCGCCATTTTTCTTGACGTCGCGTCCACCCCTCCTCACGGAGGAGGAGACTGTCGCCTATCCCAATTATTTCGTTCACACTGTCATAATCTGATTGCTTCTGTCTCAGCAGTCCATCGAGCTGGATGTCCCCCCGACGGCAGGAACATAGCATTTCAACGCATAGTCCATCACCATACGATCGGCATTGAACCGCCAGCCGAGGGTGCGAATAGTCCGCTTCATTCGTTTGATCCATCCGCGTGGAAGTCCATCATGATCGCGATCGTAATAAAGAGGAATCACTTCATCGAGCAGAACTCGGTACAGATCCTGTTTGTCGCGCGCATCGTGAACATCAGTGTTTGTGTGTGTTCTGCCTGTGCCGATCGCGAAACCGTTTAGCCCGTCGTAAGCCTCGGCCCACCAGCCGTCGAGGATCGATAAATTGAGACCCCCGTTCAGCACCACTTTCTGACCGCTCGTGCCCGAAGCCTCCAATGGTCGGCGAGGATTGTTCAGCCAAACGTCAACGCCTTGCACAAAATACCGGCCGACGTTGATGTCGTAGTCCTCAACAACAACAAACTTGTCTGCAAACTGCCGATCCCGGGCGAGTTCTGATATTTCCTGCATCACGCGCTTTCCGGGCTCGTCACGCGGGTGCGCCTTACCGGCAAAAATGAACTGCACAGGCCGTTTAGGGTCGTTCACCATTAGCGCGAGACGCTCAATGTCGGCGAGGATCAAATTCGCCCGCTTGTATGTGGCGAATCGACGAGCGAATCCAACGGTGAGGGCGTCAGGTGTTAGGACGCGCCGCACGTTCTCAGGCGGATCGCCCCGGCGTTTTCTCTGCTCGATGAGACGTGCGCGTACGAATTCCAGAAGCTGTGATTTCAGGCTAAGGTGAGTCTCCCAAAGTTCGCCGTCATCGACTTTATCGATTTCTTCCCAAATTCGTGGATCACTGCTCTGCTCGTGCCATCCCGGGCCAAAATGGCGGTCATACAAACGAAACATCTGGGGGGCGAGCCACGACCGGACATGCACTCCATTGGTAATATGTCCGATGGGAACCCCATCTTCCGCTTTACCCGGGAACAGGCCCGTCCACATCGAGCGCGTTACCTCACCGTGTAGCGCGGAAACTGCATTGGCCCGTCGCGCGAGCTTCAGACCCAAAATCGTCATGCAGAACTCTTCGTACTCGTTGCCCGGATTCTCTCGTCCGAGAGCCATGAGCCGGTCCTGCGAGAGGCCGATCATTTCTCCCAACGGCCCGAGGTGCTCTTCCAAAAGACCGGCGTTAAACCTGTCGTGTCCTGCAGGAACAGGTGTATGTGTTGTGAAGACGATTTCACGTGAAACACGCGAAACCGCCTCATCGAACCCTATTCCTTCCTCCTGCATCCGCACGCGAATCGCCTCGAGCACTGCAAACGCACTGTGACCTTCATTCAGATGCAGAACTCCGGGAGTAATGCCCATCGCCCGCAACGCGCGGTAGCCGCCGACACCGAGTAATAACTCTTGTCGAATTCGGACGCGGCCGTCTCCTCCATACAGTCGTGAGGTCAATTCGCGGTCTTCAGGTGCATTGCCCCGGACGTTGGAGTCCAGTAGAAGCAGATCGCATCGCCCAACTTTTAGACGCCATACCCGTGCTTCGATGTGACCGCTACGGGTCTCGATCTGCACGGATACCGGCTGACCGTTCGTACCAAGCGCGAGCTCCATTGGAACTTCACTAACGTTCGTTTCAAGGTACTCCTCCTGTTGCCAGCCATTTCGATCGAGCCGCTGCCGGAAATAACCTTGGCCATAAAACAGACCGATGCCGATGAGAGGAATGGCGAGATCCGAGGCGCTCTTGATGTGATCGCCGGCAAGTACCCCAAGTCCACCGGAATAAATCGGAACCGATTCGTGCAAACCGAATTCGGCGGAAAAATACGCCACAGGCCTTGGCCGCAGAACGCCGGCATGCTTCGCGCCCCAAGTACGATCCGCTTCCAGATACTCCCGATGACGGCGGTATGCATAGTTGATACGGCTATGCAGAACGAGTTCTTGAGCCCGGCGCTCAAGGCCGTCTAACGGTATTTCTCCAAGCAGAGAAACAGGGTTGTGATTGAGCTTGTTCCAACGAACCGGATCGAGGTCGTGGAACAGGCTCGTCGAATCGTGGTCCCAGCTCCACCACAGGTTGCGAGCTATGGTCCAGAGCCGTTCCTGCATGGGAGCAATAAAGCGGTCCAGCGTGCGTGCCTCGCTGACAACCGGCGCCAATTGCGCTGCCGCCTCCGCCAGCATACGAACCTCATCGTCTCGAAATAATCTGGCCTCGAGCGTCTGTACGACTAAAACGCCCTGCAAGACTCCTCGGTCAACCAGCGGCACGCCAAGGAACGACTGATAATCATCCTCACCTGCTTCACGAAAATACTTGAACCGAGGATGATTCTTGACCTGCTCGACGGCCACAGGACGCACTTGCTCCGCCACCAGTCCAGCGAGTCCCTCGTGAATTGCCATGCGCAAAATACCGATACACTGCGGACGCAGACCTAACGTTGCCGCCAGCACAAGGTGAGCCCGATCCGGTTCCAGAAGATATGCAGAACAAACGTCGGTGTGAAAACGACTCGCAATCAACGCAACAAGATTCATGAGGGTCTCGGCCGGCTTGCCCCCTTCCTTTGCGAGATTGCCGATTTCCTCGAGAGTCAGAACATGACTCACATCACGATCATCAGCAGCTGTACTCATAGTGTGGTCGCTATCTCCGAGCAAAAAAAAACGCCTCGGAACCGGAGGTTCCGCAGACGTCATCGTCAGGCACAGCGTTGTACCCTGACGGTTTGTAACCTACCGGGCTCGCACTGTCAAGCGACAAGAATGTCATGGGGTCGACGAGATGTGAAGCAAGTTCATCCTTGCTTGCCAAACTTGAGCACATTCGTCCCTCCCGTTCCCCCAAATCAGCAATCAGCACTCACCGCTCGCCGAGTGCTGATTGCTGATGTTGCTTACTTTGGCACCGCGGCAGGCAAGACGCTCATGAAGAGGCGGTCGATGAACTCCGCCGGCAACTCACGGACGGAGTTGCGGAGGCGATCCTGCCACCAATCAGAAATGTCGGCCAAGTCATTCTTCTTGTAACGGTGTTCCGTGATCTGGTAGGAGTCCTTTGAATAAATGACGACATCGATCGGAAAATCGACATCCGCAGCGCTGATCCGTGTCGAATCGAACGCGAGGCAACCGACTTTGAGCGCGAACCGCAGACTGTCCTCGTACTTCAGCGTTCGATCGAGCACCGGCTTGCCGTACGCCGGCGAACCGATGATCTGATACGGCGTTCCTTTGCCGACCTCCACCCAATTGCCCTGCGGGTAGACGAGATACAGCATGTGTTCGCGATCGTGTTGTAGCTGCCCACCAACGATCGCGTAGAAGTCAAATTTGAACCCACTCTCCACGAGTGACTCTTTATCTTCTTTTGTGACCTGCCGTATCTGGTCTGTAAAAACGTTAACCGCTTTGAACAACTTGTCGAAGGGCTCCGTCCGGGTGGATATTGCTTCCTCGAAGTACGTCAGCGCCTTATCTCGTACGGAACGCAAACCCGAAGTCATGATGAAAAACGATCCTTGCGCCTGATGATAGACACTGACCTTCTTGGCGCTGACGATTTCATTTCCGGATGTCAGGCGCGAGTCTGCAATTCCGACGATTCCCTCCTCAACGATCATTCCCAAACAGAAGGTCATGCTTCTCTCCCAGCGGGATACTGCGGCACAACGGGTGTAGGCTGCAAGGCAAAAAACGCGTCGTGAACGGCATCCCCAATCGAGTTAAGCCGCCGCTGAAGATCGTCCAAGAATTCATGCAATCCGCCACTAATGATGTCGCGCACCTGCGTGTAATTCAGATCGGCGCAAACACGCCCTAACTGCTGCTCGGCCCGGTTCCGGAACATCCCTCTCGGCGTGCCCGAGATGGCGTGCAGACACTCCTGAGCCGACAGCATGCAGTAATGAATAGCGCGCGGAAACTCGCGGTCGAGCACAAGGAAATCAACGATACGATCCGGTGATAGCTGTTGAAATCGTTTCCGATACATTTCAAACGCACTCGTCGAACGAAGAACGGCCGACCACATGATGTCGTCATATGGACTACCGACCGCATCCACCGTCGGCAACAAAAGGAAATACTTCGCGTCGAGTATTCGAGACGTTTTGTCGGCGCGCTCGATCAATCGCCCAAGCCGGGAAAAGTGCCAGCCTTCGTTGTGAGACATCGTCGCATTGGTTATTCCGAGAAAAAGATGACTCGCACTGGTGACTTCCGAGAAGAAATCCTGATGCGGCGCAATACCTTTCTGGGCCGCGCGCGCACCGCTATGCATGGCAAGGTAAAAACGGTTGATGTGTTCCCACATTTCAAGAGTTATGTACTGGCGGACCATGCGCGCATTTTCGCGAGCGGCGCTGATTGAAGACAAAATGGAGTTCGGATTCCTCGTATCGAATGTCAGAAAATGAATGACGTCGCGTTTAGACGTCGTCTTGTAGTGTTCAGCAAAAACCGCTTCGTCACCCGTGGTGCTCAGGAGAGGAGTCCACTGTTCGACATAGCCGGCCGGGAGATCGAGACTCAGCAGGGTGTTCACATCGACGAACCGCGCAACGTTCTCCGCGCGCTCCACGTAGCGGCTCATCCAATACAACGAATCCGCAACACGGCTTAACATGACACTCCGGTATCAGCGAGTACCCAGGTGTCCTTGCTACCACCCCCTTGAGACGAGTTCACCACAAGCGAGCCCTTTTTCAGTGCGACTCGCGTCAATCCACCCGGCAAGACAAAAATGTCTTTCCCATACAAAACGTAAGGACGCAGGTCGACATGGCGGCCCTCGAAATGGTCCTCAACAATTACCGGCACGCGTGACAGGGCGAGAGTCGGTTGCGCGATGTAGTTTCGTGGATCCGCGTTGATCGCGCCTCTGAATTTCTCCCGCTGGTCGGCGGTCGAATGGGGACCGACCAACATGCCATAGCCGCCGGACTCATTGGCAGCCTTGACTACGAACTTATCCAGATTCTCGATTACATGCCGCCGTTCCTTCTCCTCCCAGCAAACGTAGGTTGGTACGTTGGCAAGGATCGGGTCCTCACCCAAGTAATACTTAATGATTTTCGGAACGTAAGCGTAGATGACCTTATCGTCAGCAATTCCTGTCCCGGGCGCATTCGCCAACGCCACGCCGCCTGAGCGATATGCGTCCATAAGGCCGGGTACGCCCAGCAGCGAATCCGACCGGAACGTCGAAGGATCGAGAAAATCGTCATCGATTCTTCGGTAGATCACATCGACCCGCTCTAATCCGTTAGTCGTCCGCATCATGACGCGCCCATTCGTGACGACGAGATCACGTCCTTCGACAAGTTCTACACCCATGAATTTGGCGAGAAACGAATGCTCGAAATATGCGGAGTTGTAGACGCCGGGCGTCAGCAGAGCAACAGTTGGATCCGTGGTTCTCGAAGGTGCAATTTCCTGCAGCGTTTGAAGCAGATGGCTCGGATAGTCACCGACCGGGCGAACGTTATTTTGATCGAAGATTTGAGGAAACGTGCGCTTCATGATCTCGCGATTCTGAAGAACGTACGAGACACCCGATGGGCATCGCAGATTGTCTTCAAGAACGTAGTACTCGCCGTCCTCATGCCGAACCAGGTCGGTTCCGGTAATATGACACCATGCGCCGCGGGGCGGGTTCAGCCCAACACACGCCTTCCGAAACGATTTCGCAGAGAGAATCAACTCCGCCGGAATCACACGGTCCTTCAGGATCTTCTGCTCGTGGTAAATGTCGTTGATGAAGACGTTCAGGGCATGAACGCGCTGGCGAAGACCGCGATCGATGACAGCCCATTCATCGGCGGCCACAATCCTGGGAATGATGTCGAAGGGAAAGATACGCTCCGTACCTGCCTCATCGCCATAAACGTTAAAAGTAATGCCCATGCGGAACAGGGCCTGCTCCGCCGCCTGTTGATAGACCCTCAACTCCCCATCATTGAGCGATGAGATTCTCTTGAAAAGCAGACGAGCGCACGGCCGTGCTGAGCCGTCATTCTCAAACATCTCGTCGTAAAAACCACCGGTGTCGTACGTCGGGAATAGCATAAAAAATGAAAAAGCGCCCGGGGCGCATACCCTCGGACGCCGTTGTCGCAATGCGGTACGGATTAAAGCACAACAAGGAAAGCTTTATCAATGCTCAATCCTCCGCGCCCAGCGCGGGAATCTTCCGGGGCCGTCAGCCGTCAGCTCACTCGCTTGCCGTGCAGCAGCATATCGAGAGCATGTTCCATTGAGCCTGCGGGAATAATCTCTCCGGAATTGATGAAAAAGATCTCATCCGCGTTGGCGATCGTGTTCAAGCGGTGCGCGATGATCACTTTGGTTGTCGATGACGGCAGTTTATCGAGTATCTGCTGAAGCTGCTGCTCCGTCACTGTATCGATATTTGCCGTCGCTTCGTCGAGAATCAAAATCTCTGGGTCTCTCAAGACAGCCCGGATGAAGGCGATGATTTGCTTCTGCCCCAGACTGATTGCATCTCCCCCGGACGTAACCTTGGTTTGAAGACCTTCTTCGAACCGTGAAAGCAGCGTGCCGACATTCCGCTCATTTAATACCGAAAGGAGCTGCTCGTCAGAATCACGGGCATATTGCTCATTGCCATACAACACGTTGTCTCGGATTGTGCCCGTGAACAAGAACGGTTCCTGAAGAATGAACCCGATCTTCTTCGTCCGATCCTCCGACCCGTATGAGCGAATATCCTTTCCTTCGAGTAAGATCTGCCCGTCAGTCGGATCGTACAGACGCGCCATCAAAGAAGCGGTGGTTGTTTTACCTCCACCAGTCGGCCCGACCAAGGCATACGTCCTTCCTCTCTCGAGAATGAACGTCGCATCTTTTAGAACTTCCTTACCACCTGGATAGCTGAAGTGGACATTCTTAAATTCCAGGATCGCACTCGACTGGGCCGCCGCCGGCGCCGCAATCACGGGCATGTTCGACTCTAACGCAAGAACCTCCGAGATCCGGTCGACGGCAGCCACAGCCATCTGCAACGACGACCACAACACCGCGATTTGCCTCAAGGGCAAATAAAAGCTGTTCACGTAGAGTAAGAAACCAATAAGCAACCCGACAGTCAGCCTGTCTGCAGTGATCAGATAAATCCCGTACCCCAAGACGACCAGTTGGGCCAGGTTGAATGCGAGTCCGTAGATGGGCATGTATATGCCATTGGCAATTCCGCTCGCCACGGAGGCCGCAAAATTCCGCTCATTCGCTTCGTTGAACTTCTCGCGAAAGTAGTCCAAACGGTTGAAAGCGGCGATGACTTTGAAATTGCTCAGGCTCTCCTGGATCTCCGCGCTCATTCCTCCGAGCGATTGCAGACTCTTCAGGTTCTTGTTCTTGACCCAGCCCGCCGTGAGCTGGGTCAAAATCAAGACACTTGCAGCCGGTGCTAAGGCCGCCAAACCCAGCTGAACATCCAGGACCAACAGGAATATCGCGGCACCCGTCATCATGAAGAGATTGCCGGCGAGCTGCACCAGCGACTGCGCAAAAAACTGGTTGAGCTTGTCGGTATCGTTGTTGATTCTCGAAATAAGGTCGCCCGCCTTGTTTTGATTGAAGAAAACGAGCGGCAGCCCCTGCAATTTAGTAAAAAGGGTATTCCGCAGTTTGAACAGCACCGTTCGGCCGACGGTGCCCATCGCAAGAGTGTTGAAATAACTCGCGAACAGGCCGCAAATGTAAACACCGAACAGCAATCCAGCGGATGCAAGTACGCCAGTGAAGTTGCCGTTTCGAATGTAGTTGTCGACCGTGTGACTGATGATCGCGGGCCCCAGCAAAGACGACACCGCACCCACGAGCATGGCTCCAAACGCAAGTGTGACAAGGCGCTTTTCATCCGACAACAAAGGTGCAAGGCGCCTGAGCGCCAAGCCGATGGCCGCCTTTTGCTGGGGTCTATCGCCTCGGTTAAGCGTGTAATTCGTAGTGACTAGTGCTTCGCTGCGAGTCATAGATCTGCACGTACTCCGGACACGTTTCCATCAATTCTCTGTGTGTTCCGACGGCCAACACTTCGCCTTCCATGAGAAGGATGATCTGATCGTAATCCTCGACCGATGCGATTTTCTGCGTGACGGACAGTAACGTCATGCCCGGATAATTCAGAAAGACGTTTTCCAAAATCTTACGTTCTGTCTGGCTGTCCACGCGCGCCGTGAAATCGTCGAGCAGTAATACTCTGGGATTCAGGGCCAATGCGCGAGCAAGCATGATCCGCTGCTTTTGACCACCCGAAAGGCTGGTACCCCTTTCCGACACGACAGTGTCGAGCCCGCTTGGTAACGTCGCAATGAAGTCTTTTAACTCGGCCGTGGCAACGGCGTTCTCGAGATCCTCATCTTTAACCGTCTTGCTAAACGCGATGTTCTCCCGGAGCGTGAGGTTGAACATAATGGAGTCCTGAAACACGAATCCAACCTGACGATGCAGCGTCTGCTTCTCGTATTCTTCGATTCCATGACCGTCGTATTCAATTCTCCCGGAGGTTGGTTTCAGTAATCCCGTGAGCAAATAAAGTAACTGGGTTTTGCCCGCTGCCGTGGGCCCGATGACGGCGGTCTTGGATCCTGCGTTCGTGACGAACGAAACATTCTTGAGAACATTCCTCCCGCCCAATTCGAGCGAAACGTTCCGAACTGCAACCTCGCCCCGCACCTCGTTTGTTAATGTGCCCGTCTCTTTCGCAGCAGGCGCATTGAGAACGACCGCGATGCGTCCATATGAGACGCTTGCCTGCGCCATCACATTGCTCATGAAGCCAATAACGATGACGGGAAAGATGAGGATCGCCAGGTAGCTGTTGAATGCGGTGAAATTACCTATGCTCATCGATCCCTGAATAACGAAGCGCCCACCAAGAGTGAGAATCAGCAGAGTCGCAACATTGGTGCAAAATATGATTACGGGAATGAGGCTCGCAAACAGTCGCAGTATGCTCAGGCTGATTGTTCTCGCTTCCGTATTCGCGGCCACGAATTTCTCATATTCATGTTGCTGGGAATGCACCAGCCTGATGAGCGCGGATCCCAGAATGCTTTCGTTGATAACTTTGTTGAGCCAATCGATCGCTTCCTGGGACTTCTTGAAGAGCTTTCGCACTTTCCCAAGAACGACGGAAAACGTGACGCCGATGATCGGCAGCATGGCAAGAACACCGATGGCAAGCTTCCAATTGATCAGCAGCAGCAATATACTCGCGCCGATAATAAGGAAGATTGACGAGATGATCGATGCGATAGCTTGCGCGACGAACATCTTTATGGCGTCTACGTCGGAGGTAAGGTTTGTCAAAAGCTTTGCCGACGTCACCCGTTGTATGAATGCATGGTCCTGACCGGAAATCTTCGTTACCAGGCGTGTTCGTAGATCTCGCGCGACGCGCTCCGAAGCATAGGTCTGAACCACGGCTTGAAAGTAAGCGAACACGAAGATGCCAACGGCAACAGCGATCAGCTCGACAATCACCGTCGTTAGAATGAGCTGCTGCTGAGCAAATGTATCGATGGCGCTGGCAATGATTTTCGGCACAAGCAAATTCAAGGCGTTGCCCAGAATCGTCATGACGATGAGCACGGCAATCAAGCCACGATATGGCTTCAACAAATCGAATAGATTTGGTCCCTGCGGCTTTCGTGGCCTTGTTTTGGTATTTGCTTCGGGCATAAACAGCCAATATTAGCTCAAGCCGCTTGGTCTGTGGCCGACAAAACCGCGGCCAACCGAGTTGAGGACGGCTATTCGTCGGCGGATCCGATCGAGGTAGTGGAGGTATCCAATGTTTCTACCAGCGCAAAATAAATGGTCCGAATCACACGAAGACGTGCTCCAGAAGATTCAGCAAAAACGCGCGCAGATAGAGCAATACGTCTCCCGGGAGTTTCCCCGGAAGCGAAAGCTTGTCAACCTGACCATTATGGGTGGGACGTTGAGCGCAGCCTTAACCGCCGTTCCGGCTGTCGGCGGCCAACCTGTAACCGCCTGGTTAACGCAGACGTTCGGCCTGGTCTCGCCGTCCTGGCGCATTTTGTGTGCGGCCGCTGCGTTTTCCTCCATCGTTGCAACCGTGTCTACGCAGTTCCTGAAGTCGCACAACATCGAGGAACAGGTCACACGCGCGATGGGCAGCCGGGCCAAACTCGAGGTCCTGGAAATCGGACTTGCTGCCGGTGAAATCGATCTGCACCAGGCTACCGCCGAATATATGAAGTGCGTCGAGGACACCGCGTTTCTACAGGTCGGCCGATGAGCGATCATCCGAGAGCGGGACGCAGGCTAAAAGGTATAGCCCACGTCCCGCTCTCGCCTTAAGCCAGCTTTTCAGAAGTTCAAACGGACTCTTGCCTGGAACCGACGCGCAGGTGTCTCGCCTACGCACTTGCCTCCGAGAAGCCCAAAATCATTGTTGCTGTTCAGCGTGAGGTTCGTGCCCAGATTGCCCGTTAAACATGATGCCTGCCCCGGATCATCAGGAGTGGGGTGATTCAGGACATTCTGGGCATCGATACGGAACTCCAGATTTTTGGTTTCCGAGATTCTTATGGTTTTGCCTATCGACGCATCGAACAACCAAAGCCCCGGACCTTCCATCGTATTCAGCCCAAGATTGCCCCTTGTGCCCGGGCGCGGATTCTGGAGAACGATCACGCCTGGCCGGCCATCGGCAAGCGTGATCTGGCCAGCTACTCCCGTCTTACCGGCCGGAAGTGGTCGCGCGAGAGCCTGGAGCGTGCACCGTGCAGTGAAAGTGCCACCAGTCAAGCCGTTCAGGTTCTGCGCTCCCGTAACCTCTGCGCATAGCGGATCAGGAACTCGTACGAAAGTATCCGCGTCGAAGTAGCTTCCGGCCCTGTCACCCGTCTTCCAGTTGACGTGGCCAAACTTCGTTGGGAACGGCCCGAAAGCCGCCACACCCTGCGGCGTGATGTCCGCCGTGCCTGTCGCTCCAAATGGAAAAACGCCGACATTCAACAGCATCTGTTGACCGCTGACGGTATTCGGCCTTCCGGACTGCATATTGAAGATGGCCGACATTCTCCAGTTCTCGGTGAGCCGTGCAAGCCATCCGCTGCTATTCCCCATGAGCCTCTTGCCTGGACCGATGGGCAATTCGAGAATACCATTCTGCTTGAACTCGTATAGGCGATGCCCGTTGAGCAGTCCATATTCAACTCGATCCGCGGCATTTGCAAAGTCGCCGTTCGGCGGCGAGCCCATGCTTCTGCCCCATGTGAACGTGCCCTGGTAGCTGATTCCGTTTTTCGGTCGCATCGTGAACTGCCCCTGCATTGCGTGATAGTTCGAGTTGTTCAAGTTTGTCCGCAAACCGATCGTGCTGAACTGGGGATTGGCGGAAATAAAATTCTCGGGGAAATTATTGTAACGAAGCACCGCACCTTGTTCGTTCAGGGGAATCGGCGGTAATGAGTTGTTAATGCCGCCTGGAGTGTTCGATCGAGTGTAATTCAGCGTGTACAACCCATTCGCCACTCCTTGATAGTTGCCATTTGCCAGTGCGGTTTGCATCACGCAGCCGATCCCGCAGCTTGACGTCAACGCCCGGAGGTGCACCGCGCCGGTTTGGGCCACTCCGTTGACCGGTGGACCACCCACCGGTCCAAAGGCAGACGTGCCCACGACGTTAATCCCTTTGAACATCTGATCCAAGAGCGGCGATTCCTCGCCCCGACGCGCCGCATCAAATGCTTCCTTCAATCCGTTCGTCAAGAAATTTCGCTGATTGAGCGGGAGGCTGCCGAAGAGTTTCACGCCGCGCGTTCCGACATAACGGACATCGACAGTCATGGTTCGCCCGACACTGCGCGTGAGTGCCAGCGTGAAGTTCTGGATATACGGGGCCACGTAATTCGGATCGTAGACATTGCCGCTCCAACCCGAGATGGTTGCACGGCTTTGAACGGGTATGGGCTGCATCGGTTTTTGGTCGTTGGGTACCGGTAGACATCCACGTCCGTTGCAACCGGTGGGACTCAGGATTTGGTCCCAACGAACAAACGTGGTATCTGCACCACGTAAAGCCGGAGTAAAGATGATGCCGGGGGCATATCCGAGATCGAGGTCCAGATTGAAGCTCCGGCCTCCTCCTTGATACGTGATCTGATAGCCGCCGCGTAAAGTTGTCTTGCCTGCTCCGAACCAGGGAAGTTGCCAGGCGAAACCCACAGCAGGCCCGAAATTGTTCCGGTCCGGTTTATAGAGCGGGGTGCCGGGATTCGGCGAGTTCGGCCCAACAAATTCAAATATCGTTGGGTCACCGCGCTGGCCAGGTTTCATCCAATCCTCGAACGAACGGCCCGAATAGCCGAAGGCCGCGTAACCGCCGCCGACGGGCGAAGGTGTCATGCCGCGGCTGTCCCATGCTGAACCGTAGAACTCATATCGGAGACCTAGGTTGAGCGTCAGATTGCGGTGAATTTTCCAATCGTCTTTGAAGAAGGCCGACCATTCATTCTGGTGAACATCCGTTCCACGCTTGTTGGCCGTGCGTATATCGACGAATTGGTCCAACTTATTCGGGTCCTGCATGAAGTAGAGCTGGTTCAGTGTGTCGATCGAACCAGACAGAAACACCAGAAGATTTTGCATTGTCGTGTCGTTAGTAGTCAGTAACCCACTTCCCGAGGGGAGAACGTTCACGAACTGCGGCGTCGGAACCGTACCCGCGCCGGATCCACCAGTCGCATGCGGTACCAGATTGAGGTTGCTGAATCCGTTCGATTTGTCCTGGCGGAATTCACCTCCGAATTTAAACGCGTGCTGACCCTTGGTCCAGCTGAGGGTGTCACCGTAGGTATACAACGATGTAGTGTTGCCGCGGCTGAAGTCATTAAAGCTTGTAATGCTGCTTTGAAAATTCACCGTTGAGGTCGTTCCGAGAGTTCCGGCTCCCAGACCCACAATTACAGGGAGCCCGTTGACGGTCGGAAAGAAGGAACGCATCGCATCGCTATATTTAGGATCGTCGTAAGCTTCGTACTGATTGCCCACATTGCGGCGTAGTCCCCAACGCGCTTCGTTGATCAGGTTCGGCGACAAAGTCGATACAAAGCTCGTCGTCCAAACCTGAGGACGGCGTTGTATGGATCCCCAGAAACCGGTGGGCCATGAAGGTGCCGCATTATCCGAATTGTCTCTTTCATAGCTCCAGTTCACGGCCAGTTTATGTCGAGCATTAAAGTTATGGTCGATTCGGACATTGAGCTGCTTGCGATTCGTAGTGTCCTGCGTTCCGCCCGAGACTTCATCGTTGCCATCGCGCCCACGAGTCCACCTGAATGTCGCTGTGTTCAGGCCATCACCGCCTTCGAAGACATTCGGGCGCGGCATCTGATCGAAGTATTGCTTGAGAATTCCTGTTGTGTCCGGGCCTGTGCGGTTTTGATCCCAAGCAGAGTTCGGCTGGACCACGGCGTCGGAACAATCGGGCCTCGTAGGAGCATTCTGAAGCCTGCCGAAGACGCTGACGTATTGCAGAGTTCCCGTGTACGGCTGGCCGTTCCGGAACGTTGCCGGCGGCGTCGGATTTCCAAATTGATCGACGACACGAGCGACAGCGGTACTACTCGATGCTGCAGTAGCCAGCGATGTTGGAGTCGTACTGAAACTCCCATTATTCCAGTCGGGGAAATATCTAAAAACACCGTTTCTCGCACAATCCGTCAGAACCAATGCGTTGACATTTTCGCGAATGCGCGTAATCTGACCATCCCATAACACGAAAAAGAATGTCTTGTTTTTGACGATCGGCCCGCCGTAATTCAACGTATATTGATTCTGATTCTGCCACTCGCGAGTCGGTTGCGGAACGGTCCGATTGTTGATCCAGCTGTTGGCATCCAGCGCGGTGTTGCGTAGATTCCATACCGCGCTCCCTCGGTAGTCATTCGTTCCGGACCGCGTTTGTATTTGAACCTGACCGTTCCCACGCCCCAGTTCGGCGTCAACGGGCGTCAAGACCAATCGGACCTCGCCCACCATATCGGGATTGATTCGCGTTGTCGAATAGACACCGGCGGCGTACCTTCCATCCTGCACGCTCAATCCATTCACCGTCGTGTTCACATAGCCGGCGCTGATGCCTGCAAACGTCGTAAAGTCGCCGCCGAGAGCACTCACGCGAGCTCCGCCCAAGACGCCGATTAAATCAAGCACATCGTTTCCAACCAACGGCAGATCGCGCACCCTGTATTCCGGAAGCACGTTGTCGATCGTCGCCGATGATGTCGTCAGGAGCGAAGTGGCGTCGATGGTAACTTCAACGGATTGTGCTTGTGCTCCGACTTCAAGCGTAAAGTTGAATCGTTTTGTCTCGTTGGTACCCAGTTCGATATTGGTATAGCTGACGCTTTTGAAACCGGGTATTTCAGCTGTCAACCGGTACGTGCCAGGCAGCAAACTCGGAATGTTGTAGCCGCCGGATTCGTTGGTGATTACGGTGGTGTTGACTCCCGTTTCGGTGTTCATCGCTGTTATCGTGACACCGGGAATCAAAGCTTTTGATGTGTCTTCGACAGTGCCGGTCAGTGTTCCATTACCGGCCTGGGCGCTTGCGATTGCACTTACAACAAAGATCAGAGACACTACGGCCACACTGGTCCTGTAGATTTTCTCCATGATCTGAACCTCTCCCTGCGCCTTTGCGAAAATTCCTGCTTCGTCGGAGGCGCCGCTCAACCTCGGGACGCTTTCCGTCGCGACCCGCTACCACTCCTAAAAACAGCTTTCGCTACTTCTTTTTTTGTGAAACGTTGGACGCAGTATAACAGGGGCGCAAGAGCGGTCAATCAAATTGAAAAGCATGTTGCCCAGCGTGCGGTACGCCAGGCTTGAATGCAACACTACTGGATGGAGAACAGCTGTTTCTCGAATGACTCGTTGTGAGTGATTTTTTGGATGACGTACTCCCAGCCTGTAAGAATGCCCCCGCGAGGCGAATCGATCGTGTAGTCGAGCTTGTATGAATGGGGAAGCATCAGTCCATCGACTTCTTTGAAATCGTCAAATTGCTCGACGATCAGATACCGTGCCAACTCGGCCGAGTCGGAGATCGTGTTCAGCTTGCTGGTAGGCACTTCTACCTTGAACTGAGATCGTACATGCCGGAATGTCTCAGGATCAAAATAGAGCCAGGACTGAACATTGCCCTTCCCTTTTCTTGGCTCGTACTTCAACTCGTACAACTGCCGGCCATCGATTTTTTTTAGTCCGGTCGCATCGAGCTTGGGTTGCTTTGCAGCGACGTCGAGGAGCGCCCAGGAATTCGACAAGGTACCGAACATCAGGCCTTCTCTCACAAGCACGTCATTCTCATAAACGAAGCTGGATAACGGAGATCGGTTCCCCGGGGATATGAATCCTGTGCTGACCTTGCTTCCATCGAATGCGATCTGTTCTCCGTTATAGTCAAGCGAGTTGAAAAGGAAGCCCGTCCGGACCGCGCCGCCTTCGGACAGTATGGTCCCCTTGCCGTTCATAGTGCCGGCTCCACCTACCCGAAAAGCAACCTGGACAGTGCCGCCGACTGCACGGCTCTTGACGCCCTTCCTTTTCTCGGCTGCACCAATCGAGGCGAGATGTTTTGCCACCAGGTCTTCCGGTTTGAGTTTTTCATCCTTTGCGCCAAGTGCGACGGCGAACAGAACTGTGAGCAAGAGGGCTGCTAGAACTCTCGAAATCGTAGATGCCTGGGACAGCATTGCCGGACCTCCTGAAGAAGTGCTCAATACAATGCCTCATGTTTGCGAACCGGGCAAATTATTTGCGCGTTTTGTGCTTCTTGTGTTCCTTCGTCCTACAACATGCCGGCATCGTAAACGATCTTTCCGTCGACGATCGTGAGGATCGAGCGGATCTGTTTAATCTCGCGATCCGGAACCGCAAAGTAGTCTTTGTTGAGAACCGCAAGATCTGCCAGTTTGCCTGGTTCTATCGAGCCGATCTTGTCTTCCATGCGCAGAAACCAGCTGTTGCCGCGAGTGAACAGGCGCAGCGCTTCTTGTCGCGTGATCTGTTGATCGCCGTTCACCTTGTCGCCGAAGGAATTCACGCCGGTCGTTGCAAAATACATCTGCAGCCACGGATTCAGCGGCGCAATGTGAACCCCGTCCCCGTGAATACCCGCCTGAATGCCATGATCCACAATCGTTCGAAACGGTGCGCCGACGATGACCTTCGGATCATCGGATGTCACCCAGCGGAATGCCGCCATCTGGACACCACAGCCGAGCGCCTTTAACCGATTAAGAAGATCTGCGTTAACGACTGGAACGTGGTGGACCATCCAACGCAACCGAGTTATATCGAACTCCTTGTTCACGGCTTCATAGCCTTCCACGACTTGTGTCAAACCCGCGAGGTTTTGCACGCTGTTTTCGTTCCGCCAGCCGGCTTCGGCAACTAGCCGTTGCGCCTTCATCCATGTTTCACGGCTGGCGAGTGGCGCCGCCCATTCGCCGATGGCTCCGGTCATCATCATGTCGTCGCCGAAGAACTGAAATTGATTGCGTAGACGTTCTTTCAGCTCCGGCAATTCCGGGTCGCTTTGGTTCTGGAGGAAATTCATCTGCAAGCGAACGATCGTCTTGCCTTCACGATGCAGTGCGAGCCAGGAATCGTACATTCGGTATTGATCAAGGTTCGACAGAATTTGAGTCGGATGCAGCGGGCCTGGTGTCGGGAACAACACTTGATCCAAGTGCGCGGTCAACCCGACGCTTGCGGAGTAATTCATCGCATCGATCGTGCTGCGCTTCTTGTCTTCGAAGTTCTGCATCCGCCGCAGGTAAAAGAGGGCGCTTGCAGCCGGCCCGCCAGCGGTAAATCCAGCTTCGGCGATAAGGCCATTGTCCGCTACATTCACTTTCTTGATGTCGGGATGTACTGGAGCCGCAGCATCGGCTGCGTCAAAGAACGCTTTGCCAGCCGTGTTCGTGATGGCAGGACCGGTGAATCTTTCATACAGCAGAACGGGCCGATCCGGAACCGCGTCATCCAACTCACGCCGCGTCGGCCTTCGATGTTCGGCCCATTGATTCGGGTGCCAACCGCCCATTGACGTGATCCACTGCCCATCCGGTACGCTTTTTCGTCGCGCAGCAAGCGCTTCCTGAATCTCGCGAACAGAAGCAGTATTCTCGAGGATGGTGTGATAACCGGGACGATTTGCGAGACTCACACTATGGATATGAGCCTCAATGATACCCGGTACGACGGTCTGGCCCTTCAGGTCGATCACTCGCGTGTCGGCGCCGCGAGCCGGCGCCGCGTCGCCCACTGATGCAAAGCGGCCGTTCCGGATTGAAACAGTCGTCGCGACGGAGTTCCGGGCATCCATCGTCTGTATCTTGCCGTTGACGAGAACGAGATCGGGAGGTAGCGCCGGGGCACCCTGGCTACCGGTCGCGGAAAGGGGCCCGGTGAGCGCAGCGGCGCCTCCAGCCGAAGTCCCAAAAATTTTTCGCCTGGACAGACGGTTCGTCATCGGTAATCTCCTCACAAATTCGCGGTCAGTTCGATATCGATATTTTCTTCTCGCTGGAGCTCCTCCAGCCGGTCGC
>Ga0114129_10000679_pt1 | contig 42868 bp, 39 predicted proteins | sample RhiMetdeltSRZDD1_FD_80071 | JGI IMG/M metagenome (GOLD analysis project Ga0114129, IMG submission 80071) | Populus rhizosphere microbial communities from Tennessee, USA - Rhizosphere MetaG P. deltoides SRZDD1 (version 2) (version 2) | ecosystem: Host-associated > Plants > Roots > Rhizosphere >...
GGCATAACGCAAACTGTGGACTGTAACAACATGTGTTACACCTTCAAATCATCACAAATTGCCAATTTTAGCCGTTTTTTTGATGATTCCAGCCCGAATAGGGTGTAACGGATGTTATTACAGTTGACACAAACCGTTGGGCGGCGGTGGCTCGGAACGTTTCAAGACAGATTCACCAATAGACAAAAGTGATCAAAGTCGTGACGGATTGTTTGATACATGGAAGAATTCAAATGCGGAGATTCCTTTTTTTGACTTTAGTATTCGTGCTTTTGTCAGGCTGCGCTAAAGAGTCCCTCACCAATAATAATGAAATTGACCAACAAGAAGCGATTGATAAAGCAGTGGAAATTGCATCAATGTCCATGCCTGAGATCAGCGGTTCACAAGTTACACCATCCAAGATTCTTGCCGAAAAAATGAAATTAGAAGAAGCCGCAAAACGTCTTAACACAAATCCCCAAAATGCTTTTTCTGAAGAATCCCCTGATGCTCAAGTATGGCTTGTGTCTATGGATGGTATCTGGCTTCCTGCCGATGTACCAGGCGTAGTTCAAAAACCATATCAACACTTATCCATTGTTATTGACGCTAAAACGGGTCTGGAAATTTTCAGGAATATGCAACCATAAAAAGCACGTTGAGCAGAATGAACAGGATTGATAAAGATTAAGTTCTATGTAACAATGCATCCTGTTAGCAATGGTATCGTTTTTTGGGTAGCGAACCTCGCGCTCTGTGTCGCCGCCCAACACTGCGTGCACCCCCTTCGGCACGACCTATCGGGCAGTCAGGGCGGGCTGGTGGGGGTCTGCGCGTTTTACGCCGTTTACGTGGCCTGAAATTGGTTCCGTCAAAGTGGCGTTATCTCGTCCCGGGAGAGCGCCGGGATGGTGCCCAATCTCGCCCACCAATACCCCTACGGGGCATAACGCACACTGTCAACTGTAATAACATCCGTTACACCCTATTCGGGCTGGAATCATCAAAAAAACGGCTAAAATTGGCAATTTGTGATGATTTGAAGGTGTAACACATGTTGTTACAGTCCACACACACCGTTAGGCGCTGAGTAAAAAAGAAAGGACCAAAATGGACCGAAACACTTGGCTGAAAGAAATGCGACGTGATTGCGAAGAGCAATATGATCGCGAGGCTCCACTTTACGACGAGAAAGGTGGCGTATATAGCAACATTGCACACCAGCAATTCGTACAAGAGTTCCTGGACCTTCTCCCACAGAATAGTAGGATCCTCGATGCCCCTTGTGGAACGGGCAGATATTTGCCCTTTCTCCTGGCAAAGGGCCATTCCATTGTTGGGATTGATCAATCACAAGGTATGCTTGAGCGCGCCAAAGCAAAATTCCCCACTGTTCAATTTGAGAAAAGTGGTTTGCAGGAAATGGCATATCGAGAGGTATTCGATGGTGCGATTTGCATGGATGCTATGGAAAATGTATCTCCCGAGGATTGGTCTGTGGTGCTCAGCAACTTCCACCGAGCGCTGAAAGAGCATGGTTACTTCTATTTCACAGCAGAAACCATCGAAAACGCAGATGAGAACGAAATCAAGCAAGCCTTCGAAAGGGCTCAACAGGCGGGGCTACCAGTGGTCTATGGGGAATATCCTGACGAAGAGGTATATCATTATCATCCGACCGAGCAACAAGTGAAAGAGTGGGCTCAAAAAGCAGGATTTGAGATTCTAAGAGAAGGGAATGGCGAGATATGGTATTACCACATCTTGCTCCGAAAGATCTAGTTCTATCAAAAATGCTAAACAGCGCCTAACACAGCGTGCACCCCCCTTCGACACGCCCTATCGGGCAGTCAGGGCGGGCTGGTGGGACTCGTCGCGTTTTCAGACAGTTTACGTGGCTTGAAATTGGTTCCGTCAGATCTGCGGTGTCATGTCCCGGGAGAGCGCCGGGATGGTGCCCAATCCCACCCACCAGTACCCCTACGGGGCATAACGCAAACTGTTAGGCGGTAAAATCTGAAGCAATTAATTGATTACGCTATCATCAGGAAATTGCAGATGAATATAGCAACAAAGACAAAGCGAACAGAATTATCAAGGTTTATCCAGCAAGAAGTCGTTACAGAACCATCTGTGCAAGGCCTGGTCGTAATTGGCAGTGTTGCGAAGGGAATAGCTCGGGCTGACTCAGATATTGATGCTGTCATTTTCCTCGATCCGTTTGATCTATACGCCATCCCGGCTGAATTTAAGTGGCGGTCTAGTGATCGTAGTTTTCACGGTATTTTTAGCGAAGTGGAAAATTCAATCCAAATTGACTTTAAGCGGCTCAACTTACAAGAGTGGTCAAAACCAACGTATGCGTGGCCAGAATCGATCTGTGCTGAGTTAAGCGAGGGATGGCTGGCATTTGACCGTGATAGTCATATTCAGAAATTAATTGCAGAACGGACATATTTCAATGATGAAATTCGTCAGGAACGCCTTGATGATGCAATTGTGCACCTTGACTGGCTGTTAAGAGATTCATCCACAGAACGCACATGGGAAATACAGGGTGCCAAGATTGCGCATTATCGTTTGCATTCCGCCTATGATTATTTGATGCAAGCATTGTTCGCCTATAATCGTCGCTGGCGCACATTGCGTAGCCGAGAGCTAACAGACTTACTGAAATTACCCTGGTTACCAGAGAGATTTGACGAGCAATTGATATTGGCAACAAATGCTCTTTCTGTGACAAAAGATGGTTATCAACGACGAGTAACAACATTGCAGCATTTTTTCAACGAACTAATGACTAAATGTCGACAAGATGGGATATATGGTGCTGATGGCGTAAGCGAGGCATTTATTCGCCAGCACGATGAACCCGGACGCAATTGGAATATGGATGAGTGGAACCAGAAGCACAAGGAAAGGAACAAGTAAGTTTGGAAATAGTCGCCCAACAGAGCGTCCCGAAGAGCATCAGGACTACAGTGGTGGGACTGCCGCTTCGCGGCGTGCGCGTTTTCAAGCCGTTTCCGTGGCTTTGAGTTGGTTCCGGCAAAGCGCTGATGTCTCGTCCCGCCCCAGGCGGGCAACGCCAGACGTTGGGTATATGACTTTAATCATTTGAGGTGAATTTCATGAGCAATATAGATACTATGGCGCTTGAGCAAGTCTTAGTCGGTATTGCAGATCAGGAAATTGTCAGTCTCGAGGCGCGCATTCGAGCCGCACAGCTTGGCGCAGACGTACCTGCCCTGAATGAGCTAATTTCTGACGATCTCCTTTTCACGGGTCCAGATGGTCAACTCGGAACAAAGGCGCAAGATATTGAGGCGTATCAGTCCAGTACTGTCAAGTTTCTGGCACATGTTCCTGAAGAGCTTCGTATCCGCCGTGTCGGCGCGAATGTAGCCATTACTTCCCTTCGCGCTCAACTGACGGTGAATGTCACCGGCAATCTCTCGCGCGGCACGTATCGCTATACTCGGGTATGGGCCCGTGAGGACAACCAGACATGGCGCGTTGTGGGCGGGCATGTTAGTTTGGTCAGGTTATTTGATGGTGAGGCCTAAACCAAGCACCAGGTTACATCATAGTGGCTCACTGTCTGGGTACGTTTCAGTATGCTTGTCGGTTGTGAGATCGTCCTTGTTAGAAATGTTTTGTTTTATCGCCATGGAGCTTGTTAAATTAAACCATGCCCAACAAAGCGCGCACCGTACGGCTGGAACTCTGCGCTTTTTTCTCCTCAGCCGCCTATAATGCAGGCCGTTGCGCGGCCTTATATTAAATTAAGGGAGTCATATACTACGAAAACCCACAGCCATCTACGCCAATGGTGAGGTACTATTAGCTTAGATAATGGCTTCTTATAGAAAGTTATGACCAAGGAAATGATCCAACAAGGAGCTGACGATGGAAATTGGAATAATGGCGGTGGTTCGGCTATTAGCTGCTTTCTTTCGGCGCAGTACGGAGTCGCCGTGGCTAATTCGCGGCCTCCTGGGAGGGTTCGTTGTGGGGATAATTGCTCTCATCATCGGTTTAGTGAATTGGCCCTGAATATATGACTCTCAACCACAACGGACTTATTGCTCCAGACAGAACGCACCTCGATTGAACTTCGCTCGTTCAATGGCTGGACCGTGTATCGCCTTGGAATGGTTCTGGTGAGGTAGACAAGTATCTCTCTTTTCTAAGCACTGTGATTGAAAGAATCCGCGGCTTAATCGAGCGACATTCCTGTGTCAATCCATCTGTTAGAGAGCCGCCCAACAAAGCGTGCACCCGACCGCCCACCAGTACCCCTCCGGGGCATAACGCAAGCCGTTGAGCGGGCACGTACCGCAAGGAGAGAAAATGTCAACAGCCGATATCAACCACGATTTTGATTTTGAGATTGGCACGTGGAAAACCCATGTGAGACGCCTGACGCATCCCTTAACAGGCTCCACCACATGGGTCGAAATGGAAGGTATATCGATTGTCAGGCAAGTGTGGGGCGGCCGCGCTAACCTTGTCGAGCTCCAGGCAGATGGGCCAGGCGGATATTTCGAAGGGCTGAGCCTTCGGCTCTACAACCCCAACACCCACAAGTGGAGTCTCAACTTCGCAAGCTCCAGCGATGGCACTATGTCCCCGCCAATGGTCGGCGAGTTCAAAAATGGCCGTGGCGAGTTCTACAGCCACGAGACGTTGAATGCTCGCCCTATCCTTGTAAGGTTTGTAATTTCGGATATCACGTCAACCTCATGCAGATTCGAGCAGGCATTTTCCGCCGACGAAGGCAAGACGTGGGAAGTAAACTGGATTGCTACTGACACCCGAATATCTGACGTGGTACGATGACATACCTCCAAGTGCTGGAGCACACGACCGCGGAGAGCAGCGGGACTCCAGTGGATAAATAGAGCGAAGATATTTTCAGGTATGCAAAACGCGGACAAAATATTAGTTTTGGAGTTCGATCATGCTGAGAATGTTATTTATTGGTGCTCTACTGATCTCTGTTCTTTCAGCCTGCGGCCGTCGCGCGACCTTGCCGCCTGGTCCAGATGACCCACCCGTTTCACTTTCCATGGACAAGCCCATTCCGTTTACCGCCACGCCTGAGCATCCCTCAACTGCTGTTCCACTCTCTGAACAACCTGAAGGCGTTGAGTATTCTTCCGTGGCGGAAGCGCTTGCCGACTTGAGAACAAGAGCCGGTGTTTCGATTGAGGTTATGCAAGGCTGGACCATCGTAGCCGAAGCCGATGGGTCCACAACCTGGTCTTTTGTGCCACCCGATCACCCGGCATTTCCCGCCGTAGCAAAACGGGTTTTATACAGAGACCAGGATGGCTGGCAGCTAAAGATGGATGTTCTTTGTGAGGCGGAGGCGGCAGCCTGTGATCAATTCGTAATGTACTTTGAGGCCCTGAATAAACCAATCTATCAAATGATCGAACAACAACAGGAACCGTAGGTTAGAAACGTCGAACGAAAGGTGCACGCCACTTGAACGAAAAGGGATATACAGTCCAAGCCCCGCGCAATGCAGGCGCGACAAACTTCTATGTCATCTCCGGCTGTTCCGGCGGTGGAAAGTCCACACTTTTGTCTGAACTCGAGAGGCGAGGACATCGGGTCTTTCCAGAGCCGGGCAGACAGATCGTCAAAGAACAGCAGTCGGTAGGCGGTGATGGATTGCCGTGGGAGAACGCCACGAAATTCGCTGAGCTGTGCGTTTCACGCGCGATGTATTTCTACAATACAGCCATAGTGCTTGACGAGCCTGTATTTTTCGATCGATCGGTGATCGACAATATAGCAGGCATCGAGCGATTGGGATTGCCTATGCCTATGTACTTTCCGCAGACACTGCGACAGTACCGCTATGCAGATCGAGCGTTCATGGTACCGCCGTGGCGTGAGATCTTTGCGCAGGATGCCGAACGACAGCACTCGTTTGCAGAAGCGGAGTATGAATATTACACCCTGCAGCAGGCGTACAAGGCAAACGGCTACGAGGTGGTCGCGATACCCAGATTGCCCGTCCATGAACGTGCAGATTTCGTGGAGCGACAGCTGCTCCACAGTTAAAGCCAATTTGCACCGGAGGGCAATTGGCCATCCCTATGGTGAACGCATACCCGTGCCTGCCGTTTGACACTGTGGAAGGAGTGTATCAGCTCAAATCGAAGTAATAGCTCTGCCTCTCGCCTCATCTACACGACATGAACAACCTTAGAACCATCTCCAAACTAATTGAACCTCAGATAGCCATCGAGGGTGCAGGCGTGAAGCTGCGCCGCTCGATTGCGCCGCGTGTCAGCAACGAATACGATCCCTTCCTGCTTTTCGACCACTTCGCCTTCAACGATCCGCTCGAGGGTCCTTTGCGTGGCTTTCCATATCACCCCCACCGCGGCATCGAGACCGTTACATACATGCTCGAAGGCTCCACCGCCCATCGCGATAGCCTGGGCAATTCGGGGCTTATCGGTCCTGGTGACGTGCAATGGATGAGCTCGGGGCGTGGCATCCTGCATGAGGAAATGCCCCGCCGTGGTCCCAGCGGGAACATCTATGGCTTCCAGCTCTGGGTCAATTTGCCGGCGCACCTGAAGATGTCTGAACCGCGCTACCAGGAAGTGACCGCCGCCACGATCCCCACTTACGAAAAGGATGGGGTCCGGATCCGCGTTGTCACAGGCGAAGTTGAGGGTGTACGGGGACCCGTCACGGACATTGCCGCCTCGCCGCTCTACATGGACGTCGAGCTGGCTCCAGGTCTGGAGTGGAAGTTCCCGGTTCCCGCCGGACACACCCTGATCACCTACGTCTTCGAAGGCGAGGGAGTCTTTTCCGGTGAGACGGTCGACGCCGTCAAAATGGTGAGGTTCGCGGACGGCGACCACATCACCGTCAAGACCGAGAACAGCCCGGTCCGTTTCATGCTGATCGCGGGCGCGCCGTTCAAGGAACCTATCGTCCCCTATGGTCCCTTTGTGATGAACACCATCGAGGAGATCCAGCAGACCTTGCAGGAATTACGCAACGGGACGTTCATAAAAGAATAAAGCATGTAGGGTGTGACGACGCAGGGTCGGGCCGCGGCCCGACCCTGCGTGGTTTAAATAACCCCCATTTCCCCCAGCGCCTTCCAGATAATGGCCGCGCCGATAGCGGAAACGAACAGCGCGCTCAAGGCTGGCAGCAGGCGGATGATCCGTCCCTGTGACGGTAAGCGCTCGAACACCCGCCCGGCATAGATGAATAAAATTCCGATGGCGGTCAGCGCGCCTGCCAATCCCAGGCTAAATGCCAACACCAGGACTAAACCAAAGCCGATCTTGTTCAACGCGATCGCGCCGAGCAGGACCACCAGCGCCGAAGGACACGGGATCAACCCGCCCGAGACGCCGAGCGCCAGCAAACTGCGCCAGGTGATCTCTTCCGGCGGCGTATGCGAGTGACCGGCAGGTCCATGGTCGTGATCGGGATGATGCTCGTCGTGCCTGTGAACATGTGGATGATCGTGGTCGTGGACATGAAGATGTTTCGGTGAACCCGTTCCGCTCAATACATATTTATGGGAGTGTCCCGTCCCCTCGCTATGCTGAAATACCGGCGAAAGGGAACGCTCGGCCATGCTTGCTTTGACGATGGGGAGTGAAAGCCCGGAGGACTTAAACCGGCTGATGAGCAGATTGATCCCAATTCCCACGACGAACAATCCGGATAGCAGGCTCATCCACGGGTACAACGTTTCCGGGACGATGTACTGCGCCGCCAAGAGCGTGATCAATCCCAGCGCAAAGACACCCAGGGTATGCGTAATGGTCGTGGTCAACCCCAGATACAGCGCGTGCTTCATAGTGCCGCGCGAACCGACCAGATAGGCGCCGACAATCGTCTTGCCGTGACCAGGGGTCATGGCGTGCATCGCACCCCAGACAAATGAGACAGCCAGCGCCAGCAGCAATGTCGGGAGGGTAATCTCGTCCAGCAAAATCAAACGCGTGAAGGCGTCGTCGCGGGTTGCAGCGGGAAGATGGCTTCCTTCCACCGGCGCGGACTGTTGTCCCTGCGCGGGCAATCCGAGGCCCGTGATCCGGACGTCGATCTCTCTCTGGGCGGGAGGGCTGGTGAGCAGGTCCTGCGGATACTCTGTCAGGCGATTGCTCAGGCTTGTGGAAGAATATTCTCCCTGGACTGTGACGCCGTCTGGAATAATGACAATTTCCTGCCAGCCCAACCGGTCCGCGAAGACTTTGTTTTGAAATGACAGGGCCAGCGCGCCATCTGTGCGTTCCACAGGACCTTGAAACTCACAGGTCAGCCGCATCGTGAGCAAACCGCCAACACCGGCAGCAAAGTCAACAGATGAGGAGATCAGGGAGAGCGTGACCGCTTTTTTGTTCAGGGAAAGGTTCAGGCTGGGTTGGAGGGACGCACATCGTACGGCATGATAACCCTCTATTTCTGCAGCGTCCGGCTTGCGATTGCCGTTGGCGTCGAGAAGCTCGATCTCCTGGAAGGCAGGGATCTCTGCCAGGTCCATGACGTAATCGATCGTAATTCTGTCCTGGCTAACCTGTAGGCCCGTGTACTGGTTGACCGTAAAGTTGCCCAGCGGATGCGCCAGGGCAGCCGGGACGAAGGTAAAGCAAATCAACAGGGTGAAAAGGACAGTAAGTGTACGATGTATTTTTTTCATAAAACCTCTTAAGAAAGTCCAGGTAAGTCACGCTTTCAGCCTGGCAACTCTTGATTCTGGCGGGTTGACAACCCGCCCTACTTTAATATCTCCAGCGTTCTTTGCGCTTCCTCAGCATATAAGATCGAAAAATACGGGTTGATGGCAAGCGCTTCTTCGAGATAGGCGCGCGCTTCTGCCTTGTCCCCAAGCTCGAAAGCGATCATCCCGGCGTGAAATAATTTCAACGAATCTTTTGTGCCCAGCTTCAATGCCTCTGCAGAATACTGTTGGGCCTCTTCATAATCACCTATATTAAACAGTGCCCATGCCAGCGCGTCTGCACCGTGGATGCTCGGGCGGTTGGCATATGCCTTGCGCGCCAGGGCAACGGTCTCCTCCAGGTTGCGATCATGGTCCGCGTTGAACAGGGCGATCTCCATATCCATGTCCACGCCGTTCGCGCGATATAGGGTCTCGATGGCGGTGACGAGCTGATACTGCTGGTCTGCAGATTCCTGGTCGCCTGCAGCCTGGTATAGATCTCCCAGAGCGATGACAAACTCAGGCATCGGCATGATGGTCACGGCCTGGTTCAGATATTGGATCGCCTCCTGCCTCTCTCCCTGCGCGGCACGAACGCGTCCCAGCCCGGCGAGAGCATAGACGTAATCCGGATGGTTCTGGAGAGTCAGCCGGTATTCAAGCTCGGCTTGATCAAGGTCACCGCGGTTGAAATACAGGTTAGCTAACTGCGTGCGAACCCAGGCCGTGCTTTCCGCGTTGGGTGTGCCACTATCCACGGCAACCTGCATCATCTCAAGCGCGCCATCCACATCCCCATGCAATTCGCGGATGTAGGAGATTCGGGAATAGGAACTCATATCGGGACGCAAGTCTACCATCGTCTGCAGGGTCTCCACAGCCTCTTCATAACGCCCCAGTTCGATCTGCGCGTCCGCGATCACGCCATATGCGTAGGTTCGGTCGGGATTGATCTGCCGGGCTTTCTCGCCCCACTCGAGTGCAGCAGAAAAATCATGCCGCGCAAGAGCCAGCGCGCCCCTGGCGCTCATAGAAACGTAATCATCCGACCGCAGGGCGAGTGCTTTATCCAGTGCTTCTTCTGTCTTTTGATAATAGGTAGGGTCGCCGGTCTCGCGCGCCTTCTGCAGATACGCCAGCCCCAGCTGGCTGAAGGACTGCCAGTCCTGCGGGTTTGTGCGCAGACGCTCCTGCAAGCTCCCGATCAGCGTGTCTGTAGAAGCATTGGTGCGTGAGGAGGAATTCGCCAGGTAGCCGTAGGCATCCTCCAGTCGGGAAGATAAGCCCTGGGTAGAGGCCAGCCTCCAGGAGACAATAACAATCAGGGCAGTTATAACGACCAGAAGAAGGACACGGTGGTACCAGCGATGTTGTGAGAGAGTTTGCATACTGTTTTCTAGCTCCATCTTAGGATCACCCGGTAAGTGTGGGTTGGGATGAAAAGGCTCCCATCCCAACCCACATCACGTCTATTAAGGCATAGGTGTGAATGTCGGTGTACAGGGCAGCGGCGCGGTCGGTACTGCCACCATCCCTGAGAAGGTGTTGTTTGACTCGTTGCTTTCTGTCACTATGCCAGTGGAATCAAGAGTAACAGTCACCGGATTGCCCGCGCCAGGGAAGAAAAGGGCCTGCCCTCCATTTGGAGGTAAGCCACTGCTGGTCTGGGTTACGCCATTGACATTGACCACAAAGCTGCCGGAAGCCGCCTGACCAATGTTATCGAAGAAGACCCGCACTCCCAGAGGATTGCCTGTAGACAGACAGCTAATGAACTGTAATTCAATGCGCACCATGTCGATTGCCAGGTCTGGCAGAAGCTGTGAAGGTGTGGGCGTAGACGTGAGGCTAGGGGTAATCGATCCCGTCCCGGTGGGAGTCACGCTGGGAGGCGGAATAAAGGTTCGCGTCCCCGTGGGTGTAAAGGTCACCGTGGGAGGCGCAGGTGTTCCAGAATTAGTCGGCGTTGACACAAAGACAGTTCCTGTGGGCGTAAAGGTACGTATGGGTGTGGGGGTTGGAGGGGTGCCGGTCTGCGTGATAATGGGTGTTGGGCTGATCGTTGTTGGTGTGACCGGCGGCACGCCCGCCGGATTTTGATGGATGCGGTTCAGCCCATCCCAGGGTGTCGAAAGGAAGGGGAACACATCCGGCAAAGGAAGATCATTGGCATTGACGTTGTCACCTGCCGTCGCAAAGTTTGCGCCGCCCACGACACGGATCGCTACGTCTGTCACATCATCGATCGGACGACGACCATTGGGCCAGCCCGCATTGTCACCCGCCAACACTGTCAGTGGATCCTGCTCTGCAAGAGGCACAGGCTCTACGCTAATATCGAGGCGCAACAACTCGGACAGTCGGCCGTAACGCCCAGGCGTATACGTGAGGAAGACATCCCTTAAATCCAGGAGCGGCTCAGCATCTGCGCCAAAGACCGCTTCCAGGGCGGTTACCAGACGCGGCTCCCGATAATACTTAAGGAAACGTCGCTCTCGGGAGGGGTCAAGCGAATTCCAACGATCCTTATCCTCTGTGCCGATAATAACCTCGTTCACGAGAGGATTGGCGAGGCGCTGTACCTGCACCCAATCACCCTGGCTTTGCCGGCTGTCATTCTCTTCGTTTGCCTCGTCACCCTTTAACACAGTGGTGCTGCGACGGTACGTGCTGGCGTACGCGCCCAGGATGGGGGATTCCGTATCAGCAGCACCTGCCTCATCCTCCGTGAGCCAGCTGGCTGGAACTTCGAGAGCGATGGTGTGCACATTAAAACCCGAAAGCATATCCACGCCTGGGCTACGCACGTTGAGGGTATCAAAGATCGCTCCCAGGTCAATGTAGAACGGATCATCGCGCTGGCCCGCAAAGACACGTGCCCCGTCGTCCAGTTCGTAGATCCCCTGCTGGACCAGAGACTCATAATCTGGCATCGTGCGCGGTCCCACATTGGAGGGAACAACGATCCGATCCCTGGCCAGCACTTTGCGCTGGTTCCCACGTATCATGGTCACGGTGTAGGTCTGGCGCAAGCCGAGTCCTTCGGAACCGGCCCCTGTCAGGGAGGTGATTGGTGGTAGCGCCACATAGGAGAGGAACAGATCGAGCTGTCTGACCACGCCGCGAATCTCTGTCTTGAACGCAAACTCGAAGCGGATATCATCGGCGTTGCCGTCCATATCGTTGTCAATATTGAAGGTGTAGAGCACACTGGGGTCGAAGTTATAGTAATTGGGTCCGGCGCTGGGCTCTTCGCCCGGGATGACATCCATGATCAGCACGATGTTGTCCTCATGCCCGGTTTCGTAACTGCGGAACATGAAAAAGTCGGTGATATCCGCGGTGGGATCCATGGAGATAAGAGGTGCTTCGCGGTGGCTGGCTGCACTTGACGAGATGGGTGCCGTCCCCACGATCAGTGTCAGCACCGTCAGGCTCACCACAAGCACGCTAACTAGCTTATGCATGGGTTACTCCTTATAATCCAATGAACAGTAAACTTGCAATCGACCAGTAAATGCGGGTATTGTGTCGCAATTTTGAGAGCATAGTGAATGCTTCTGCGTAATCATCGAATACGTATGTGTCTATCTATCCATACGCAGGCTGGATTGTTTCGCATTTCTATAAGCAAATATTGGCTGCCAACTCTGATCAACTTATCTTCCGATAGATATCACCTCCTTCCGGCAGGGGCACACTGCCACTGGGCATGAAACGCGTGAAAAGGTTCATGCCAGGCAAAAGCCAGCGTGTATCAAAGAGTATTTGGTTTTTTGTTTATCGTTTGGATGATTCGGCGTGATGCCTTCTACAGCAAAACCAACCCTAATGGACTGTGGCTCTGCTGGCCATTAGGATTCTTATTGTAGAATCTTTGTTTGTGTGGCAGAAGTAGCACTCGTGCATGATACTCAGTCAGCGGTGCAGCCGCACGCCTTGGGCAGGCGGGTCGGCAATTCACGAGCAGATATTAAAGTCCATTATACAATCGCAAACCTGAAAGAGGCATTAAAACCCACCGATCCTAATGTTTCAAGCGGGATAGAGGGAGGGAGTGGCACCGACTGTACCACTCCCTTAGGCAGCACAAAACTTACGGATTTATGTGGACTCGCTCGCGGCCATCCCACGGGGTGGGCAGGAACGGGAACGATTCTGTCAGGGGCATGTCATTTGCGTCGACAGAGTCGATGCTGGGCAGAGCAATGTAGTTCGCACCGCCGATGACCTTGACGGCCACATCGGTCACATCGTCGATCGGGCGGCGGCCATTGGGCCAGCCGGCGCCATCACCAGCCAGGGCCGTGAGGGGGTCCTGTGAAGCCAGCGCCACGGGATCGACGCTGATATCAAGGCGGAGCAATTCAGAGAGCTTCTCGTAATTGCCTGGGGCGTAGGTCAACAAGACGTCACGCAGATCGAAGGCAGGCTCAGCATCGGCGCCGAAGACAGCTTCGAGGGCAGTCACCAGGCGAGGATTCGTGTAATACTCGACGAAGCGCCTTTCCCGGGACGGATCAAGCGAATTCCACTTATCCTTGTCCACGGTGCCAATAATCGCTTCGTTCACAAGCGGGTTGGCCAGGCGCTGCACCTGCACCCAGTCGCCGCTCTCATTACCACCCAGGACGCGCACGGCGCGGCGGTAGGTGCTTGCATACGCACCCAGGACCGGTTGAGAGGTTTCCTCTGCACCTTCCCTGTCCTTCGTCAACAGGTCGGCAGGGACTTCGAGGGCGATCGTATGGACGTTGAAGCCCGAGAGCATATCGACGCCGGGGGCGCGCAGGTTGAGGGTATCAAATACGGCGCCGAGGTCGATGTAGAACGGGTCATCGCGCTGACCGGCAAAGACACGGATGCCATTCTTCACTTCATATAGCCCCTGGGCAGCCAGTGACTCATAGTCCGGCATGGTGCGGGGACCCACATTGGAAGGAACAGCGATCAGATCCTGGCCCAGGACCGTTTTCCTGCCATTGCGGAACATGGTCACAGTATAGGTCTGGCGCAAGCCGAGTCCTTCGGAACCGGGTCCATCCAGCGCCGTGATTGGCGGCAGCGCCACGTAGGAAAGGAACAGGCCCAGATCCTTGACGATGCCGCGGAACTCATTCTTGAAGCGGATTTCGAAGCGCACATCGTCCGCCTCACCATCCTTGTCGTTGTCGACACTGATGGAGTAGAGTACGCTCGGGTCGAAATTATAGTAATTCGGACCGGCACTGGGCTCCTCACCGGGGATGACGTCCATGATAAAGACGATCTTGTCTTCCTGTCCGGCTTCATAACTGCGGAACATGAAGAAGTCGGTGATATCTGCAGTCGGGTCGAGAGAGATCAGAGGCGCTTCGCGGTGACTGGCAGCACTGGAGGCTGTCGGTGCCAGGCCGACGACCAGTGCGAGTACGGCTAGACTTGCGAAGGTCGCATTGAGAAACTTACGCATGGGAAACTCCTTTTACATATAAAGTAAATCTGACACTACTTCTGAGTTTGGTAACAGTTTGAAGATGTGATTGGAGATTGGAGAAATTGCTAAACCTCCTTCCTCTGAGTTGTTGATCGGATCCGGATGGGTATACCTATTTATCCTTACGCAGGTCTATGGGATTTGCATTTATGCAAATAAAAAATCAGCGCTGGAGAGAACAGAGAGCTTTGAGAAAGAAATCTTAAAAACAAAAAGAGTGTTGAGAGCATGCTCTCAACACTCTGTCAAGATTCATAAAGAATTTGATTTACAGTTCGCTCAGGACAACGATATCGCCTGTAGGCTGCTCGCTGCCTCCCTCTGGTTCAATGGAGATGCCCAACGAATTGAAGGAGCCAATGGCTTGCTCGGAAGTGATGATCAATACGCTTTGTCCATTTTCATCGACTGTTAACAAACCCGCGCTGACCGGTGCCCCTCCAATGAGCCAGACCTGGTACGTCTTACCCGGTTCCAGCGGAGGCAAGCCTGAGATCACCAGCACCGCGGACGTTTCATTCGGGTCCGCGATCAATTGTCCCTGGGCGCGAGGCTGCACATCTGTACCTTTCAACGAAACGGTGATCACGTCCGACTGCTCAGATTGAGGCAGATTTCGAATCAACTCATCCAGCGATTGGGATTGTGACGCAACCTGCTCGTTCAACGCAGCAATTTCGTTTCGCAGTCGGGCGACCTGCGCATTCAAGACAAACGCCCAAAGGATCGCAATGGCTGCCGCGCCCAGGCTGAGCACCCGAAAGATATCTTCCAGCCGTAGCCCGCGCCGGACGGGCTCCGCAGCGGCTCGCGTCGATGAGGAATCGCGCCCCGAGGAACGCTGGCGCGCTCCGGCGTCTGCGGCGACGCGGTTCATCAATGCTTCCTTCACATGGGGCGGCGGCTCCACAGGCGACACGGCATAAGGAAGCGCCGAAGCCCCGGCCCGCAAATCTTCCGCCTGCGAGCGCGCCTCCGGATGCTCAGCCAGATAGGACTCGACCAGCTTCTTCTCGTCATCCGAGAGCGCGTCGAGCACATAGAAGGGAAGCAGTTCTTCAATGCGTGGGTCCATGTCAACCTTCAAACTCATCTCGTTCCAATTCTCCGCGTAACTTCTGTAATGCCAAACGGGCGCGGGTATGGATCGTGCCAAGCGCCTCCCCGGTCGCTTCTGCAATCTCCTGCCGCGTCATACCATAAAAGTAAGCCAGTTCGATTACCTGCCGCTGCACAGACGGCAGGGAGGCAAGTGCATTCCGGATCTGCCGATTCGTAAGAATCGCCTGCGCCTGTTCCGCGACGTCCATGTCGGGATCAGGCGTCTGCTCCAGGACCGGATCACCGTCATCCCCACGGGTGTTCATCATAACCTGGGGACGCACATTTCGGCGGCGATAGGCATCGATGGAAAGGTTGCGCGCGATCCGAAAGAGCCAGCCTGCAAACGCTCCCAACTGCGATTGATAGGTCGCGGCGCTTTGCCAGACACGCCAAAACGTTTCCTGCAGGATATCCTCGGCCAGCGCCTGATCGCCAACGATCTTCAGCGAAATGCCCAACACCCGGGAAGCGTAGCGATCGTACAGGACCTCCAGCGCCGCGCTGTCACCCCGGGCGACACGGGTCACGAGAGCTTCGTCGGGCGTATCCGAGCCTGTCTTCTCACTATTAATACGCACAAAAACGTCAGTTGCATTTTTGCTTTGAGCCATTGGACTAGCGCAATTTTACCGCTTCTCGGATAGATTTCTCAATTTCCTCAGCACGGTGTAACATATGCTCGATCTTTCCGTTGTTTTACGAGATAATCCTGTGAAACCTCAAGCAAAGGAAAATCAAAATGACACAGGTTCTTTATGGTGAACGGATCAGCCGGCAGGGGAAAATCCGACTCGGCTGCTCTGCTGCGATCTTCGATGAGCAGGGTCGGATCTTTCTTACGCGCCGCACAGATAACGGTCAATGGTGCCTGCCGGGCGGCGGTATGGACGCAGGCGAGTCGGTAGCGGAGGCTTGTGAACGGGAAGTATGAGAGGAAACGGGCTTGCGCGTCCGTGTGAAACGGCTGGTTGGCGTCTACAGTCACTCTGACCAGCTTGTCGTCTATCCGGATGGGAACAAGGCTCACATCGTGGCGCTGCACTTTGAAGCAGAGGTCATCAGCGGCGATCCCGGCCTGAGCAACGAGACAACAGACTTCGGCTACTTCAGCATGGAGGAGCTTCAAGACATGGAGTTCCTGGGCAGGCACAAGGAACGGATTCTGGATACGGTTGGAAAACACTCAGAAGCACTGATAAAATAGCTAATACGGAAGCCGGGGGCTCATTTATTTAAACGTCACACTTTCCTCGCAGCCGAAAATCTTGCAGGTTTTATTTTAGAACTAAGGAATAGTTGCATGCTCAATGGTATTGAGTTAAATCAGATTTACCTGTTTGTGATCCTCGTTGGATCCGTTATCCTGCTCTTCACGGAGTGGATTCGGATCGACCTGACCGCGATCCTCATTATTGTCGCGCTCGGTCTTACGGGTGTGCTGGAACCCGAGGCTGCCCTTTCCGGATTCAGCAGTGAGCCTGCCATTCTGCTGGCCTGTGTATTTGTGTTGAACGGTGCGTTGTATCACACCGGGCTTTCGGGAAGACTGGGAGCCTGGATCAAGCAACTGGCCGGCAACAGCCTGGAGCGGGCAATCGGCGTAGTGATGCCGTCGGTGGCATTATTATCCGCATTCACCCACCACGTGACCATCACGGGCTTAATGCTCCCGCCCATGCTGAAACTTTCGCGTGAAAGTGAAATCCCGGCATCGAAATTATTGATCCCTTTATCGTTCGCAGCCTCCCTGGGCACCGCCATCACGATCATTGGAGCTCCTGCGTTTCTCATCGCGGACGGATTGCTAAAACAGGCGGGACAACCCGGCCTGGGCATTTTTTCGATCGCGCCAATCGGGCTGACCATATCTCTGGTGGGGACCATTTTCTTTCTGCTGGTGGGACGATTTCTGCTTCCTTCACATCGCGGCGACGAAAATTCGGGAGATCACTTCCGCCTGGAGGGATACTACACCGAATTGGTCCTCCTCCCGGATTCGAATCTGATTGGCAAAACCATTCAGGAGCTCGAAGAAGGACAGCCCACGGAATTCAAGGTCTCTGCCTGGTATCGGAATGGACGACCGCGCAACCGGCCATTTGGCAGCAAGAAAACCCAGGCGGGCGATGTGCTGGTGATTCGGACCGACCCGGACCGGATCGCCTCGATCGAGAAAGAGCCGGGAATTGCCATCCAGCCGCTGGAGAAATACAAAGAAAACTCACCCAGGCAGGAGGGGGAAAACAACAAAGAAGAATTGGCATCACGGCTCGTTCAATCTGTGGTCGCGCCACGGTCCGAGCTCATCGGCAGGACCATTGGAAGGATCGATTTCCTTGAGACGTATGGAGTGATCGTCGTGGGAGTCTGGAGACGCAAGGGCTGGGTAGGGACAGAGTTATCACGTGTGAAGCTGCGTGAGGGCGATGTGCTTGTGATGACCGGCGATACAGAGGCACTTAAGCGTATTTCAGAAAACCCATCCTTTCTGATGCTCGTGCCGTTCCGAGGCGAACCAAAACCTCTTCATAAAGCCAGGCTGGCAGGCGCGATTATGCTCATTTCCACAGTCATCGCGACCCTGAATATCCTGCCGCTTGAGATCGTTTTCTTAACCGGGGCTCTGGTGATGATCCTGAGTGGATGCATCTCTTCCACGCAGGCGTATCAATCCATCGACTCGCGGATTTATGTCTTTATCGCCGGCGCGATTCCGCTGGGTCTCGCAATGCAGGAAACCGGCACAGCCGACCTGCTGGCGGGCTGGCTGCAGGGACTGGTCTCGGGGTTGGCGATCCACTGGATCCTGCTGGCGCTCTTCCTTGTGACGGGCCTCGTCACCCAGATCATGTCTGACGCCGGCACCACTGCATTGTTTGGACCGATCGCCCTTGCGCTGGCACGCGGACTGGATCTGCCTCCCGAACCATTTGTCGTAACCGTGGCGATGGCGGCGGTAACGTCCTTCTTTACGCCCATCGGTCACCATGGAAATCTGTTGATCTATGGACCCGGACGCTATCAATTCTCCGACTTCGTCCGGGTGGGTGTGCCCCTCACATTGATCATCTCAGTCATCGTTTCCTTCATGGCGCCACGACTCTGGCCCGGCTAGGCGAGGCGCTGCCGCGAGAAGAGGGTTAAACAGATCAGCCAAGGAGGCAGTCATTATGCTCAATACGATCTCTCAGAAGTTCCATTCCTGGACGACAGGCTGGCGCGTATTCATTCTATTCATCGCAGAGGCATTGATGATGGGATACATCATGCCGCTTGCCGGCGGGATTCTGGCCTTGGCTGCGAACAATAGCGTTCTGCCTCTCGACCTGATGTTCTTTTACACCCCCAGGCAAGCCTTCGAAATGATGGACAAATATGGGGAGGTGGGACGCTCCATCTACCTTAGGATCGAGCTCACCGCCGATATTATCTATCCCATCATTTACACGTTGTTCTATGGTCTTCTTCTTTCCTGGCTGTTCCAGCGCGCCTTCAAGCCGGAGAGCAGCATGCAAAAATGGAATGTGATGCCCGTCGGCGCGTGGTTTTTTGATATGTTGGAAAATGTGGGCATCGTTTCCATGCTAATGATGTATCCGTCAAAACCCGAAGTCCTGGCATGGCTCACAATGATCTTCGGTTCGCTCAAATGGGGATTCTTTGTCGTTACCGTGGTGCTTGTATTGATTGGCTTGGTGAGGGCTGCTCTGAATCGGTTCCGGAAACAGACAGAATTCTCAAGAATCTGAGCAACCGTAACTCCCCTTCTCGAGAGGGATGCGTCCACCCTCTCGTTTTTGTATAATTCAATACGGAAGTACAAACTCAAGTATCCACATCCAACGTGGGTACTTGATCTTTTTATAGGTAAAAATGTTCAGCGCATTTTTCAACCATCAACTTTATGTCTGTCTGTTTATTCTTGTTGCGTCATGCAGCGGGCCACCAGCTACGCCCCCAGCCTTGCAGCCGACATCCACAATGGTCCCCACGGCTGCACCGACACTTACGCAGGTTCCGGACATCTATGAGCAGAATGTTCACCTTTTTGATTATGAGGCCGAATCACCAGTACTCATCACAGAGAAATCGGTTCAACAGGAAGAGGGATATACAGTACACGTCATCAGCTATCCCAGCCCGAAGACCGGAGACGTACCTGCCTATCTTGTCGTGCCGGAAGGTCCGGGCCCGTTCGCCGGGATACTCCTGATGCATGGGTCGTCAGGTTCACGGGAGTCAATGCTGCCTCTCGCCAAGGATCTCGTCCAGACCGGGGCGGTGGTGTTGACGATCAGTGCCCCCTCCGCCCGCATTCCCGGCAGAGACTGGATCACGTTCACGCCGCTCGACCGGGAGGCACAGATCCAGCTCATGGTCGACCTGCGCCGCGGGGTCGATCTCTTGCTCCAGCACGAGAACCTTGACCCGTCGCGGATCGGTTATATTGGCTACAGTTATGGCGCGGCGATGGGAGGTTTGCTGGCAGGGATCGAGCCGCGTATTAAAGCATACGGATTCATGGTGGGAGATGGCGGACTCGTCAACCACTTTACCGACGAGAGCGGTCCTACAGGCGGCTTTGAACAATTAGATCTGATAATTCGTGCACGCTGGCTCGAGGCGATGGAACCCATCGAGCCCATTCATTATGTGGGCCACGCATTTTCCTCCGTCCTGTTCTTCCAAAATGCTCGTTACGATCGCTCCGTTACAGAAGAAGATGCGCTGGCATATCAAGCAGCGGGAAGCGAACCAAAGAAAGTGCAGTGGTATGAATCGGGTCACGGGCTTCCTGAACAGGCATTTGTGGATATGGTCGCCTGGCTGGCGGGGGAGATCGGAATCGATAAATCCAAATTCAAGTTATCCAGTTAGTTCGACAGTATTGAGATGCCTCCCGGGAGGGATGCAGGCAGGTTGAAACCTCTATACAATGCACAACTGGACCAACCCATCGGGAGTCATGCATCCGCACCTGTGGGGGTATCCAACATATTCCTTACGAAGTGAAAGAGGAGAAAACCTTATGGTTATCGAGAAGGGTTCACGGATCGCCGTCATCGGTGCAGGCATCTCGGGGATTGCCGCGGCAAATGTTCTCAAGAAGAACGGCTTTGTTCCCATCGTCTTCGAGAAACATGAAAAGATCGGAGGTGTGTGGGCGACTGCCTATCCTGACGTCCACCTGCAGAATATTTACACCCAATATCACCTCTCCGATTTCGACTGGTCCTTCAAGCCAGACCTGCACCCCACGGGGGCGCAGATCATGCGTTATCTGACAGAAGCCGTCGATCGTCTCGGGCTGGATATTCGTCTCCGGCATGAAGTCCTTGAAGTGCAGGAATCAGAAAACGGCTGGCTGATTCGCTATGAAAACGAGGAGGGGATCCGTGAAGAGCCATTTGCCTTTGTCCTGCTGGCCGCGGGGCAATATACAGATGGCAAGAATCTCCCGCACTTTATGGATCAGGAAGACTTCACGGGCAAAATCATCACGGAGCGCGATGTCACCTCTCTCGATGTATTTGATGGCAAACGCGTGGTCGTGATCGGCTACGGCAAAAGCGCCCTGGACATGGCAACCCTCGCGGCAGAGCGGAGCGCCCAGGTCCACCACGTATTTCGCGCCGCCAACTGGCTGATCCCCGAATGGATCCTCGGCGCGCACTTCACCTACGCACTATTCACCCGCTTCGGCAATGTGATGATGACAAGCTGGGCGCAGCCTACCGCCATGGAACGCTTCCTGCACAGCAAACTGAGTTTTGTCATTTCCAGCTTTTGGGATCTTATTCAATCCATTGTTCTGTACCAGCTCAAACGGACAGGCAGGGGAAAAGACGAGGCAGCTCAGGAACGTTTGAAAACACTGATCCCCGAACACAAGATCCTGATGGACTTCCGCTCCTCGGGCGCGCTCGGACCGGAGAATTATTATCCGCTGGTGGCGGAGGGCAAGATCCTGCCCTATCGCTCAGAGATCGAATGCTTTTCGCAGGATGCAGTGCAGTTACAAAACGGTACTGTCATTCCCTGTGATGTAGGGGTGGTATCGACCGGCTATCTCACGCCGGCATTCCCCTTCCTGCCCGATACCTATCGGTCGCTGCTCGAAGCCGAAAAGGATGGACCTCAGCTATACCGGCATATGCTTCATCCCCACATCCCGCGCCTGGCCTTCGCGGGTTTTAATCACGGTTACATGCATGTCCCCAGTGCAGAGATCGCGACCCAATGGCTGTGCGCTTATCTGCGCGGCGAGCTGGAGCTTCCCTCTAGCGCGGAAATGGAACGCAGCATCGAGCATGTCCGTGAGTGGAAGCGGGCAAATATCAAATTCGAGAACGCCCGCTCGTGTGCGGTCAGCACGCGCTTCCAGCAGTACATCGATATCTTGCTCATGGAACTGGAAGTCTCGCCCTATCGCAAACTGCCGAATCCTTTGGCTGAATTGTTCAGCCGGTATGAAGCATCCGATTACAAGGGAGTTTACGAAGAGTACGAGCGCGCTAGATCCAAACGGACCACGACTTTGAAAACCCTCCCGCTGGACACCTGAGTGGGGCGGGTTGGTAACCCGCCAATACGTCAGGCTGGCAGCCTGACCTACAACCTAGACTGTTCTCCACCACACGCCGGTGCATTCCGGCAAAATCACCCATTGATTTCGCTCCACTTTGGCCCCCAATTCCTCGCCGAAGAAAAAGCCCGATAACTCGATCGCTTCTTCGAGGGAGTCAAACTTGTAATCGGTGCGGATCCATTTGTGCTGGAAGCCATTCGCATCCAGCCACTGATACGTGGATTCGACATGCCCAAGCCGGACGGGTTCTTCATTACCTGTACCGAGTGACTCGAGGAGGAGGATCGTGCCGTCCTTGCGAAGGACGCGTTTCATTTCGGTCAGCCATTTGTCCAGCTCTGCCTGTCCATCCACCTGATTCCAAACCACCAGATAACTAACGCTCCAGCCGGAGGTCACGAGGTCTGCGGAGTGATCCTCGACCGGCAATTGACGATGATCCGCTACATCCACCTGCCAGTTGGAGAGTCCGCTTGCGATAAGGCGTTCCCGGCACACGCGCAGCATTTCTGCAGAGATATCGAAGGCGCGAATGGACTTTGCCCGCGTGGCAAGCAGGAGTGTGAGCCGTCCCGTCCCCGCACCAAGATCCAGGATATCCAGTCCATCGACGTTGATGATCTCGTCGATCACGCGCGGGATGTTTCCCTGGTAATCTTCACGCGAGATCAACGCCTCATAGCGGTCCCCTTCGGATTGATAGATTTTTCTTTGCTGTTCGCTCATGTAGACCTCTTCCAAAAGTATACTGCAAAGTAAGGCATTGCCGGGCTACCCCCGCAAGACCAGACTGTGCCCGGGTCGAAAGCGTACACAAAATAGTCCTACAGAGGGTCATAGAAAAATCATCTTTCATGCTAGATTGATATCTCCATGATCCAAATGGAGGCTGCTATGTCCTCAAGGGTTCCGTTCTATCGTTGTCTGCTTGTGTCGATTATTCTGCTGGCTGCCTGCTCGCCCGCAGCCAGTTCCCCCGTTCCGCTTCGAACTCCCACGTCGTTTCATCCGGCACTGGAAAGACCTCCATTGGAGACACACCCGGCACCGGTCCTTCCTCCCCCCACATTCAAAACGGGAGAGAGCTACAGAGACAGCGCAGCTGACATGTCTGTCAGCTTTCTGGATGTCGTTAATTTTAGGGCGAGCGTGGATGAGCAGGCAGAAACGGTCGAAGTGGTTCTGCGGATGCGCGACATTCCCGACGCCGCGCCCCTCGGACAAGCAACAAACCTCGTGGAATACCTGTGGATGGTTTTTATATATCTGGGTCCGCCCATGGAGGACCCGGCAGCTACATCCATCGACTACTATTTCGGTTTGAACACAATGATCGATGATCCTTATCTGGAGAAGGTGAATGGTATCTGGCAAATAGGTCCCTGACGGGATTATCTTGAATGGAGGAATAGGATGAACATGGAACCTGCAAATCAATTTGACTTCTGGCTCGGCGAATGGGACGCACACTGGGGCGAAGACGGACAGGCGACGAACACCGTCACGCGCATCCTGGACAGGAAGATCGTCCAGGAGGACTTCGTCGCCCCGGACCTGCATGGAATGAGCTTTTCCTCCTATGATCCCGAACGCAAACTCTGGTGTCAGACCTGGGTGGACAACAACGGCACCTACCTCGATTTCACCGGGACATTCGAAGACGGCAAAATGACTCTTGTCCGTGACGCCATAGTGCGTGGAGAGAAATGCAGGCAGCGCATGGTGTGGTATGACATCGAGGCGGGGCAGTTTCACTGGAACTGGGAACGCTCCGACGATAACGGGCAAACCTGGCGCGTGCTCTGGCAGATCCATTACACAAGGAAGTAAGTTCCTCGCTGAGCGGAACGAGCCGGCAGGCGAGTGCAGTCGAAGCGGCGACGAAACCATTATTTAGATCAGGTGAATGTTACGAGAGTGCGCGCGCTTCGACTGCGAGCGGAACAACACCGCTCTCCGCTCAGCGCGGGACAGTCCGTTTATAATTGGCGGATGCCAACTCTATCGCCCTCTGCCCAAAAAGTTCAAGATCAAATCAGGTCTCTGGGGTTCGATTACACAGTGATCGAACATACCGAGTCCACACGGACGGCGCAGGAAGCTGCAGAGCGCGCCGGGTGTGAGCTCGGACAGATCGTCAAGTCGCTGATCTTCAAAGGAAAGGATTCGGGCAAACCGATTCTGGTCCTGACCAGCGGCGCGAACCGCGTCGAAGAGAAGCGCATCACCGAGTATGCGGGAGAAGCCATCGGCCGGGCGGACGCCGATTTCGTGCGCCTCGTGACCGGTTTTGCGATCGGCGGGGTGCCGCCCCTCGGTCATCTCCAAAAAATGGAAACCTATATCGATGAAGATTTCCTGGGATATCCGACCATCTGGGCGGCGGCAGGAACGCCGAATGCCATCTTTGAGCTGAAAACGGAAGACCTGGAGAAAATGACAGATGGAAAGGTTGTGAGAGTAAAGTAATGTTTGAAGATATCTATAACTTTCTGGCGCTTTCAGAAAACCTATTTAGCGGTGGGATGCCGAAAGCGGAAGAACTCACAGATGCCGCGCAGCGCGGCGTGGAAATGGTGATCAACCTCGCACCTCACGAGGTTTCCAATGCCCTGCCCGGTGAGACAGAGCTCGTGACCTCGCTGGGGATGCAGTACATCAACATCCCTGTGATCTGGAACACGCCCACCAAAGATGGCCTGGATCGTTTCATGGACATCATGGACCAGAACAAGGATAAGAAGATCCTCGTCCATTGCCAGGCGAATTTCAGAGCGACCGCGTTTGTCGCTCTCTATCGAATCCTCAGACAGGGCTGGAACGCCGATGAGGCCATGGCAGGCATGCATAAGATCTGGGATGCGGAGGATTATCCCATCTGGAAAATGTTTATCGAAGAGAATTTAAAGCGAAGCCGCGCAGGTTCGTAGAAACAGTCTCTGATGGTCGTGCTGACTCAATACTCGAATTAAGCCATGCTCCCCTTCTTCACATCTCGACTACATCGATTGCGATCCCAACTCACCTTCACGTTCCTGGCTGGCTTTCTTGGCATAGGCATTGCGATCGGTTTGCCTGTCATTTTTCTGATCAGCAGGCAGGCATCTTCTCAGGCGCAACTCTTACTGAATCAGGCGGTGGTCGCCTCGGGGGCATTTATGCAGGGGGAAGGATCAGATTTGCAGAGTCTGGCGCTTCTCATTTCACAGCGTCCCACGCTTATTCAATTATTGAATGAGCAAAATCTCACAGCTCTGGAAGAATATCTGAATACGCTTCGAGAGGGGGCAAATGTTGATTTGATCCTGATCTGTTCTGGTGGAGACGAGATCTCTGGAACGGAGAGCAACCTGGCTGAGTTTTGCCAGTTGGATGCGCCGTCTGGTTATGCAGCCCCTTCCTCCAGTGAAGCATTGTATCTTTTTGCAACAGCCGATGTTTCTTCCGGCCTGGAGGCTCCCTATCGAGTGATTGTCGGCAAAAATGCATCTTCTATCCTTTCTGAACTTCAGAAGGAGACCGGGCTTTTATACTTCCTCATGCAGGGAGATCTGGCGATCGTCGCCAGCGATCCATCGATTCTAGTCGCGCCAGACCTGGCCAGCGCGTTGCTGGAGGAAGCCGGTCAGACCACGGGCGGGTCTTTACAGCAGCCCTCGATTGGCATCGATGGACATCGTTATATTCTGTCCAGGCGGGAGATCGATCCGGCGTTGGGACTACATCTGATCAGCGCATTAAACGTGGATGACCAGATCGCGGTTCAGCAAAGCCTGAGCGGCTCCTTATTGTTTGGTCTTTTCTTTATCGTCCTGATTGCTTCCGCTCTGGGAATATGGCTATCGCAACGCATCAGTCAGCCAATCGTCCGTCTTGCAAATGCGGCGGCGGAGTTTCGACAGGGTAACCTGGACGCACCCATCCTGATCCAATCCCCGGTCTGGGAAATCGATCAACTGACGAACACCCTGGAAGACGGGCGAATTGCCCTGCAGCACTCCCTGCAGCAGCTGCAGGCGGAAAAGGCATGGATCGAGCATCTGCTGAATTCAATCGTCGAAGGGATGCTGACCCTTGACAACGAAAACCGCGTCACCTTTGCCAGTGCAGGCATCGGCAAGATCACAGGGGCTGAACCCGATCAAATCCTCGGTCAGCGAATTGACGATCTCTTTTTACCCCTGGAGGGAGAGGTCACGTTCAGCAGCCAGCTTCCGGCAGTCGGGCAGCAGCGGCGAATTTCTGTAAAGCTAAATGAAGGACAGGAAAGATTGTTATCTATTTCAAAGTCAAACCTGATCCCGCCCGAGGCAAGCAATTCGAACCGCGCGCTGGTGATTCGCGACGTTTCGAATGAGGAATATATTCATCGTCTGCTTGGCGATTTCATGGCGAATATCACCCATGAGTTCCGGACCCCACTGGCAGCGCTGGAGGCTTCGTCTGAATTGCTACTCGATAACTTGCACAGCCTTTCCAAAACAGAAATAGAAGAATTGCTGGTTTCGCTGAACCTGGGAATTATCAATCTACAGACATTGATCGACAACCTGATCGAAGCTGCCAGCATCGAAGCGGGAAGATTCAAAGTCTCCCTGCAGCCTGTTGCATTTGATCAGATATTAGGCGAGGCGGTCCATATCATCCAGCCTCTTGCTGAAAAATACTCACTGAAATTGATTTCCCAGCCTTTTGAAGGACCCGTGGTTGTTATGGCAGATCAACGCCGGACAGTGCAGGCATTAGTGAATTTACTTTCAAATGCCGTCAAGCATAGTCCGGAGAACGGTACGATCCAGATCAAACACGCGGTCCTCGATCGGCAGCTTCGGGTGGAGGTCGTCGATGAGGGCAGCGGCGTGCCAGTTGGCCAACGCGGCAATCTCTTCCGCCGGTTCGCACACCTGGAGACTGCCAATGAACGTGCCAGGCAGGGGGCGGGGCTGGGTCTCTCTGTCGTCAAGGAGATTGTCGAGGCGCAGCAGGGCGAGGTGGGAATTACAGAGCTTCCCGAAGGCGGCACGTCCTTTTGGTTTACATTACCTTTGGTCAGTGAGAGGGTGGAGGAGTGAAGATCCTGGTTGTCGACGATGACCGGGTGGTTGCCGATCTCGTGATGTTCACCGTCAGGCGAGCCGGCTACGAAGCGGTCATGGCAAGTGATGCTGCCAGTGCGGTGCGGCGCTGGTCGGAAGCTCAGCCCGATCTGATCCTGCTCGATATCAACCTGCCGGGCACGGGGCAGCTAAAAGATGGGTTTGCGATCTGCCAGCATATCCGCAGCCAATCTGACGTGCCGATCATTCTGCTCACGGTGCGGGGCGAGGAAAATGATATTGTGCGCGGCCTGGAAGCGGGCGCCGACGACTATGTCTTGAAACCCTTCAGTCCCCGTCAGCTCGTGGCGCGCATTCAGGCCGTCCTGCGCCGCGGACGAGCGAAAGACAATTCTCATTTGCCCACCAGGTTATCGATCGATGGCCTGGATTTCAATCCCAGAATTCGTGAAGTATCCCTTTCAAATGGACTCACGAAAAGTCTGACGTCTCTGGAAAGCCGCCTGCTGGAGTATTTGATGTTGAATGCCGGGCACGTCCTGACCACGGATGATCTTATCAGCGACGTCTGGAGCGCCAGCGGAGGAAACTCCGAGATGCTCAGGCAACTGGTGCGGCGCTTGCGCGCAAAAATTGAGGATGACTCCTCAAATCCTTACTACATCCAAAATTTGCCGGGGCTGGGCTACGCTTTCCGCCTAAAAAGATGACGGCGGACCCAAACACGTTTCAATAATCAACATCCTGACATAACACCGGCTACTAAATCGATTTACTGAAGCCAGTTCTGGGAACCCTGGGGGAAAACCAGTAGCACCTGTCACACCTTTGTCACACGCTTATCACCGCGTCCGTCACGGCTGACGGTTATCTTATGTTTGATATCAACACGCGAGGTGATCATGTCGATTCTGCTCGAGAATGTAAGCAAGCGCTACGGACAACAGACAGTCGTCAATAACGTCTCCCTGGAGATCAAGGATGGTGAGTTCTTTGTACTTCTCGGCTCCAGCGGCAGCGGCAAAACGACCATTCTTAATATCATTGCCGGGTTGGTCTCCGCTGATGAAGGGCGTGTTTGTCTGCATGACCGGGATGTGACCGATCTCCCCACCCAGAAGCGCAATGTAGGTTTTGTATTCCAGAATTACGCTCTTTTCGAATACATGACCGTCGCGGAAAACATCGAGTTCGGTCTCCAGATCCGCAAGGTGCCCAAAAAAGAGCGCCAGATGAAACGCGATGAACTGCTGGAACTGGTGGGACTGGTAGGTTTGGGCGATAGAATGCCGAAGCAGCTCTCCGGGGGTCAGCAGCAGCGCGTGGCGCTGGCCCGCGCCCTGGCATTGGAACCGGATGTCCTGCTGCTCGATGAACCCCTCGGCGCGCTCGACGCGAAGATCCGTACGGAGCTGAGACGGTCCCTCAAAGCCATCCAGCAGCACCTGGGAGTGGCAACCATATTGGTGACCCACGATCAGGAGGAGGCCTTCGACCTGGCAGACCGCATCGGCGTGATGAGTTATGGGCGCCTGATCGAAGTCGGCACGCCGCGTGATCTGTATATGCACCCGCAGACGGAGTTCGTGGCTTCCTTTCTGGGGACCGCGAACATTCTGCTGGGCAAGCATGAAAAGGAGCGCATCCAGATCGGTCCGCACGTCTTTGGGTTGACAAAAGAGGCGACCCAGTTCAGCACCGATGGGCGCGTCCAGGTGCTCTTCCGGCCGGAGGATCTTGCGCTTGCCAGTGGTAAAGATGGGCTGGATTGCACGCCCCTCGCGGAAGGCGTGGTCACAGCACTGGGCTTCAACGGTCCGACCGAGCGGATTCGGCTCGAGCTTCCCTCCATCCCCGGTGTTCGCGCCATCGCTCCCGCCATACCGTTTGGAAGCCAGAACATTGCCATCGAAGTCACCCGCCCGCCAGAGCAGGCGGCGGCATTTCCGCTCTGTGTGAACGATAAAGCCTGGGTCGGGATCAGGCGCTTGCATGCTCTTTCTCATCCGGGGTTGAATTTCCTGGTAGTGACCGATGGCTCGCTTCGAAGTCAATCAGCGTTGAGTCTCGGCGGTTATCTGGCGCGGATGTCTCACGCGCGTATGACTCTGCTGGGTGTTGGGAAAGATGAAGCCCTGCTGGACTCCTACCTGCAGGATGCGCGAAAGCAGCTCGGCAATGGGATGGCTTCTGTGCAGGTGCGCACAGACCCGAGCCCTACCCCCGTCGCGATCGCAAGATCAATTCGGCACAACCCGGTGGATCTCGTCATTGTCGGATGGCGTCCGGTGGAGGGCATGGGCTTCGCGGAACAGATCCTGCAAGCCGGTGATCATCATTTACTGTTGGCTGCCCATCCTGGTGCACGCCTCGAAAAAGCACTCGTCTGTGCCGCCAGCGGGGAACCAGGCAAGGACGATGTCCTGTTTGCAGGGCGCTTATTACGCCATGTGGGCGCCCAGGCAAAGTTGTTTACTGTCGTCAACGGAGTCCACAGTCCCGAATATCAACGTCAGCATGTAGAGCGATTCATGGCAGGCGGCAAACACAGCCTGGAGCGGTTTGGCGTGCCAACGGAAAGCGAGATACGGATCGGACAACCTCAAACGGAGATCATCGAAGAGATGCGCAAAGGCGAATTCGACCTGGTGATCCTCGGGGCCCCGTTGCCCAACCGAGATGGACGTGTCTCCCTGGCAAAGTTTGTCGAGAACGTAATGAGGAACGCCGGAAATTGTTCGCTGCTGATCGTCCGGTCGCATTACTCCAAAAATTGATATTTCCATAAAAGCTAACCGAAAGGATAACTATGTTTTTCGAATTGAAAAAGACACTGATCGCTTCTTTCTTAATCCTCGCGATTCTGGTGACAGGCTGCGCTACGAGTTCGTCAAGTGAGTCAAATGGCGACGAGGTCAAATTGATCCTGGCGGCATACACCACGCCGCGTGAAGCCTACCGGGAGCTCATCCCGCTCTTCCAGCAGAAGTGGAAGGAAGAGACCGGTCAGACCGTAACGTTTGAAGAATCCTATCAAGGCTCCGGCGCGCAGTCGCGGGCAGTGGCAGAGGGTTTTGAGGCGGATATTGTCGCGCTTTCCCTCGAGGCGGACGTGATCCGTCTCGAAGACGCCGGTTTGATCACCCATGACTGGCGCAGTGAGCCCTTTGGTGGAATGGTCAGCACCTCGGTTGTGGCTTTTGCCGTGCGCGAAGGCAATCCGAAAAATATTCAGGATTGGGGGGATCTGACCCAGACGGACCTGGAGGTCCTGACGCCGAACCCCAAGACCAGTGGCGGTGCGATGTGGAATATCCTGGGACTTTATGGCGCAGCACAACGAGGTCATGTGGCAGGTTTTACGGCCGATGATGCAGGCGCCCAGGAGTTCCTGCTTGGCGTCCTGCAAAACGTCACCGTCATGGACAAGTCTGCCCGTGACTCAATCGTCACCTTCGAAAAAGGCATTGGCGATGTAGCCATCACGTACGAGAACGAGGTGCTCGTCGGTCGACAGGCGGGGCAAACCTATGAGCTGGTTCTTCCCAGTTCCACGATCCAGATTGACAACCCGATCGCGGTGGTGGACACCTACGTGGACGAACATGGCACGCGCGAGGTCGCGGAAGCGTTCCTTGATTTCCTGTTTACCCCGGAGGCACAGCAGGTCTTCGCCAAACACGGCTTGCGCTCCCCAGACCCGGAAGTGGCAAAAACGACAGCCGAACAATATCCGCCAATCGAAGATCTATTCACCATATCTGATTTCGGCGGCTGGAAGGAAGCTACGCCCACGTTCTTTGGCGACACCGGGATTTTCTATAAGGTCCTTGCGGAAGTACAGGGCATTCAAATCTCTGAATAAAAGACCATCAGGTGACGGTCACTCGCGTTGTGGGAGTGACCGTCACCCAGGATACAATTGAACCTATCTACGACAGTTTCCTCATCAGAGAAAAAGACCAAAGTTTCGATCCCGTGGGGGCGCTGGGGCGTGCGTTCTGTGGCTCTGGCATACCTGGCCGTGCTGCTGATCATCCCACTGCTGGTGATCGTGCAGGATGGGACGCGCGAAGGGCTGGCGGAGCTCTGGCGCCAGGTAACACTTCCGGCTGCCTGGGCGGCATTGAAGCTCACGCTCTGGACCGCGGCGGTCATGACAGTCATCAACACGATTATGGGAACGCTGACCGCTTTCGTATTGGTGCGCTATGACTTTCCCGGAAAGCGCATCCTGAATGGGATCATTGACCTGCCGCTGGCGATCCCCACGCTGGTTACCGGTGTGATGCTCGTCATCCTGTTCGGACCCCAGGAGGCGCTGGGTGCGTGGTTGAAAGACCGGCTTGGCATTTCGATCATCTTTGCGCCGCCGGGGATCATCCTGGCTTTGTTGTTCCTCACGTTTCCTTTTGTCGTACGCTCCGTCCAGCCCGTACTCCTGGAGCTTGATCTCGCACAGGAACACGCGGCTGCGACTCTCGGTGCCGGCGGCTGGACGATTTTCCGACGGATCATCATTCCTCCACTGACGCTGCCAATCGTCACCGGGGCATTACTCAGTTTTGCGCGCGCCATCGGCGAGTTCGGTTCCATCGTTATCGTCGCCGGGAATATCCCTCTCGTTTCCCAGACCGCGGCTGTGTATGTGTTTGGGGAAGTGGAGTCGGAAAACAGACTCGGCGCGAGCGCCATGTCGATCCTGATGGTCGGCATTGCCTTTAGCCTGATGATGTTTGCGGACTATCTCCGAAAGCGGTCGCGGGTAAGTTTTGATAAGGAGATCGCATGAGCACCATAGTCCCTAAACTTGCATCGCCCATCAAAAAGCTCAACAACCCTGTTCCAGGGTGGCTGGCGCGAACGAAAGGGAAGTGGGTCAGCTGGGGATTGATCGGGATCGTCATTGCGTATGTGGCAATTCTAATCCTCGCTCCCTTGGTTTCACTAACCCTTGGGGCATTCTCGGAGGGCCTGGGAGCTATTTTCGAAGCGTTCCAGCAATCCTTTGTGCTCACTTCCTTTTGGAATACGTTGTGGATCAGCCTGGTGGTTGTAGTCATTCATGCGGTCTTTGGCACCATCGTTTCCTGGGTATTTGTCCGCCACCAGTTTCCGGGCCGCGGACTCATCAATGGGCTGATCGACATGCCCTTCGCCGTGTCGCCGGTCGTCGCCGGGTATATGCTGCTATTGCTCTTCGGGCGCAACGGATTGTTTGGTCCGCTCGTCGAAGCGACGGGAATCCGGGTTGCGTTCGCCTTCCCCGGCATGGTGCTGGCGACGTTGTTTGTCACGATGCCATTTATGATCCGGGAGCTTGTCCCGGTCCTGGCAGCGTTCGATACGCGGCAGGAGAAGGCGGCTGCGACTCTTGGAGCGAGCAACTGGCAGACATTCTGGCGGGTCACCTTCCCCGCCCTGCGCTGGGGACTCATCTACGGTATTACGCTGACCTTTGCGCGTGCATTGGGCGAGTTTGGCGCAGTGCTGGTGATCGGCGGCGCCGCGCAGGGCAGCCTGATGACCACAACTCTCTTTATCTATCACTCCCTGGAAGAGCGCCAGTACATCGCGGCCTATAGCGCGGCTCTGGCACTGGGATTGTTCTCACTCGTCCTGGTCGTGGGCTCAGACTGGCTGAGAAGCAGGAAACATTAATTCAGCTTTAATCAGGGGCTCCTCTTTTGAGTTGCAATCAGACTTCCTTTGTCGTAAAATCTTAATAGACCAACCCTTCGACTGTGGCGCAAAGCGCTACGCTCAGGGCAAGCTGAAGGAGGCTGAATGGCTACGAATGTATCCAAAGTTGAATCCGAGTCCCGCCCGATGACCGAGGAAGCGGATTTCCTGCAGATCAAATCCATCGATCACGTCCATTTTTACGTGGGAAATGCGAAACATGCCATGTACTACTGGTGGAAGGCATTCGGTTTCAAGCCCGTTGCGTATTCGGGGCTTGAAACGGGAAATCGCGCTTTTGCTTCGTACGTTCTCGAATCGGGGCAGGCGCGATTTGTTATTTCTGCGGCCTATGCGCCGTCCAGTGAGCTTGCCGCGCATCATATGGTGCACGGCGACGGCGTGAAAGTCATCGCCCTGGAAGTGGAGGATGTCGAAAAAGCCTGGCAGGCCACAACATCGCGCGGCGGCAAATCCGCCTGGGCACCGCGCGAGGAGAAGGACGATCATGGCATCTATCGCACGTCGGCAATTTACACATATGGTGAAACACTACATGTCTTTGTGGATCGAGCCGATTACAAAGGCGTTTTCGCTCCCACGTACAAACCCATCAGTTACGAAACCGAGTCAACCGGGCTGGCGGCGATCGATCACATGGTGGGGAATGTGCCCCTTGGCAAGATGAATCACTGGGTCAATTACTATCACCAGGTGATGGGCTTCCGCCAGTTATTGCACTTCGACGATAAAGACATTTCCACCGAATATTCCGCTCTCATGTCCAAGGTGATGCAGAATGGAAATGGACGCGTCAAGTTCCCGATCAACGAACCCGCCGAGGGACGGCGCAAGAGCCAGATCGAAGAGTATCTCGATTACTATCTCTCACCCGGTGTGCAGCATCTTGCCATGATTACAGGCAATATCCTCGAAACCGTCGAGAAGCTTCGCTCGCGCGGCGTGGAATTCCTGCGCGTGCCCGATACCTACTACGAAATGCTCCCTGACCGCGTCGGTAAGATCAAGGAGGATATGAAAGCCATACATGATCTTGGCATCCTCGTGGACCGCGACGATGAAGGCTATCTGCTGCAGATCTTTACTCGTCCGATCCAGGACCGCCCGACGATGTTCATCGAAGTCATCCAGCGCCACGGCTCACAGGGATTCGGCAAAGGCAATTTCAGAGCCCTGTTCGAGTCGATCGAGGTGGAACAGGAACGAAGAGGGAATCTCTAACACGTCGTTGCGAGGGCTTCCGTCCTCCCGAAAAGCGCCGGGACTACCCTGGCACCACCCGCTTTGTGGGCGGAGCGAGTCTGCCAGCTTCGCTGGCGTGCCAAGCCCAGTCGAAGGACTGTCCGACGCACAAGGACACACTTGCAGCTGATGCACACTTGTCGCTGAGCGCCAGTGTCGGGGAGTGCAGGTGTTACTTGGTGCAGCGCTTCGACTGCGGGCTACGCCCTCCGCTCAGTGCGGACTATCCTCGCAACGACATGGAAAAACAATTATGAAATTCGCAACCGTTTCCACACTACGCGCCTCGTCGCAGCCTGCCATAATTATTGAGGACCGGTTCCACACCCTGCCCTATGCCGACATGGGCGCGGTCATTGCCGCGGGAGCAGAGAAGGCCGCCAGCCGGGCCTCGAAGGAAGCGCTTTCTCTGGATGAGGTGCAGTTCCACTCACCCATTGACCCCGGCACATTGCGGGATGCGTATGCCTTCGAGACGCACGTCAAGACTGCCAACCGAAACCGAGGGCAGGAAGTCCCGGAAAACTGGTACAAATTCCCGGTCTTTTATTTTTCGAATCCGAACAATAATTACGGTCACGAAGATGTAGTTCCCTATCCTGTCTATACGCAAGCACTGGACTATGAACTCGAGATCGCGGCAGTCATCGGCAAACCGGGAATGGATATCAGGGCGGAGGATGCTCCAAACCATATTTTCGGATACACCGTTTTCAACGACTGGTCCGCGCGCGATCTACAGGTGCAAGAGATGAAAGTGAATTTCGGTCCCGTCAAATCGAAGGATTTCGCCTGTTCGTTTGGCCCCGTGATCGTCACGCACGATGAGCTCGCCGATAAAGCGACAGACCGTCCAGGTGTGTACGATCTGGAAATGATCGCGAGAGTGAATGGCGTAGAGTTGTCGCGCGGCAACTTCAACGATATCTACTGGTCCTTTGGCGACATCATCGCCCGCGCCTCACAATCTGTGAGGCTGCGCCCGGGAGATGTGATCGGTTCCGGCACGGTCGGAACAGGCTGTCTCTATGAGCTAACCAAGAACCAGGGACCCTGGCTCAATCATGGTGACATTGTAGAACTGGAAATCGAAAGGATCGGAATCTTAAGGAACAAAATCGCTTGATCCACGTTTTGAATGGAGGGCAGAATTTTTCCTGCCCCAGGGTCAGAACGATGGGAGAAGACAGAAACATGAAAAAGCGAACTTTGTTTGTGATTCTCGGGTTGGTCATGGGTACATGGGGCTGTTCTTTTTCGGCAGGGACCGTTCAAACACCGACTCCAACCCAGGTCGATGAAGTTGGGACCGTTGTCGCAGCTACACTGCAGGCGTTCACTCCAGCGCCAACAGAGAGCATTTCCACACAGGCTGTGAGCTCTCCGGTGGCAACGCAGGAAGGTGGAATTCCTGTTTCTGCCGAAGGTGTCTCATTTATCGTTCCCGGCGGCGTGGCAAGTGGTGCAAATGTCGAGACGATGACAGCCGTGGAATCCAACAGCGGAGCACCATGGGATGTTGCGCCCACGCATTGGAGAATTACACTCACAGAGTACGCCCTGCAGGACAAATTCCATGAGCCAAGAATCTTTGTGTATCCGGCAGAGGAATATGCCGCGGTCAATCCCAACGCTGCGGAACAGATCGAGCGCGTCAAAAGGATTCTTTCTGGTGCAACGCCCATGCAGGAGACTCTGCCGCTCGTCCCCTCTTTCAACGCAGCCCAACTCTTTGCAGCGCAGATAAAGGTCATCCCTTTCCAGAATGGAAGCGGTGTCCGTTCACTGACGCAGTACGCCCAGTATGCAGCGCCAATCAATAACCACGAGCTGTTCTACCACTTCCAGGGATTGTCCGGCGACGGGAAATATTACGTGATCGCCATCCTGCCAATTAACGCGCCGATTCTGCCGGAGGATGAGAAACCTACTGCAGCAGTTCCAGAAGGCGGCGTTCCCATCCCGACCGATGTGGGACCGAATGAGGTGTACTATTTTTCTGTCGCCGAGAAATTGAATTCACTTTCCCCCGATGCATTCACGCCAGCGCTCGATGCACTTGATGCATTGGTCCAATCGATTTTAGTGGCAAACCCTTAAGGAGGTACCATGCCCTTTTACCACAAACTGGGACAGCTCCCTCACAAACGCCATACGCAGTTCCGCAAACCCGAAGGAGGACTCTATCGGGAAGAGGTGATGGGGTTGGAGGGATTCTCATCGCTCGCCTCGATCCTCTATCACAATTTCCTGCCGCCGCGCGTCAAACAGGTGGAGGACCTCGGCTCACGCCTGCCTGAGACGGTGGAATTTGGCCCGATCCGTCACCGCGCCTTCCGGACCGCCGACGCGCCGCTCGGCACCGATCCCGTTTCGGCGCGCATCCCGCTCCTTGCCAACCGCGATGTGATCCTGGGCGTCGCGCGCGCCTCCCAAAGCATGGACTATTTCTACCGCAACGCGCAAGCCTACGAGACCTGGTGGGTGCATGAAGGCAGCGGTACATTGAAGTCACAGTTCGGCAACCTGAAATTCCGCAAAGGCGATTACATCGTGATCCCCTTCGGCACCACCTGGCAAATGCATCTCGACGACGGCGAGGCGCGCTTCTTCACCATTGAAAACCCATCCCAGATCGAGCCTCCCAAACGCTATCGTAACGAGTTCGGGCAATTGCTCGAGCATGCACCCTATTCCGAGCGCGACATCCGTCCGCCCGAGGAGCTGGAAACCCATACCGAACGCGGCGACTTCGAAGTGCGCATCAAAGTCCGCGACCGTCTCAGCAAACACATCCTGGATTACCACCCGTTCGACGTGGTCGGCTGGGATGGTTATCTCTACCCGTGGATCTTCAACATCGAGGATTTCGAGCCGATCACCGGACGCGTCCACCAACCGCCGCCGGTGCACCAGACCTTCCAGGCCCACAATTTCGTGGTGTGTTCGTTCGTGCCGCGCCTGTTCGACTATCATCCCGAAAGCATCCCGGCGCCGTATAACCACTCCAACGTCAATTCGGATGAGATCATCTATTACGCCGAAGGTGATTTCATGTCACGCAAAGGGATCGACCGCAGCGACATCAGCATGCATCCCTATGGTCTGCCACACGGTCCCCAGCCCGGCATGACGGAAGCCTCCATCGGCAAGAAAGAGACGAAGGAGCTTGCCGTGATGGTGGACACGTTTTACCCGCTGAACCTGACAAGCCAGGCGCTGGAATACGAAAAGCCGGAATACATGTCCACATGGCTGGAAGGCACAGGCGAGTAAGGTCAAGACATGCCTTGCCCTGCGGAAAACAATCAGGTGGATATACAATAGAAGAAAATCGAACGGCGGGCGAACAAGCCCGTCGTTTCGCGGAGGCACATCATGAATCTCTCGACTTCACGCACCAAAGATCGGACCTTTAAGAAGATCGCCCAAAAGATCGTGTCGGAAATGAAGCGACTCGACGTGCCAGGGGTGGCGATCGGGATCTGGCATAAGGGCAGGGAATACGCGGAAGGTTTCGGCGTCACCAGCGTGGAACATCCACTGCCTGTCACGCCTGATACCCTTTTTCAAACCGGTTCGATCAGCAAGACGTTCACTGGCACCATTATCATGAAGCTCGTGGAAGATGGAAGAGTGGACCTGGACGCGCCTGTTAAAAGATACCTCGAGGACTTCAAAGTGCAGGACCCGGCTGTGACGGAAAAGGTGACCGTCCGGCATCTGCTCACTCACATGGGCGGCTGGGTCGGGGATTATTTCAATGATTTTGGCAACGGCGACGATGCCCTGGACAAAATGGTGAAGGATATCGCCCGGATGCCACAAGTGCAGCCCATGGGAACGATCTGGTCGTATAACAACACCGGATTCAATATCGCATCGCGAATCATTGAGGTCGTGACGGAAATGCCATATGAGCAAGCCGCGCAGGAAATGCTCTTCAACCCGCTCGGGTTGAAGATGTCATTCTTCTATCCGAGTGACCTGCTCTTCACACACCGCTTTGTCGTCGGGCACCAGAAGGTGAAGGGGAAAGTCCAGGTGGCGCGCCCGTGGGCGATCGGCAGAGCCGGCAACGGCGTGGGAGGGGTTGTCAGCACCGTTCGCGATCTGCTCAAGTACGCCCGCTTCCACATGAGCAATGGGAAGAAGGATGTGATCTCGGGCAAAAGCCTGCGCGCAATGCGCGTGCAGCAGGCGGACGCGGGTCCGCGCGGCGGGATGGGAATCACGTGGTTCATCCGCAAAATGGGAGACATCCCTTTTTACGCGCATGGCGGCGCGACGAATGGTCAACAGGCGTACTTTTTCTTCATCCCCGATCAGGATTTCGCACTTGCCATCCTGACCAACAGCGATGACGGCGGAATTATTACGGCTGGCATCACGAATTATGCGCTTGCGCTGTACTTCCATGCCAAACCCAAACTCCCGAAGCCCATTCAGAAACCGGCGAGCGAACTCAAGGAATATACCGGCCGATATCGGATCGGCACAGAATGTTTTGACCTGAAAGTAAAAGGAAAGCATCTCATTTATCACCATATTCCCTTGGGAGGTTTTCCGAGGCCGGATACGCCGCCAGGTCCTGCCATGCCGCGCATGCGCTTTTCCTTCTATGAGAAAGACAGGGTAATCGGATTAGACGAGCCTTACAAGGACGCGCTGGGCGATTTCATCCGGGATGATAAGGGTGAGCTGCAGTTCTTCCGGATCGGCGGGCGCGCACATAAGAAACTAGGTTGAGTTTTGAACGATCCTGCCATTCCCTCCGATATGTAACATTTCCATACTTGTATTCGAGATGTGAAATTGCTATAATTTGGATACTCTCAGTCCGAATAATTACACACATCGTACAGGCGCAGGCATCGCGGGATGAAAACGTCTGACAAATGAAAAACTGCCGAAGGAAATTCCCTCGACAGTTTTTGTTCCCCCGAAAGGAGGTGCATCCACGTACTGCTGATCAGTGCTCGAGGAGTGTTTGTATGCGTAGCAAACACAAACTTTACTGACCATTACAAAATGAGGAGAGTTTTAATGATAAGCAAAGCAATTCATCTCTTGACTGTCGTAGCAGTCCTGGCATTATCTCTGGCCTATGTACCGGCTGCACATGCGGGACCCAGAGCGTGCGATAATCGTACGAACGATACTTACCAGAAAATGATGGAATGCGTCACTCTGAATGGCGTACGGGAACATCAGGCAGCGCTCCAGGCAATTGCCAATGATAATAATGGAACCCGTGCTGCTGGAACGCAGGGATATGAGGACAGCGTAGATTACGTGGTCGAAAAGATGACAGCGGCGGGTTACAACGTCACACTCAATAGCTTCCCATTTGTATTCGTGCCGCCTCCAACCCTGCAGCAATTAACCCCCGTCAACGCAACTTATGAAACGGGTGCGTTCACTGGGACAGGGTATGGTGAGGTCACCGCGGATGTCACACCTGTCGATATTAATCTAGTTCCTCCCCGCGCAAATACCAGCGGCTGTCAGGGAGCCTTTACCGAAGCCGCGGTTGGTCAGCCAATTGTTCCTGACCCAGATGGACCCGATGACTTTGCCGGGTTCACCGCCGGAAACATTGCCCTGATCCAACGCGGCGGTTGCAGCTTTGGACTCAAAGCGAAAAATGCAGAGGCCGCCGGCGCTGATGCAGTGATCCTCTTCAACCAGGGCGATACGCCCCTACGCGTCGATCTGATTGTGGGAACCCTTGGCGGACTGGCTGTCCTGGGCACGCCGGTGACCATTCCGTACGTGGGTGCGTCCTTTGCCAATGGGGAAGCCCTGGCACAGGCTGGCTCAACGGCCCACATCAAGGTCGATGAGCCACAGAATATTACCCTAAACAACGTCCTGGCCGAGTCCCGCACGGGTGATCCCAATAATGTAGTGATGCTGGGAGCACACCTGGATTCCGTGATTCGAGGACCTGGTATAAATGACAATGGCTCCGGCTCAGCGGTTCTATTGGAAACGGCCGAGCAGTTTGCCAAGGTAAAACCCGTGAGCAAAGTACGCTTTGCCTGGTGGGGCGCTGAGGAGGCAGGTCTGGTCGGCTCCACAGCATATGTAGCCGGGCTGAGCCAGGCAGAACGAGACAAGATCGCCCTCTATCTGAACTTCGATATGGTTGGCTCACCCAACTATGTGTTCTTTATTTACGATGGCGATAATTCAGATGGAGTGGGAGCCCCTGCTGGTCCTGCGGGATCCGCTGCGATCGAAAAGACCTTTGAAGACTTTTATAACATGGTAGGGGAGCAGTTCAAAGGTACGGACTTTACGGGTCGCTCCGATTACGGAACCTTCATCGCACCGGCTGTGGGTATTCCGGCCGGCGGACTCTTTACTGGTGCTGAGGGCATCAAGACTGCTCAGGAGGCCGGAATCTGGGGTGGTACGGCAGGACAGCAATATGATCCCTGCTACCACCTTGCCTGCGATACTTACGCAAACAATAACAACGATGCCCTGGATGTAAACTCGGATGCCGTAGCATACGCTTTGGCTCTCTACGCCATGCGGGATTTCGTATTAAATCCCTTAGTTGATCCGGTGACCGTAACTACCACCGGCTCAAGTGGCAGTGGCGGTGGTCTTCATGACAATTTCCAGGAAGCAGAATAAGCTTTCCCAGATGTGGAACACCTGACAGGTCACTTACAGTGCTCGTTCCGCCATCACCAGCGATCTCACACACGGTCACGAGAGTGAACCAGAAGTAAAGTAATCTAATTTCGTTCAAGCATCTGTAGTTGCCAACACGAACCCCGCGGCTGAGGCATTCGCCGCGGGGTTTCCGTTTTTTCCGTTTGCCTAATTGCTGCATACGAACCAGATGACCGAAAATGATAAAATAATGGAGATGTTTCCCATTCCGCAGTGCGAAGAAACGAGTACATGTTTATGACCCGGAACTTTAGATCGGTGCTGGCTGGGGCAGGTCTGATCCTCGCCATGCTTGCCTGCAACATGCCGTTCGAGCAGTTTGCGCCGCCGAACGACGTCCAAACGGCGGCGGCATTGACGCTGCAGGCAATATTGACACCCTCGCTGACATCCACTGCATCGACTCCGGTTATCACCGCGACGGCTTCTCCACGCCCAACGCAGACGAGCACGAGTGTCGTCTCCCCCACAACTTCGATCACCCCCACCTATTCCGTGCCGATGCTCACCGTGCTCGAACCGACCAACTGCCGCACCGGACCCGGCGAGGAGTACCAGGTTATCTTCATTTACCTGGCGGGAAAGCAATTAGAGATCGTTGGCCGCTACGACCCGGGCAATTTCTGGCTCGTGAAATCGAACGAAAGCCCCAATGGCACGTGTTGGCTGTGGGGCCAGTACGTGGAAGTAACGGGGAGTTACTGGGCCGTCGCGAGCGTCACGCCGCCGCCTACGGCGACCAGCGCCCCACCGCTCGCGCCGATCATCGAGGAATGGAATTTCTTTTGCGAGGGCGGCATCCTCAACTTCACGGTGACCTGGCGGGATGTGGCCACGGATGAGACTAGTTATCGTATATTCCGCAACGGGGAAGGGTTGGTGGAATTGCCAGCAAATTCGACCACCTATACCGATCGCTATGACACACCCGCCGATCAAAGCGTCGAGTATTACGTACAGGCCTTCTCTGCTGTAGGCACAGCGAATACCTCGATCATGAGAATGAGGTGTGGAGTGTAAAAATAGAGTCCTGGAAATTTCCAGGACTCTTTTGGTTTCTTGTTAAGCTTCTTCCAACTGTTCCTTGATCTTCTTCGTCTGCTTGCCGCGATCTTCGGTGTTGAGGATACGCTTGCGAATTCGATACGACTCCGGCGTCACCTCGAGCAGCTCGTCGTCCGCCAGATATTCAACCGCCTCATCGAGGGACATCTGCCGCGGCGGCGTCAGACGGATCTCCATATCACCGCGGGATGAACGCACATTGGTGAGATGTTTCTTCTTGCAGACGTTGATCGGCATATCCTGCGAGCGTGAGCACTCGCCAACAACCATGCCTTCATAGACAGAAACACCCGGTCCCAAAAACAAGGTACCGCGTTCTTCTGCATTCTTAAGTGCGTACGCTGTTGTATCACCCGCCTCCCACGCGACCAGTGAGCCGGTCGTGCGAGTGGACATCGGTCCCGCCATTTCATCGTAGCCGTGGAAGATCGTGTGCATGACTCCGGCGCCGCGTGTGGAAGTGAGGAACTGATAGCGGAAGCCCAGCAAGCCACGGGTTGGCGCGATATAGACCATGCGCGTCATACCCTGACCTGCATCCTGCATATCCATCATCTGGCCGCGCCGCGCCCCGAGCATTTCCACCACCGCGCCGACGGTTTCATTGCTGGTCTCGATATGGACTTCTTCGTACGGTTCGAGCAAGGCACCATCGTCCGCTTTGTGGTAGATCACCTCCGGGCGAGAGACCTGAAATTCATATCCTTCACGCCGCATGGTCTCGATCAAAATGCCAAGATGCAGCTCGCCCCGTCCGGAGACGAGGAAATTTTCAGCGGATTCGGTCTCTTCGACTCGCAGCGCGACATTCGTGCGTAACTCCTCGAAAAGACGTTCGCGCAGGTTGCGTGATGTGCCCCATCTCCCTTCCCTGCCAGCGAACGGCGAGGTATTCACCCCGAACGTCATACGGACCGTTGGCTCTTCCACCCTGATGGTAGGCAGCGCGGCAGGGCTGGCCGGGTCCGCCAGTGTTTCCCCGATCGCGATCCCGTCCAGGCCAGCCAGCGAGACAATATCGCCTGCGCTGGATTCTTCGATCTCGACTTTGTTCAAGCCCTGGAATGTATACAGATATTTAGCGGATTCCGGAAGATTGCGTCCATCCCGGGTCATGCGAGCCAAGCGCTGGCCCGCTTTGATCCTTCCGGCAAAGACGCGTCCAATAGCTGTCACGCCGCGGTAATCGTCATAGCCGAGCATGGTGACAAGCAGTTGCAGCGGCGCATCCGGGTCGA
>Ga0114129_10000681_pt1 | contig 42861 bp, 42 predicted proteins | sample RhiMetdeltSRZDD1_FD_80071 | JGI IMG/M metagenome (GOLD analysis project Ga0114129, IMG submission 80071) | Populus rhizosphere microbial communities from Tennessee, USA - Rhizosphere MetaG P. deltoides SRZDD1 (version 2) (version 2) | ecosystem: Host-associated > Plants > Roots > Rhizosphere >...
ACTGCGCGCCGTACGCGGTCTGCAGCTTCTCCCGCCACCACCCGGTCGGGTCCGCGCCGGCGAGCTGCGCGGACACCATCGCCTCGCATGAGATCCACTCCGGTCCCGGCACTGACGGCGAGGCCCGGACCGACAGCCACTCGGCCTGCCCGTTCAGCAGGTCGGCATACGCGTCGGCGTTCATACCCGCACCCGATCCGGCACCACCACGGGTGCCCCGCCGACATCGACCACCTTCGCCAGCAGCTCCTCGGTCAGCACCTCGGCCTGCGCGCCCTGGGCCGCCACCGTGCCACGGTCCATCGCGGAGGACGGCGACGATCCGAACATATGTCAGGCCGGCCTTACCTGACTGAAGTAGGGTCCCAACCGTATCCGATCACCCCGAGGAGATGCTGGTTCGCCGCCGAGATCTCCTCGCCGACCTGGCGAAGACCTCCGGCGTCGCCGCACCGGTCAAGGGCCGACCGCCGCCCGAGGGAGAGATCGGATCATTCGGTAGATCTGTCGCGCCATGGCGCCGACTTTCCGATAGGATCTGGCCGATAGAACCGATCACTCCCCGGGAACGAGCCTTCATGTCGAGTAGCCGATTCATCGCGTTCGAGACCTACGACGTCCGCTTCCCGACCTCGGCCGAGCTGGACGGTTCCGACGCGATGAACGCTGACCCGGACTACTCCGCGGCGTACTTGGTGATCCGGACCGACGACCCGGACGGGCTGGAGGGGCACGGGTTCGCGTTCACGATCGGGCGCGGCAACGACGTCCAGACCGCCGCGATCGAGGCGCTCCGCGACAAGGTGATCGGCCTCGACGTGGACGCGGTGCTGGCCGACCTCGGCGGCTTCTGGCGCTCGCTGGTGCACGACTCGCAGCTGCGCTGGCTGGGCCCCGAGAAGGGCGTCATGCACATGGCGATCGGCGCCGTGGTCAACGCGATGTGGGACCTGGCGGCGAAGCGGGCCGGCGTACCGCTGTGGAAGCTGCTCGCCGGCCTCACGCCGGAGCAGGTCGTCGACCTGGTCGACTTCCGGTACCTGACCGACGTGCTCACCCCGGACGAGGCGCTGGAGATCCTGCGCCGGGCCGAGCCGGGCAAGGCCGAGCGTGAGCAGCGGCTGCGCGCGACCGGCTACCCGGCGTACACCACCTCGCCGGGCTGGCTCGGGTACGACGACGCCAAGCTGGTCCGGCTCTGCCGGGAAGCCGTGGCCGAGGGCTTCACCCAGATCAAGCTCAAGGTGGGTGGCTCGGTCGAGGACGACGTACGACGGCTGCGGCTCGCCCGCGAGACGGTCGGGCCGGACATCCGGATCGCGATCGACGCGAACCAGCGCTGGGGTCTGGACGACGCGGTGCCATGGATCACCGCGCTGGCGCCGTACGACATCTGGTGGGTGGAGGAGCCGACCAGCCCGGACGACGTGCTGGCGCACGCGGCCATCGCGAAGGCGATCGCGCCGATCCGGGTCGCGACCGGTGAGCACGTTCAGAACCGGGTGGTCTTCAAGCAGTTGCTGCAGGCCGGCGGGCTGTCGGTGCTGCAGATCGACGCGGCCCGGGTGGCCGGGGTGAACGAGAACATCGCGATCCTGCTGCTGGCCGCGAAGTTCGGCGTACCGGTCTGCCCGCACGCCGGCGGGGTCGGGCTGTGCGAGCTGGTGCAGCACCTGTCGATGTTCGACCTGCTCGCCGTCAGCGGGACGTCGCAGGACCGGGTGATCGAGTACGTCGACCACCTGCACGAGCACTTCCTCACGCCCGTGACGATCCGCGACGGCCACTACGTCGCGCCGACCGCACCCGGCTTCAGCGCCGAGATGGACCGCGACACACTGGACCGGTTCCGGTTCCCGGACGGCAAGGTGTGGAGCGAGCGGCTGGAGGGCCAGTGACCGATCCCGTGATGGACTTCGACGGGCTGCGGGCGGTCGTCACCGGCGGCGCGTCCGGGATCGGGCTGGCGACCGCGACCCTGCTCGCTGCGCGCGGGGCGGCGGTGGCGACGATCGACCTGGACGACGGTGTACCGGAGCCGCTGCTCGGACTGAAGGCTGACGTGTCCGACGACGCAAGGGTGCGCGATGCGGTCGAGCAGGCTGCCGAGCGGCTCGGCGGGATCGACGTCCTGGTCAACAACGCCGGCATCGGCGCGCAGGGTGACATCACCGCGAACGACGACGAGCAGTGGCACCGGGTGTTCGACGTCAACGTGGTCGGCATGGTCCGGGTGACCAGGGCCGCGCTGCCGTACCTGCGCGAGTCGGGCTCCGCGGCGATCGTCAACACCTGCTCGATCGCCGCCACCGCGGGGCTGCCGAACCGGGCGCTCTACAGCGCCAGCAAGGGCGCGGTGCTGTCGCTGACGCTCGCGATGGCCGCCGACCACGTCCGGGACGGGATCCGCGTGAACTGCGTGAACCCCGGTACGGCCGACACGCCGTGGGTCGGCCGGCTGCTGAACCAGGCCGCGGACCCGGCCGCCGAGCGGGCCGCACTGGAGGCCAGGCAGCCGATGGGCCGGCTGGTCAGCGCGGACGAGGTCGCGCACGCGATCGCGTACCTGGCCAGCCCGCTGTCCGGCTCCACCACCGGCACGGCGCTCGCGGTCGACGGCGGCATGCAGGGGCTGCGGCTGCCGGCGGCCGGGGGGCGAGCGCAGTCGTGAAGCTGTTCGGCTCGGATCGCATCGGGCTCGGCGGCGCCCCGCTGGGCAACATGTTCAGCGAGGTGTCGGAAACCGATGCGGTCGCCACGGTCGAGGCGGCCTGGGACGCCGGCTGGCGGTACTTCGACAACGCACCGCACTACGGGCTCGGGCTGTCCGAGCGACGGATGGGTGAGGTGCTGCGGGACAAGCCGCGGGACGAGTTCGTGCTCTCCACCAAGGTCGGCCGCCTGCTGGTCGACGGCGGCTCGCCGGCGCCGGACGACGAGGGCTTCGCGGTCACCACGAATCTGCGCCGGCAGTGGGACTTCAGCGCGGACGGCATCAGGCGCAGCATCGACGAGAGCCTGGAACGGCTCGGCCTGGACCGGATCGACGTGGTGTTCCTGCACGACCCGGACAACCACTACGCCGAAGCCCTTGAGACCGGGTTCCCAACTCTGGCGGCACTGCGCGACGAAGGGGTCGTCGGCGCGATCGGTGCCGGCATGAACCAGTCCGAGATGCTCGCCGACTTCGTCCGCCGCACCGACCTGGACGTGATCATGCTGGCCGGCCGGTACACCGTGCTCGACCACGCCGCCCTGGACGACGTACTCCCCGCCTGTGTTGAGCACGACGTCGACGTGATCGCCGTCGGCGTCTTCAACTCCGGCCTCCTCTCGCGCCCCCGACCGTTGCCCAGCGCAACCTTCGATTACGCCCCGGCTTCTCAGACGCGGCTCGAGGCGGCGAACAAGATCGCCGACATCTGCGAGGCCCACAACGTCACGCTGCCCGCAGTAGCCCTCCAGTTCCCGCTGTCCCACCCCGCCGTAGCCGGCGTGGCCGTGGGCTGCCGCACCCCCGCCGAGGTCCACCGCAACGCAGACCTCTCCCTCGAATCGGTCCCCCCAGCGGTCTGGACCGACCTGAAGTCCGCCGGCCTGCTCCGCCCCGACGCCCCCACCCCCGTCTGACCCAACCGGTCCTTCGTCAGTCCGCACCGGTGGCTTGATCGACATTGATCGGGAACGCTGCGCCCGTCGAAGCACGGCGACATCCTGCTCGGTGGGGCGGTACGCGGCGGACGGAAGGAGCGAGCCGCGGCCGCCGCCCCGACGACACCCATCGAGTCGTCCGGGCACAAGACGCCCGGCGGAGAGGAGCGACTATGCTCAAAACTGTACGGCGGACCGCCGGCATGACTGGCGCGGCGGTCGGCATCTCCATCCTGGGATCAGGGCTCGCGTTCGCTGACGGTACCGCCTTCGTGGCCGGCGGCGGCGGACGCGCGCACTACGACTCGTCCAGCAACGTCTTCACGGTGCGGGACACCAACTGCGACGGCACCTCGGTCGCCGGACTCTGGCGCTGGCGCGGCACAGACGGGCCGTGGCGGGCAATCGTCGACACCACCTGCGAGAGCGGCGAGGGGGTACGCCGGACGCTCGACCCGCCGGCGAACGCCACCGGAATCGCCATCCAGGCCTGTCACGTGACCGCGAGCGGTGTGCTGTTCGACTGCGGAGCCATCGTCCGAACCAACAAGTGACTGCGTGAGCCCGTTCGGCCGTGTTCGCATCTGGGATCGCGCTTTCGCACACCGCAGGGTGCGAACACGCCGGACGGATCAGAGCGGATCGACGTCCTGCAGGCCTACCTCGTCGATCCGGAGCCAGCGGGTGATGCCGATCCGGCGCAGGAATGCCAGGTCGTGGCTCGCGACCATCAGTGCACCCGCGTACGCATCCAAGGCGCTGGCCAGCTGGTCGACGCTGGCCAGGTCCAGGTTGTTGGTTGGCTCGTCGAGCATCAGGAGCTGGGGTGCCGGTTCGGCCAGGAGGAGGGCGGCCAACGTGGCGCGGAAGCGCTCCCCGCCGGACAGGGTGCCGACGGCCTGGTCCGCCGCCCGGCCCCGGAACAGGAACCGGGCCAGCCTGGCCCTTCGGGTGTTGTTGTCAGCCCCGGGCGCGAAGACCGCGAGGTTGTCCACCATCGACAGCGAGTCGTCCAGCAGGTCGAGCCGCTGCGGCAGCAGCCGGAACGGCACGGCCGGACGCGCCGAACCCGACACGGCATCGAGCCCACCGGCCACCGTATGCAGCAGAGTGGACTTGCCCGCGCCGTTCGCACCGACCAACGCGACCCGTTCCGGACCACGCAGCTCCAGCGACCCGGCCGGGCCGGACCGCAGCACCAGATCCTCCAACCGCAGCACCACTCGCCCAGCGGGTACCGCGGTGTCGGGGAGGTCGATCCGGATGTCGTCATCGTCGTGCGCCAGCGCCTCGGCGTCGGTGAGTGCTTCCCGGGCGGTCTCCAACCGCTCCAGGTGGAGGTTGCGATGCTTGCCCTCGGCAACCTGTGCAGCCCGTTTCCGCGCACCCATCACGATCTTCGGCTCGCGCTTGGTGTCCCACATCTTCTGGCCGTACCGCCTGCGCCGGTCCAGCTTGATCCGCGCGTCGGCCAGGTCGCGCTGCTGGCGTCGTACGTCGCCCTCGGCGGCCCGGACCATCCGCATCGCGGCCTCCTGCCCGACCGCCAGCGCCTCCTCGTACGCGGTCAGGTTGCCGCCGTACCAGGTGATGGTGCCGTCGCGCAGATCGCCGATCTGGTCCACCCGGTCGAGCAGCTCGCGGTCGTGGCTGACCACCAGCAGCGCGCCGCGGAACGTCTCGACCGCCTCGTACAGCCGTCGCCGCGCGGACAGGTCGAGGTTGTTCGTCGGCTCGTCCAGCAGCAGTACGTCGGGTCGGCGCAGCAGCTCCGCGGCGAGACCGAGCAGCACGCCCTCGCCACCGGACACCTCGCCGACGCTACGGTCCAGCCCGATCCCGTCGAGGCCTAGCCGGCCGAGCGTGGCCAGCGCGCGTTCCTCGACGTCCCAGTCGTCGGCACCCACGACCGCCAGGTTGTTCTCGGTCGCGTTGCCGGACTCGATCTGCGCGATGGCCCGTCGTACATCGGCGATGCCGAGTGCCTCGTCCACCCGCAGCGAGGTGTCGAGGGTGAGGTCCTGCGGCAGGTAGCCGAGCGTGCCGGCGTGCCGGATCGTGCCGGCCCGTGGACGCAGCCCGCCGGCGATCAACCGGAGCAGGGTGGACTTGCCGGTGCCGTTGCGGCCGACCAGGCCGGAGCGGACCGGACCGGCGACGAATGTCAAACCGTCGAAGACGACGTCGCCGTCAGGCCACGCGAAATTGAGGTCGGTGCAGGAAATGGAGTAAGACATGCGGTCCTCCCGAGGTCGCACAGTGTCGGAGGTCGCGGATCAGCGACCGGCGGCAGAGAGCTGGCCTCAGAAGATCAACGCGTACTCCAGACATCGGCGACAGGACCGCGGACCAGGCTAGGCGTGGCCCGCGAAAGCGTTCAACCGGTTTTCGGCGCGGCCGTATTCCGGGTGAACGGTCAGGGCGTCTCGGCGGCCTTGCGCAGCCAGTTCTCCACCCCGGCGATGTGCGCGGTCATCCAGGCCCGCGCCGCCTCCCCGTCGCGAGACTCCAGCGCGTCCACGATCGCGGCGTGCTCGGCCAGCGTGCGTTCGACCGCGCCGGCCTGGGTGACACCGCGCCAGACCCGGGCCCGCTGGGTCGCGCCGGAGACGCCGTCCAGCAGCGAGCAGACCACCGCGTTGCCGGTAGCCTCGGCGATGCCGCGGTGGAAGCGCAGGTCATTCGCGACCAGCTCGTCGACGTCTGCGGCCGGGGTCAGCTCCTCCACCAGGGAACGCAGCTCGGTCAGCTGTTCAGGCGTGATCCGGATCGCGGCCAGCGCGGCGACACCCGGCTCCAGCAGCCGTCGTACCTCGAAGAACTGCAGGATCGAGTCGTCGCGGTGCAGGTCGACCATGAAGCTCAGCGCGTCCAGCAGGTGCGCGGAGTCGAGGCTGGTCACGTAGGTGCCGTCGCCGTGCCGGACGTCCAGCACGTTGACCAGAGTGAGCGCCTTGACCGCCTCGCGCAGCGAGTTCCGAGACAGCCCGAGCCGAGCCGCCAGGTCCGACTCCTTCGGCAGCCGGTCCCCCGGGCCGAGCTCGCCGGACGTGATCATCTCCTTGATCTTGACGATCGCCTCGTCGGTCAACGCCATGCGGGCAAGTATGACGCTCCCGCGGCGGAACGTGGCGCACCGACGCGGAGCCGGGCATCCGCCCACTCCGGCCAGGGCCGGGCATCGTCGCCGCACAGCGGCGCGAAATCCAAGAGCGCCTCCGCGATGGTGCCGCGGTCGGCCGGGTCCGGTGCGACCAGCCGGCCGACCAGTGCGCCTAGGGGCGACTGTGCCAACCCAGAGGCCAACCCAGAGGCCAACCCAGAGGCCAACCCAGAGGCCAACCCAGAGGCCAACCCAGAGGCCAACCCAGAGGCCAGCCCAGAGGCCAGCGCCGGACGGTCCGGGAACGGCTCGCCGGTGAGGGACTCGACCAGCACCGTACCGACGCCGTACAGGTCCATCGCCACCGATACCGGCGCGCAGGCGTCCAGCTCCGGCGCGGCGTACCCGGCGGTGCCGACCGGTTGCCCGGGTGGCTGCTGCGAGCCGAGCCTGCGGGCGGACCCGAAGTCGATCAGCATCGGCCGTCCGTCGCGCAGCACCACGTTCTCGGTCTTCACGTCCAGGTGCGCCAACCCGCGCAGGTGCAGGGCAGCGACGGCGGACAGCAGCTGGGTGCCGAGCAGCGCGGTCTCGACCGGCTCCAGCGGGCCGTGCTCGTCGATCTCGTCGGCGAGGGTAGGCCCGTCGACGTACTCGAGCAACAGGTACGGCGTGCGCGCGCCGGCGCCGTCGGAGAGCAGCCGCGGCAGCACCGGGTGCACCGGCCGGCCGGCCAGCGCCGCGACCTCCCGCTCCAGGGTCCGGCGGGCCCGCGGGTGCTCGACCTGGTGCGGCCGGGCCAGCTTCAGCACCGCCGGGTGCCACAGCCGGGTGGACCAGACCAGCCAGGTCTCGCAGCGTCGGCCGACGCCGAGCGGCTCGACGGCCCGCAGGTCGCCGTAGACCGGATCCTCGGCGAGTACGTCGCCGGGCCGGCAGGTGCGGACGGGCAGGCCGTCCTCGTCGTCGACACCGATGCTCTGCACCGGACACCTCCTTCACGAGCTGAGGCCCGCCGGGCCGCGCCCAGCAGACGCGGACCGGCGGACCGGGTGGTCACCAGCGCGAACGGCTACGGCTGCGGCTCCTGCTGCGGCTGCGAGAACGGCTCCGCGAACGGCTCCGTCCGCGACCGCGACCGCGGTGCATCTCCGGCTTGATCCTCATGACGTCGTCACCTCCTCTCGGGTCGGTACGGCGGGGAGGGCGTGGGGTGGGAGCTGGAGCTCGACGACGCGGTTCGCGATCGCGGCCAGCTCCCGGTCGTGGGTGACGATCAATACGGTGCGGCCGGCGGTGGCGCCGCGGATCGCCTGGACGACGGCGGCCGCTGACCGCGGGTCCAGCGAGGCGGTCGGCTCGTCCAGCAGCACCATCGACGCGCGCGACACCGCGGCCCGGGCCAGTGCGACCCGGCGACGCTGGCCACCGGACAGCCGGACCCCGGCCTCGCCGAGCACGGTGTCGTACCCGTTCGGCAGCCGCGCCGCGAACTCGTCCACCAGCGCGGCGTTACCCGCGGCAAGGACATCCGCACGGGTCGCGGTGCGGCTGCCGAAGGCGATGTTCTCGGCCAGCGTGGCGTCCAGCAGCCACGGGTCCTGCGGCATGTACGCGATCCGCTCCCGCAGGCTGCGCTGGTCCAGGGCACGCAGGTCGATGTCGTCGAGCAGGATCCGGCCGTGGTCGACGTCGTACAGCCGGAGCAGCAGATGCAGCACGGTGGACTTGCCGATCCCGCTCGGGCCGAACAGACAGACCGTCTCACCGGCCGCGATGTACAGGTCGAGCCCGTGCAGCACCGGCCGGCACGGCTCGTACCCGAACCCGATGCGCTCCAGCCGTACGCCGGACCGCAGCAGCGGCGCCGGGCGGGCGTTCGGTACGTCGATGACGGCGTCCGCGGAGTCCAGTACGTCGCTCACCCGGGCGGCACTGGCCGCGGACTTGGCCAGCACGGTTGACAGCCGGGTGAGGCCGCGCACCGGCGAGTAGAGATCGCGCAGGTAAGCCAGCACGACGAGCAGCTGGCCGGTACTCAGAGAGCCGGACAGCACGTGCGTTCCACCGATGACGAGCACCAGCGCGGACCCGACCGCGAGCACCAGGTCGGCGATCGGCGCCCAGCGCGCTTCCACGTCGACGGCGCGCAGCTCGACGTCCAGCAGCGCGCGGTTGCGGGCGCCGAACACGGCCGCCGCTCGGTCGCCGCGGCCGAACGCCTGCACGGCCCGCACGTTGCGGAGCAGGTCGCTGCTCGTGGTCACCAGCCGGCCGGACTCCTCCCGGGCCCGCCGTTGCGCGGCCCTTACCCGCCGCCGCTGGCGGACCGCGAGCACCGCGAGCACCGGTACGACGGACAGCCCGACGAGCGCGAGCGTCGGATCCATCGCGGCCAGCAGCGCGAGGACGACGAGCAGCATCAGTGTGTCCGGCAGCAGCGTGGTGGTGATCGCGACCATGCCGTCCAGCAGCCGGCCGACGTCGGTGGTGAGCCGCGACACCAGCTCGCCGCTGCGCATCTGGTCGTGCCAGCGCAGTGACCGGGTCATCGCTGTGTCGAACACGGTCGCGCGCAGGTCGGCACCGATCCGCTCGGCCGCGCCCTCGGCGTACCGCTCCGCCGCCATGTCCAGCAGTCCGAGCAGACCGCTGAGCGCGACCACGGCGAGCCCGGCGAGCACCAGGATCAGCACCGGGCTGGAGATTCCGACCACCGGAAGCGCACCGTCGCCGGTGAGCGCGTGGTCGACCGCGAGCGCCAGGGGCCACGGCCTCAGCAGTACGGCCGCGGTCCGCAGCAGCACCAGTCCGCTGGCGGCGGCCAGCCGGGCACTGTGCGCCCGGGCGGCCGGGCCGGCGACCCTGAGCGTCGGCGAGTTCATGCCCTCCACGCTGCGGCCGGGCCGGTACGGCCGGGTAGTGGACCTTGGTACTAGCACGATCGTCGGACTGCGTCGGTCCCCGCGTGCGACCTAGGATCCGGACATGTCGCTCTTGCGGCGCCGGCTCGGTGAGCGGCGCCCGGTCTCCACGGTCGGCCTGCTGCTCCGGTTCACCGGCGCCGGCCTGATCGTGCTGGTCTCGCTCGCCGCCGTGATCGCGTTCGTCGCCCGGCAGGCCGGTACCGAGCAGGCGTCGGACGCCGCGCGGCAGGCGACGTACGTGACGGCGCGCGGCGTGGTCGAGCCCCGGCTGGACGCCGCGCTGATCGCCGGGGAGCCGGCCGCGCTGGACCAGTTCGACGCGGCGATGCGGCAGTACGTGCTGCAGGGCTCGCTCGTCCGGGTCAAGCTGTGGAACGCCGACGGACGGGTCATCTACTCCGACGAGCCGCGGCTGATCGGCACCACCTATCGGCTCGGTGCCGAGGAGGCCGAGGCGCTGCGGGCGCAGGCCAGCGACTCCGAGGTGAGTGATCTGAGCCGGCCGGAGAACGAGTTCGAGATCCCGTACAACAAGCTGCTCGAGGTGTACGTCGGGGTCCGCGGCACCGGCGGCCAGCAGCTGCTGTTCGAGGCCTACTTCCGGTACGACGCGGTGACCGAGGCGGGCCAGGCCGCCTGGCGGCGGTTCGCGCCACCGTCGCTCGGTGCGCTGCTGGTCCTGCAGCTGGTGCAGATCCCGTTCGCCTGGTCGCTGGCCCGCCGGGTCCAGCAGCAGCAACGCGAGCGGGAACGGCTGCTGCGGCACGCGGTGGAGTCCTCCGACGCCGAGCGGCGCAGGATCGCCGGCGACCTGCACGACGGTGTCGTCCAGGACCTGACCGGGCTGAACTACGCGATGGACGCGATGCGGCTCGGAAGCCCGACGGAGGGCCAGCGGGCGGAGCTGATCGCGACCGGTGCGGGGCAGCTGCGCCGCAGCATCGGTGCGCTGCGGTCGTTGCTGGTGGACCTGTACCCGCCGAACCTGGCCGAGGAAGGTCTGGCCGCGGCACTCACCGAGCTCGCCGGCGGCCTCGAACGCGCCGGTCTGCAGGTGCGACTCGACATCGACGGTGCCGACGGCCTGCCGCCGGACACCGCCGCGCTGCTGTTCCGGGCCGCACAGGAGATCGTCCGCAACGTGTCCACGCACAGCGGAGCCCGGTCGGTCCAGATCGTGGCGTGCCGGCACGATGGGGTGGCCGCCCTATCCGTGGACGACGACGGCCGCGGCTTCGACGAGACCGAGCTGGACGACCGAAGCGGCCACGGGCACTTCGGGCTGCGCTCGATCGGCGACCTGCTTGCCGAGTCCGGCGGCTCGATGACGGTGCGCGCTGCGCCCGGGCAGGGCACCCGGGTGGACGTGGAGGTGCCGGTCGGATGATCCGGGTACTGATCGTCGACGACCACGCGATAGTCCGGACCGGGCTGTCCCAGCTGCTCGCCACCGCGAACGACCTCGAGCTGGTCGGCGCAGCGCCGGACGGTGAGACCGCGGTCCGGATCGCTGCCGAGCTGCGGCCGGACGTGATCCTGATGGACCTGTCGATGCCGGATGTGGACGGCGCCACCGCGACCCGGCGGATCGTCGCCGACAACCCGGACGCGCACGTGCTGGTGCTCACCTCGTTCTCCGACCAGAGCCGGATCCTGGACGCGCTGCAGGCCGGCGCCGAGGGATACCTGCTGAAGCACGCCGAGCCGGAGCAGATCCTGGCCGGAATCCGCGAGGTGGTCGAGGGCGGCTCACCGCTGGACCCGAAGGCGGCCCGGGTACTGCTCACCAGCCGCCGCGGCGCCGGCGGACCGGACCACAAGCTCACCGACCGCGAGCGCGAGGTGCTGCTGATGGTCCGCGACGGACTGCCGAACAAGTCGATCGCCCGCCGCCTCGGGATCAGTGAGCGCACCGTGAAGGCGCACCTGACCAACGTGTTCCAGCGGCTCGGCGTCACCGACCGCACCCAGGCCGCCGTCTGGGCCCAGCAGCACCTCAGCGAGCGGGAGTAGGTACTAGTACCAAGGTCCGATGGCGCCGACTCGGTCCGGCTTGGCAGCATCGTCGTATGGCCGGAGAGCTCTTCGAGGACAGCAGGCGGCGTCCGGTCGTCCTGCAGGCGCAGGCACCCGCGCCTGTGTCGCTGCGGCACCGGCCGCTGCGGCTGCTCGGCTGGGTCGGCGGCGCGATCGCCGGCGTAGCGGCCGCCGCCGGACTCATCGCCGGCGGCACCGCCGTCTGGTCCGCGGTCGACCCCGGCTCCGGCCAGCCACCCGCGCCGCTGTGGATCTCACCTCCGCCGACCGTCGACGTACCGTCCGACGACCGCACCACCCCGCCGACGGCATCTCCGACCGACACCCCCAGCGCCTCGCCGTCCGCCGACGACGATGACGACCGTGGCCGCGGGCGCGGCGGTGACGACGACCCCACGTCTACCCGGACGTCGGATGGCCCGGGCGCGACGACCGGTACGGCCACCCCGTCCACCGACGACCGAGGCCGGAACCGGGGCCGCGGTTCCGACGACCCGACCAGCTCCACCAGCACCACCGACAACTCAGGATCCGGCCCGGACGACTCCGGCTCAGGCTCGGACGACTCGGGCTCAGGCGGCTCGGGCTCGGGCGGCACCGGCTGAGGTTCCAGCGGGCAAAGGCCGAGCCCTTTTGACTGAAGGTTTCAGGTCGACTGAAGCCTCTCTGTCGATGAGAGCGTTTGCTTCGAGCCAGAACCCTTCACCCGACACAAGCCCTTCACTCGAACTGCTGTGTCCGAGAAAGGGCGCGACATTGCGCAAGTTCCCTGGATGCAGACGGCAGGAGGCTAGGCTCGCATGGTGGGTGGGGAGAAGACGCCGGGGTACTCGGGCAAGCCGTTGGCGGCGAAGCTGGGGATCAAGCCGGAGCACGCGGTGGCTATGGACAACGCGCCGGCGGAGTTCGTGATCGCGGGACTGCCCGCCGGCGTTCGGCCGAGCCGGCGGCCGGGCCACACGTCGTACGACGTCGTGCTGGCCTTCTGCCCGGACCGGGCCCGGCTGGCCAAGCGCCTTCCGGCCCTGATCGAGCGGACCACTCCGGCGGGTGCGGTGTGGATCGCGTGGCCGAAGAGGTCGTCCGGCGTACCGACGGACCTGACCGAGGACGGCATCCGCGAGATCGCGCTGCCGCTGGGCGTGGTGGACGTGAAGGTGTGCGCGGTGGACGACACCTGGTCCGGGCTCAAGCTGGTGCGGCGGCTCACTAACCGCTGAGGGCCGCGTGTACGACGCGGCGGCCGCATCGAGCTCCGGGACGGACGGGAACGGGCCGATCAGACCCGCGACCCGGGTCACCGACCACGCACCCTGCTCGGCGTCCACCTCGCCGTCGAGCACGGTCCGGGCCTGTTCGGCGAGGAAGTTGAGCCAGATCGCCAGCCCGGTGGCGAACAGCGTGCCGCCCGCGGGCGCGGCGAAGTCGTTGCTCCGGGCAATGGGTCCGCCGGCCTCCCGGTACGCGGCGGCCAAGCCGGAGTGGGCTGCCGGGCCACCGGCGTGCTCGACGAGCAGCGCGCCCAGCTCGCGCCACGGCTCCAGCGGACCGTAGTTGTCCCAGTCGACCAACCAGCGCGTCCCGGCCGGGTCGAGCACCACGTTGTTGCCGTTCAGGTCACGATGGCAGCGCACCATCGCACCGTACAGCCGCCACCAGCGCCCGTCGGCGGGCAGCACGTACCGGCCGGACGGCGTGGCCACCGCGCGCTGGCTCCGGACGCCCGCCGTGCGGCACCGTGCGACGTACGCCACCTCGGCCGCGACCGCGTCCTGGCCCGGGTCGAACCAGAACAGCCCAGACATCATGCCGGGAGCCGTCGGAAGGCGGCGACGGGTTATCGATCCGGTGGACCACAGGGTCATCGGCCGGTCACCGACCGCTGTGACCTGGCGCACAGCAAGACCGCAGGTAGGCGACACAACAACACGCGGACCAGCCGTTCATCTGGTCCGGCGCGCCGGTGGCCGGTCCTGGGGTGTGGAAGTTGTGCCCCGCCTATTAGCCTTGCCCTCGGGACCAAACCCGTTTCCCGGCACCTGACACGATCGGAAGAGGCGAACTGCCAAGTGGCCACCGAGCCATCTCAGACCGAGCCATCTCAATCCAACCCGCTGGCAGCCTTCGGCTCCAACGACTGGCTGGTCGACGAGATGTACGAGAAGTATCTCCAAGACCCGAACTCGGTGGACAAGGCTTGGTCGGAGTTCTTCAAGGGGTACACGCCGGGTAAGTCCGAGTCCCGTGAGCCCGCGGCCGGCACCAGCCGAACCGCCCAGACCGCGCGGGCCGCCCAGCCCACTCAGCAGCAGTCCCGGCCCGCGACCCAGGCCGGACCCCAGGCCGGCGCACGCCCCGCGACCCAGCCCGGCGCCCAGCCGCCGGCCCCGCAGCAGAAGCAGCAGCCCGCGCAACAGCCCGCCCAGCCGGCTCAACAGACAGCGGGCCAGGCGGCGGCCACGCCGACCCCGACCGCGCAGACGACCCCGATGCCGACCACCCCGGCCGCGAAGAGCGCGCCGAGGTCCGATGGCAGTACTCCGACCGGCGGCACCGTGAACCAGCCGCCGACCGCGAAGCCGAAGGCGGCCCCGGAGACCAGCGGCGACGCCGACACCACGATCCTGCGCGGCGCCCCGGCACGGACCGCGCAGAACATGGAGACCAGCCTCCAGGTCCCGACCGCGACCAGCGTCCGGCAGGTACCGGTCAAGCTGCTGATCGACAACCGGATCGTGATCAACAACCACCTGAAGAGGGCGCGGGGCGGCAAGGTCTCGTTCACGCACCTGATCGGGTGGGCGCTGGTCAAGGCGCTGAAGACGCTGCCGGAGATGAATGCGTCGTTCGCCGAGATCGACGGCAAGCCGAACCTGGTGAAGCCGCAGCACATCAACCTCGGCCTGGCCATCGACATGCAGAAGCCGGACGGTACCCGGCAGCTGCTGGTGCCGTCGATCAAGGCCGCCGAGGAGATGAACTTCGCCGAGTTCTGGATGGCGTACGAGGACATCGTGCGCCGGGCCCGGGACAACAAGCTGGCGCTGCCGGACTTCCAGGGCACCACGATCAGCCTGACCAACCCGGGCACGATCGGCACGCAGCACTCGGTGCCGCGGCTGATGGCAGGCCAGGGCTGCATCGTCGGCGTCGGTGCGATGGAGTACCCGCCGGAGTACCAGGGCGCGGCCGACGAGACGATGGCCAAGCTCGCGGTCAGCAAGGTGATGACGCTGACCTCGACGTACGACCACCGGATCATCCAGGGCGCGCAGTCCGGCGAGTTCCTGCGCCGGCTGCACCACCTGATCCTCGGCGAGGACAGCTTCTACGACGAGATCTTCCGCGCGCTGCGGATCCCGTACGAGCCGATCCGCTGGGCCGCGGACCTGCCGCACAGCCACGAGGAGGACGTCAGCAAGCAGGCGCGCATCCTCGAGCTGATCCACGCCTACCGGGTGCGCGGCCACATCATGGCCGACACCGACCCGCTGGAGTACAAGCAGCGCAGCCACCCCGACCTGGACGTCGTCACGCACGGCCTGACGCTGTGGGACCTGGACCGCGAGTTCGCAACCGGATCGTTCGGGTCCACAGGCAAGCGGTTCATGAAGCTGCGCCAGATCCTCGGCATCCTGCGCGACTCGTACTGCCGCACCACCGGCATCGAGTACATGCACATCCAGGACCCCGAGCAGCGCAAGTGGATCCAGGACCGGGTCGAGCGCCCGCACGTGAAGCCGCCGCGCGAGGAGCAGTTGCGGATCCTGGCCAAGCTGAACGAGGCCGAGGCGTTCGAGACGTTCCTGCAGACCAAGTACGTCGGCCAGAAGCGGTTCTCGCTGGAGGGCGGCGAGACCACTATCCCGCTGCTGGACGAGCTCTGCGAGGAGGCCGCCGGGGCCGGTCTGGACGAGGTCGTCATCGGGATGGCGCACCGCGGCCGGCTGAACGTGCTGGCGAACATCGTCGGCAAGTCGTACAGCCAGATCTTCCGCGAGTTCGACGGCAACATCGACCCGCGGACGGTGCAGGGTTCCGGCGACGTGAAGTACCACCTGGGCGCGGAGGGCGAGTTCGTCTCCGAGCACGGCGACCGGATCAAGGTGTCGGTGGCGGCGAACCCGTCCCACCTGGAGACCGTGGACCCCGTGGTGGAGGGCATCGCCCGGGCCAAGCAGGACCTGCTGAACCGCGGCGTCGAGTTCCCGGTGCTGCCGGTGCTGGTACACGGTGACGCGGCGTTCGCGGGCCAGGGTGTGGTCGCGGAGACGCTGAACCTGTCCCAGCTGCGCGGGTACCGGACCGGCGGCACGATCCACCTGATCGTGAACAACCAGGTCGGCTTCACCACCTCGCCGGCGTCGTCGCGCTCGTCGATGTACTGCACCGACGTGGCCCGGATGGTGCAGGCGCCGATCTTCCACGTGAACGGCGACGACCCGGAGGCCTGCCTGCGGGTCGCGGACCTGGCCTTCGAGTACCGCCAGGCGTTCAACAAGGACGTCGTGATCGACCTGATCTGCTACCGCCGGCGCGGGCACAACGAGGGCGACGACCCGAGCTTCACCCAGCCGCTGATGTACGACCTGATCGAGCAGAAGCGGTCCGTGCGCAAGCTCTACACCGAGTCCCTGATCGGCCGTGGCGACATCACGGTCGAGGAGGCCGAGCAGGCGATGCGGGACTACCAGCAGCGGCTGGAGCGCGTCTTCACCGAGGTCCGCGAGGCGAAGGCGGAGCCGGACACCCCGCCCCCGTACGTGTCGGTGCCGGTCTACCCGGACAAGCCCGAGGGACCGGACGCGACCGCGACCACACCGGAGGCGCTGAAGAAGATCGCCGACGCCTACACCACCCTCCCGGAGGGCTTCACCGCGCACCCGAAGGTGCTGCCGCAGCTGCAGCGCCGGGCCGCGGCGATTACCCAGGGCCCGATCGACTGGGGTACGGCGGAGATGATGGCGTTCGGTTCACTGCTGCTGGACGGCCGGCCGGTCCGGCTGGCCGGTCAGGACAGCCGCCGCGGCACCTTCGTGCAGCGGTTCGCCGCGGTCATCGACAGGGTCGCCGGCACCGACCACATCCCGCTGCAGCACCTGGACGAGAACCAGGCCAGCTTCTTCGTCTACGACTCGCTGCTCAGCGAGTACGCCGCGCTCGGCTTCGAGTACGGCTACTCGGTGGCGCGGCCGGAGGCGCTGGTGCTGTGGGAGGCACAGTTCGGCGACTTCGTGAACGGCGCCCAGACCATCATCGACGAGTACGTCTCCTCCGGTGAGGCCAAGTGGGGCCAGCGCAGCGGTGTCGTGCTGCTGCTGCCGCACGGGTACGAGGGCCAGGGCCCGGACCACTCGTCGGCGCGGATCGAGCGGTTCCTGGCGCTGTGTGCCGAGGAGTCGATGACAGTGGCGCAGCCATCGACGCCCGCGTCGTACTTCCACCTGCTGCGCCGGCACTCGCTGGGCGAGGAACACCGGCCGCTGATCGTGTTCACGCCGAAGCAGCTGCTCCGGCTGAAGGCGGCGGTATCGCAGCCCGCGGACTTCACCCGCGGCACGTTCCACCCCGTGCTGGGCGACGCCCAGGCGGAGCAGAACCCCGCAACGGTCGACCGCATCCTGCTGGCCTCCGGCCGGGTCGTCTACGACCTGCTCTCCGAGCGGAAGAAGGCGGAGCCGGACAAGATCAGCAGTGCGATCGTGCGGGTCGAGCAGCTGTACCCGCTGCCGGTCGCGGAGATCCAGGCCGAGATGGCGAAGTACCCGAACCTGCAGGAGGTCCGCTGGGTGCAGGACGAGCCGGCGAACCAGGGCCCGTGGCCGTTCGTCGCGCTGAACCTGACCCAGCACCTGGGTGGCAAGCCGTTCTACCGGGTGTCCCGCCCGGAGATGTCGGCACCGTCCGTCGGCTCGCACAGCGTGCATCTCGCCGAGCAGCAGACCCTGGTCAAGCAGGCGTTCAGCTGAGGCTGCGTTGTACTTCACCGACAGAGGGATCGAGGAGCTCGAGCACCGGCGGGGCGAGGAGGACGTCTCGCTGGCGTGGATCGCGGAGCGGCTGCGTGAGTTCGTCGACCTGAACCCCGAGTTCGAGACGCCGGTCGAGCGGTTCGCCACCTGGCTGGCCCGCCTCGACGACGAGGACGACTGACGACGGGAGCTAGCCGATCTTGGGGCGGGGGCGCGGCGGCGGGTCGGGGGCCAGGGTACCGTCGGCGGCGATGTGCTGAAAGATCTGCTCGACCAGTGTGAGCACGTGCGGGTCGTCGACGGTGTAGATGTGCCGCCGGCCCTCCCGGCGCGCGGTGATGATGCCGGCCAGCCTGAGCTTGCCGAGGTGCTGGCTGGCGGTGGCGATGCTGACGCCGACCCGGTCCGCCAGCGTGCCGACGTCGTACTCGCCCTGCGCAGCGAGCGAGACCAGGTGCAGCCGGACCGGGGCCGACAGCAGCGCGAACGTGCGGGCGGCGACGGCTAGCTGGGGTCCGGTCGGTTCGTCCATCGCGGACTCATTGTCGCTGCTGAGTCCACCCCACGTCCCGCGACCGGCCGCACCCACGACGCTTTGATGTTTCGTTGATTGCGAAAGTATGCAACCATTGACCATGTGCTGATGACGCTTCGACCCGCGCTGGTGTGCCTCACCGTCGCGCTCCCAGCCGTCCTCGTCCGCCTCACTGGCATCCATCCGGCCGCGCCGATCGCCCTGATCGTGTACGGCGCCGGCGTCGTGGCCGCGTCGTTCGTGCTGGCCTGGGCCGCGGAGGCCGCCGAGGTGGACATCTCCGGCGGGCTGGCGACCGCGCTGCTGGCGCTGATCGCGGTGCTGCCCGAGTACGCGGTCGACCTCTACTTCGCGCACACGGCCGGCAGCGACCCGGCGTACACCGCCTATGCGGCCGCCAACATGACCGGATCGAACCGGCTGCTGCTCGGCCTCGGCTGGTCGATGGTCGCCGGCCTCGCTCTGCTGATCGCCAGCCGCCGGGCGGGTCGCCCGGTTCGTGAGCTGGTCCTGGACACCGGCTACCGCCGCGAGCTCGGGTTCCTCGCGATCGCCGCGGGGGTCGCGTTCGTGATGCCGCTGACCGGGCAGATCCACCTGCTGCTGGGCATCGGGCTGCTCGGGTTCTTCGGGTTCTACCTGGGGCGGGCCGCGGTGTCCGGCAACCACAGCGAGCCGGACCTGGTCGGCCCCGCGGCCCGGATCGGCGCCCTCCCCACGCACCAGCGCCGGCCGCTCGTGGTGGCGCTGTTCGTCGCCGCGGGCCTGATCATCCTGGCCAGCGCCGAGCCGTTCGCGGAGTCGCTGGTGGCCAGCGGGCAGACGCTCGGCATCGACCAGTTCCTGCTGGTGCAGTGGCTGGCGCCACTCGCGTCGGAGTCGCCGGAGCTGATCGTCGCGGTGCTGTTCGCGCTGCGCGGCCGGGGCGCGGCCGCACTCGGCCTGCTGATCTCGGCCAAGGTGAACCAGTGGACGCTGCTGGTCGGCAGTCTGCCGGTCGCCTACGCGATCGGCAGCGGCTCGACCGCGCTGCCGCTGGACGGCCGCCAGGTCGAGGAGGTGCTGCTGACGGCGACGCAGACCGCACTCGGCGTCGCCGTACTGCTCTCGCTGCGCTTCCCCCGCTGGGCGGCGCCGGCCCTGTTCGGCCTGTTCGCGGTGCAGTTCGCCATCCCCGGACAGCACGGGCGGCTGATGCTCTCGCTCGTGTACGCCGTGCTGGCGGCCGCGGTGCTCTTCCGGCACCGGGACTGGATCCTGCCGACACTTGCGGCGCCGTTCCGGTCCGGCCGGGACGAGGTCAGCTCGCCTGCCGAGCGGGAGCCGGTCCTGGCCGGCCACGGCGACGGCCGTACAGCCAGCGCTCCCCCGCCGCGGTCCCGGTGAACCCGGTCCGGCGGGCCCACTGCCGGCAGTCCTCGACCACCGGACACCGAGTGAGGCAGATCGCTGCCGCGCGGCGCTGCTGACCAGGTTCCGCGGTCTCGTCGTACGCCGGCGCCTGACCCACGCATGCGGCCCGGTCCATCCAGCGGTCCGCCGGGTCGACGATCACGGTGAGCATCGGTCTCCTCATGGCCGTCAGCCTGAGCGATCAGCGTTGCCACCGTGGGTCGGCATTGTTACCGCCGTGCAACGTTGCTAGGGCGCCCGTCAACGGCTAACGGACCATCCGGATCTCGGTCTCGCCGAAGCGCGGCTCGTCCTTGCGCGCGCCGTCCGGCCGGAACCCGTGCCGCGTGTAGAAGTCCCGCGCCCGGACGTTGTTCTCGAACAGCCAGACACTGGCCGGCTGGTTGCCGATGGCAACCTCCAGTAGCCGGGTCCCGAGGCCGTGGCCCCACCAGGCCTTGCGGACATAGATCGCGTACAGCTCGAGCGGGTACGGCGCGTCCGGGTCCCGGCTGATGCCGGGCGCGGAGAACCCGACCACCCGGTCGGTCACCGGCGCGGTATCGCCGTCGGGATGCAGCGCGACCCAGCGCTCGGCACCGTCCTCGAGGTCGGCCTGCCAGCGCTCGGTACGCCGGGCCACGTCCCGGGTCGCCTCGGCCAGCTTCGCCGGATCCACCAGGCCGTCGTACGCCTCCTGCCAGCAGCTCGCGTGGCAGTGCGCCGCGGCCTCGGCATCGGCGACGGTCGCGCGTCGTACGAGGATCTCGCTCACGGTTACACAGTGAAAACGATCTTGCCGAAGACGTCACCGGAGCTCATCGCCTCGAACCCGTCCCGGGCCTTGGCCAGCGGCAGCGTCCGGTCGATGTGCGGCCGGATCCCCGCCGTGTCCAGGAACGACAACAGCCCGGCAAGCTCCGCCCGGGTCCCCATCGTCGAGCCCTGCACCCGCAGCTGCAGGAAGAAGATCCGGTTCAGCTCGCCCGACTTCGGCGTGAAGCCGCTGGTGGCGCCGGACAGCACCAGCGTGCCGCCGGGGCGCAGCGACTTCAGCGAGTGCGACCAGGTGGCGGCGCCGACCGTGTCCATCACCGCGTCGACCCGGCCGGGCAGCCGGGCACCGGACTCGAACGCGTCGTGCGCGCCGATCTCGGCAGCCTTGGCCCGCTTGGCCTGGTCCCGGCTGGTCGCCCAGACCCGGAACCCGCCCGCTCTCGCCAGCGCGATCAGCGCGGTCGCGACCCCGCCGCCGGCGCCCTGCACGAGCACGGTGTCGCCCGGCTTCAGCCCGGACTGGGTGAACAGCATCCGGTACGCCGTCAGCCAGGCCGTCGGCAGGCAGGCGGCCTCCTCGAACGACAGCCCGGCCGGCTTCGGTACGACGTTCTGCCGCGGTACCGCGACCCGCTCGGCCAGCGTGCCCTGGTACCGCTCGCTGAGCAGCGACCGCTTCGGGTCCAGTGTCTCGTCGCCGCGCCAGGCCGGGTCCGCGATCACCGCGTGCACCACGACCTCGTTGCCGTCGGCATCGATACCGGCGGCATCGCAGCCGAGGATCATCGGCAGCTTGTCCTCGGACAGTCCGACACCCTTCAGCGACCACAGGTCATGGTGGTTCAGCGCCGTCGCCTTGACGTCGACAGTCGTCCACCCATCGGGCACGTCCGGCTCGGGCCGCTCCCCGACCTCCAGCGCGGAGACCGGGTCGTCCGGGGCGAACCTGGCAGCGTACGCGGCAAGCATGCGGCTCACTCTAGGGGGTGTACCGCGACGCGTCAGTGGCGCGCGCGACGCCGTCGCGACGGGCCGCCGCTGCCACCGCGTCGGCGACGGCGGGGCCGACGCGCGGGTCGAACGGCGACGGGATCACGTAGTCCGGACGCACGTCCTCGACCAGGTCCGCGAGTGCCCCGGCGGCGGCCAGCTTCATGCCTTCGGTGATCCGGGACGCGTCCACGTCCAGCGCACCGCGGAAGATGCCCGGGAACGCCAGTACGTTGTTGATCTGGTTCGGGAAGTCGGACCGGCCGGTGGCGACGACCGCGGCGTACCGGTGCGCGATGTCCGGATGCACCTCGGGGTTCGGGTTGGCCAGCGCGAAGATCATCGCGCCGTCGGCCATCCGCGCCACCGCGTCCTCCGGCACCGTTCCGCCGGACACGCCGAGGAACAGGTCGGCGCCGTCGAGCGCGTCGGTCAGCCGGCCGGACAGCCCGCCGGTGTTGGTGTCCTCGGCCAGCGACAGCTTGACCGGGTTCAGGTCCGCGCGGTCGCGGGACAGCACGCCCTTGCTGTCCACCACGGCCAGGTCGCCGGCGCCCGCGGCGAGCAGGATCCGCGCGCACGCGACACCGGCCGCGCCGGCACCGGAGATCACCACCCGGATGTCCTCGATCTGCTTGCCGGTGACTCGCAACGCGTTGCGCAGCGCGGCCAGTACGACGACCGCGGTGCCGTGCTGGTCGTCGTGGAAGACGGGGATGTCCAGCCGCTCCTTCAACCGGCGCTCGATCTCGAAGCAGCGCGGCGCGGCGATGTCCTCCAGGTTGATCCCGCCGAACGTCGGCGCCAGCCGTACCACGGTCTCGACGATCTCGTCCACGCCGGTACAGTCCAGCGCCACCGGGATCGCGTCGACACCGCCGAACTCCTTGAACAGCAGGGCTTTGCCCTCCATCACCGGCAGCGACGCCTCCGGTCCGATGTCACCCAGACCGAGTACGGCGGTACCGTCGGTCACCACCGCGACCGTGTTCGCCTTCCAGGTGTACTTCCGGACGAGGGCGGGCTGCTCGGCGATCGCCGTACACACTCTGGCGACGCCGGGTGTGTAGGCCATCGACAGGTCGCCGGTGTCGCGCAACGGCACCGACGAGACGACGTCGATCTTGCCGCCAACGTGTAGCTCGAACACGGGGTCGCCCTCATAGGCGCTGGTATCGGGCTCGGCGACGGACTCGGACGGGACTGCTTCAGCAACCATCGGTGACCCTCTCGGCATCCTGCGTGACCACGCAGGGTTCGTCTGATGTACGTCGGGCAAGCGGCGGGATCGACTCGGGTGCGTCGAGCACCGCCGTTGCAGCTCGGGGGTCACCCGTGGTGAACGATTGAACCACAGGCGCGACTGGTCTGGTTGTGGAGCCCCTCACACCTGCGCCGGCAGAAAGTCAGGACTACGATCGCGTTTCCATCGCTGCGCATTGCCGACAGTACCGGTGCTGCTGTGTCAGGATGCGGGCAACTGCACCGGTCCGACCCTGGCTCCACAAGGGGCGCCCCAACGGCCGGAGTGGGGTGCAGCGTCCAGAACGACCCGTCGGAGGAGTACCCGATGAATATCCTGTCCACCCTTCGTGCCCGCCGCTCGCGGGTGGCCGCCACTGCCGCGGTCGCTGCACTGGTGCTGTCGCTGACGGCCTGCGGGGACGAGTCCGAGCCGTCCGGCGGTGGTGACACCGACAAGCTCGCGGGCATCACGCTGGTCAAGGACGGCCAGCTCACGATCTGCACCCACCTGCCGTACAAGCCGTTCCAGTACAAGGAGGGCTCGGACGTGGTCGGCTTCGACGTCGACCTGCTGAAGCTGCTGTCCGACGACCTCGGCCTGAAACAGGAGGTCGTCAACATCGAGTGGAACCAGATCACCTCCGGCGCGGCCTTCGCGGCGAAGAAGTGCGACGTCGGCATGGGCGCGATGACGATCACCGACGAGCGGAAGAATGCGCTGACCATCAGCGAGCCGTACATGGACGCCACCCAGGTGCTGCTGGTGAAGAAGGACTCGCCGTACAAGACGCTCGCGGATCTCAAGGGCAAGAAGGTCGGCGTCCAGGCCGACACCACCGGCAAGGTGTACGCCGACGACAACAAGGCCGCGAACGGCTACGAGGTCGTGGTGTTCAACGACCTGGCGCTGCAGACCAACAACGTGAAGTCCGGCCGGGTCGATGCCGCGATCAACGACAACGGCGTACTCTACGACTTCGTCAAGGCGAACCCGGACATGGCCGTGGTGTCCGAGTTCGACACCGGCGAGCAGTACGGCTTCGCGGCGAAGAAGAACGACGAGTCGGCGACCAAGCTGATCACGAAGTTCAACGAGCTGCTGGCCAAGGCGAAGACCGATGGCAAGTACAACGAGATCTTCAAGACATGGTTCGGGGTTGAGCCGAAGAAGTGAGCAAGACAGAAGCGGCCGCCACCGCTACTGAGCGCCGAGGGCTGAGCCCGCGTCAGCGGGCTCGGCGCTCGCGCCAGATCCAGTACGCGATCCTCGTCGTCCTGGTCCTGGTCGCGCTGTTCACAGCCGACTGGAAGCAGATCATCGACGTCTTCTTCAAGCCGGAGCTGGTTTGGGACGCCATCACCGGCGGCCTGTGGCACGCCATGCTGAAGACGATCGAGTACACCGCCGGTGCGTTCGTCATCGGCCTGGTCGCCGGTACGGTGCTGGCGCTGATGCGGCTCAGTCAGGTGGGCCCCTACCGCTGGCTGGCCACGGCGTACATCGAGTTCTTCCGTGGCCTGCCGGCGATCATCGTGTTCATCGCGTTCAGCCTGCTGCCGCTGGCGTTCGAGGGGTTGACCATCCCGTTCGACCCGTACGGCGTGGTGTGGTTGGCGCTCGGCATCGTCGCCGCGGCGTACATGGCCGAGGTGATCCGGGCCGGCATCCAGGCGGTTCCCAAGGGCCAGATCGAGGCGGCCCGCTCGCTCGGCATGCCGTTCGGGCTGGCCACCCGCAAGATCGTGCTCCCGCAGGCGTTCCGGATCGTGCTGCCACCGCTGGCCAACGACCTGATCCTGCTGGTCAAGGACTCCTCGCTGGTGTTCATCATCGGGGTCTCGACCGATGCCAACGAGCTCACCGGATTCGGCCGCGAGATGGCGAACAACGAGTCGAACCTGACCCCGCTGATCACCGCCGGCTTCTGCTACCTGCTGATCACCCTCCCGCTCGGCATCCTGGTACGCCGCCTGGAGGCCCGAGCCGCGAAGGCCCGCTGATGACTGTTGACGGGACACGTCCCATTGTCGAGATCCAGAACCTGCACAAGTCGTTCGGCGACAACCACGTGCTGCGCGGCATCGACTTCACCGTGAACCAGCGCGAGGTGGTGTGCGTGATCGGGCCGTCGGGCTCCGGCAAGTCCACCCTGCTGCGCTGCGTGAACCTGCTCGAGCAACCGAGCGACGGGAAGGTGTTCGTCCGCGGCGAGGACATCACCGATCCGGACTGCTTCCTGGACGACGCCCGCCGGCACATCGGCATGGTGTTCCAGCAGTTCAACCTGTTCCCGCACTTGTCGGTGCTGACGAACTGCACGGTCGCGCAGACCACGGTGCTCAAGCGCAAGCAGTCCGAGGCCGTCGCGGTCGCGCGGGCGAACCTCGAGCGGGTCGGCCTGCACGAAAAGATCGACGCCTACCCGGCCCAGCTGTCCGGCGGCCAGCAGCAGCGGGTCGCGATCGCCCGGGCGCTGTCGATGGACCCGGCGCTGATGCTGTTCGACGAGCCGACGTCGGCGCTCGACCCGGAGCTGGTCGGTGAGGTGCTCACGGTCATGCGCAAGCTCGCCGAGGACGGTATGACGATGCTGGTGGTCACGCACGAGATGGCGTTCGCCCGCGAGGTCGCCGACCGGGTGGTGTTCATGGACGCCGGCGTGATCGTCGAGCAGGGCAGCCCGCACGACGTGATCGGTGCCCCCCAGCACGACCGCACCCGCACGTTCCTCAAACGCGTCCTCGACCCCACCCACGTCCCTCCAACCAGCTGACCCACCTCCCCGGAGCCCGTGCCAGCCCTCCGTCTTGCCGGTCATCGGGCCGCTGGGGGCAGGGTGCCGGGCGGGTCAGAGGTTGTGGCGTGGGTTGGGCCAGAGGCGGGCGATCACTACGGCGAGCAGGTCGGACGGCGGCACGGCGCCGAGTGACCAGGAGTCGACGCCCTCGTCGGGGTTGTCGCGCTCGACCCACCAGCCGCCGTCCGGCTCGCGCCGCAGCAGCCGCTTCACGGCAACCGGCCGGTCCGGGAAACGCACCAGCACCAGCGAACCCGGCCGCGGCGCGGCGTCGTACCGGACCAGCAGCCGGTCGCCGTCGCGCAGGGTGGGCAGCATCGAGCGACCACGGACCACGGCCATCCCGATCCGTCCCACGCCACTCCTCCGATTGCCCGTCACAGTCCGCGGAGTAGTGTCCCTCGGGTAGGCGTTCTCACTGCACCGCGCACTGCTTCAGAAAGGACCCTTGCATGCTCTCGCGATTCTTCGCTCGCACCATCGACGTCTCGGCGCACTGCGACCTCCCCTGTGGTGTCTACGACCCGGCTCAGGCCCGGATCGAGGCGCAGTCGGTCAAGGCGATCGCGGAGAAGCTCGCCGGCAACGACGACCCCGACTTCCGTACCCGCGCGATCATCATCAAGGAGCAGCGCTCCGAGCTGGTGAAGCACCACCTGTGGGTGCTGTGGACGGACTACTTCAAGCCGCCGCACTTCGAGAAGTACCCGCAGCTTCACACGCTGTTCAACGAGGCCACCAAGCTCGCCGGCGCGGGCGGCACCAAGGGCAAGTCCGATGTCGAGACGGCCGACCAGCTGCTGGCGAAGATCGACGAGATCGCGGAGATCTTCGCGGAGACCAAGAAGGGCTGATCGGGCCACGTCGATCGCGAAAGGCTGCTCCCCGTCGCAGGGACGGGAGCGGCCTTTCGTATTGTCTGTCTGCGCATCATTAGGTCAGGAGCGCAGAATGGCACCGGAGGGTCCCGGGGTCGGGCGCAGCTGCAGGAGGGACTGACGAGTGGGTACGAACGTACAACCGGGCGAGGTCCGGCTGACCATCCCGGCCGACGGAGCGTACGTCGCGGTGCCGCGTGCTGTCGTCGGGAATCTTGCCGCGCGCAACGACTTCACGCTGGACGCGATCGACGACCTGCGGATCGCGGTCGACGAGGCCTGTACGTTGCTGCTGCCGCAGGCCTCCGACGGCACGGTGGAGTGCGTCTTCACGATCGAGAAGCCGATTATGGTGGTCGAGGTGTCGGCCCCGGTGCCGGAGGGCTGGCAGCCGGACACGGACGGGTTCGGGTGGACCGTGCTCGACGCGCTGGTCGACTCCGCGGCCGCGGAGCGTGCCGGTGACCGGCTGACGATCACCTTGACCGCCTCGGCGCTGCCGACGGAGAACGCGTGACCGATCCACAGCTCGACGGCCAGGGCGACCCGGCCGATCTCAACGAGCCGACCGACCTTCGCGGCAGGACCGCGGAGCTGTTCGGGCTGCTCGTCGCGGCAGAGCGCGGCGACCCCGAGTACGACATCGCCCGGGACGGCCTGGTGCAGCTGCACATGCCCCTGGTCGAGCACCTTGCGCGCCGGTTCCGCAACCGCGGCGAGCCGTACGACGACCTGGTGCAGGTCGCGACGATCGGGCTGATCAAGGCCATCGACCGGTTCGACTCCGACCGCGGGGTGGAGTTCTCGACGTACGCGACACCGACGATCCTCGGTGAGATCAAGCGCTACTTCCGCGACAAGGGCTGGGCGATCCGGGTACCGCGGCGGTTGCAGGAGCTGCGGCTGTCGCTGACGGCGGCGACCGCGGAGCTGACCCAGGAGCTGGGCCGGGCCCCGACTGTGGCGGAGCTGTCCGACAGGCTCGGCCTGTCGCCGGACCTGGTGATCGAGGGCCTGGAGTCCGCGAACGCCTACAACACGCTGTCGCTGGACGCGCCGGATCAGAACGACGCGGACTCCACCACGGTGCTGGACGCGCTCGGCGTGGACGACGAGGCGCTGGAGAGCGTCGAGTACCGCGAGTCGCTGAAGCCGCTGCTGGCCCGGTTGGAGACCCGGGAGAAGCGGATCCTCACGCTGCGTTTCTTCCGCGGCATGACCCAGTCGCAGATCGCCGAGGAGATCGGCATCTCGCAGATGCACGTGTCCCGGCTGCTGGCCCGGACCCTGACCGAGCTGCGCACGGGTCTGCTCAAGGACTAGTCAGCGCCCGGCCAGCAGCGCGGCGGTCGACTCCTTGCGGAACATCGCCCCGAGGACGACGAACGCGGCCAGCGCAAGCAGCACCGCGACCCACGTGGTGGACCCGCCTCGGAAGCTCCAGGCGACACCGAGCTGGATCAGCTGGGTGAACACGGCCGGCCCGCGGCTCCAGGGCGCCGCACGGGCGAGGCCGGCTCCGACCACGGCCAGACCGACGCCGTACAGCAGCAGGAAAACCGCTGTGGTAACCCCCATCGAAAGCCGGCTGCTGGTCGTGGTGAACACTTCGAGTACGCCGAGCACGACCCCGGCGACTCCCTCCGCGACCATCACACCGGCGGCGACACGGAGCGCGACCGGTATCCGGCCGTCGGCCGATCCACCCTGCTCGGGGTCTTCCCTATGGCCCTGCGGCGAGGAATCATTCGACACGGCGTCAGCCTAGTCAGGGCTGGCGCCAGCCCAGTGGGGGCATCACGTCGGTAACTTTCGCCCTGTCGGCGCGGTTACTTGTCGTGAGCGGGTGCTGACCACATACTGAAGGTGTACGGAAATCGGACGACAAAGGTGATTGTGCACTCAATACGACGTATGTGACTCTTGTGACCGACCTGACAGGAGCAACCCCCTTGTTCAGGCTTCCAAGGGTTGGGACGATGTGGATGTTCGTGAAACCGTTCACAACGAGGTTTGACGAGCGCACCGAAAGCGCACTGGACCGACACCCGGCCGACAGCGTCAGACGACTGAGAGAGATGGGATTCGCCATGGATTGGCGTCACCGGGCCGCTTGCCTCGATGAGGACCCGGAACTGTTCTTCCCCATCGGCAACACCGGCCCCGCGATCATGCAGATCGAGGAGGCGAAGCAGGTGTGCCGCCGCTGCGACGTGCGCGAGCAATGCCTCGCGTGGGCCCTCGAGGCCGGCCAGGACCACGGTGTCTGGGGCGGCCTGAGCGAGGACGAGCGACGCGCGCTGAAGCGCCGCAACGCCCGCGCCCGCATCCGCACCGCCTGACCACACGCGTTCGCAAGGCCCCGCTGGGAAGCGGGGCCTTGCGCCGTCCTGGGTCTCACTTCTTGACCGGGATGTCGACCGTGACCGTCGTACCGCGACCGTCCGGGCGGGCGCCGAACTCGAGCACGCCGTCGAGCTCGCCGATCACCAGGGTCCGAACGATCGACAGGCCGAGGTTGCCCGAGGCGTCCGCGTCGAAGCCCGGCGGCAGGCCCCGACCGGTGTCGGTCACACTCATCCGCAGCCGGCCGAGTGCGCGGTCGGCGTGGATCTCGACCACGCCCGGCTCACTGCCGAGACCGTGCTCGACGGCGTTCTGCATCAGCTCGGTGAGCGTCATCGCCAGTGGTGTCGCGGCCTCGGCGGCGAGCACCCCGAACGATCCGGTACGACGCGTGGTCACCGCCGCCGGCGCGGTCGACGCCGACACGTCGGCCACCATCGCCCGGACCCGGTCCGCCACCTCGTCGAAGTCCACGTGCTCGTCGAACGACTGGGACAGGGTCTCGTGCACGATCGCGATCGAGCCGACGCGGCGGACCGCCTCCGCGAGCGCGGACCGGCCCTCCGGCTCGGCGATCCGGCGGGCCTGCATGCGCAGCAGCGCGGCGACGGTCTGCAGGTTGTTCTTCACCCGGTGATGGATCTCCCGGATGGTGGCCTCCTTGGTGACCAGCTCGCGTTCGCGGCTGCGTAGCTCGGTCACGTCCCGGAGCAGGATCAGTGCCCCGACATGCTCGCCGTCGGCCCGCAGCGGGATCGCGCGCAGGAACAGTGTCACCTCGCCGTTCTCCACCTCGACCTCGGTGGCCGCCTTGCCGGTCACCACCGACCCGAGCAGCTCGTCCACCGGTTGGGTGCCGGCGATCAGGTCACTCGTGACCGACGCCAGCGGGCTGCCGACCAGGTCGGTCATCAGGCCGAGCCGCCGGTACGCCGAGAGCGCGTTCGGGCTGGCGAACGTGACCATGCCGCCGCGGTCGATCCGGATGCATCCGTCGCCGACCCGCGGCGAGGTGGAGAGCATCCGCTCGCCGGTGTACGGGAAGATCCCGTCCGCGATCATCCGGGCCAGGTCGGTCGCGCTCTGCAGGTAGGCCAGCTCCAGCCGGCTGGGGGTACGTACACCGAGCAGGTTCGTGTTCCGCGCGATCACCGCGATCACCCGGTCCCCACGTCGTACCGGGATGGTCTCGACCCGGACCGGCACGTCGTCGCGCCACTCCGGGTCGCCCTCGCGGCAGATCCGCCCGCCGTCGTACGCCTGGTCAAGCAGCGGCCGCCGCTCGCGCGGGATGAAGCTCCCGACGATGTCGTCCGGGTACGCCGTCGGTCCCGTCGTCGGACGCATCTGGGCCCCGGCCCAGAACCCCAGCCCATCGGTGTCCGGCAGCCACAGCACGAGGTCGGCGAAGGACAGGTCGGCCAGCATCTGCCAGTCCGAGACGAGCAGCTGCAGACGCTCCAGGTCGGCGGCCTCCAGCGTCGTGTGGTGGCGGACGACATCGGTCAACGACGGCACGAGACGAGCGTAGGGCGTGGCGCGAACCGGGTGTTGGAACGATCACGCACAGATGAAAGGATGCCCTGCGTGGAGGCAACGTACTGGCAGGACGTGATGGCCGCGGACTACGCCGTCCCGCACGACCGGGCGTTGCCGGACCTCACCGAGGAGCTGGTCCGCGGGCTGGCCAGCACCAACCCGACCGTCCGTGACTCGCTCGCCTACCCGACGCTCGCCACCTGGCTCGAGCGAGGGGTGTACGACGACCTGCTGCCGGGTTTCGGCGACGGGCTGTGTGCGGGTCTCGCGTACGGTCTCGGCGAGGACGGCACGGACACGGTCTTCCGTCGCTCGTTCACCGCTCTGACGCTGGCCGAGGTGATTCACCGCGACAACGCCGAGTTCCTGGTGCACGACGAAGTGGTGATGCGCTGGGGCGATCGGATCGCCACCTGGCTGCTGCGCGAACGTGACTTGAGGGGCTACGTCGACAAGTGCGGTTGGGCGCACGCGATCGCGCACGGCGCGGACGCCATCGGCGCGCTGGCTCGCTCCAGACACTGCGACGCCGGTGTGTTGCGCGCGCTGGTCGACGTACTCGCGGACCGGGTCGTCAAGGAGACGTCGTACCGGTGGGTGCACGAGGAGCATGACCGGGTCGCGCACGCGGTGATGACCGTGCTGCACCGCAACATGCTGAGCAGCGACGAGCTCGAGCGCTGGCTGAAGCCGATCGCCGCGCTCGCCGCTGAGCAGCCGTTGATGCACGAGACGCTGCCGGAGTGGCCGAGCGCGTCGGTGTTCAACGCCCGCGGGGTGCTGCACGCCTTGCTGAGCCAACTAGCGATCGGCGTCAAGGGCTTCCCGATCCCCGGGGACGACGAGCTGTTCGCCCGCACGGTGGAGGTCCGAGCCGACCTGCTGCTGATGCTGACCGAAGCGGTCCGCTCCTCCCAGCCGTACATCTACCGCCCGAACGCGGCTCCGCAGCAGCGCAACTAGGGCGGGCCGCTGTCGGAGATCCCGTTCACGGACACGAAGGCCTACATCGCGCTCACCGCGTCGGCTCAACCTGATCGTGCTGACGATCACGTTCCGGGCGCTGAACGTTGCCGATGGCAAGGACGAGACATACCGACGGACTACCGCGCCAACGCCGGCGACCCGGGCGTGAAGGATCTGTCGGAGCTGCTGGACGAGGGCCCGGAGCCGGCTCGCTCTTGAAGTTGGGCGCGTGACCTAGAGTTGCGCGCATGACTGAGCTGACCGAGCGCCACGGCGGCGAGTACGCCGTCGCCGTGGCGCGGACCCACGGCGTCCAGACCATGTTCACGCTGTCCGGGGCGCACGTCTTCCCGATGTACGACGGCGCGGTGAAGGCCGAGTCGCCGATGCGGCTGGTCGACGTACGGCACGAGCAGACCGCGACGTTCGCGGCCGAGGCGACCGGGAAGCTGACCCGTGCACCGGGCCTCGCGGTCCTCACCGCGGGCCCGGGCGTCACGAACGGGATCAGCGCGATCGCGCAGGCCTCGTTCGCCGGGTCGCCGCTGGTGGTGGTCGGCGGCCGCGCACCGGGCTTCCGCTGGGGCACCGGCAGCCTGCAGGAGCTCGACCACGTGCCGCTGGTCGCGCCGGTGGCGAAGTCGGCCGAGACCGCGCACCAGGTCGGCGACATCCCCGCGGCGATGGAGCGTGCCTTCGCCGCCGCCGGCTCGGCGCACCGTGGGCCGGCGTTCCTCGACGTACCGATGGACCAGCTGTTCAGCCGCGGCGTCTTCTCACTGCCGGACGTCACGGTCCCGCAGCGGGCGCCCGGCGGCGACCTGGACGGCGTCCTGGGCCTGTTGCGGTCCGCGCAGCGTCCGGTGCTGGTACTCGGTACCGACGTCTGGCTGGACGGTGCGGAGGCCGCCGCGCTGCGGTTCGCCGAGGAGTCCGGCATCCCAGTGATCACGAACGGGATGGGCCGCGGCGTCGTACCCGGCGGGCATCCGCAGCTGGTCACCAAGGCGCGGTCGAAGGCCTTCGGCACCTGCGATGTGGCCGTGGTCGCGGGAACGCCACTGGACTTCCGGCTCGGGTACGGGGCGTTCGGCGGCAAGGACGATGCGCCCGCCGCGCAGGTGGTGCACCTGGCCGACTCGGCGGACCAGCTGGCCGGACACGTCGCGCTGGCCGGGTCCGCGGCCGGTGAGATGGCCGCGCTCTTCGACGTGCTGACCGAGGGCTGGCAGTCCGGCGACCGGCAGGACTGGTCCGGCTGGCTCGGCGAGCTGCAGGCGATCGCCGCGGCCCGGGCCGAGGCCGACAACGCCGAGCTGGCCAGCGACGCGGACCCGATCCACCCGGCGCGGATCTACGGCGAGCTGAACGCGCTGCTGGACGATGACGCCGTGGTGATCGGCGACGGCGGTGACTTCGTCTCGTTCGCAGGCCGTTACGTCGAACCGCGCCGGCCCGGCTGCTGGCTGGACCCAGGTCCGTACGGCTGCCTGGGTGCCGGCCTCGGTGCCGCGATAGCGGCCCGGATCGCGCGGCCGTCGTCGCAGGTCGCGCTGCTGCTCGGCGACGGCGCGGCCGGGTTGTCTCTGATGGACGTCGACACCCTGGTCCGGCACGAGCTCCCGGTCGTGATGATCGTCGGCAACAACGCGATGTGGGGCCTGGAGAAGCACCCGATGCAGTTCCTCTACGGGTACGACGTCGCCGCGGAGCTGCGGCCGACCCGGTACGACGAGGTGGCGCGGGCGCTCGGCGGCGCCGGCGAGACGGTCACCTCCCCGGCCGAGATCGGCCCGGCCCTGAAGCGCGCGTTCGACGCCGGGACGCCGTACCTGGTGAACGTGATGACCGACCCTGAGGTCGCCTACCCTCGCTCGACGACCGGCGTCTGAATCCTCGGCCCTGTGGACAACGGCCGGTGAGATGCTGGTCGACATGACATTCTGGCGGCGATCCGGAACAGACGGGAGGCAGATCATGTCGCATGCCGTGGCGATGCCGGACCACCTGCTGACGGTCGAGGAATGGGACGCCCTGAGTGTCGACGACGACGGTGACCGGTGTGAGCTTGTCGAAGGCGTGCTCATCGTGACCCCACGTGCGGGTGCGAGGCACCAGTTCGCCGCCCACCGACTCGTCGAGCTGCTCAACGAGGCCCTGCCGCCCGACCTCATCGCGTTGCCCGACGTCGAGGTGGCGATCGACGAACAGTTCCCACCGACGTTCCGCGCGCCGGACGCCGTCGTGACCCGGACCGAGGTGTACGAGAGCAACCCGAGTCGTCTCGCTGCCGCCGATGTCGTGGTTGCCGTCGAGGGCGTCTCACCGGGCACCCGACGGACCGACCGGGTGATGAAGTTCGCCGAGTACCAGCAGGCCGGAATCGCGCATTACTGGATCCTCGACCTGAATACCGGGGACGGAGAGTTCGAGGCATTTCAGCAGACGGCGTCCGGCTATCAGCAGTTTCACGTGCTCGAGGGTGACACGGTCTCGATCGCCGAGCCGGTCACACTGCGGTTCACCCTTGCTGAGCTGACTCGTCGCCGCTAGCCGAGACGGCTGAGGAACCGGCGAGCGTTGACGACGACGCGGGTGATGGTGCCGGAGGCAACGACACGTTCGTCGCCGTGCGCGGCGGTCACGTCGAACCTGACCAGCCGGCCGTCGACGTGCTGGACGACCGCGGTGACGCTGACCAGCTCGCCGACCGGGCTGGGCGCGAGATGCTGCAGCTCGATCCGGCTGCCGACGCTGGTCGCACCCTCGTCCAGCTCGGGATCGATCGCGGCGCAGGAGGCCTCCTCGGCCCAGGCGAGCAGACGCGGCGTGCCGAGCACGGGCAGGCTACCGCTACCGACCGACTCGGCGGTGTCGGCTCTCCCGACCTGCCGGGTGACGCTCGCTTGTAGTCCGACACGCAGGGTCATGTAGCCATCCAAGCACGGCTCGGTGAGCAGGATCGTAGTGTGCAACTTCGGCGGGCGTCGTGCTGATGCTGTTCACGGCGATGCGCCGCCGGTCAGAACCGGAAGCCGCGGCCCAGCACGCGGCGCAGTGACTCCACCACGGCGGGGTCGTACTCGTCACCGACCCCGAGGCTGATGCTCTCCATCGCGGCACCACCGCGGTCGCTCTCCAAGGCAAGCTGCTCGTACGCCGTCGCGACGTTGATGATCGCACTCTCCAGCGGCAGGTCCGGGTTGTTCGCCCGGCCCTCCCGGTACGAGTCGCTGCTGTGCCGGACGATCTCGGCAACGTGGTCGAGCACCCCGGACCGCTCGATCACGTCGGCCCCGATCTCGGCCGCCTTACGTCGCTCGTCCCGGGTCCGCAGCAACGACGCACCACCCGGGCTCGGGTCGGCCAGTGCCAGCTGCCCGACACCGGACAGCAGCGCGGCGTACTCCAGCGCCTCCATCCGCTTCGGGCTCAGCCCGAGATCGTTGCCGATCGCAGCGGCCAGCCGTGCGGTCCGCAGGTTCTGCCCCGGCGCGCTGAACCCGGCCACCTCCGTGGTCCGCGACATCGACCGCACCGTACTCCGGTACGTCGTCTGGGCCGACGCATAACGGCGGAACGCGAACTGGGTCAGCAGCAGCGGTACGACGACCAGCGGCGGCGCCCACAGGCCCAGCAGCGAGGTTCCGGCCGCAAGCAGGATCCCACTGATGCCCATCGCCATCCCGATTCGTGCTGCGACGCCGAGCTCGTCTCGCAACGCCGACGGGAACGGCCGGCTGTACCGCTCGGTGGCCTGCCCGGCACCCACCAGCGCGTCGACCAGGACGGCGGACAGCACCGCGACCAGCATCGCGCCGGTGAGCGGCAGTGCGTGAGTCCACGAACCGTTCCAGCTCAGACCCGTCGGCGCGATCGCATTGAAGACCGCGGCGGCGCAGGCGACGGACAGCACCCGCCGGCTGGACACCACCGCGTCCCATGGCAGGCCCGCGAGCACGCGCGGCCCGATCCCGATCACGGTCGCCACAGCGGTCACCGCGACGATCTGCGCCAGGCTCGGCGGGTCGTCGATCGCCGGACCGCGCAGCATCGCGTAGCCGAGCGCGGCGCTGGTCGCGATCGGCGCCCGGTTCCGGATCCGGTCGACGCGGAACTGGACCATCTCGCCGACCGCGATCAGCAGTCCGAAGACCAGGACGAATGACCACTCGGTGACGCCGCGATCGGCGGTGAGCGCAAGGGCCACCAGTGCGAGCGTGGCGCCGGCGATCACGATCACGACACCGCTCCCGTACTGCCGGAACTCGGGGCCTTCGATCGACTGGCTCACGACGCCGGTCCCGCTGCGGAACCGGTCGCTCCGCCACCACTGCCCAAGCTGACGTCGTCGTGGTCGATGGCCGCTTCGACGGTCGCGTCGGGTGCCGGCTGCTCGACGGCCGCGGCCTTCCAGCCTTCTCGCCGGATCACCTCGACGAACGCGTCGACAAGGGCGGGATCGAAATGTGTGTTGCGGTCCTGGATCAGGATCGCGAGCGTCTCCTCGACGCTGCGCGCCGGCCGGTACGACCGGGTCGACGTGAGGCAGTCGAAGGCGTCCACGATGCCGATCATCCGGGCAAAGTACGGGATCCGCTTGCCGCTCAACCCGGCGGGGTACCCGGTCCCGTCGTACTTCTCGTGATGATGCAGGACCGCGGACTTGACCTCCTCGAGGAACGGGATGTCGCCGATCAGCTCGACTCCGCGCGCCGGATGCAACCGGATCGCGTCCCACTCCGAGTCGTCCAGCTTGCCCGGCTTGCGAATCACACTGGTCGGTACCCCCACCTTGCCGACGTCGTGCAACAGGCCCGCATGCTCAAGCGCCAACTGCCTGTCCTCGGGGAGCTTGATGTGCTTGCCGAGCATGCTCACGCCCTGGCTGACCCGCTCCGAGTGACCCCGGGTGTAGAGGTCCTTGGTCTCGATCACCTGGATGAAGGCCCGCATCGTCGCCTCCTGCGCCGCCCGCTCCACCTCGTACTGCGACAGCGCCCACCGGCTCACGTACAGCGGCACGAAGATCAGGGGCACGGCGAAGAAGCCGAGGCCCGACAGCCATGCAGCCGCTAGCAGGATGCCGAGTAAGCCGTAGCCGATCAGTGGCGGAGACGTCGGGATCGCCACCCGGCGGACGAACGTTCTCGCCGCGGCACCGCCCTTCTCCAGGGTCAGCACCAAGCAGAGCAGGAGAATGTTGACGACGAGCCAGGCGATGTTCGCCGCTGTCGTGATCCAGATCGCGTCCCACGGACGCTCGAGCACCTCATCGCCGCTGGGCCCACCCAGGAGGTAGAAGACCAAGCCGCCCGCTCCGGCGCAGAGCACGGACTGCGCGCCGTTGAAGACTTTCTTCAGCATCGGATGGCGGCGGTCCTGTGACAGCGCACCGACCGCACCGACCAAGACCGCAGAGGCAACTCCGGACAGCAGATAGAGCGCGATGACGATGACGTAGTCAAGAGAAGTTCGATTGACCTGACCGACCCGGGGTCGCAGCACGGTGCCGGCAAACATCAGCAACCCGAGCGTGACAGTCGGCAGGTCGATCGTGGCGTGAATGGCGGCTACGACAAGAACTGCCGTCGCCATGACCGTGGCGACGGCGACTACGACCCGCAGCAGCCTTGCGTGCACGACGCTACGCTACCGGTCAGCCCCCGTACCTACTACCAGTCCCAACCGTCACCCATGGCAGGTCACCTCCGATCGACGGCATAGGGGCGGCGCACAGCTGCTCATCCCGAGCCCTTACCAGTCCCAACCGTCACCCATGACAGGTCACCTCCGATCAGCGGCGTAGTCTTGCTGCCCGCAATTGCGGACCGCAGGGGGGCAGACAGCGCAACGCTGACTCGTCAAGATTTTGCTTCATCCGACGTACGCCGAAACACTGTAAGGGAACGTGCAACCCCATGCACATGTCAACGCCAGAGCCCTGGTATGAGAGCATGTCACTCTTTGCAGTTGATAACAGGAGGAACAGATGGGCAAGACCGGCCGGAAGCGTCGCGCACGGAAGAAGAAGGGCGCGAACCACGGCAAGCGTCCGAACGCCTGATCGAACGCGATTACTCTAAGCGACGGCCCTGGCTCAGCCAGGGCCGGTTGCAATTGAGTCACATGTCACAACAAACTGGCGTAACCGACAGTCGCTCGTCGACAAGTGACCGAAAGTGCTTATATGGTGACGATCTGAGCGATCAAGGCCGCACGCGAAGGTCTAGTTCAAGGCAGCTAGAGGAGTGCCTGAGCTCGGTTGGCAGGCAACACCTCCTGCGCACTCAGAGTGATTATTTGAACCCATACAGCGGATGTGTCAGGAAGCCAAGTGTGCGCCTCGCCGCCTGATTTGCGCCAGCGGGCGGCAACGGCGTCGCACTTTCACATCGAGAATGACAAGGCACGTACGCCCCCAGTGCCGGCTGCCGATCGGGCTCGTCGGGCTGGATATTGTCGCCCGGACGGTGCGAAGGAGCCGGCGCAGGACAGCGGGCTCAGGACGAGGCGGTCTTCGGCGGCGCGAACTCCACACGGAGTGTGGTCAACCCGTTACGAAGAGCTTATTCCTCGGTCTGGATCTCGAGGCGGACCTCGGTGATGCGCATCAGGATGCGTTCACGCAGTCCTTCTGGGGCGTGCTCGTCACCGCAGGAGCGGTGCACCAGCTTCTTGACGCTGCGCTCCAGGTCGAATTCGTCGAGGCACGGACCGCATTCGTCCAGGTGTACCTGGATCTCCTCGACGCTCGCGGACTCCAGCTCGTCGTCGATGAACACGTAGACCCGCTGCAGGATCTCGCTACAGTCCACGTCGTGGTGGTTGCCGCAGCTCATGACTCCGCCTCCGTGTCGTCCGCGGCGTCCCGCCCGCGGATCAGACCCCGTTCGCGTGCGTAGTCGGTCAGCAGCTCACGCAGCTGCCGGCGACCACGGTGAAGCCGGGACATCACAGTGCCGACCGGCGTACCCATGATCTCCGCGATCTCCTTGTAGGCGAAACCCTCAACGTCCGCCAGGTAGACCGCAAGCCGGAAGTCCTCCGGGATCGACTGCAGCGCCTCCTTCACGTCGCTGTCGGGGAGGTGCTCCAACGCCACCGCCTCGGCGGACTTCAGCCCGCCCGGGGTGTGCGACTCCGCCTGGGTCAGCTGCCAGTCCTCGATCTCCTCGGTCGGCTGCTGGGACGGCTGCCGCTGCTTCTTGCGGTAGCTGTTGATGAACGTGTTGGTCAGGATCCGGTACAGCCACGCCTTCAGGTTGGTCCCGGGCGTGAACTGGTGGAAGGAGCTGTACGCCTTCGCGAACGTCTCCTGTACCAGGTCCTCCGCGTCGGCGGGGTTGCGGGTCATCCGCATCGCGGCGGCATACATCTGGTCGAGGAACGGCAGGGCCTCGCGCTCGAAACGCTCGGTGCGCTGCTCGGGGGTCTCGGTGGTGACTGATGTCGGCATTACCGTCGAGAATACCGGGGTCTTGAGCGGGGTCCGCTCATGTGTCGCCGTCACCATGACCCACATAACATTCCGCGGGCGGGCAGCATTCCCTGTCAGGGATCACGCGATCGTGCGGGTGACCCACTCCAGCACCGCTTCCACGACCAGGTCGAGCGTCTCCGCCTGGGTCAGCTCGGAGCCCTTCGGCACCTTGAACGAGTGGTCGGCGTCGGGCACGACCGCCATCTCGGTCAGCGGCGGGAACTCCTCCGGCGTGCCGAACGGGTCCCGCTGGCCCTGGATCACCAGGGCGGGCAGCCGGACGCCGCGCAGCTCGTCCACCCGGGTCTTCTCGGGCCGCCCCGGCGGGTGCAGCGGGAAGGCCAGCGCGAGGACTCCGGAGGCGCCCAGCTCACCCGCCGTACGGCAGGCGACCCGGGCGCCGGAGCTGCGGCCGCCGACCACAAGCGGCGTGCGGACCCGCATCTGCCCGAGGATCGAGATCCAGCTCTCGTCGAGCACCTTCGCCGGCGCCGGCGTCTTCCGGCCGGCCCGGCGATAGGGCTGCTCGATCAGGAACACGTTGATGTCCTGGCCCGGCAAACGTTTCGCCAGTCTGGTCAGATCCTGTGCGCCGATGCCCCCACCGGCACCGTGGCCGAGGGCAAGTGTCGCGAGGGGCCGGCGGGCCCGGTGCGCCACGATCCTTGCCTCGCCGTGCGGTGTCGTCACGATCCGTTCGTCGCTCACGGCACGATCATGTCAAAGAGGTGCCGGCAGATCGGTCAGAAGAGCGTCGAACCGCTGGGATCGGTGATCACGCCGTCCGCGTCGACCGCACCCTCGGGCACCCGCTCCATCAGCTGCGGGCCGTTGTTCTTCACCGAGTTGACCGCCCGAGACACCGGATACGCCTCCAGCCGTCCCGGCGCGGCCGGTACGAGCAGGCCCAGCAGCGTGTCGGTGTCCGACACCCGCGGGTCCAGCCACGCGTCGTACCGCTCCTTCTCCACCAGCAGCGGCATCCGGTCGTGGATCCGGCCCAGCTCGTCGGTCGAGGAGGTGGTGAGCACGGTGCAGGTCCACAGCCAGGCGTCGTCGGCGTCCGGGTCCTCGATCTCCTTGTTCCGCCAGATCTCGTACAGCCCGGCCATCGCGAGCACGCCACCGTCCGCGGGGCGGATGAAGTACGGCTGCTTGACCGGTTTGCCCTTCACCTTCTGCTCGGTGGTGTACCACTCGTAGTAGCCGTCCGCCGGCAGCAGGCAGCGTCGTACCGCGAACGCCCGCTTGAAGGCGGGCTTCTCCGCCACCGTCTCCATCCGGGCGTTGATCATCCGGTTGCCGATCGCCGGGTCCTTCGCCCAGGACGGGACCAGGCCCCACTTCAGCGTGGTGAGCTTGCGGGTGACCGTGTCCGGGTCCTCCCGGTCCTTGCGCTCGACCACCGCGGTCACGCCCTGGCTGGGCGCGATGTTGTAGTTGGCATCGGCCTGCAGCACCGTCTCCTTGACGTTGCCGGCATCGACCTCGAACTCGGCCACCAGGTCGGCGGGATCACGGCTGGACGCGTATCGACCACACATATGCCCACCATAGGCAACGGAACCGACGGCGGCGGATCGCTCACCCCGTGATGAGCGATCCGCCGCCCGGTCTTACGTCGCGGTCGTGCTCCGATGCACGACGGCGACGGCCCCCAGCGGCCTATCTGGCCAGCTCGTCGAGCAACCTTCCGGCCCATTCGACGGAGGACGGCAGCCCCTCGATCCAGACCCGCGGCTGCAGGTAGACGTCCAGGCGGTCGTCCAGGTCGTCGTACAGGTCGTCGTCTAGGTCGTCGGGCTCGGGTCGCCAGGCCGTGATCAGCCCGCGAACCGTGTCGACCTGCTCGGGCAGCCCGCTGTCGCGCGCAACCAGGGCGGCGCCGCGGGTGGACCCCATCCGGGCCAGCACCTCGCCGCCGCAGTAGACGATCCGCAGGCACTCGGCGATGTCCACCAGGCGCAGCTCGCGGTCGACGCTGGTGCTTCCGGTGGGCGCCGGGGCCTCGACGACCACCAGCGCATGGGTGGATCTGACCGAGGTACCGACCAGGTCGGCCTCGCGGTACAGCTCGTTCAGCCGGGATCGCAGGTGCGCCAGGCTGGCCAGCCCGGTCAGCGGGTCCTCGCAGGACAGTGAGTGCAGGTAGGTCAGAGAGGAGTCGGACCAGCTCTGGCCGAGTGCCCGGACCGCGTCGAACGCCGGCTCGGTACCGGTCACCGCGTTGTACGCCGCGTGCAGGCCGTCCAGCGCCTCGGGCAGCGAGACCCCGTCGTCGGCCAGCCGGCGGCCGACCTCGCTGCTTGCGGGTACAGCGTCGACGTCGTCCTGCAACGCCTCGACCACCGCGAGGAACGCGTTGCGCTGGACTCCCGGAACCCCCGACACGTCGACGCTGCCCACCGGAGCGCCGTGCGACTCCCTCCGATCGCGCGGTTGCTCCTGTGACCCCACGTCCGACACACCACTGGCCGAATCACCGGACGACCGCCCCGAGAGCAGGTCGAACCGCCGCATCAGCTCACGCAGCAGCGACACGGACGGACCTCCTCCGTGGTCGGTCGGCCGCCGACACGGCGACCGGTGGGTCATCTGGGGGTGAGACAGCGCTGGATCGGGTTCATGACGCGAATCGCGGAACCTTTCTGAAGTAGCCTTGTGAGAGCCTCGCCCGCGTCACGATGTGCGACGTAGTACTTCACTTCCCGGCACACCGCGTCCGGACGAGCAGCTGAAAGCGGGTGGACCACTCGATGGACGCGCTCCAGGCTCCGAGCGACGCCGAACTGATCGCCCGGGTGCGCGGCGGCGACGTCGAGGCGTACGGCGAGCTGTTCGAGCGGCACCACCAAGCGGCGGAGCGGATGGCCCGCCAGCTGGTCCCGGCCGCGGACGTCGACGACCTGGCGGGTGACGCCTTCGCGAAGGTGCTCGAGGCGCTGCGGAGCGGCGGCGGCCCGGACGTGTCGTTCCGGGCCTACCTGCTGACGACCGTACGGCGCGTGCACGTGGACCGGATCCGGGCCGCCAAGCGGGTCACCAGTACCGACGACATCGCGTCGTACGAGCGGGAGCCGGAGACCTTCGACGACCCGACCCTGACCGGGTTCGAGAGCGGTGCCGCGGCGCAGGCGTTCGCGGCGCTGCCGGAGCGCTGGCAGGCCGTGCTGTGGCACACCGAGGTGGAGGGCGAGAAGCCGGCCGCGGTGGCGCCGCTGCTCGGGCTGACCCCGAACGGTGTCTCGGCGCTGGCGTACCGGGCCCGGGAGGGCCTGCGGCAGGCCTACCTGCAGCAGCACCTGGCCGACGTCGCGAACGACCGTTGCCGGTGGGCAACCGAACGGCTCGGCGCGTACGTGCGCGGCGGGCTGACCAAGCGCGAGAACAAGCACATGCGCGAGCACATCGACGAGTGCGCGAAGTGCACCGCGTTGTACCTGGAGCTGGTCGAGGTCAACAGCGCGCTGCCGGCGCTGCTCGCACCGGTACTGCTGGGCACCGCCGCCGCGGGCTACCTGACCGCGACTGGGGTCAAGGTCGGCGGCGCCGGCATCCTGGTCTCGCTGTGGCAGAAGGCGACCGAGAACGGCACCCGGACCGCGGTCACCGCCGGTTCCGCGGCCGCCGTCGCGGCCGCCGGACTGATCACCGTGTTCGCGCTGAGCGGGGGTGAGGACCCGCAGGCCGAGACGCCGCCGGCCGCGATCCAGGGCTCGGAGCCGCCCGGCCCGACCGTCCCGCCGGCGACCCAGCCGCCGAAGCAGCCCTCTCAGCCGACGTCCGGGCCGACCTCGCAGCCGATCCAGCCGACCGCGGCACCGACGGAGGGGCCGACCAGCCCGCCCACCACCGGGCCGACCCAGAGCCCGAGCGTGCCGGCGCCGGTCCTGGACGAGGGCCTGCTGACGATCGACACTCCGACCGGCGGCAACGGCGGCCGGGCCGTTGTGGCCGACGCGGCAGTGCCGTCGGAGCGCCGCCGGCTGAACGTCGCCCCCGCGCCCGGGATGTCTCGGGTCACGGTGCAGATCCGGTACGGCACCCGGCTCGGCTGGCCGGTCGCAGGCAACCCGCCGGGCTGGACCTGCGTATCGAACCGGACGGCGCGGACCGGCCTGTGCACGGCCGCGAACCCGGCCGACCCGGCGCCGCTGACGATCGAGTTCGACTCGCCGAACGGCGGCGCGCGCCGGGACCGCACCTTCACCGCTACCGCGCG
>Ga0114129_10000683_pt1 | contig 42806 bp, 42 predicted proteins | sample RhiMetdeltSRZDD1_FD_80071 | JGI IMG/M metagenome (GOLD analysis project Ga0114129, IMG submission 80071) | Populus rhizosphere microbial communities from Tennessee, USA - Rhizosphere MetaG P. deltoides SRZDD1 (version 2) (version 2) | ecosystem: Host-associated > Plants > Roots > Rhizosphere >...
GCCGCCTTTCTCCACGTCCGCGACTCCGCGCTGTCAACCACAGAAGCGCCGTTGACCTTCTTCATCGTTCTGACGCTGCCCGGCGCCGTGCGGGTGCATCAGGACGGACGCATTCGCGATTATGCGCTGGTGGGGCTGGCCGCCGGCCTCGCATCGGCGACCAAGTACAACGCCGTCCTCGTCCTGGTCTCGCTGGGTGTCGCCCACGTGCTCCGGCGAGGTGGCGCAGGCGTCCCCCTCCTCCGAGCGCTTCCGGATGGCCGCCTCATCAGCGCGGCCGTTCTGGCTGGGTTCGTCTTCATCGCGTACACGCAGCTGGTCCGTCTGGACGAGGCGCTAGCCCACATGGACCGGATCCATCTTATCAAGATAGACAACTCTAGGTCATCGCGAAGGCGCGGACCGGGAAGGTGCCGAAGCCGCGCACCTTCACCGGCACGGCGAAGAAGCGGAACCCCGCGTCGGGCAGGCGGTCGAGTCCGCACAGGTGCTCCACGACGGGGATGTCCCGGCCAAGGAGGATGGTGTGCGCGGGGCGGCGCAGATCGGCGGTGTCGTCGATGTTCAAGGAGTCGATACCGACCAGCGCCGCCCCCTGCCCCGCTAGCCACTCGGCGCCGGCGGCCGTCAGGAACGGATGGCCCTCGAAGTAGCGCTCTGTTCGCCAGTGCGCGTCCCAGCCGGTGTGGAGGAGGACGGCCCTCCCGCGGACGTCCATGGCGCCGAAGTCATCCACGTCGAGGCCGCGCCGCGATCGGCCCGTCGCGTGGACCAGGACGCCGGGGAGGTCCGCCAAGGACGCGAGCGGCAGGCCGGCGAGGTCCGTGCCACCGGCATAGCGGTGGAACGGGCTGTCCACGTACGTCCCGGTGTTCGCCACCATCTCGATGCGGCCGATGTGGAACTCGGTGCCGGGCGCAAAGTGGGAGCGGGAGTCCTCGCGGGTCCAGTAGTCGCGAATGACCGGCGCCGGCAGTCCCCGGTAGGTGACCATGCCGTCCTCGACATCGTGGCTCAGATCGACGAGCCGGTCCGGCCTCGCGGCCGCCGTCGGCCGCTTGTGTGCCTCCGCGAGGATCCGCTTGTTGAGGATGCGCACCGCGCCGACCATCAGGAGACGCAGATCCCGGACGATGTAGTCGGCCAGGTCGTCCTCTGCGATGTCTTCGCCCACGATGTCGAGCCGGAAGCCTTGCCCCTGGAGACCGCCCCCGTTCGAGAACTCGATCTCGAAGTCGAACTGGACCCGCCGATCGGTCATCGCTCTCCCCCTGCGCCGGCCGCCGTGAACCGGGCGTGCGGGCGTCGTGTATCATACGGGACGCCATGCCGCCCCAGTACATCTTCACCATGCGCGATCTCCGGAAGGTCGTCCCGCCCAAGCGCGAGATCCTCCGCGGCATCAACCTCGCGTTCTTTCCGGGCGCCAAGATCGGGGTGCTCGGCGCGAACGGCGCCGGCAAGTCGACGCTCCTCCGCATCATGGCCGGCGTCGACCGGGAATTCCTCGGCGAGGCTCGCCCGGCCGACAGCATCCGGATCGGCTATCTCCCGCAAGAGCCCCGGCTCGATCCGGCAAAGACCGTTCTCGGCAACATCGAGGAGGGCGTGGCGGCGACACGAGGCCTTCTCCGCCGCTTCGAGGAAGTGAGCGCCCGGTTCGCCGAGCCCATGTCGGACCCTGCCATGGAGAAGCTCCTGGCCGAACAGGCGCGCCTCCAGGACACCATCGAGGCCGTCGGAGGTTGGGAGCTGGACCGGACGGTCGAGATGGCGATGGACGCGCTCCGCGTCCCGCCGGGCGACCAGGACGTGCGCACGCTCTCGGGCGGAGAGGCCCGCCGCGTCGCGCTCTGCCGGCTCCTCCTCGAGCGGCCGGACATGCTGCTCCTCGACGAGCCGACCAACCACCTCGACGCCGAGTCCGTGGCCTGGCTGGAGCGCTACCTCCACGAGTACCCGGGGACGGTGGTGGCGGTGACCCACGACCGCTACTTCCTCGACAACGTGGCCGGCTGGATTCTGGAGCTGGACCGCGGCTACGGCATCCCGTGGCAGGGGAACTACTCCTCCTGGCTCGAGCAGAAGCAGGAGCGGCTCGCGCGCGAGGAAAGGACCGAGGCGGCTCGCCAGCGGACCCTCGAGCGGGAGCTGGAGTGGATCCGGATGGCGCCGCGCGCCCGCCAGGCCAAGAGCAAGGCTCGGGTCACAGCCTATGAGACGCTCCTCCAGCAGGAGGTCGAGCGCCGCGCCGACGACGTCGAGATCGTCATCCCCCCCGGCCCCCGGCTGGGGGACGTCGTGGTGGTCGCCGAGCACCTGACGAAGGGGTACGGCGATCGCGTGCTGATCGACGATCTCTCCCTCGCGATCCCGCGGGGGGCGATCATCGGGGTCGTGGGCCCGAACGGCGCCGGCAAGACGACCTTCGTCCGCATGATCGTCGGGCAGGAGAAACCCGACCGTGGCGCGATCCGGGTCGGCGAGACCGTGGTCCCGGCGTACGTGGACCAGACTCGTGACGCGCTCGACGGGAAGAAGACGGTGTGGGAGGAGATCTCGGACGGGGCCGACGTGCTGACCCTCGGCAAGCGCCAGCTCAACTCCCGCAGCTACGTCGCCTCGTTCAACCTGAAGGGCGCCGACCAGCAGAAGCGCGTCGCGGACCTCTCGGGAGGCGAGCGCAATCGTGTCCATCTAGCGAAGCTCCTGAAGGGCGGCGGCAACCTCCTCCTCCTCGACGAGCCGACCAACGACCTCGACGTCGACACGCTGCGTGCCCTCGAGGAGGCCCTGCTGACGTTCGCAGGCTGCGTCGTCGTGATCAGCCACGACCGGTGGTTCCTGGACCGCATCGCCACCCACATCCTCGCCTTCGAGGACGAGGGTCGCGTGATCTGGTCCGAGGGGAGCTACGCCGACTACGAGGTGGATCGGAAGAAGCGCCTGGGCGCCGAGGCCGACCGACCCCACCGCCTCCGCTACAAGCGACTCAAGTAACCCGCGCCAGGCCGGGGGCTCGCGGGCCGCGACAGCTGCCGCCTGGCGCCGGCCCGGAATGCCTGAGCGGCACGCGCTTCGGTGAGAACGGTGTCACGGTCTCGGGCCGGCAGTTCGGGCTATGTTGGGTCAGACGCCGACTGCCCGGCCGACGGTCCCCCCAGCACGCCTTGGACCACCGCCCGGAACTCGGCGATCGTGAACGGCTTCTCCAGGTAGCGGAGACAGGTCTCGTCGAGGAACCGGCGCGTCTCGGTGCTCATGAGGTCCCCGGTGATGAACACCATGCGCCGGGCCGTCTCCGGGCTCACGGCGCGGAGCTCGTAGTAGAGCGTCGGGCCGTCCACGTTCGGCATCCGGACGTCGCTGACGATCAGCGCGTAGGTGCGCTGGCGCAGGAGCTCGAGTGCCTGACGCCCGTCCATCGCCCGGTCGACCTCGTACCCCTCGAGCGTCAGGTACTCCGCGAGGAGCTCGCCCACGACCCGCTCGTCCTCGACGAGGAGGGCCCGGGCCTCGCGCCGGCCCATCCGCGGCGGCCGGGACGGCTCGTCGACCGGTCCCAACCGGGCCAGCTCCACCGGGGCGCTCACGGGGTCTGGCTCCCCAGCCGCCACTCGCCTGCCGCAGGCCAGTCCGCTCGCCGGCCGACCCGGAGCGGGAGCGCCACGGTGAACACGGTCCCCTGGCCGGGGGTGCTGCGGAAGGTCACCGAGCCCCCGTGGTCCTCGATGATCTTGTGCGCGATGGCGAGCCCGAGGCCTGTGCCCCCCGACTTGGTGGTGAAGAACGGGTTGAAGACGTTCGGCGTCTCCTCCGGCTTGATCCCGCTTCCGGTGTCGGCGACCTCCACGATCAGCCGGTCGCCGAGTGCGCCGCCGGCGCGCTCACCGTCCGGGGGCCAGCCAAGGCGCACCGTGAGCGTGCCGCCCTCGTCCTCCATGGCGTCGATGGCATTCGCCACGAGGTTGAGGAAGGCCTGGTAAAGGTGCTCGGCGTCGCCCGGTACGGGTGGGACGCCGGCGTCCCAGTTCCGTCGCACGTGGATCCGGCGGGCCTCGATCTGAGGCGCGTAGAGCTCGAGTGCCTGCTCGAGGAGCGGCGGTAGGTGCACGGGCGCCAGCACGAGACGTGCGGGCCGGGCCAGGCGGAGCAACCCGTCGACGATCGCGTTGATCCGCTCGAGCTCACGGGGCACGACGCTCTGGAATCGCTGACGGAACCGCTCGTCATCGAAGCGCCGGGCGATGTGGCGGCTGAACGTCATGATGGACGTGAGAGGGTTCTTAATCTCGTGGGCCAACCCGGCCGCCAGCGTGCCCAGCGCGGCAAGACGGTCGGAGCGGCGGAGCTGTTCCTCCAGCTGCCGAACGGGTGTCAGGTCGCGAAGGATGGCCACCACGCCGAGAGCCTGTCCCTCCGCCCCGCGGAGGGGCGTCGTGGCAACCTCCACCGGGACCGCCGGCCCGTCGCCCCGGGCCAGCATGAGTGAGAACTGCGGCACGCCCACGCGCGTCCGGAGCGTCTCGAGGAGCAGGTCCCGAAGCTCCGGCACATGGTGGAAGGCCTCCGTCACCGGTCTGCCCGTGAGCGCGCTCGCCGCGCACCCGGTCAGGGTCTCCGCGGCGAGGTTCACGGTGACCACTCGCCCGTCGAGATCGAGCGTGACGAGCCCGTTCACGAAGGAGCGGAGGATGTGGTCGGTGTAGCTCTTCAAGTCGGACAGCTCGGCGAAGCGCTGGCGCAGCGCCGCGTCCGCGACCTCGAGGTCCGTCCGCTGCTGCCGGAGCTGTGCGGCCATCTCGTTGAACGCGAGGGCCAGCCGGCCGAGCTCGTCAGAACGCCCGGGGTCGATGCGCTGGTCGAGCTCTCCGCGCGCGATCGCGGCGACGCCGTCGGCGAGCTGGCCGACCGGACGAGTGATCCGGCGGGCCACCATCGCCGTCGCCAGGCCACCGAACACGAGGGCGATCACGGCCAATGCCGTCAGCTCGCGGCGGGTGCCGGCGATCTGCGCGTCCATCCGCCGGCGCGAGAGGCCGATCCGCACGGTGCCCCACCGGTCGTTCTCCACCAGGATCGGCACCGCGATGTCGTACAGCGCCTCCCCGTCCGGGCCCACCGTTTCCTGGAGCACGGGCGCGGCCGCGAGGGCACGGAGGGACACCGGGTCCGACGGCGTGGACCCCACCGCTCCGGGGGCCCGGCTGTGGGCCACGACCTCGCCGAGCCGGTCGAGGATCACCGCGTAGACCACGTCGGTCTCGCGGTCAAAGCGCACGACGTTCTGCTCGAGCGCCGTGAAGTTGTAGAGGAGGAGCGCGCCGGCGGAGACGTCGGCCAGGCCTTCGGCCAGCGCCGTCCCGCGGCGGTGTACCTCCTCGATGATGCTGGTCCGCTGTCGGCGCTCGACGACGGCCGTCACGGTGGCCATCAGCACGGCGACGATCAGGATCGTGCCGATGAGGAGTTTCGTGCGGAGCGAGACGAAGACCGGGCCTGCCATGCGAGGGTCGATCAGCGTGGTCGCTCGAGCCACACCTTCCGGAACGGGATGTACGCGTCGCCGAGGCCGCTGACCTCCACGCCCTTGACGTACGGCTGGAACAGGCGCTCGTACGTGTGGTGCCAGAAGGGGATTACTGGGACGTCCTCCAGGATCATCTCCTCCACCCGGCGATAGACCTCGACACGACGCGCCACGTCCGACTCGGCCCGCGCCTTCTCGAGGAGCGTGTCCACCGCCGGATTGACATAGCCCATGTAGTTCCAGGGGCTGGCCGAGTGGAACAGCTTCGCTAGGAAGTTCTCGGGGTCGGGGACGTCGGCGAACCAGGCCCGGAGGAAGACGGGCAGCTTCCGGTCGGACATGGCCTTGGAGAAGCTCGGCCAATCGGGGTTGTACTGGAACTCTGCCGTGATACCCACGGCTTCGAGGTCCTTCCGGACTCGGTCGTGCTCGCGAAGCATCTCCTCGGAACGGACGCTCGACCAGATCACGATGGGGGGGAGTCCGCGCCCACCAGGGTAGCCCGCTTGGACCAGAAGCTCGCGCGCACGCGCGGGATCGTACGCGTGGCCCCGGAGCTTCGGGTTGAAACCCAGGGTCCCTGGCGGAAGGATGCCCTTCGCGAAGGCGTAACGGCCGAGCCAGATCTCCGAAACCACGGCCTCCCGGTCGATGGCGTGCACGAGCGCTTGGCGTACCCGTCGGTCGTCGAGCGGCTTCGCGCGGGTATTGATCCCGTAGTGGCGAAGGCTGAAGATCGGTCGGCGCACGTACTGGAAGACCTGGCCCGCGATGATCTGCCGATAGTCCTTGGGCGGGATCGGGCTGTCCTCGAGGTGCCCCGTCTGGAACTCGGCGAACACGCCGTCGAGACGCTCTCCCGGGAAGATGCGGAACACGAGGCGGGCGAGCTTCGGGGGTCCGTCGAAGTAGTCGGGATTGGCCGCCAGCACGATCTCCTTCCCGCGCTCCCATCGGACGAAGCGGAAAGGGCCCGTGCCCACGGGCTGGATCCCGAAGGCCTCGCCCTGTTCCTCCACCAGCTCCCGAGGAACGATCTTGGCTTGCCCCACTGCCAGGATGGAGACGAAGGGCACCGGCGCCTCCGTCAGCGAGACACGGACGGTGTAGCGGTCGACCGCCACGAGGCCAACCACCTGTTTGGCACGTCCCTCGCGGAAATCCGCCGCACCCTGGATCGTCATGAAGTGGTCGGCGCCGCCGGAGTGGAGACGAGGGTCCAGCAGGCGCGTGAAGGAGTAGACGACGTCGTCCGACGTCACCTCCCGACCGTGGTGAAACTTCACCCCCTTGCGAAGTGTGAAGGTCCAGGTCAGCCAGTCGCGTGAGGCAACCCAGAATTGGGCAAGGGCCGGCGTGATGCTGAGCGTCTGGTCGAACTGGACCAGGCCGTCGTAGAGCTGCTGCCCGACCGCGAGGCTGTAGATATCTCGCAGCCGAGCCGGATCAAGGGTGGCCGGATCGTTGCCGAGCGGCCGGCGATACACCCCGCCGGACTGGGCCGGCGGGCGCTCCTGGGCCTCGGCCGCGCATGGCCCAAGGCCCAGGGAGAGCCAGAGCGCCCCGAGCAGCAGGTACCCCACCCGCGATGGGCGCGGGCGCTGCCCTGTTCCGGCGAGGCGCATCCAGTGACGCGGGGAGGCTACCAGCCGCCGCCGCCACCACCGTCGCAGGCGTTGCCCACCGCCTGGAAGACTGGCACCGAGGTCGGCGTCCCCGACTCGATCACGGGAGCTACCAGAAGGAAAGACGCCACGATCGCCAGCACGGTCCATACCTTCGTCATCATAGCCTCCCGGGCACCGTTCGGCGCCCGACTGCAATGGGTTGGTTCGATCGGAACCGTCGCGGCCAGGGAGGATCTACCAGCCGCCGCCGCCGCCGCCATCGCAGGCGTTGCCCATCGCCTGGAAGACCGTTACGCGGCTGTGGGACCCCGATTCGATGACCGGAGCCACCAGCAGGAAGGACGCGATGAGCACCACAATGGCCGTGAGCTTGGACATGGACAAGCCTCCTCCGTGCGTCCCGTGTCGAGACGCTTGTGTGGGTTCGGGGGGGACGGACAGCAATGGCGGGGCCATGACGAATTGGGCGGCCCTCCCAGGGCGGAAGTGTCCGCCAGCACGGCGAAATCAGGATCGACGGCACCCGATGCCCGCGTATCGGGCCCGAGATAAGATGCACTGTTTCTTGTGCACCTCCTCGGGCAATCGGGCGCCAACTACCCCAATCAGCTCTGTAGAATCAGGTCTTTATGACTCGGTGCACACTAGACTGTGCACCCCTGCACTGTCTACTGTGCACCTCCCCCGTCGGGCCGACTCCCCGCGGAAGCCGGGGCCGCGGGGTCGATCCCCCAGGCCAGGAGCTTGGCCTTGAGGGAGTTCCGGTGGAGCCCGAGGAGCCGCGCCGCCTCCGACTGGTTCCACCGCACCCTTTCGAGGACGCGCAGGATTACCTGGCGGTCGAACCTCTCCCGGGCCTCGCGGAGCGGCAGGTTCGTCGGATCGTCGACGAGATGGCCCACGTCCGGCAGCATGAGGTCCAGGGGCACATCCTTGACCCCGATCACGGCCGCGTCGGCCAGCGCGACGGCGCGCTCGACGACGTTCTGGAGCTCCCGCACGTTGCCCGGCCACCCGTACGCCATGAGGACGTCGAGCGCCGCCGCCGACACGCCCGTCACGCGCTTGTGCAGGAGGTGGTTCGACCGCCGGATAAAGTGGTCGACGAGGAGGGGGATGTCCTCGCGGCGATCCCGGAGCGGCGGCACCGCGACCTGGACCACATTGAGGCGGTAGTAGAGATCCTCGCGGAGGCTGCCGCTCTGAATGGCCCTGCGCAGGTCGACGTTGGTGGCGGCGATCACGCGCACGTCGATCGGGATCCGCCGGGTTCCCCCGACTCGCTCGATCTCCCGCTCCTGGAGCACCCGCAGGATCTTGGCCTGGAGGTCGACCCGGAGAATGGCGATCTCGTCCAGGAACAGGGTGCCCCGGTGGGCGAGCTCGAACTTCCCGAGCTTCCGCGCGACGGCGCCCGTGAAGGCACCCTTCTCGTGGCCGAAGAGCTCCGATTCGATGAGCGTCTCGGGGATCGCGGCGACGTTCACCGGAACGAACGGCTTGTCACGCCGCGGCCCCTGCCGGTGGATCGCCCGCGCGACGAGCTCCTTCCCCGTCCCGCTCTCCCCCGCGACCAGCACCGTGAGGGGGTTCCTCGCGACCGCGCTGATCAGCTGGTAGAGCTGCTGCATCAGCGCGTGCTGTCCCACCAACCGGTCGAAGTCGCGCTCCCGCGCCAGCTCCGACCGGAGGTAGACGACCTCGCGGTCGAGGGCGCGCCGCTCGAGTGCGCGGCGGATCAAGGGAAGGATCTCGTCCTCGTCGAACGGCTTGGTGACGTAGTCTAGCGCCCCGAGCTTCATGGCGGCCACCGCCGCGCGGACAGTCTGGACGGCGGTCACCAGGACCACCTCCACGTGCTCGTCGATCGCCTTGATCCGTTCCAGGACCTCTATGCCGTCCATGCCCGGCAGCCGCACGTCCAGCAGGACGAGGTCCACCGGGGAGCCCTGGACCTGCTCGAGGGCCTGCAACCCGTCGTCCGCCTCCACGAGCTCGTACTCCTCCTCCAGGATGAGCCGGAACGCCTCGCGGATGCCTGGGTCGTCGTCGACGACCAGGATGACCGGTCGGGCGACTCGATCCGCGGCGGACGGGAGGGCGGGCATCGTCCTCAACGAGAGGCCCCGATGGCGGCGGGATCCGGCTCGTAGAGCACGAACCGCATCGAGGTCGGCCGGTGGGCATTCGTCGGGGTGATGTCGGACGGGCAAGCCGAGTTGGCCGCTAGCACGTCCATCTCGGCCAAGAGGTCGACGTAGTCACCCGCCTGCGAGGGCGCCGCCATCGGACGGACCGACCCGTCGGGCTGGACCGGCCACTGCATGAAGAAGTTGAAGGAGAACGGTACGTCCGCGAGTTCGACTCCCCAGGGAGCCAGCGCCTCGGCGAGGTTCGAGCGGCAGCTCCGGTGGGGCCCCGTGTAGTCCAGCCGGTTCCGGTAGTACTCCTCGCTGCAGGACCCGCAGATCAGGTCGTGCACGCCGACCGTGTCGGCCACAAGGCGCATCAGGGGTCGCCCGCGATCCGAGACGAGCGCGGCGCCCACGTTCGGATAGATCGTCCGGTTGAAGAGCACCGTGTTCTGCGGGGAGTAGCGCTCGCCGAGGTCGTCCCGGTTGAAGCAGACGAAGTCCCCGACCTGCTGGCCCTCGACGTCGATCACCCGCAGGACGAGCCCCCGCGGCACCTCGAGCGCCCCCCCGTGACGCGCGGGGATCTCGACCACCCGCACCACGCGGCCCGGCACCGGCTCCCGTCCGAGGGGCGTCGCACTCACTCGGGTACCCCCGCACGCCCGCGCTCGCGGCCACGGCACCGCCCGACGTGCGGGGCGAGCGTATCACAGCCGGCCACGGTATGATGACCGCCGAAAATCGACCCGCAACCCAGCGAGGAGGATCTGGATGGGGCGCCTCGACGGCAAGGTGGCCATGGTGACCGGGAGCGGCGGCCAGCGCGGCTTCGGGCGGGCGATCGCCCGGCGGCTGGCGGCCGAGGGGGCGGACCTGGTGCTCACGGACGTCTCGCCGGCTGGCACCCGGGTCGTGGCCACGAAGCCCACCTCCGGGTGGCGCGGGCTGGAGGCGGTCGCCGACGAAGTCCGCGAGACCGGCCGCCTGGCCGTCACCGCCCTGGTCGACGTGCGCGCAGCCGACCAGGTGAAGCGGGCCGTCGACCTGGCCGACCGGACGTTTGGCCGGCTCGACATCCTCGTCAACAACGCCGCGGCCCCGCCCGGAGCCGACCGCGTTCCGGTGGTCGAGCTCCCGGAGGAGGCGTGGCGGGTGATCCTGGAGACCAACCTCACCGGCACGTACCTCTGCAGCAAAGCGGTCGCCGGGCTCATGGTGGCGCGCGGGACGCCGGGCCGCATCATCAACATGTCGTCGAACTGCGGCAAGGTCGGCTACGCGCGCCTGGCCGCCTACTGCACCTCCAAGTTCGGCGTGATCGGGTTCACGCAGGCGCTCGCCATGGAGCTCGCGCCCCACCACATCACCGTGAACGCGATCTGCCCCGGCTCGGCGGACACCGACCGGCTGGACTTCCTCGGCCGGCGGCCCGACGGGAGCTACGACGAGGCGCTCCGCGCGGGGGCCATCGCGGAGCGGTCCGCCCAGATCCCTCTTCAGCGCGTGGCCACCGCCGAGGACGTGGCGGAGCTGGCCACGTTCCTCGGCTCGGACGCCGCCAGCTACGTCACGGGGCAGGCCATCAACCTGGCCGGGGGCGCCATCATGCACTAGCGCGAGCGTCGCATGCGAGCACTGGCCGATCGATGCGCCGCCGGGGGAACCGACGCGCCTGTATCGCCAGCTGCGCTGGGGGCGCCTGCTCGACCTCTTCGTGCTCGACACGCGCCAGTACCGGAGCCCGAATGCCGCCCCCGACGGCCGGGGCAAGACGATGCTCGGGCTGGGGCAGCGCGGATGGTTCCTCGACCGGGTGGTCCGGTCCGACGCGGTCTGGAAGCTGGTCGTGTCGAGCGTCCCGCTCGCCGTCGGCACGGGGCGGACCGTCCGCGACGGCTGGGCCAACTCGCGGAACCCGCTCGTGCCGCTGGGGGACCACACGGGCTTCGAGCACGAGCTGCTGGAGATCGTGCAGAAGCTCGCCGCACACAAGGTCCGCAACCTCGTCTGGCTCACGGCGGACGTGCACTTCCCGGCCGTGCTCCGCCTGGCCCCGCTGCCGGGACTCGTCTTTCACGAGCTGATCGCCGGGCCGCTCCACGCGGCGTACGGGTACCCTCGCTTGTTCGACCGGACGCTCAACCCGACGCGGCTGTACGCCGACGGGGGCTTCGACAACTTCGGCGAGATCCGCCTCGACGCCAGCGGTCTCACGGTCCGGATCATCGACGCGGACGGCCGGGAGCGCTTCGGGACGACCCTTCTCCCGGAGCCGGCGCCCTGAGGGCCCGGATCATCGACGAACATCGGTACGGACGGCCCCGCGCACCCTGGAAGGCTCGTCGCGTTTGCGCTAGGCTGGTCTCCGGCGCTCGTTGATCGGATCTCTTCCGGATCGCATCCACATGGAATCGGACCCAACCCTCCGGCGCGTGCGGCCGACCCGAGTCCCGGGACTCTGGACGGCGGCCGCCGGCCTCGCGCTGGCGAGCTGCGGTCTGCTGGACTCGCCGGCGACGACGCTGACCCCGCGATCGGACTTCGGCTGGACCTCCCACCGGATCTTCGTCCAGATCCTCCGCTGGGACACGGCGATCTTCCTCGTCGTGCAAGTGCTTCTCCTGGTCGCGGTCTTCCGGTTCCGGGAGCGCGACCCCAAGGCGGTTCCCGCGCAGGTTCGCGGCAACGCGCTCCTCGAGCTCGTCTGGACCCTGATCCCGGCGGTCATCCTGATCTTCATCGCCTTCCCGACCGTCGCGGCCATCTTCCGGACGCAGACGGCGCCGCCGAAGGACGCGATCCGCGTGAAGGTCGTCGGGCACCAGTGGTGGTGGGAGTTTCAGTACCCGGACCTCGGGGTCGTCACCGCGAGTGACCTCCACATCCCGGCCGGCCGCCCGGTGAGCCTCGAGATCGCGAGCACCGACGTCATCCACAGCTTCTGGGTGCCGCAGCTCGGCGGCAAGCGCGACGCGATTCCCGGCAGCATGACGCGCATCGTCCTCACCGCCGACGCGCCCGGGGAGTACTACGGCCAGTGCGCGGAGTTCTGCGGCGCCTCGCACGCCAACATGCGCCACCTCGCCGTTGTCGACACGCCGGAAGCGTTCGCCGCCTGGGTGGCGAAGCAGAGGGAGCCGGCCCTGACCCCGCCCGACGGGTCCCCGGCGGCCGCGGGGCGGGAGGTCTACCGGACGGGCACCTGCGTCGGGTGCCACACGGTGCGCGGCGTGTCGGCGGGCGGGATCGGGCCCGACCTCACCCACTTCGGCTCTCGCAAGACGATCGCCGGCGGTATCCTCCCGAACACGCCGGAAAACCTCGCCCGCTGGGTCCGGCACGCGCCGGCGCTGAAGCCCGGCTCGCTCATGCCGGACCAGAAGCTCGACGAACCGGAGGTGACAGCGCTGGTCGCCTACCTCCAGAGCCTCCGGTAGACATGGCCGACGGCCACGCCGCGTCCATCGCCCTCGCGGCCCACGCCGCGCCAGCTGCCGAGGCCCGCGGTCTCGTGTCCTGGCTCACCACCGTCGACCACAAGCGGATCGGCCTCCTCTACGGCACGTCCGCGCTCGCCTTCTTCCTGATCGCGGGGTTCGAGGCTCTTCTCATCCGGCTCCAGCTGGCCCGGCCGGGGGGCCAGCTCCTGGGCGCCCAGCGGTACAACGAGCTCTTCACCATGCACGGCACCAGCATGGTGTTCCTGGCGCTGATGCCGCTGTCGGCCGCCTTCTTCAATTACCTCATCCCGCTCATGATCGGCGCCCGGGACGTGGCCTTCCCGCGGCTCAATGCGTTCTCGTACTGGGTCTTCCTGCTCGGCGGACTCTTCCTCAACGCGAGCTGGCTCGTGGGCACACCGCCGGACGCCGGCTGGTTCGGTTACGCGCCGCTCACGTCGAAGCCGTTCTCGGTCGGGCCCCACTCCGACTTCTGGCTGCTCGGCCTTCTCTTCCTCGGGACGTCGAGCATTCTTGGGTCGCTGAACTTCCTGGTGACGATCCTGAATTTACGGGCACCCGGAATGACATTCCTCAGGCTGCCCCTCTTCGTCTGGACGACCCTCGTCACCAACGTCCTCATCCTCCTTGCCTTCCCGCCGATCACGGTCGCTCTCATCTTCCTGATGTTCGATCGCTTCTTCGGGACCCCGTTCTATCTCCCGGCCGGCGGGGGCTCGCCGCTGCTCTGGCAGCACCTGTTCTGGATCTTCGGTCACCCCGAGGTCTACATCCTCATCCTTCCCGCGATGGGGATCGTCTCCGAGGTGCTGCCAGCCTTTGCGCGAAAACCGCTGTTCGGCTACCCTTCGATGGTTTACGCGACCGCCCTCATCGGGTTCCTGGGCTTCGGCGTATGGGCCCACCACATGTTCGCGGTCGGCATGGGCCCCATCGCCGACTCGGCCTTCGCCCTCACGTCGATGCTCATCGCCATCCCCACCGGGATCAAGATCTTCAACTGGCTGTCGACCATCTGGGGCGGCTCCCTCCGGTTCCGGACGCCGTTCTGCTTCGCGGTGGCGTTCGTCGCGATGTTCACGATCGGCGGCCTGTCGGGCATCATGCACGCCTCCCCGCCGGTCGATCTCCAGCAGACCGACTCCTACTTCGTGGTGGCGCACTTCCACTACGTGCTCTTCGGCGGCACGATCCTGGCGCTATTCGCGGGAATCTACTACTGGTTTCCGAAGGTGACCGGGCGTCTCCTCGACGACCGGCTGGGCCTCCTCCACTTCTGGCTGATGCTGATCGGGTTCAACCTGACGTTCTTCCCCATGCACTTCCTCGGGCTCATGGGCATGCCGCGGCGGATCTACACGTACGCACCCGGGCTCGGCTGGGATTTCTGGAACCTGGTCTGCACCGTCGGCGCGGTCGTCCAGGGATTCTCGCTCCTCGTGTTCCTGGCCAACGTGGCCCGGAGCCTCCGGAGGGGGACCCCGGCGGGGACGGACCCCTGGGACGGGCGGACGCTCGAGTGGGCGCTGCCCTCCCCGCCTCCGGCCTACAACTTCGCCGTGCTCCCCACGGTTCTCCGGCGCGACGCCCTCTGGCTGACCAAGCACCCGGACGCCCGCGGGCCGGGCCTCGCGGACCTCCGCGCGCTGGTCACGCCCGCCGGTCCGATCCACATGCCGGCGCCGTCCTCCTGGCCGCTCCTCACCGCCCTCGCGATGATCGTCCTGATCGCGGGCGCGCTGCTCCACCTGGGCGTCGTGATCGTCGGCGGCCTCCTGACCGCGCTCGCCCTCCTCGCCTTCGCGACCGAGCTCGTCCCGGCGCGCGCGAACCACGGCGGGCACGCCGACGGGGACCATGAGGATCCTCACGTCGGCGCGACCGGCCTCGACCACCGGAAGCTTGGCATCTGGGTGTTCATCGGTTCCGAGTGCCTCTTCTTCGGAACGCTGATCTCGACCTATGTGGTCTACCGGGGCCGGAGCCTCCAGGGGCCCTATCCGCACGACATCCTGAACGTGCCCCTGATCACCGTGAGCACCTTCGTCCTCCTCATGTCGAGCCTCACGATGGTCCTCGGCGTGGCGGCCATCCAGGCGCGGGACGTGCGGGCCGCTCGCCGCTGGCTCCTGGCGACGGCCGCCCTCGGCGGCGTCTTCCTAGCCGGCCAGGTGTACGAGTTCAATCACTTCGTCCACGAGGGGCTCGGGCTCACGACGAACCTCTTCGCGGCGACTTTCTACGTGATGGTCGGCTTCCACGGCGCCCACGTGACGGTGGGCGTGATCTGGCTCTCGGCGCTGTGGTACCTCCTGACGCGCGGCCGCCTGGGCGCCCGGGACGAGGCGCTCGTGGACATGGCCGGGCTCTACTGGCACTTCGTGGACGTCGTGTGGATCGCGATCTTCACCCTGGTCTACCTGATCCAGTAGGATCGGAGCGACCTCCAGGGAGGCGACGGGGCGTGAGCGGGCAACCCTCCAACGATCGGAGCTACCGCGCCGAGACGAGCCCGGCCCACGGCGCGGCCCACCCGGGCGCGGGCCCGCGCACGTATCTTGTCGTCGCGGCGTTCCTCCTGGCCATCACGGTCATGGAGGTCTGGATCTTCTATGTCCCGGCCCTCGCCCGCGTCCTGGTCCCGATCCTCCTGATCCTCTCGACGCTGAAGTTCACGCTCGTCGCCATGTTCTACATGCATCTGAAGTTCGACCACACCTGGTTCTCCTACGTGTTCGTCGGGCCGCTCATCCTCGCGATCGGCCTGGCCGTTGCGCTGCTCTGGCTGTTCGGCCTCATCGGGACCACGGGCGTGCCTCACGCCGGCGCCGGATGACCGCCGTGTCCAGCTTCCACTGGCACCCCGAAGTCGCGCTCGGCTTGGAGGCGCTCCTGGTCGGGTACTTCCTCGCCACTAGCGTGTTGCGGCGTCGCTTCGACTGGGGTCCCCCGCCTTCCCGCGGGCGCGTCACGGCGTTCCTCGCCGGCACCGCCATCCTGGCCGGCGCCCTGCTCGGGCCCCTCGCCGAGTGGGCCGAGCACGTGGCGCTCTCCGCGCACATGGTCCAGCACCTCCTGCTGATCCTAGTCGTGCCGGTGCTCTGGCTCCTGGGCCTGCCGGCCGGGGTCCTGGCGCCGGTCGCACGACTGCCCGTCGTCGGGCGCGTCGGATGGTGGCTGACCCGGCCGCTCCCGGCGCTTGCGCTCGCCTCCGCAGTCCAGGTCGCGTGGCACATCCCGGTCGCGTTCGACGCCGCCCTCCGCATGGAGCGGCTCCACGCTCTCGAGCACGTCTCGTTCCTCGCCACCGGGCTCCTGCTCTGGTGGCCGGTCGCGGGGCCGGCTCCCGAGTGGCCCCGGCCGAGCCCGCCCGCCCGGCTCCTCTACCTCTTCCTCGCTACGATCCCGATGATGGCGATCGCCGCGCCCATCACCCTGGCCGAGGACGTCCTCTACCCCCACTACGCCGCCGCCGGGCGATCCTGGTTTCTCCCGCCGCGAGCGGACCAGGAGCTGGCCGGGGTCCTCATGTGGGTGGGCGGGATGTTCGGCTACCTGGTGGCGGGCACGGTGGTGTTCTTCCGGTGGGCGGGGCCCGAGACGCGCGAGGACGGCGAGGCCGACCTCGCCGGCGCGGAGGCGAAGGCGCATGGCGCTTGAGGGCCGGATCGTCCGCGAGGGTGTGGTGGCCGGCCTGATCGGCGCGGCCGCGGTGGCCGTCCTCATCCTGATCTTCGACGTTGCGGGCGGCTCGCCGCTCCAGAGCCCGGCGATCCTCGGCTCCGCCATCCTCAAGGGCGTTCGTGACCCGACTCTCGTGACCGTGTCGGCCGGTCCGATCGTGGGTTACACGATCGTCCACGGGCTCGGGTTCATCGGCGTCGGGCTCGTCGCGGCGTTCCTCGTCACGGCCGCCGAGCGCGAGCCGGCGATGGTCCTGGCGCTCCTCATCTTCTTCGCCGCCTTCGAGGTCTTCTTCCTCGCGCTGATCGCGTTCTGGGCTCTGCCGGTGCTGGGGGTGCTGGCCTGGTGGGAGATCCTGGCGGGAAACCTGGTGGCCTCGGCGGCCATGCTCTACTACTTTCACCGGCGCCACCCGGGTCTGGCGCGGAGCCTGATCGGTCGGTGGGTCGACGTCGTGGCCGAAGGAATCGTGGCGGGGTTCCTCGGCGGCTCGGTCGTCGCGGTCTGGTTCCTCCTCTACGACGCGATCCGGCTCCGGCCGCTCCACACGCCCGCGCTGCTGGGCGCCGCCGTCCTGCAGGGGCTCCGCGACCCGGCGCTCCTGGTCCCCAGCCTGGACGTCGTGGTCGGGTACACCGTCTTCCACTTCGCCGTGTTCGCGTTCTTCGGGATCGCCGTGGCCGCGTTCCTCCTCGCCGCCGAGCGCGAGCCGCGGATCCTGCTCGGGCTGTTCATCCTCTTCCTCTGCTTCCAGGTCTTCTTCTTCGGGTTCCTCCAGGCGCTCGACGCCCACCTGGCGGGCGCGCTGCCCTGGTGGAACGTGGCGATCGGGAACCTGCTCGCCTCGGTGGCCATGATCACGTACTTCTTCCTGGGCCACCGGTCGCTGGGCACACGCCTCCTGGAGCGCTGGACGGAGGATTGAGGCGGGCCACCCCCCCGGCACGCGCCCTGGTATCCTGGGGCCGTGTGGCCCGCCCCTGCGTGGATTCGGACACCTGACGACGCCGAGGCGCTCGCCCGCGAGCTCGACGGCGTCCCGGCAATCGCCGTCGATACCGAGGCCGATAGCCTCCATCACTACCCCGAGCGCCTTTGCCTGATCCAGCTCGCGGACTCCCGGGGCCGGGTCTTCTTCCTGGACACCCTCGTCCTCCTCGACCTCGAGCCGCTGCGGCGGCTCTTTGCCGACCCGAGCACGGTGAAGGTGTTCCACAGCGGGGACAACGACGTCGTGTACCTGAAGCGCCGGTTCAGCCTCGCCTTTGCCGGGCTGTCCGACACGATGCTCGCCGCCCGGTTCCTGGGCGTGCGGGAACTCGGCCTGGAGCGGCTGCTCCTGAAGTACCTGGACGTCCAGCCGGTCCGGTCTCAGCAGAAGACCGACTGGGCTCGCCGGCCGCTGACGGCCACGCAGGAGCACTACGCCGCCGAAGACGTCCGCCACCTCATCGCGCTTCGGGACCGCCTGCTCGCCGATCTGCGTGCCATCGGTCGCGAGGGCTGGCTCGAGGAGGAGTGCGCGGCGCTGGCGGCCCTCCCCGTCCCGGAGCGCCCGTCCGACGAGGACGGGTACCGGCGAATCCGCGGGGCCTCGCGACTCTCGCCTCGAGGACTGGCCGTGCTCCGCGTCCTCTACCTCCAGCGCGAGGCGTGGGCACGAGCAGAGAAGCGGCCGCCCTTCAAGGTCCTGAGCCCGGAAACGCTGATCGCGCTCGCCGAGCGTCAGGCTACCGAACCGGCCGCCCTCGTGGGGGTGCCGGGGCTGAGTCCCCGTCTTGTGGAGCGCTATGGCGATGGTCTCCTGGCCACCGTGGCGCGGGGCCTGGCCGAGCGGCCGCCGGAGCCGCAGCGGGCACCGCGGCCGGTCCGCCCTGTCGTCACCGCTGCGAGCCGCCAACGGGCGGAGGCGCTCCGGAAGTGGCGCGCCGAGACGGCCGAGGGATCGGGTCTCGACCCGGGCGTCCTCCTTCCCCAGCGTCTCATCGACGGCCTCGCGCTGGACCCGCCGGTCGACCTCGCCGGCCTGCGAGGTGTTCCAGGACTCCGGCGCTGGCGTGTCGACGCCTTCGGCCGGGCAATCTTGGCCGCGCTCCGAACCACCTGACCCGTTCCGGGAGGATCCTCGGATGGCCTCGCGTCTCCGCGTCGGCGTGATCGGCACCGGTTTCGGCTCACTCGTTCAGATCCCGGCCTTCCGGGCGCATCCGCGTGCGGAGGTCGTGGCCGTCGCGAGCGGCACGCCCGGCAAGGCCAAGAAGACGGCCGGCGCCTTCGGCGTGCCGCACGCCTTCGACGACTGGACCAAGCTCGTCACGGCCGATCTGGACCTCGTCAGCATCACGACGCCGCCCGCGCTCCATCACTCGATCGCAGTCTCCGCCCTGGATGCCGGCCGGCACGTGCTCTGCGAGAAGCCGATGGCGATGACCGCGGTCGAGGCCGAGGAGATGCTGGCGCACGGCGAGCGAGCGGGGCGCGTCCACGTGATCGACCACGAGCTCCGCTTCAACCCCAATCGTCGGAAGGCGCGACGGCTCATCGAGGAGGGATTCGTCGGCGTGCCGCGCCACGTCCTCCTTACGGCCGTCAACGCGAGCCGCCTCGATCCCGCGAAGGCCTGGGGCTGGTGGTACGACGAGGCGCGGGGCGGCGGGCTCCTCGGCGCCGTCGGATCGCACCAGGTCGATCTCCTGCGCTACTGGCTCGGGGAGATCGCCGCCGTCACGGGGACCGCCGTCCCGTTCATCCGGGAGCGTCCCCTGCCCGATGGGACCGGGCATCGCCCGGTGACCGCGGACGAGTTCTCGACGTTCTCGCTCCGCTTCCGGTCGGGGGCCGTCGGCACGGTGTTCCTCAGCGCCGTGGCCACGCAAGCGGTGGGCCCGCGTATCGAGGTCTGGGGCGACGAGGGCTATCTCGTCCTCGACGAGGGGGAGCGGCTGTGGGGCGCCCACCGCGGTGAGAAGCTCGCGGAGCTGACCGAGCCGGAGACGATCACGCCTCCGCCCGACATGGAGTACGTGTCGCTCTGGGGGGTGTCGTTCGTCCGGCTGGTGGATCACCTCGTCTCGGTCGCGCTCGACGGCGCCCCCGTGGAGCCCGCCGCGACGTTCCGCGACGGCCTGGCGGTCCAGCGCGTGCTCGACGCGGTCCGCGAGGCCACGCAGACCGGCTGGGTTCCCGTCTGAGGTAGCCTGGAATCGGGCGTCGCGACCGGCTGCCTGGCCTGGCCGGCGACCTCCGGCTAATCCGCGCGGGCAGCGCGCGCAATGGCCGCCACGCGCTCGGGGTCGACTGGGGCGGTCGTCCGGCCCTCGCGCTTGACCCAGGTCCCGACGATGGCGCCGTCGGCAATCTGGAGGAGCTCAGCCACCGAATCGGGCGCGACCCCCGAGCCGACGAGGATCGGCCGGTCGGGCACCGCGGCGCGGACGCGCTTGACGTCCCCCAGCGGTGTCGGCTCTCCCGTCGCGACACCCGAGACGACGAGCGCGTCCGCGAGCCCCCGATAGGCGGCGTCGCGCGCGACCTGATCCAGCTCGACCGGGGCGAGTGGGACCGCGTGCTTGCCGCCCACGTCGACGAAGAGACGGGTCGCCGTCCCGAGGAGCCGGCGGTAGCGCAGCGTCCCGTACGCGTCGCCCTGGATCACACCCTGGTCCGCCACGACCGCCCCCACGTGGATGTTGACCCGCACGAAGGCGGCGCCAACCGCGGCCGCGAGGGCCAGTGCCGCCCGGGCATCGTTCTTGAGCACGTTGACGCCGATTGGCATCCGCACAGCCCGCCGCACCTCGCTCGCGGCGACGGCCATCGCCGCGACGGTCGCCGGATCAGCCTGGCCCGGGCTGAACGGCGCGTCGCCGAAGTTCTCCACCAGGCAGGCGTGAAAGCCGCCCGCCTCGAGCGCGCGCGCGTCGACCACCGCGCGGTCGACCACCTCGTCCAGCGAGCCGCCCCAGCGGGGGGTCCCGGGCAACGGGAGCAGGTGGACCATCCCGATCAGCACGCGCCGGAGGCCGGGAATCGCCTCGTGGCTCACCGGATCCTCCTCGCGCGCGGGCGCCGGACGGCGTCTCCGGCCGCGTCGCGCTCCATCTGCGGGCCGAACAGCTCCACGCGACCGGCCACGAGCGCGAGCGCCCGCTGCCACGCGGCGGCCTCGCGCTCGGTGAAGCTCGGGCGCACCCGGTGGTCATGCTTGTCGACGAACCGCCGGAGATCGTCGGCGAGTGCTCGGAGCTTCTCCCGGGTCAGGACGACGAGCCGCATAGCCCCCGGCCGCGCCCCGGCTCGCGCCAGCGCCAACTCGAGGTGCGGGAGACACAGGCCGTCCGAGGCAGCGTAGGCGGGACCGAGCTCCGCGTCCTCGATTCCGGCCAGCAGATCGTCGAGGTGACACACCTCGGCCGCGACCAGCTCCACGCAGACGGGGCAGCGCTCCGGGCGGGGCCGCGACTCACCCCGTGTCCGCCGCGGCCGACCGACCAGCGCCCGCCACCCGCGTCGCCCGCCGGGCGTCGCCACCGATCGCGCGGCCTCGTCGAGCCACCGGCACGCCTGCTCGACGAGCCCCTGGTAGACGATCGCCGTACCCAGCGCGGCCTCGGGCATCTCGCGGAGCACGGCCGCGTGGGTGGCGCAGAAGCCCCACGCCTCGGCGAGGCGCGCCCGGGACAGCGGATCCGTCACGTGCTCCGCCAGGATGGCGCCAAGGTGCCGGCTCGCCGCATCGCGGAGGCAGCCACAGACCGGGCAGCCCGGATGGGCGCAGGCCTCGGCGAGGCGGCGATGCCCGAGACTCGATCTGACGGCCTCCGGCCTGTGGCTCACGGGCCAAGCCGGGTCGCGAGGTAGTCGAGGATGAGCGGCCGCGTCTCCGGCGTGATCGGCGCCCCATAGGTGATCATGCGGTCGACGATCGCCTCCCAGGTCTTCCGGTCGAGCCGCTGCTGGGCGACCATCTCGGGGCTGTGGCACATGATGCACGCCCCCAGCACGAGCGGCATGTGCTCCCCGGGCGGGAGCGGGTTGCCCGGCTGGGCATCAGGTCGTCCGACAGCGAGCCCGAAGGCAAGCCCCGCGACCAGCGCTGCCCGGACAACGGCGCCGCGGTTATGCGACATTCACCCGGACGGCGTGGATCACGTTCCAGCGGTAGCCCTGCGGGTCGCGGGGGCGGCTGGCCGGCTGGTAGCGCCCGAGCGAGTCGCTCGCCCGCGCCATGAGCGTGCGCGCGCCGGCCGGGGCGGTCCAGGTGAGCTCCCAGCGGCGCCAGGCGTAGCGGGATTCCGCGCCCACCAGGCTCGCCGGCTGCCAGCTCTGGCCGCCGTCGGTCGACACGTCGACGGCGACGATGGTTCCTTCGCCCGCCCAGGCGAACCCGGTGATGGTCTGGGGCCCGGCCACGAGCTGGGCCCCGTCCGCCGGCGTCACCACGACCGACTTGCACTCAAGCGACTGGAGCGAGTACGTCTGGTTGGGATCGTCCACGCGCGGCGACCGGTAGCTGCGCGCCATGAACGGGCCGCCCCACTCCGCGTCGGCGAGCGTGAGCCTGGTCAGCCACTTGATCGACGCCGATCCGATCCAGCCGGGCACGAGCAGCCGCGCCGGCCCGCCGTGGAGGTGCGGCACGACCTGGCCGTTCATCTCGAGCGCGATCATCGTGTGGGGCTCCATCGCCTTCGAGATGGGATGGCTCCGGATGAAGTCCGGCGCCTGTGGCGTCGGCGGCGCATCGTTCCCGTCGGGGACGACGTGGCGCGCCGTCGCACGAGGCCGCGCCAGACGGAGGACATCGGCGAGGCGAACTCCGCGCCACGCCGCCGTCCCGATTGCCCCGTGCTCCCACTGGATCCCCGACGCCGATGGCTTGTGGAAGCTCCGACCGTTGCCGGCGCACTCGACCGTGATGGTCTGGGTGACCGGCTCCAGACGCTTGAGGTCGTCGAGGCGCAGCGTCAGCGGGTTCTCGACCTCGCCGTCGACCGTGAGCACGTACGCCGCGGGATCGATGACCGGCCCGTCGTAGTTGTTCCGGACGAAGAAGAGGTCGGTCGGCGTGACGTCGCTGGTGAGCTCCCGGAGCGGCGTCTCCAGGTTGATCGGGCGCGGGCTCCGGACGATTAGCTTGTCCTTTCCGGGCACGGGCGCCGGCGCCTGGGCGCGCACGGGGAGTCCGGCACCGAGCAAGGCCGCGGCCGCTCCGACCTGGACGACGAACGCGCGGCGGGAGACACCCTCCTCGAGCGCGGGTGGTCGGTCGCTCACTGGCCGTCCCTCCTCTGAAGATGGACCGGTCCGGGAAACCCCCTGCGGGTGACGGGCGCTGCGCGCCGCCCGACGTGCGGGACTGCTCGCCCGCCTACTTCAGACCACCGCCTCCGGGGGTGTCAAGCCCCAGGCACCCCGCTCGCCCGGAGACGCTCGAGGAACGCCCTGACGCGCGCGGCGTTGACACCGAGGTCGCCGCCGCCGATCCGGGAGAGCGAGCGGACGTCGACCCGACTGCCCGCGCCCTGTGCTCGGATCCGCACGACGACATCGTCCTTGAAGCCGAACCACGGCGTCGTCGCCGTCGCCTCGAGCCGTCCTTCCTCCGGGACGGCCGCCACGATCTCCCAGCCCAGGCCCCGCGCCCCCGCCTCGACCATCCGGAAGACCCGTTCGGGCGGTGCGGCCAGCTCGATCGGCACCAGGTCCGGGTAGGCGGCCCGCTGCTGGACGGCCACTGCCGGGCCGCCGTATTCGACCGGGTTGCGCGCGCCCAGGCGACGGGCGAGCACGGCCACAAACGCGGGCGGATCGTCGGGATCGGTCGTGATGTCGTGGATCGGCGGGGCGCGGCGCGCCTGGGCCTGCAGCCGCCAGGGAATCGCGAACGCGGCCAGCGCAACGACCAGGGCGAGGGCGGCGAGGCCGAGGTGACGCCTCGAGCGTCGAGCGACGCTGGCGATCAGCGCGACGACCGAGACAGCGACGGCGACCGCCCCCAGCTGAGCACCCCAGCGCAAGAGCGTGAAGGCCGGGCCGAGACCCCACCCGCCGAACCGGTATCCGGGACCGGCCACGAGCACGCTCGTGGCCGCGAGCCCCGCGACGAGCAGCGCCAGGCCGGGGAGGATCCGACCGAGGCGAGCCGACCGTCGTCCACCTTCCGGAGTCGCGCTCACGAAGTCCGCTGGTCCATGGTCCGTTTCAACACCATCTACCGGTCCACTGTACCGGACGTGGCGCAGAGCTGCTCGAGAAGAGCGGAAGCCGGGCCAGGATCGCCGCACGGCCGGCCTCGAAGTCCTCGCTCAGTGCGGGGACGTCGTCCCAGCGGACGATGGAGCGCCCGGGCGGAGCGAGACGCGAGAGGTCGGGGCCGAAGGAGACAATCGCCGCGGCGGCCGCGAGGTCCTCCGGGGTGACGGACCGCGGCCGCTCGCTCCGGAGGTCGATCCCCTCGGCCAGGAGGGCACGGAGGACGGCGGGGGCGATCTCGGGATCGGGCTCGGTGCCCGCCGCGAGTGCCCGGACCCAGACGCCGCGAGCCTCCGCCAGGCGCTCGAAGCACGCAGCGGCGAGGACGCTCTTCGCCGCGCCGTGGAGGCACACGAAGGCTACCGTCGGTGGCTCCGGGTGGGGGACGGTCTCCGGGGCCGCTGGGACTCCACTCATCTCACACCTCCTCAGCGCGCCCACGCAAGGCCGAGCCCCAATGCCGCCGCGCCGGCGATGAGGAGGGGCTCCGGCACGCGCGCGCGCCACGTCACGAGGAGCGCCGCGACGGCGATTCCGAGCGTGGGCACGTCCACAACGGCCCGTCGCGCGAGCACCACGCACGCGCCGGCGATCGCCCCGGCGGCGGCGGCCGTCACGCCTCGGACGAAGGCCTTCACCTGCGGGTTCTCGCTGAACCGGTCGAACCAGGGATACGGGACGACGACGAAGAGCCAGACGGGCAGGAACACGCCCAGCGCCGCCATGAAGGCGCCGGCCTGGCCCGCGACCAGGTACCCGATGAACGCGACGGTGATCACCACGGGCCCGGGCGTGAGCATCGCGACGGCGACCGCGTCCAGGAACTGCCGGTCGTCGAGCCAGCCGTACTGCTGGACGACGCCGCCGTAGAGGAACGGGACGATGGCCAGACCGCTCCCGAACACGAACGCGCCGGCCTTGGTGAAGAACCAGAGGATCTGGGCGAGGGTTTCGGGCGGCGCCGAGCCGCCAAGCCCCCCGACCACCGCGGGAAGCGGCAGCCAGGCCTGGAGCCTGCCGGGCCTACCCCGGGCTCGGCGACGCAGGGCGGCGAACCGCTCGGCCCACCGGTGCGGCGGCGCCTGGACCAGGAGAGCCACGACGCCGCAGAGGACGAAGAGCGAGCCGATCTCCGTCTCGGTCCAGACCGTGACCAGCGCCATGGCGCCAAAGAGAGCCCAGAGCAGCCGGTCCGTCCCGACGGTCAGCCGCGTGAGCTTCCACGACGCCCGCACGATGATCCCGATGACCGCAGCGCCGACGCTGTAGAAGACGGCTTGCATCCAGGGGAGCCCGCCGTAGCGGACGTAGAGCCAGGCGATCGCGACCGTCATCGCGTAGGACGGCAGGACGAATGCCAGGCCGACCAGCGTCGCCCCAGCGATCCGCGAGTGGGCGTAGCCGAGGCAGATCGCGAGCTGGGCCGCGAGCGGGCCGGGCGCGAGCTGGGACAGCGCGAGCCCCTTCATGTACGTCTCGCGGCTGAACCATGCCCGGCGCTCCACCAGGTCGCGCTGCATGTATCCCACCAGGGCGACCGGCCCGCCGAACCCGAGGCTCCCGAGGTAGAGGAAGTAGCAGACGAGTGCCCAGAGGCTCGGCATGTCGGCCTCAGTCCTCCCGCGCTGGGTACGACCCGCGTCCGAGCGTCCGGTAGAGGCCGTCGAAGAGCGTCAGCCCGTGGGTCAGGACGGCCTGGTCGTCCAGGAGCGCCGCCAGGAGCCCGCGGACCGCGAGGTCGATCCCCGCCGCTTCCGCGCGGGTGAACCTCCCGTCCCGCAGGTCCGCCTCGGGCACGATCTCGGCGAGTTCCCGGAGCCGGGGGTCGTCGAGGCCCGCCCGCCGCAGGATCGTCTCGAACGTGCAGTCCTCGCCCTGGTGACCGAGCTCGGCGCCCACGGCGTCGAACGGGATCGCGTCCGCCGGGAACGACTCGGGCGGCGTGAAGAGGAACTCCGCCTCGGGATCCACGAAGCGACTGATCAACCAGGACGAGGCGATACGATCGATATGCGGCCGCGGCCGGGTCACCCAGCGCCGCCTCCGGAGTCCCGCGAGGGCCGACCCGGCCTGATCGGTTCCGCCCGCCGCGGCGCGCCGCGGGACGAGGCGCTGGGCGAGGGCCTCGCGGAGCCGTTCCGCCTCGGTCCGGGTGGGCGCGCCGAAGAAGTCGATCGCCGTCACTCGCTGGAGCTCTCGCGCGAGCCGCGCCCCGTGGTCCGCGGCGCGCTCGGCGCCGGCGGCCCGGCGGGTGCGGGACTCGAGTCCCCGGAGGAGCCGGCGGTACGCTTCCGTCACCGCCTGGTAGTCGCGCTCCCGCGCAGTCTGGAAGAGGCGCACCAGCTCGACGGGAGCCAGGTTCTCGACTCGGTCGACCTGGAGCAGCGTTGCCTCGCCGCCCGCGCGCTGGACCTCTTGAGCGAGCCACTGGAACTGCTCGTAGTGCTCGGGGCTCGCCGGCAGGAGGTACACGGAGCTCTTCAGCGCCACTGCGCCCAGGGCGCGGAGCCGTCGCCACGTCCGCACCCGGAGGCTCGAGGGGTGGGGCGGCAGCTTGAGGATCAGCACGAGCCACACCCCGGGGTCTGGCACGGGTCCCCGCCTTCTCAGAGCGCCAGGTCCACCGGGAGGCCGCGGCCCGCGGCGACCGCACGCTCGTAGGCGAGGGCCGCGACCGCGACGTCCTGGATCGCCGTTCCCGTGCTGTCGAAGATGGTGATCTCGTCGCGGCTCTCGCGGCCGGGCCGGAGGCCCGCGACGATCTGGCCCAGCTCGGCCGCGACCTTCCCCCGCGTGAGGACGCCCGCCCGCAGAGCGTGCGCCAGCTCACCGATCTCGGCGCACTGCTCCAGCACGTCCACCACGAGACGGCCTGCGGCAAGGAGCGTGGGCTCTAGCTCCTGCTTGCCCGGGGCGTCCGCGCCCACGGCGGCGACGAACGTGCCCGGACGCACCCAGGCACGGTGGAGCACGGGCTGGCGCGCCGGCGTGCACGTGACGCAGACGTCGCTGTCCGCGACGGCCAGCGGGAGGTCGTCCGTCGCTTCGGCCAGAAGCCCGCCGTCCGCGCGTGCCTCGTCAGCGAACGCCCGTGCGCGGACAGGATCGGCGTCGACGGCGAACACGCGGCTGAGGGACAGCACCGCGCGGAGCGCCCGGAGCTGAACTCGCCCCTGCACGCCACAGCCGACGACCGTGGCCACCCTCGAGTCGGGCCACGCGAGCCGGCGGGCCGCGACGGCCGTGGCCGCTCCGGTCCGGAGGGCCGTGACCTCCGCCGAGTCCAGGATGGCGAGCGGCACGCCCGCCTCCGCGTCGCACAGCACGACGACGCCCTGGATCGTCGGGAGCCCTCGACCGGCCGGGTTCTCCGGGAAGTTCCCGTTCACCTTCGCCGCAAAGTAGCGCGGCCCATCCCCGATGGAGGCGGCCTTCACGTGGAAGCCGCCCCCGGGAACCGGGTGCCCGAGGGTGCCGGGGGCCGGCACGCGCGCTTCGCCCAGGAGGCGGAACGCCCCCTCGACCGCATCGATACACGCAGACAGCGGCAGGAGCTCCGCCACCGTCCGCCGGTCAAGGACGAGGACGGGATGGGCGGCCGGGGGCCACGCCTGGGTCGATCGAGGGGGTCTCTGTACATGCATCAGATGTTACAGCTGATACTCGACTGTGTTTCCCGTGTCAAGGCCCCGGAGACCCTCGGCGTTCGCGTATACTCGCGAGGTGCGTCCGGCTCGCCATCTTCTCGTCACCCTCGTCGCGGTCTTCGCGTCGGGATGCCCGGGACCGGGCTCGTCCAAGCCAGACGCCCCACCGCACCATCTCGAGAGGGGATTCCGGAATCTCAACCCCTCGTACGCGCGTCCCGACTTCTGGACGCGCTGGCGCTTCGTCATCCCGCGCCTCCTCCGCTCGAACTTCTCGCGCCAGGCCGCGTTCTCGATCGTCACGAACGACGGGCGGCCCCTGCGAGAGTCCAGCGGCATGCCAACCGTGACGTGGGTGGGGCACTCGACGCTCCTGGTCCAGCTGGACGGGGTGAGCTTTCTGACCGATCCCCATTGGTCGGAGCGGGCCAGTCCCGTATCGTTCGTCGGGCCGCGCCGGATGGTGCCGCCCGGGCTTCGGTTCGAGGACCTGCCGCCGATCGACTTCGTCGTCATCTCGCACGACCACTACGACCACCTGGACGCCCCGACGGTCGAGCGGCTCTGGGCGGCCCACCGGCCGCGCTTTCTCGTGCCGCTCGGACTCAAGGCCTGGTTCGCAAAGCTGGGGATCGACGCCGTAGACGAGCTCGACTGGTGGGAGAACCGGTCCGTCAAGGGCCTGACCGTCGTGTGTCTGCCCACCCAGCACTGGAGCGCGCGCAGCCTCTGGGACGAGAACCGGCGGCTCTGGGCCGGCTGGGCCGTGCTCGGGCAAGAGCGGCGGTTTTACTTCGCGGGGGACACGGGCTACTACGCGCCGATATTCCAGGAGATCGGCCGCCGCCTGGGCCCCTTCGACCTCGGGGCGATCCCCATCGGCGCCTACATGCCCCGAGCCATGATGCGCCTCTCGCACCTCACGCCCGAGGAGGCGCTACAGGTCTTCGACGACATCGGAGCGCGGCGCCTGGTCGCCATCCACTGGGGGACCTTCAACCTCGCGCAGGAGCCGCTCGGCGAGCCCCCGGTCCGCGCCGAGGCGGAGGGACGCCGTTTGAGCCTCGACGCCGAGCGGATCTGGATCCTCCGCCACGGCGAGACCAGGACCTGGTGAGGTCGGGACCCCGCCCCCTCAGGGGAGATGCCAGCGGCGGGACGCCGGCCACCAGCGCTTGCTGATGACCACGACGCGACCGCGATCGCTCACAAAGCCGTTCATCGCCCAGCTGAGCACGCTCACGATCAGCGCGCCCCAGAAGGCCGACCAGAATCCCCGCACGTGGAACCCCGGCACGACCACCGAGGTGAGCCAGAGGCACACCGCGTTGAGCACGAACAGGAAGAGGCCGAGCGTGACCAGGGTCAGGGGGAGGGTCAGCACGAGGAGGACCGGTCGTACGAGGGCATTGATCAGCCCGAGGACGAGCGCCGCCACGATGATCGTCGTCGCGTTACGCACGGTGATGCCGGGCACGATCTGCGTGGCGAGCCAGATGGCGAGCGCATTCACGAGGACGCGGACCACGAAACCCATCCTTGCTCCCTCCTCCGAAGGATCACGCAGCGTGCCGAAGGATCCGCCTCTAGTATGCACCCGTCAGCCCTTGACCTCATGCGCGGGCGCCGCTAGCGTCGGGTGCCAGGGATGGGCGGCATGCTGATCCTCTTCGGGTTGACGATCTTCGTCGGCGCGAGCCTCCTGTTCCTGGTCCAGCCGATGTTCACGCGGATGGCGCTCCCGCTCCTGGGCGGCGCGCCGGGCGTGTGGAACACCGCCATGGTCTTCTACCAGGCGGTCCTGCTGGCCGGCTACGCCTACGCGCACGTCACCATGCGCTGGCTTGGCGCCCGGCGGCAGGCCGGCCTCCACCTTCTGACCCTGCTCCTGCCGCTCCTGGTGCTGCCGATCACGCTGCCCGCCGGCTGGATCCCGCCAGGCGGGACGAGCCCCATCCCGTGGCTGCTCGCCCTCTTGGCCGTGGCCGTCGGGCTGCCTTTCTTCGCCGTCTCCGCAACCAGCCCCATTCTCCAGGCGTGGTTCGCGGTCATGGATCATCGGAGGGCGCGGGATCCCTACGTGCTCTACGCCGCCAGCAACCTCGGCAGCATGCTAGCGCTGCTCGCCTACCCGCTCCTCGTCGAGCGGCTCCTCCGCCTGGAGACTCAAAGCCGGCTCTGGGCCTGGGGCTACGGAGGCCTCGTGCTGCTCACCGCTGGCTGCGCCCTCGCCCTGTGGCGAACACGTGGGTCGCACGAGAACGCCCCGACCGGCGAGCCAGGCCGCGAGGTCCCCGGTGGCCCGCCCACGCCGGTCGGTGAAACCCGCCCCCTCACGGTAGGGCGACGGGTGCGCTGGGTCGTCCTGGCGGCAGTCCCGTCCAGCCTCATGCTGAGCGTCACGACGTACCTCTCGACGGACATCGCGGCGATCCCCCTCCTCTGGATCGTGCCGCTGTCGATCTATCTCCTGACCTTCGCCTTCGTGTTCGGCCGGCGGCGGATCGTGCCACACCACGTGTGGGTGGAGCTGCTGCCGGTGGCTCTGCTCCCCCTCGTGCTGGTGCTGGTCGCTCGTGCGAACGAGCCCCTCGCGCTGGTGATCCTCACGCATCTCGTGACCTTCTTCGTCGCGGCGATGGTCTGCCACGGCGAGCTGGCCCGGGACCGGCCCGACCCGCGCCACCTGACGGAGTTCTACCTCTGGCTGGCCGTCGGTGGCGTCCTCGGCGGGGCGTTCACGGCATTGCTCGCCCCGCTCGTCTTCACGAACGTGCTGGAGTACCCCCTCGTCCTGGCGCTGCTCCCCCTCCTGCCGGCGAGGCCACCCGCCGCCTGGCAGGGCAGGATCCGCCAGGCCCTGGACGTGGTGCTCCCGCTCGGCCTCGGGGCCCTGACCGTCGGGCTGATCGTGGGGCTCGAGCGCGCGGGGTTCGGACCGGAGGCGATCGGCCCGGCCGTGGGGGCGGTGACGCTCCTCTGCCTCGCCTTCTGGCGACGCCCGGTGCGCTTCGCGCTGGGCCTCGCCGCGCTCCTCTTCGCCGGCTCCGTGTACCGAGGCGAGGAGGGTCAGCTCCTCTACGCGGAGCGGAGCTTCTTCGGGGTCTCCCGAGTCACGCGTGAGCCAAGCGGCCAGTACCACATGCTGATGCACGGGACGACGCTCCACGGGATGCAGGCGCTCACGCCGGGTCGTCGGCGGGAGCCTCTCACCTACTTCCACCCGGACGGGCCCCTCGGCCAGTTCTTCGCCACGGTCGACGGTCCGGCCCCGCGGCGGGCGGTGGCCGTCGTCGGCCTGGGGGCGGGGTCGCTCGCGTGCTACGGGAAGCCGGAGGAGCGGTGGACGTTCTACGAGATCGATCCCACCGTGCTCCGGATCGCGACCAACCCGCGCTATTTCACCTTCCTGCGCGACTGTCCCCCGAAGCCCTTCGTGATCCTGGGGGATGCGCGGCTCACACTGGCTCGCGCCCCCGACGCCGCGTACGACCTCCTGATCCTCGATGCCTACAGCTCGGACGCGCCGCCTATTCACCTCATCACGCTCGATGCGGTCCGCCTCTACCTGACCAAGCTCGCGCCCGGCGGCCTGCTAATCTTCAACATCTCGAATCGCCACCTCGTGCTGGAGCCGGTCCTCGGCGCGATCGCCCGGGCGGCCGGGCTCGTCGCGCGGACCCGGAACGACACGCACGTCGGCGATGCCGAGCGGTTCGCGGGCAAGGTGGAATCCCAGTGGGTGGTGATGGCGCGCCGTGCGGAGGACCTGGGCGCGCTCCGGGACCATCCGCTCTGGACGGCCCCTGGCGGGCCGCCAGATCTGGCGCCCTGGACCGACAACTTCGCGAGCCTGTTCGCCGCCTTTCGCTGGAAGATCAAACCTTGACGTCCCGACGTTTCCCCGCGAGCCGGGACGACCTAAAATGTCAGGAAGTCAAAGTCTGACCCCAGAGGAGCCACCATGCGCACGTTCGACCGCTCCCGAGCCCTTCTCGAGCGCGCCCGCCGGTCCCTGGCCGGCGGCGTGTCGAGCCCCGTTCGTGGGACCGCCCCCGTGCCCCTCTACTTCACGCGGGGGGTGGGTCCACGCCTGCAGGACGCCGACGGCCACTGGTACATCGACTACGCGGCGGCGTGGGGACCGGTAATACTCGGCTACTCCCACCCTGCCCTCGTCGCCGCCGCGCACCGGGCGGCCGAGCGACCGTTCACCTACGGCGCCCAGCACGAGTTGGAGATCTCCGTGGCCGAGCGGGTCCAGGCGGCCGTCCCTTCCGCGGAGCGAGTGGCGTTCAGCTCGAGCGGCAGCGAGGTCGTCCAGCTCGTGCATCGCCTGGCCCGTGCCTTCACACGAAGGACCCTCGTCCTGAAGTTCGAGGGCCACTACCACGGGTGGATCGACGGCGCGCTGGTGAGTTACCACCCCCGCGAGGGGCTCGGCCCCCGCGAGGCGCCGAACGTCATCCCGGGCTCCTTCGGGCAGGTGCCGAACGTCGTCGAGAATGTCCTCGTCGCGCCGTGGAACGACCTCGGGGTGCTGGAGAGCCTGTTCCGGGCCCATCCGGACCGGATCGCCGCGGTGATGATGGAGCCGGTCCTCTGCAACAGCGGGTGCCTCATGCCGGTGCCCGGCTACCTCGAGGGCGTTCGCGACCTCTGCCGCCGGCACGGGGCGCTCTTCATCATGGACGAGGTGATCACCGGCTTCCGGATCGCGCTCGGCGGCGCGCAGGCCCACTTCGGCGTGACGCCCGACCTCTCCACGTTCGGGAAGGCGGTGGCGGGCGGCGCGCCGCTGTCGGTCGTGGCCGGGCGCCGGGAGATCCTGGAGCAGCTCCACGGCGCGGGCGTCGCCTTCGGCGGCACGTTCAACGGGAACCCGCTATCGCTCGCGATCGCCGACGCCACGCTCGAGGAGCTCGCACGGGATGGGGGCGCGGCCCTGGTCCAGGCGAATCGGGCGGGCCAGTCGCTGATGGAGGGTATCGGCGACCTCGGCCGGCGGCACGGCCTGCCGGTGCTCGTCACCGGATTCGGCGCGGCGTTCACGGTCCACTTCACCCGGCGGACCGAGCTGAGGGACTACCGGGACACGCTCGACGACGACGCCGAGCTCCTCGACCGCTTCCTTCGTGGGGCCCTCGAGGAAGGGCTCCACGTCCTCCCCGACGGCCGGTTCTACGTCTCCGCCGTCCACACGGCCGCCGAGGTCGACGAGACGCTCGGCATCGTGGACCGCGTGTTCGCCACGCTCGGGACACCCGCGCGCCGGGCGGACCGGGCTACCGCCACCCGTCTCTGAGGAGACCCCGCATGATCCTGCACCGCCACAAGGACCTCGAGGGCGCGTCGTCGGCCCCTGGCCTGTTCCGCATCATCTGCATGGATCAGAACCTTGGCTCGGGCGCGATCACGCAGGGGATGGTGACGATCGAACCGGGCCGGCAGAGCCGACCCCATACCCACCGGGTCGAGGAGTCGATTACCCTGCTCGAGGGGCGCCTGCGCGTCCTGATCGGGACAGCCGAGGTCGAGGCCCCGGCGACGTTCCTCGCGCCCGCTCGCTGCGGAACGTCGGAGCGACGCCGGCGGTACTGTGTATCGCTTACCCGAGTGTCAACGTGGGGACGTACTCCGTCGACGGGATCGAGTACTGAGGGCCCCTAGTCGTCTGTCGGGCGGAGGCGAACGTCAGCCGCGAGGGGCCCTCCCAGTTCCGCGAAGAGGGGTGTGCCCGCCGCGATCGCCCGAGGCTTCGGACCCTCGTGAGGTTAGCTACTTGGTCGGCGTCGCCCGGCAGAGGGAGCGCGCGTCCTGCTTGATCACGAATAGGGTAAAACGCATCCGGCCCGACCCCCGGATGGGGAGCCGGGCCGGACGGGCGAGAGGCCCCGGTCAGACCTTCTTGACGTTCGACGCTTGGAGGCCCTTCGGACCCCGGGTGACCTCGAACTCCACCCGGTCACCCTCGGCCAGGCTGCGAAACCCGCTCGCCTGGATGGCCGAGTAGTGGACGAACACGTCCTGTCCGTCCTCCTGGGTGATGAACCCATAACCCTTCGCGTCGTTGAACCACTTCACCAGTCCCTGCGCCATGCTCGGTACTCCTCCTTGCTTGGTTCCCGCCGATGCGGCGGTGCTTCCCCCACATCGGGGGACAAAGGAAAACGCCGCGCGAACCCGGGTTCGCGCGGCGTTGCCTTCACTCGACTGCCTGACCACTGAACCACGAAGCTGGCGGAAGTATACACTGGCCGACGGGCCGGTCAAGGGAAAACAGCGGCTCCGTTCCAACCGGCCATTCCTCTTCCCGCTGGTTCCCATCGATCATGACCATTCGTGTCAATACCCTGCCATTATTGACAAATCTGACCTGGCGAGGGACCGCGAGACCTCCCCCGCGGGCTGGGTCGCCGGGACCTTTCTGGGGTAGGCTGAGGCCATGGGTGGGGCGGAGCCGGGGCGCTCGAAGCCACGCGGAGGGCGGCCCGACCGGCGGCGAGCCACGATCCGGACCTTCTCGACGTCAATGGTGGCCCTTGCCTGGCTGGCCAGCCTGGCGGCGGCGCGCCCGGCAGAGGCCGGGCACGGGGGCGTCGTGCAGTTGAACCGGGTCGCCGCAGGCCCTTATACCCTCTCGGTCTGGACCCAGCCTTCGCCGCCCAAGGCCGGGCCGTGGCGGGTGGACGTCGTGGTCATGGGTGAGAGCGGCGTGCCCGTCGTGGACGCCGTGGTCCGTGTCCGCGCCGAGTCCCTCGATGGCGCCGCCAGGTCCGTGGAGACCGACGCGCGTCGCGACGCCGACCCGCTCGGCGTCCGCTACCGCGCGAGCCTCACGCTCGGCGCCGCGGGGCCCTGGCGGGTCTCGGTGTCCGTCACCGGACCCTTGGGCCCAGGTGCCCTCACCTTCCCGGTCGACGTCGAGCCGGGAAGCGGGGGATGGTGGCTCTGGGCCGCCCTCGGCGCGGGGCTCGCGGCCCTGGCCGCGGTCGCCGTCGTCCGGCGACGCCGTCTCGCGGTTGCCGCGCTGGGTCTCGTCCTCCTCGCGACGCCGGCTTGGCCCCACGCCTCCCTAGTGCGGTCGAGCCCGGCGCGGCGCGCCACCGTCACGACCGCCCCCGACCGTGTCCAGCTCTGGTTCAACGAGGCCATCGAGCCCAAGTTCTCGAGCATCTCGGTATGGGACGCGGCCGGTCAGCGGGCAGACCTCGAGGACGCCCGAGTCGAACCCGAGGACCCGAAGCGCCTGACCGTCGGCCTCAAACCTCTCGGCCGGGGCACCTACCGCGTCCGCTTCCGTGTCCTGTCCGTGGACGGCCACGTCGTCGAGAGCGAGTTCCCGTTCACTCTCCGCCCCTAGGCACGATAGGCGCGCCCGACGACCGGGTGCCGGCGCGGCGCAGCCTGCCACCGTCATCGTGCGATCACCGCCGTCACGGCTAGGTTCCCCCTCAGCGACACAAGACTTCTCCGAAACGCGATCGGTGCCCCGCGAGCGTCGAGTAGCCGGATCACCAGCAAACACTCACCACGATCCAAGTCATTGACCTCGGCCACGCGCACGCCGCGCTCGAGATCGCCTCTTGGGGCCGAGACGAAGTCTATGAAATGCGCCTGCATCCGCGCCCACGCCGGACTCGCTTCGTCAGATGCACTTCGACCCTTCCAAACTCACGCCGTTCAAAGTTCGTCCTCAAATCAACGACCAGTAGCGCCATGGTTCCTCCTTCTTGTGCATGGCCAGACATCGCCGTAGAGCGGCCCACTCGATCTCGATCGCTACCACGTACGCCCTCGTCCCGGCGATCGGCTCCGTGGAAAGTACGTCGAGCGCCATCGGGACCTCGCCGGAGCCGACCGCATCAACGGCGATGGCCGTCCAACGCGGGATCGGGACTAGTCGAACGTCGTGAGCTGGGCGGCTGCCTGACGGTCGTAGCCGAGGCTCGCCTGGAGGAGCTGGCGAGTGTAGGGCTCGGCCGGCGCCGCGGCGCGCAGCTGCTCCGTGGTCAGCTCCTCCACGGCACGCCCGGCGTTCATCACCAGCAAGCGCTCGCAGAGATGCGCCACGATGGCCAGGTTGTGGCTCACGAGCACGTAGGTCAGGCCGCGCTCCCGCCGGAGCCGGGCGAGAAGGTTCAGGATCTCGGCCTGGACGGACACGTCGAGCGCGGAGGTCGGCTCGTCGAGCAGCAGGATGCGCGGCTCGAGGATGAGCGCGCGCGCGATCGACACCCGCTGCCGCTGGCCGCCGGAAAGCTGGTGCGGGTAGCGGAAGCGGAAGCTCGGGCCGAGCCCGACCTCGGCGAGCGCCCGCTCGACGCGCCGGTCGGCCTCGCCGCGCCCGGCGAGCCCGTGGATCGCGAGCGGCTCGATCAGCACCCGGTCCACGGTATGGCGGGGGTGGAGCGAGCCGTACGGGTCCTGGAAGACCATCTGACAGACGCGCGCGAACGCCCGATCACGATGCGGTCCCCGAGTCCGCCCGGCGACGGCGATCCGCCCGAGCACCGGCGCGACGAGGCCCGCGATGGTGCGCAGTACGGTGGTCTTCCCTGACCCCGACTCGCCCACCAGACCGAACGCGGCGCCCTCGGCGACGCGGAAGGAAACGTCGCGGACGGCGTGAACGGCGCCGGGGTCATGTCCGCCACGGCGGAAGACCACGTGGAGACCTTCGACCTCGAGGATCACCGGGGCTGTTGGCGATGGGCTCACGCCCCGGCACCGTCCCGCCACGCCGGGTCCCGCTCGAGAACCGCGAGCTCCGCGACCGGCCGGTCGACGCGCGGGAGCGAGCGCAGGAGTCCCTGCGTGTAGGGATGCCGCGCGGCCGCGAGGTCCTGGGCCCGGCAGGTCTCGACGATCCGCCCCGCGTACATGATGAGCACCCGGTCGCAGAACGAGGCGACCAGGTTGAGGTCGTGGCTGATGAAGACGAGCCCCATCCCGCGCTGGGTGACCAGGTCGTCCATGATCGCCAGGACTTGCATCTGTACGGTGACGTCGAGGGCCGACGTGGGCTCGTCGGCGATCAGGAGGTCGGGCCCGGCCGCGAGCATCATCGCGATCATGACCCGCTGCCCCATGCCTCCCGAGACCTCGTGCGGATAGGCCTGGTAGACGCGGTCGGGATTGCGAATCCGCACCGCTTCCAGCATCTCGAGCGCCCGCCGGCGCGACTCCCGCCAGGACGCGCCCGAATGCACCCGCCACGCCTCGGCCACCTGGTCGCCCACCGGCATCACCGGGTTCAACGAGAACTTCGGGTCCTGGAGGACCATCGCGATCCGCTCGCCGCGGATTCGCCGCATCGCGGCCTCGCTGGCCCCCAGGAGATCGATCCCCTCGAACACGAGCCGCCGCGCGGTCACGCGCCCCGGGGGCGGCACCAGGCGGAGGATGGCGCGGCCGGTCATCGACTTCCCGGCGCCCGATTCCCCCACGATGCCGAGCTTCTCCCGCCCGACCTCGAAGCTGACGCCACGGACGGCCTCGACGGTGGCCACGCGCCCCGGAAACCAGACGCGGAGGTCCTCGACGGTGAGGATCGGCGTCACGCGGGGCTCACCCGACCTTGGGGTCGAGGACGTCCCGGAGCCCGTCCCCGAGCAGGTTGAAACCGAGGCTCACCCCGAAGATCGCGATCCCGGGCATCGTCGCCACCCACCACTGGTCGAGGAGGAACCGCCGGCCCGAGGCGATCATGGCGCCCCACTCCGGGGCCGGCGGCTGGGCGCCCAGGCCGAGGAACCCGAGCCCGGCGGCCGTGAGGATGATCCCGGCCATGTCGTGACCGACGCGGACGATCAGCGACGAGGTGCAGAGCGGGACGACGTGACCCAGCACGATGCGGAGCGGCCCCGCGCCCTGGAGGCGAATCGCCGCGATGAAGTCGCTCCGCCGGACGGTCAGCGTCTCCGCGCGCGCGACGCGCGCGTACGGCGGCCAGGCCGTGAAGGCGATCGCGATGACCGCGTTCTCAATGCCCGGACCGAGGGCCGAGACGAAAGCCAGCGCGAGGATGAGACGCGGGAAGGCGAGGAACACGTCGGTCACGCGCATCAGGACCGTGTCGACCCAGCCACCGAGGTACCCGGCGGCAGTGCCGATGAGAAGGCCCGTCGGGGCGACCAGCACCACGACCAGCCCCACGATCCACAGCGTGATGCGCGAGCCGTAGAGCACGCGGGTGTAGATGTCCCGCCCGAGCTCGTCGGTCCCGAACCAGTACTGCGCGCTCGGCGGCTTGAGGCGCTGCGCGAGGTCCTGGGCCACCGGCGACCGGTCGGTCAGGAGCGGGGCGCACAGCGCGATTAGCACGAGTGCGACCAGGACCGCGAGCCCGGTCATCGCGAGGGGATTCCGCCGGAATCCGAGCCAGCCGACGTACGCCTGGCCGAGCCGCGCCTGGCCGCGGGACACTGGCGTCTCCGCGAGGAGCCAAGCCCGCCACCGGGTGGGAGCCGTGAGCCGGCCAGCGATCGTCATTGGGCGCGGGGATCCACGAGGCGGTAGAGGAGGTCGGAGAGGAGGTTCAGACCGATAAAGATCGTCCCGACCACGATCGTGCCCCCGAGGACGGCGTTCATGTCGGCGCTCAGGAGCGAGCTCGTGATGTACTGCCCGAGGCCCGGCCACGCGAAGACCGTCTCCGTCAGCACGGAGCCCTCGAGCAGGTTCGCGTAGGTGAGAGCGACGACCGTGATCAGCGGGACCATCACGTTGCCGAGGGCGTGGCGCCACACGACCCGCCGCTCGGAGAGCCCCTTGATCCGCGCTGTGGTGACGTACTCCTGCCCGAGCTCCGCCAGCATGAAGCTCCGGGTCATCCGGGCGACGTAGGCGAGCGACAGGTAGCCGAGGATCGACGCCGGCAGAATCACGTGGCTGAGGGCGTTCCAGAACACCTCCCACTCGCCGGCGAGTGCGGAGTCGAGCATGATCACGCCGGTGACCGGCGTAACGAGGTCGTCGAACGCCACGTCGATGCGACCGGGGCCCGCCACCCAGCCGAGCCGCCCGTAGAAGAGGAGGAGGCCCATGAGCCCGAGCCAGAAGACCGGCACCGAGTAGCCGAGGAGGCTCACCACCCGGATCGCCTGGTCCGCCAGCCGGCCCCGGGCCACGGCGGCGACCACACCCATGGGGATGCCGAGCGCCACGCCGATCAGCGTCGCCACCGTCGCCAGCTCGAGGGTGGCCGGGAAAACCCGGCGGATGTCGGCGAGGACCGGGTTCGACGTCAGGACCGACCGCCCGAAGTCACCCGCGAGCACCTTCCTGAGATAGATCCAGAACTGCTGCCAGAGCGGGAGGTGGAGGCCGAGCTCCTGCTTGACTCGCTGGTAGACCTCCACTGGCGCGCGGTCGCCCACCGCCGCGAGGACGGGGTCGATCGGCACGACTCGGCCGATGAGGAAGGTGACGAGCAGGAGCCCGAGGAAGGTGAGCGTGACCGTCCCGGCGACCCGCGCCACCGGCCACAAGACGCGAACCGGGAGCGAGGTCACCCTCGCTCCCGGGGGAAGCGTCGCGGCCGGCGCGCCGGTCACCGGTCGGCGATCATCGGTCGCCGTCAGCTACTTCTTGATCCCGGCGTAGAGGTCGTTCTCGAAGCTCGGCCCCATCACGAAGCCGTCCACGTCCTTCGTGTGGGCGGCCACCTCGATCTGCTGGAACATGATGATGAAGGGCGAGATCCGCTGGTGCTCGCGCTGGATCGCCTGGTAGGTCGCCTCGCGCTTCTTGGCGTCGCGCTCCTTCACCGCGGCCTGGGTCTGCTTGGTCATGTCGGGGATGTCCCAGCTGTTCCGCCAGGCGAGCGTCTTCGACTTGGTGGCGTCCGTGTTGTCGGTGTTCATCGCGAACGTCTCGGCGTTCGTGTGGGGGTCCTGGTAGTCGGGGCCCCAGGAGCCGATGTAGATGTCGTGGTTGCGGGCGCGGTACTTCGTGATGACCTGCTTGCCGTCGCCCGGGATCAGCTCGACCTTGACCCCGGCCTTGGCCCAGTTGGCCTGGATCGCCTGGGCGATGTCGTTGGTCGGGAATGTATTGCGGACGTCCATCGTCACGCTGAAGCCGTCGGGCACACCGGCCTTGGCCAGCAGCGCCTTGGCCTTCGCGAGGTCGAACCGGTAGGGCTTGTCGTCGAGGGCCCCGAGGAACCCCTTCGGGAGGAAGGCCTGGTGGACGACGTAGAGCCCGCGGAGCAGGCTCTCCTCGATCGAGGCGTAGTCCGTGAGCCACTTGAGCGCCTCGCGGACCTCGGGCTTGGCCAGGGTCGGGTTCTTCTGGTTCAGGCTGACGTAGAAGATCGATCCCTTGTGCGCCTGCTGGAGGCGGATGTTCGCGTTGCCGCGGACGGCGTCGATCTGGTCCTTGCTGAGGTTCCGCGCGTAGTCGATGTCACCCTTCTCGAGGAGCAGGCGCTGGGTGGCTGCCTCCGGCACGTGGCGGACCACCACGCGCCGCGGCAGGGCCTTCGTCCCCCAGTAGCCGTCCCAGCGCTCGAGCGTGTAGGACTCGCTCGCCTTCCAGCTGACGAGCTTGAACGGCCCGGTGCCGGCGGAGTTCGTCTTGAGCCACTCGTTCCCGAAGTCGCCGTCCTTCTCGTGGGCCTGGACGGTCTTCATGTCGACGATCCCGCCGATGACCGCCGTCAGACAGTAGTAGAAGAACGTGGGCGCCACCTGCTCGCCCGTCTCGATGACCAGCGTCTGGTCATCCGTCGCCCGGATCTTCTCCTTGGCGTTCTCCTTGGTGAAGCCGAACTGGGTCAGGATGAACCCGGGCGTCTTGTTCATGATCACGGCCCGCTGGAGCGAGTAGGCCGCGTCCTGCGCCGTCATCGGGTTGCCTGAGTGGAACTTGACGCCCTTCCGCATCTTGAAGGTGTAGGTCTTGCCGTCGGCGCCGGCCGACCAGCTCTCCGCCAGCTCGCCCCTGAGCTTGCTGACGTCCTTCAGGTCGTAGGTGATGAGCCGCTCGTAGATATTGCCGACCGCCTCGCTGCCCGAGAACTCGAACGACTCGGCGGGGTCGAGCGAGATGATGTCGTCGATCGCCTTGGCCATGACGACCGTGTCCTTGGGCGTTGCCGCCAGGGCGGGACCGGCGACCAGGACCGTCGCCGCGAGGATCCAGGTGACCACCTTCATGCACGACTCCTTTCGGTGGCTCCGGTCCCGACGGGACGCGACTGGTGGCGCCACGGGGATCCGGGCCCGGGCATTTGACGCATGATCGGGGCGGAACGACGGCCTGTCAAGCGCGCGCCGCCAGGCGAGTGCCCTCCCGATCGCGCAGAACTCTCCTCGCGCGCGGGCAGCCCTGTTGCGTCAAACGGCCGTGGCAGTCGAGGCCTCGCCAGCGGCGCCCACGTTGCCGAACAGTCGCGTGCTAGCATCGAGCGAAAACTCGCTGAGGGTCACGGCCGGTGTCGGGGGTGATCATGCATCGCGGAACTGGTGCGATACGGCGGTACGGGCTCGTTGTTGCCGCGCTCATCCTGGCCGGCGGCGCGCCGGCTCGCTCGGCGGCCGACGGGCTCGGCTCGATAATCTCGCTCGCGGACGACTTTCGCGGCGGCGTCGGCCCCATCTGGCGACTGCAGCGGGTCCGGGCGGACGCGCTCACCGTTGTCCGCGATCCCACTGGCCTGGACCGCGACGTCTTGGCGATCACGCTCCGGTCGGGCGATCTCGCCGACAGCGGGGGCACCACGGAGCGGGCGGAACTATCCGAGGCCGACCATCTCCACCTCCCGACTGGCACCGACGTCTGGTACGGCTTCGCGCTCCACTTACCCCTGGACTTCCCCGTCGTCGACCGCCGTCTCGTGCTGGGGCAGTGGAAGCAGGGCTGCGGCGATTGCACGGCTGACCACAGCCCTGGCGTTGCCAACCGATACCGGAACGGGGTGTTCTCGATCACCATCCAAGCCGGCGATCGGCGCGTGGTCCTGTTCGAGGAGAAGGCTGACATCCGCGGACGCTGGAATCAGCTCATCTACCACCTCAGACTCACGCCCCAGCCGGACGGCTTCCTCCGGGCGTGGTTCAACGGGCGGCAGGTGGTGGACTATCGGGGTCCCCTGGGCTACCCGGATGACCTGGACCACGTGTACTTCAAGATCGGTTTGTATCGTGACAGTCTAGCTGTCCCGATGACGATGCTCCTCGCTCGGTTTCGCCGTGGAGCCACGCGCGCCGAGGTCGACCCCGCGCTGTCGCCATGACTTCGCGCCGCGCGACACCCTCGCCGGTGCCCTCGCATCAGTGGGCCGGACGCGCCGCCGCCTTCGTCCGCGGCGACGTCCCCGGCGAGACGGCGCCCGGGCGCTTCGTCCAGAATCGACGCGGACGTTGATGTCGTCGCACCCGGCGATCTGCCCTCGGCCGGCTCGCCTGACGCGCTGGCGCGTCGGCCCCCGCCGCACGATCATCCCCACCGGGCCAGGAAGTCCGGGCGGGCAGAGATGATCACCCGAGACCAGCTTGACCAAGCGAGAGCCGTCATCGGCCGGCACGTACATCGGACGCCACTCCTGTCGGTGGCCAGCCTCGGCGCACGATCCGGCGTCCAGCTTCACGTGAAGTGCGAGAACCTCCAGAAGACAGGCTCCTACAAGCCGCGCGGTGGGCTCAATCGGATCGCGCAGCTCGGCGCCGAGGAGCGGCAGCACGGGGTCATCGTCATGTCCGCCGGCAACCTGGCCCAGGGTGTCGCCTACGCCGCGCGCCAGGCGGGCGTGCGGTGCTGGGTGGTGATGCTCGAGACGGCGTCCGCCGCCAAGATCCACGCGGTGCGAGGCTACGGCGCGGAGGTCGTCTTGCACCCGGATCCCGGGACCTGGTTCGATCGGGTGGAGGAGCTACGGGCGCAGCACGGTGCGGTCGTCATCGACCCTTGGGCCGACGAAGCCCTCATCGCTGGCTACGGATCGATCGGCAGCGAGATTCTCGAAGATCTCCCGGACGTGGAGGCGGTGGTGGTGCCGGTCGGTGGCGGCACGCTGATCTCGGGCATTGCGATCGCGATCAAGCTGAACCGCCCGACGGTGCGTGTGGTCGGCGTCGAGTGCGCGTCGGGGAGGCTGTTGTACGAATCGGTGGCGGCCGGCAAGCCTCTCCGGCTCACGCGCACGCCGAGCATCGCCGACGGCCTGGCGTCACCGACGACGAGCGGCCTGGTCGTGGAGACGGTGCGGCGGTACGTCGACGATCTGGTCACCGTGTCTGACGAGGAGATCCACGACGCGATGCGCGGCCTGCTGCAGCGGGGGAAGCTGCTGGTCGAAGGGGCGGGGGCGGCAGGGGTCGCCGCGCTCCTCGCCGGCCGGACGGAGTGGCAGAGTGGCCGGAGGGTCGTGACGGTCCTGAGCGGCGGGAACGTGGACTTCGCGCGCCTTGAGGAGGTGATCGGGCGCGATCGCGGGCCATGACCCCGCCGCCGGCTCGAGC
>Ga0114129_10000686_pt1 | contig 42791 bp, 39 predicted proteins | sample RhiMetdeltSRZDD1_FD_80071 | JGI IMG/M metagenome (GOLD analysis project Ga0114129, IMG submission 80071) | Populus rhizosphere microbial communities from Tennessee, USA - Rhizosphere MetaG P. deltoides SRZDD1 (version 2) (version 2) | ecosystem: Host-associated > Plants > Roots > Rhizosphere >...
CAGGTTGCCGCCCTGCACGTCGATCGTCTCGACGTGAATGCTCTTCTCCGCCAGGACGATGCGCGTGCGGTGGCTCCACGGATCGTCGGCCCTGGAGAAAAGGGTCATCACGGCAGTCGGTTGCTGGCAGACGTGGTGCGGATCACTTCACGTCTTTCCAGTACTCCTTTTTGAGGAAATAGGCGAAGAGGAAAAAGACCAGCAGGAAGGCCAGTACTCGCAATCCAATGCTACGCCGTTCCAGCTGCATAGGTTCCCCGATGTAGTCGAGGAAGTTCACAGTATCGCGCACGAATTCGTCGAATTCCTTCGGCGTATCGCCGCCCGGCTGCACCAGCTGGAATTCCTTGAAGCGCTTGTGGACGACGTTATGTTCGGCGTCGCTCTCGCCGTCATAGACGGCTTCCTGCAACCCCTGGCGCTCCCACAGTACGTGCGGCATCGCCGTACCCGGCAACACCAGGTTGTTCACGCCGTTCGGGCGGCTCGGATCCACGTAGAACGACTTCAGGAAGGAATAGATGTAGTCCGTACCGCGGCTGCGGGCGATCAGCGACAGGTCCGGCGGCGGCGTGCCAAACCAGCGTGCCGCGTCTTCCGGCCGCATGTTGATGCGCATCGTGTCGTGGATGCGCTCGCCGGTGAACATCAGGTTGTCGATGACCTGCTGCTCCGACAAGCCAAGATCGGTGCCGAGCCGGCTGTAACGCACGTAACGGGCCGAATGACAGCCCATGCAGTAGTTCACGAAATTGCGCGCGCCGCGCTGGAGCGAGGCGAGATTGGTGATGTCGTTGTGCGCCGGCTTGATGACGCCACCGGGTGCTTCCGACGCGGCTGCCGCGCCCGCCACCAGCGCAGTCAGCGCCAGGACTATCCGCCATCCGCTATCCGCTAGCCGCTTCTTCTTGTCAGTGCGCATGATAGGTCACTCGCTCCGGCACCGGCTTCGTCTGGTCAGCTTTCGTATACCAGGGCATCAGGAAGAAGAACGCGAAATACACGACCGAGAAGACTCGCGCGGCGTTCGTGTAAGCGGGCGTCGCCGGTTTCAGGCCGAGATAGCCGAGCGCCAGGAAGCTGATGGCGAACGCGATCAGGAAACCGCGATACAACCAGCCGCGATAGCGGATCGACTTCACCCGCGAGCGGTCGAGCCACGGCACGAAGAAGAACGCCAGCACCGCGACACCCATCAGCACCACACCGAACAGCTTGTTCGGCACGGCGCGCAGGATCGCGTAGAACGGCGTGAAGTACCACACCGGTGCGATGTGCTCCGGCGTGCGCAACGGATCGGCCGGCTCGAAGTTCGCGTGCTCGAGGAAGTAGCCGCCCATCGTCGGCGCGAAGAACATCACGGCGGCGAAGATCGCAAAGAACACCACCACCGCGACCGTATCGTGCACCGTGTAATAAGGATGGAACGGGATGCCGTCGACCGGGTGACCGTCGGGGCCTTTGACCTTCTTGATCTCCACGCCGTCCGGATTGTTCGAGCCGACCTCGTGCAGCGCCAGGATGTGCGCGATGACCAGGAAGATCAGCGCGATCGGCAGGGCCACGACGTGCAGCGCGAAGAAGCGGTTGAGCGTGATGTCGGAGATGTAGTAGTCGCCGCGGATCCACTCGACCAGCGACTCGCCGATGCCGGGAATCGCGCCGAACAGCGACACGATCACCTGCGCGCCCCAGTACGACATGTTGCCCCACGGCAGCAGGTAGCCGAAGAACGCTTCCGCCATGAGACACAGGTAGATCAGCATGCCGAAGATCCACACCAGCTCGCGCGGGTTCTTGAACGAGCCGTACATCAGGCCGCGGAACATGTGCAGGTAGATGACGACGAAGAACGCCGACGCGCCGGTGGAGTGCATGTAGCGGATCAGCCAGCCCCACTCCACGTCGCGCATGATGTACTCGACCGATGCGAACGCATCCGCCGCCGACGGTTTGTAATTCATCGTCAGGAAGATGCCGGTGACGATCTGCAGCACCAGCACCACCGACGCGATCACGCCGAAGTAGTACCAGAAGTTGAAGTTCTTCGGCGCGTAGTACTCGCTCGCGTGCTCCTTCCACATGCGCGTCATCGGGAAGCGCGCGTCGATCCAGTCGACCAGCGCTCCGAGGCGCGAGCGCTCGCCCGACTGCGGGCTCGGAACAGTGGCGCTCATCAGCTCACCTCCGCGTCGACGCCGATCTGTACCAGGCCTTCATTCATGAAGCGGTAAGGCGGCACTTTCAAGTTCAGCGGCGCCGGCACGTCCTTGAATACGCGTCCCGACAGATCGAACTTCGAGCCGTGACAGGGGCAGTAGAAGCCGCCCGGCCAGTCGGCGCCGAGCTCGGCATCGCCGGCCTGGAAGCGGTTCATGGGCGCGCAGCCGAGGTGCGTGCACACGCCGACGAGCACCAGGTATTCGGGATTGAGCGCGCGTGCGCTGTTCTTCGCGTAAGGAGGTTGTTCGGATTCCTTGGACTCGGGATCGCGCAGGTGCGAGGTCAGCTCGGGGCTGTCCAGCTTGGAGCGCATCTCCGGGGAGCGGTGCACGATGTAGATCGCCTGGCCGCGCCAGTTCACCTTGATCATCGCGCCCAGCTCGATCTTGCTGATGTCCGCTTCGACCGGCGCGCCCAATGCCTGGGCCCGCGCGCTCGGCTTCCACGATGCAAGGAAGGGTATGGCTGTCAGCGCAGCGCCAGCGACCCCTGTAACGGTCGTCGCGACCACCAGGAAGTGCCGCCGGCCGGTGTCGACGCCACCGTCTACTCGATCCGTTTCGCTCATTCACGACCTCCGCGAGTAGCCGCCGGTGCCCCGCGCGCAATGCGCAGTCGGAGTTCGCGGCAGACGCGTAGTTTCAAACCTCCAAGGAATTCCGCATTATACACACTTCAATCGCCGCACCCCGCCCGTGCGTACCGTGCCCACACTGCGACAGACAGCCGTCTTCCTGCTCCGCTGGACCATTGTCGGTCTGGCGTGCGCCGGCGTGCTGTTGCTGATCCGTCCCGGGCTGATCGGCAACACGATGAGCGCTTCGCAGAGCAACGGCGATCAACAGCCGCGTGCCGCCGGCGAGCCGCAACGCTCGTTCGCAGACGCCGTGCGGCGTGCCGGCCCTGCCGTCGTCAACATCTATACGGCGCGAGTCGTCGATGCGTCTGCCGCCCGCCCTTCCGGGGCCAATCCCCTGCTGCAACAGCATCTGCCGGCGGTGCGCCAGCGCGTCGAGGGGAGTCTCGGCTCGGGCGTGATCGTCGATGGGGCCGGCCACATCATCACCAACCATCATGTCGTTCAGGGTGCGGATGAGATTCGTGTGCAGCTTGCCGACGGGCGCATCGCCACACCCGAGATCGTCGGCATGGATCCGGACACCGACCTGGCGATCCTGCGCGTGCCGCTCAAGGATCCGCCGGTCATGCCGATGGGCCGCTCCGACGAGCTGCGCGCCGGCGACGTCGTGCTGGCGATCGGCAATCCTTTCGGGCTCAGCCAGACGGTTACGCAAGGCATCGTCAGCGCGACGGGGCGCGGCCGGCTCGGTGTCACGGATTTCGAAGATTTCATCCAGACCGACGCCGCCATCAATTTCGGCAATTCCGGCGGCGCACTCATCAACACTCAGGGCGAGCTGATCGGCATCAATACTGCGGTGCTGGCGCAGAACCTCGGAACCGACGGCATCAGCTTCGCCATCCCGGTGAACATGGTGCGTGGCGTAATGGATCAGATCCTGGAGCACGGGCGCGTACGGCGTGGCTGGCTGGGCGTGCAGTCCGAAGATGTGCCGCGTGCGACGGCCGCGGCGCTCGGCATCGATCCGCCGGGCGCACTGCGCATCAACAGCGTCGACCCGCATGGACCGGCCGCGCACGTCGGACTGCGTCCAGACGATCTGGTGACGCACCTCAACGGCCAGCCGATCGTCAACGGACTGGAAGCGCTCAACCGCGTCGCGGCGATGGCACCAGGCTCACTGTTGAACATCCAGGCGCGGCGCGGTACGCAGCGACTGACGTTTCAGGCGACGTTGGAGGAGCGCCCGCCGCGCAACCAGCGGCAGGCAGGCGGCTAACTCGCCATCCGCTTGATGCGGGCCCCGAGCTGTTCGAGCTTCTCTTCGATGCACTCGTAGCCGCGATCGATGTGGTAGATGCGGTGGATCTCGGTCGCGCCCTGCGCGACCAGGCCCGCCAGCACCAGGCTCGCAGATGCACGCAGATCCGTCGCCATCACCGGCGCAGCCGTCAGTTTCGGCACGCCGCGAATGATCGCCGTGCTGCCTTCGATGCGGATGTCCGCACCGAGACGGCGCATCTCCAGCATGTGCATGAACCGGTTCTCGAAGATCGTCTCGGTGACTGCACCCACACCCTCGGCGACCGTATTGAGCGCAGCGAACTGCGCCTGCATGTCGGTCGGGAATGCCGGATAGGGCGCCGTGCGAATGTCGACCGCGCGCGGCCTGCGCCCGCCCATGTCGAGCTCGATCCAGGAGTCCCCGACTTCGATCTTCGCGCCGGCCTCGCGCAGCTTCGCCAGCACCGCGTCGAGATGCTCCGGCCGGGTGCCCTTGACGCGCACGCGACCGCCGGTGATCGCGCCGGCGACGAGGTACGTGCCGGTCTCGATGCGATCGGGCAGCACGTCATAGCTGGCGCCGCTCAACCGCTCGACGCCCTCGATCACGATCGTGTCGGTGCCGGCGCCGCGAATCTTTGCGCCCATGGCATTCAGAAAGTCCGCGAGGTCGACCACCTCCGGCTCGCGCGCCGCGTTCTCGATGACGGTCTCGCCTTCTGCCAGCGCGGCCGCCATCACGAGGTTCTCAGTACCAGTGACGGTCACGGTTTCGAGCACCAGCCGTGCCCCGCGCAAGCGCGACGCGCGTGCGCGAATGTAGCCATTCTCAATCAGGATATCGGCGCCGAGCTGCTGCAAGCCGTCGACGTGGATGTTCACCGGACGCGCTCCGATCGCGCAGCCGCCGGGCAATGACACGTCCGCTTTGCCGAAGCGCGCCAGGAGCGGCCCCAGCACGAGAATCGACGCGCGCATCGTGCGCACCAGCTCGTAGGGAGCGACGTGCTCGCGGATCGTGCCGGCGTCGACTTCCACTCGCATCTTGTCGTCGATCGTGACGCTCACGCCCATGCGTCCGAGCAACTCGATCATCGTCGTCACGTCCTGCAGATGCGGGACGTTGCCCACGGACACGGTGCCTTCGGCCAGCAGCGTCGCTGCGAGAATCGGCAGCGCGGCGTTCTTGGCGCCGGAAATACGGACGTCGCCTTCCAGCGGCGCGCCGCCCTGAATCTGCAGCTTATCCACCGGGGCGCGCTTCCTGCGGAGTCAGCACCTGCATGGTGAGAGCGTGGATCTCGCGCCCCATGAGCGCGCCCAGCGTGCCGTAAACGAGCTGATGGCGCTGCAGGGTGCGCTTGCCCTCGAACTGCGGGGCCACGATGACCGCTTCGAAATGCGTGTCGTCGGGCGAGCTGACGCGCACCTGCGCGCCCGGCAGGCCGGCCTCGATCAACGATTGAACTTCGGCGGCGTTCATAGAGGGCGCGATATTAGCTCAAGAGCGCGCGGCGTCGCTGCGGATCGACGCGGCGCGCTATGATTCGCGCATGCAATCCCGCCCCCGGCAAGCCGCGCTCGATCCCGACCAGCTGCTGGCGCGCGGCCGACGTGTCCTCGAGACCGAAGTCGCCGCCGTCACGGCGCTGCAGGAGCGCCTCGGCACCGGATTCGTCGAGGCCTGCCGGCTGCTCCACAACTGCACCGGCCGCGTGGTCGTGACCGGCATGGGCAAGTCGGGTCACATCGGTAACAAGATTTCCGCCACGCTCGCGAGCACCGGGACGCCGGCGTTTTTCCTGCATCCCGCCGAGGCGAGCCACGGCGACATCGGCATGCTGACGCACGACGACGTCGTCATCGCAATCTCGAACTCCGGCGAAACCGCCGAGCTGCTGACGATCCTGCCGGTCATCAAGCGCCTTGGCATTGCGCTGATCGCGATGACGGGCCGTCCGCAATCGACGCTCGGCAAGGCCGCCGCCGCGGTGCTGGACGTCAGCGTCGCCGAGGAAGCGTGTCCGCACAATCTGGCGCCGACTGCCAGCACCACTGCGACGCTGGCGATGGGCGATGCCCTCGCGGTCGCAGTGCTCGAAGCGCGCGGCTTCAGCGAACATGACTTCGCGCGCTCGCATCCGGGCGGCACGCTCGGCCGGCGATTGTTGCTGCACGTCGAAGACGTGATGCGTACCGGCGATCAGATCCCCATGGTCGGCTCCGACGCCTCGCTGCGCGATGGCCTGTTGGAAATCACCCGCAAGGGGCTCGGGATGACCGCAATCGTCGATGCCGAGCGCCACGTGCTCGGCATCTACACCGACGGCGACCTGCGTCGCGCACTCGATCAACCGATCGACTTCAGAACCCGGCGCATGGGTGAGCTGATGACCCCGAACCCGAAGACGATAGCGCCGCGACGCCTGGCGGCCGAGGCCGTGCACTTGATGGAAACCCATCGCATCACGCAGCTCCTGGTCGTCGACGAGCGCAACGTGCTGGTCGGCGCACTCAACGTTCATGATCTGTTCCGCGCCGGCGTGATGTGATGGATACCCTGGTCGAGCGAGCCAACGACGTCCGCCTGCTGGTGCTCGACGTCGACGGAGTGCTGACCGACGGCAGGCTGTATTTCTCGGCCCGCGGCGAGGAGTTGAAATGTTTTCACGTCCGCGACGGCGCAGGCATCGTGCAGGTGCTGCGCGCGGGGCTGCAGATCGCGGTGATCTCCGGCAGACAGTCGCGTGCGGTCGAGCGTCGCATGAGCGAGCTCGGCGTGACCTGGATCCGTCAGGGCGTGCAGGACAAGCTCGCGGCGTTGCGCGAGTTGCTGGACATCCTTGCCCTCGGCCCGCAGGCAGTCGCCAGTATGGGCGACGACACGGCAGACCTGCCGATCTTCGAGATCGCGCGCCTCGCGATTGCAGTCGCGGACGCGCATCCAAGCGTGAAGTCGCACGCTCACTTCATTACGCAGGCGCAGGGCGGCGCCGGCGCGGTGCGCGAAGTGTGCGACCTGATCCTCGAAGCCCAGCGGCGCAGCCAGCCATGAGCGTGCAATGAACTGGCGCTGGATCTCTCTCGCTGCCCTGCTCGCCGCGCTCGTCATCGGCTACGGCGCGCTCGTCGAGCGCAGCCCGGCGCCCGCCACCAACGACGCGCAGGTCGAGCAGCCCGGCTACTTCCTGCGGGACGCGATCATCACGCAAACCCAGCAGGATGGCTCGGTCAGCCTGCGGCTGGTCGCGAATCGCATCGAGCAGCAGCGGCGCGACGACAGCATCGCGCTCGACACGGTACGCGTGAATTACTTTCAGGCGAGCTCCGGCCAATCGCCGGCCCGCGAGTGGCTGCTGAACGCGCGCCAGGGCTTCGTGCCCGCCAATTTCCGCGTCGTACAATTGGTCGGTGACGTGGTCCTGCGACCTGCAGACGCGCAACCGACGGCGTTCCTGCGAGCCGATGCGCTGGCGATCGACACGCAGACCAATATCGCGTACAGCACTGCGTCGCCGGTGCACGTGCGCTTCGGCGGACACTCGATGGTGGTCAAGAATTTTCGCGCCGATCTCAATAACGAGAAGATCCGGCTGGAGTCGGTGAATGGCCGCTTCGATCCGCAATAGCCCCGCGGGGATGTTCGCTGCGCTGTGGCTCGCCGCGCTCGGCGGGACTGCAGGCGCCGCGGACCTGGTGCGTCCGGGCGATGAGTTCAAGTGGGACGCGAAGGTCGTGACCTCGGACTTCCGCACCGACACCCTGGAAATTTCCGGCGACGTGCGCGTGACCCAGGGACCGATGTCGATCGAGGCCGGCGCAGCCAAGGCGAACGACGTTCGCTCGCAGAACAGCCGCTGGAACTTCGAGAAGTCCGTGCACATCGTCACCAGCGAAGCGGAGCTGCAGTCAGATTCTGCGAGCGCGGCCGTCGTCGGTGGACAGCTCGCGCGTGCGCGCGCCTCAGGATCGCCGGCGCAATTCGCGCAGCGCAACGGTCGCGCCGATCGCCAGGTGCGCGGCCGCGCCGGCGTGATCGACTACGACTTCGCCGCCGGCATCGTGACGCTGACCGACAACGTCTGGTTCAGCAACGGCAAGGACGAGTTTCGCGGCGACGTGGTGATCTACAACGTGCGCGACGAGCGCGTGCAGATCAATCCCGGCGGCCAGGGTCGCGTGCACGGCGTGATCCGGCCGGAGCGCACCCGGACCACTGCGCCGACGCCGACGCCGTCGCCACCGCCGCCGCCGCCGCAGCCCGAGAGCGGCGCATGAGCCTGCTGCGCGTCGAGGGACTCGCCAAGAAATATCGCTCGCGCCAGGTCGTCAAGGACCTGTCGCTGGAAGTGGCACGCGGCGAAGTCGTCGGCCTGCTCGGCCCGAACGGCGCGGGCAAGACGACCGCCTTCTACATGATCGTCGGACTCGTGCCGACCGACGCCGGCCGCATCATCATCGACGGCCAGGACGTGTCGCGGCTGCCGGTGCATCGGCGCGCACGGCTCGGCCTTGGCTACCTGCCGCAGGAGCCGTCGGTGTTCCGCAAACTGAGCGTGCGCGACAACATCCACGCGATCCTCGAAACGCGGCCCGACCTCGACGCGCAACGCCGCGAGGCCATGCTGGAGTCGCTGCTCGACGAGCTGCACATCGGACATATCCGCGACAGCCTCGGACAGAGTCTGTCGGGCGGCGAGCGACGTCGCGTCGAGATCGCCCGCGCGCTTGCCGCAGAGCCGCAATTCATGCTGCTGGACGAGCCGTTCGCCGGCGTCGACCCGATCTCGGTGCTCGACATCCAGCGCATCATCCGCCACCTCAGCGCACGCAATATCGGCGTTTTGATCACCGATCATAACGTCCGAGAAACGTTGGGAATTTGCGCCCGCGCCTACATCGTCAGCGGCGGTTCGGTGATTGCCGCCGGAACTGCGGAAGAGATCCTTGCAAATCGGCAGGTCCGTGAGGTGTACTTGGGCCAGGATTTCCGTCTGTAAATCTTCGAAGACATTTTGGGAGCGCGCGTCACCTCCACGCGCCTGCAAGCTCCCGAAGTTGCGAGACGAATGCTCAAGCCAGCCCTGCAGCTCAAACTTGGCCAGCAGCTCACGATGACCCCGCAGCTGCAACAGGCCATCCGCCTGCTGCAGCTCCCGGTCCTCGAACTCCAGGCGCAGATCCGCGAAGCGCTCGAAAGCAACGTCATGCTCGAGTCCGAGGACGAGAGCGGGAGCCTCGAAACCGCCGAGCTCGAAGTCCCGGTCTTCGAAAACCCCACGCCGAGCGCGCAGCCTGCAGAAACTCCCGCGAGCAAGGACACCGAGCGCGCCGAGCGCGACGGGGACCTCGACGAGCAGGACTGGAGCGATGCGCAGGTCACCGGCCCGTCGGAAGCGCCGTGGTCGGGCGATGACGAGCACTCGCAGGACTTCTCCGCCGCGGGTGGCGAAACGCTGCAGGAACATCTGACCTGGCAGCTCGAAATGTCGCGGCTCTCCGAGCGCGACATGCGCATCGGCGCGGCGATCATCGACGCCATCAACGACGACGGCTACGTCATCGAATCGCTCGATGAGATCGCGCGCAACCTGCAGCCGGAAATCGTCGCCACGGCCGCCGAGGTCGAGCACGTCCTGGCCCACGTGCAGGCGATGGATCCCGCAGGTGTAGGCGCGCGTTCCGTCAGTGAATGCATCGAGCTGCAATTGCGGCAATTGGATCCGCAGACTCCCGGACGCGACACGGCGCTGATCGTCGCCGCGAACTACCTCGACCAGGTCGCCGATCAGCAGTACGCATTGCTACGCAGGCAGTTGCGGGTCACCGAAGAAGAAATGGAGCACGCACTGGTGCTGGTGCGCGCCTGTCAGCCGCGCCCTGGCTCCAGCGTGCATTCCGTTCCTGCCGAGTACATCGTTCCGGACGTATTCGTCCGCCGCACCGAGCGCGGCTGGGCAGTCGACATCAATCCGGCGAGCCTGCCGCGCATCCGCGTCAACCAGAGCTATGCGGGTCTCATTGGCCGCTCCGCCGATCACGCGATGCTGCGCACGCAGCTGCAGGAAGCGCGCTGGCTGATCCGCAGCCTGGAAATCCGCAACGAGACGCTGTTGAAAGTGGCGCGCTGCATCGTGCAGCGCCAGTCGGCGTTCCTCGAGCACGGCGACGAGTACATGCAGCCGATGATCCTCAAGGACGTCGCCGAGGCCGTGCAGATGCACGAGTCGACGATCTCGCGCGTCACGACCAACAAGTACATGCACACGCATCGCGGCGTGTTCGAGTTCCGCTACTTTTTTTCCAGCCACGTCGCGGCGAGCGACGGCACCGAGATGTCGTCCACGGCGATCCGCGCCAAGATCCGCAAGCTGGTGTCGGCCGAAGAGCCGGACAAGCCGCTGTCGGACAGCCGCATCGCCGAGATCCTGTCGCGCGAGGGCGTGCTGGTCGCGCGACGCACGGTCGCGAAATATCGCGAGGCGCTCGGCATTCCGCCGTCGAGCGAACGCAAGAGGGTTCCAGTCAGGTAGGTAGAGTTCGAAGGAGGCTTCCATGCAACTGAACGTCACCGGCCACCACGTCGATGTTACTTCCTCCCTCAAGGGATACGTCGAGAAAAAGCTCGACCGCATCGTCAGGCACTCGGACCACGTGATAGACGTTCATTGCATCCTCACCGTCGAGAAGCTGCGCCACAAAGCCGAAGCCACGGTCCTGCTCAGGGGCGGCACCGTGTACGCCGACGCAGTCGAGCAGGACATGTATGCCGCCATCGACACGCTCGCCGACAAGCTCGACCGCCGCGTCAAGAAGCACAAGGAAAAGCTCTCGGATCATCACGCCATCGAGGCGCAGAAGCCCCGGCCGAGTTGACCTAGGCCTTTCGGCCCAAGCCCGGTTACGTCGCACCCGCGGCACGCTGCCGCGGGAATCGGCTATGCTCGTTGCATGCGTCTGGTCATCGTCAGTGGTCTGTCCGGCTCGGGCAAGAGCGTGGCGCTGCACATGCTCGAAGACCTGGACTACTACTGCGTCGACAACATTCCGGCGGGGCTGTTGCCGATGTTCATCTCGCACACTGTGCGCTCGAACGAGCCGACGTACGGCTACACGGCCGTCGGCGTCGACGCCCGCAATCGTCCGGCCGAGATCGCCTCGGTGCCGCGCCTGGTCGCGGAGCTCAAGAAGAGCGGCGTGAATTGCGAGGTGCTGTTCCTGCGCGCCGACCAGGAAGCACTGCTCAAACGTTATAGCGAGACGCGCCGCCGGCACCCGCTGAGCCGGGAAGGGCTCGGCCTCGCCGAATCGCTGCGCCAGGAGCGCGAGCTGCTGGAGCCGATCGCCGATGCCGCGGACCTCATCATCGACACGACGCGCACCACCGTGCACGAGCTGCGCGAGCTGATCCGCCAGCGGGTCGGCGGTCGCAGCGAAGGCCGCATGTCGATCCTGTTCGAATCCTTCGCGTACCGGCACGGCGTGCCTGGCGATGCGGACTTCGTCTTCGACGTGCGCAGCCTGCCGAATCCCTACTGGGAGCCCGGCCTCGCCGCCCTGACCGGACGCGACCCCGCGGTCGTCGACTATCTCGAGCGCCATCCGATCGTCGCCAAGATGTTCGCGGACATCGTCGGCTTCCTCGAGCACTGGATTCCCGAGCTGATCCGCACCAACCGCAGCTATCTCACGATCGCGATCGGCTGCACCGGCGGCCAGCATCGCTCGGTCTATCTGGTCGAGCGTCTCGCGCAGCACTTCTCCGCCAAATACGCGCAGGTCCACGCGCGTCACCAGGTCGTCGGAACGACACGAAGCGGATAGGTCCCGCTACACTGCGCGGATGACCGAAGCCCCGGCACCCAAGACGAGCCGACTCGCGGCGCTGCGCAGCGCGCTCGAGCAGGGCTCGATGCGTCACGGTCAGCGCATGATCAACTCGATGCACCCGGCGGAGATCGCCTCGCTGATCGAGTCGCTGCCGCCCGCCAAGCGCGAGATCGTGTGGGAGTTCGTCGACCCCGAGCTCGAGGGCGACGTGCTGATCGAGCTCAACGACGAAGTGCGCGCCGAGCTGATCGGCGGCATGGACGCGGAAGAGCTGATCGCAGCCACCGAAGGCATGGAAGTCGACGACCTCGCCGACCTGATCGGCGACCTGCCCGAGACGCTGAACGAGCGCGTGCTGCGCTCGATGGACGCACAGGATCGCGCCCGCCTGTCCGCCGTGCTGCGCTTCGAGGAAGACAGCGCCGGCGGCCTGATGAACCTCGACACCGTGACCGTGCGCCCGGACGTCACGCTGGAGGCGGTGATGCGCTATCTGCGCATGCGCGGCGAGCTGCCCGAGCGCACCGACCGGCTCTTCGTCGTGAACCGGCACGACAAATACCTCGGCGGCCTCGACATCACGCGGCTGCTGACCGAAGACCCGGAACGCACGGTCGGCGAGATCATGTCGAGCCTGGAAGGCATCGCGCCCGAAACCCCGGCGCGCGAGGTTGCGAAGCTGTTCGAAGACCGCGACCTGGTGTCGGCGCCGGTCGTCGGCCGCGACGGCAAGCTGCTCGGGCGCATCACGATCGACGACGTGGTCGACGTCATCCGCGAGGAAGCCGACCACTCCGTCATGAGCATGGCCGGCCTGACCGAGGACGAAGACATGTTCGCCGGCGTGCTGCCGAGCGCGCGGCGGCGGGCGGTCTGGCTGTCGATCAATCTCGCGACCGCATTCCTGGCCGCGAACGTCGTCGGGCTGTTCGAAGCGACGATCGAGAAAGTCGTCGCGCTGGCCGTGCTGATGCCGATCGTCGCCAGCATGGGCGGCATCGCCGGCAGTCAGACGCTGGTGCTGATCATCCGCGGCCTCGCGCTCGGCCAGGTCGAGACGTCGAACGCACGCTGGCTGCTGGCGCGCGAGATCCTGGTGGGACTGCTGAACGGCGTGCTGCTCGCGGGAGTGGTCGGCATCGCCGCCGGTATCTGGTTCAGCAAGTGGACGCTCGGCGTAATCATCTTCGCGGCGCTGATGATCAACCTGCTGGCCGCTGCGCTCGCCGGCGTGAGCGTGCCGCTGATCCTGCGCAAACTGGGCATCGATCCGGCGCTCGCGGGAGGCGTAGTGCTCACGACCGTCACGGACACGGTCGGCTTCGCCTCGCTACTGGGTCTCGGCACGCTGTTCCTGACGTAAGTGGAAGCGACGCATGATCTGCGTCGCACCCGTCCTGTCCACCGTGAAGCCGCCGAGGAACGCGAGCAGATCGTCCGAGCGCTTCATAGCATCCTGGTAGCCCAACGCGATCAGCTCGCGCGTGTAGCTGTCCTGGAACATCAGGTAGCTCATGAGCTGGCCGCCGCCGGTATTCAGGGCACCCATCGTCCGCAGCAGGACGCGCAGCGCCCGCGGCAGCGATGCAGTGTGATGCCGCGCGATTTCCGCAAGGTCGCGGCTCGGCATGATCACCATGATGTCGATGCGGCGGAGCTGCACGTTGTTCTCGCCGACGCCGGCGAGCGGCCCGACCCGCTCGACGATGTGATTGAGCTGCGTCAGCCGCTCCAGGTCCGAGTACAGACCGTCCGAGAACAGCGCGTCGAGCATGTAGCCGAAGATCTGGCCGAACGTCGGCGACACCGGCGGGAGCGGTGTCTGCAGCCGGCTCTCGTTGCGGGTGCCGACGACCAGCAGGCGTTGTGCGCCGAGATGGATCGCAGCACTGAACGGATTAGCTTCGCGCATCGCGCCGTCGCCGTAGTACTCGTCGCCGAGCGAGACCGGCGGGAACAGGAACGGCACGGCGACGCTCGCCATCACGTGATCGAGCGACAGGTCCGCAGGCTCGCCGGTGCGGCGCGTGCGACTCCACGGCTCGCAGCCCGGCTTCGATTCGTAGAACGACACCGAGCGACCGGTCATGTACCCGGCTGCGGACATCGCAATCGCATCGAGATGTCCTTCATCGATCGAACGGCGAATGCGCGCGAAATCGAACTGCTGGCGCAGCAGCTCGCGCAGCGGCGAGTTGTCGAACAGCGAGCGCGGCGGCGGCAGCAACCAGCCGCCGGACAGCATGGCGAGCAACCAGTGCAGGCCCGTGCGGGCCACCGTGCCGGTATCGGCACGGAACACCTGGCCGACCTGGAAATTGCGCCAGACGCGCTCCAGGTTGCCGATCGCGACCCGGAACCGATCGGCGTGCACGGCGATTGCGGTTGCATTCACCGCGCCCGCGGAGGTGCCGGTGACGACTGGAAACGGGTTGGCCGATCGTGCGGGCAGCAGGTCGGCGACGGCCCGCAACACGCCCACCTGGTACGCCGCCCTGGCGCCGCCACCAGGCAGCACCAGCCCGACTTTGGGCGGCACGGCGACCTGCGTTTCGCGCTCGCTACTCATGAAGTTTTATGAAGCGTGAACTGCCGGCGGTCAGTACCGGATCTAATGTGTCCGGATTAGTATGGCACAGAGCCTCGCGCCACTATTTGGGCGCCAGTTCCAGAAATTTCTCATCGCTGTTGGGGGAACCCCATGAATCGCATACGCAGTCTCCGTTATCTGCTGCTTCCGCTCCTGCTCGTCTGGCTGGGCGCCTACGCCGAAGGCGAGCCGCCGGCCGTGGGCGCCGCCGCGCCCGAGTTCAAGCTACAGGATCAGAACGGCAAATGGCACGAGCTGAAGGACTATCGCGGCAAGTGGGTCGCCTTGTACTTCTATCCCAAGGACCAGACGCCGGGCTGCACCAAGCAGGCCTGCGCGTTCCGCGACAACGTCTTCGCCTTCCGCGATGCCGGCGCGCAGATCCTCGGCGTCAGCGTCGACGACGTCGACTCGCACAAGAAGTTCTCGGAGAAGCACGGCCTGCCGTTCCCGATCCTGGCGGACGCCAACAAGGAAACCACCAAGAAGTACGGTGTGCTCAAGACCTATCTCGGCACGATGGAGCTGGCGAAGCGCGACACCTTCCTGATCGATCCGCAAGGCAAGATCGTCAAGCACTACGCCGACGTCGATCCGGAAGCAGACTCGAAGAACGTGCTCGCCGACATCAAGGCACTGCAGAAGAAGAGTTGAGCCCGGGCAGGGCTCAATGCAAGGCCTTGATCGCCTGATCGAGGCCGCCGAGCGTAAGCGGAAACATCCTGTCTTCCAGCAGCTCGCGCGTAATCTGTACCGAGGGTGTGTACTCCCACCGCTGCTGCGGCTCGGGATTCAGCCACACGTGATGCGGCCAGGTCTTCGCCAGCCGCTGCATCCATAACGCCCCGGGCTCCTCGTTCCAGTGCTCGATGCTGCCGCCCGGCTGCACGATCTCGTACGGGCTCATGGTCGCATCGCCGACGAAGATCAGCTTGTAGTCGTGCCCATAGGTGCGCATGACTTCGAGCGTCGGGATCTTCTCGACGTGGCGCCGCCGGTTGTCCTTCCACAGGCTCTCGTACACGAAGTTGTGGAAGTAGAAATATTCGAGATGCTTGAACTCGGTGCGCGCGGCCGAGAACAGCTCCTCGCAGACGCGTACGTGATCGTCCATCGAGCCGCCGACGTCGAGGAACAGCAGCACCTTGATGGCGTTGTGCCGCTCCGGCACGAACTTCAGATCGAGCAGGCCAGCGTTGCGCGCGGTCGAGTCGATCGTGCCGTCCAGGTCGAGCTGATCGGCTGCGCCCTCGCGCGCGAACCGGCGCAGCTTGCGCAACGCGATCTTGATGTTGCGCGTCCCGAGCTCGATCGTGTCGTCGAGGTTACGGAAGTCACGGCGGTCCCACACCTTCACCGCGCGGCGATTGCGCGACTCGTCCTGCCCGATGCGGACGCCCTCGGGGTTGTAGCCGTACGCGCCGAACGGCGAAGTGCCGGCGGTGCCGATCCACTTGCTGCCGCCCTGGTGCCGCTTCTGCTGCTCTTCCAGGCGCTTCTTCAGCGTCTCGATCAGCTTGTCCCAGCCGCCAAGCGCCTGGATCTTCGCCTTCTCCTCCTCCGACAGCGTCTTCTCGCCCATGCGCTGCAGCCACTCTTGCGGAATACGCGCGAGCAGCGCCTCGAACAGCTCCTCGGCGCCCTTGAAGTGCGCGGCGAAAGCGCGGTCGAAGCGATCGAAATGCCGCTCGTCCTTGACCATGCAGGCGCGCGACAGGAAGTAGAAGTCTTCCGCGCTCGACTGGGCGAGGTGCGCCTCGAGCGCTTCCAGCAGCGTCAGGAACTCGGTGATCGAGACCGGCACGCCGGCCTCGCGCAGCTTGAAGAAGAATGGAATGAGCATCGCGCGCGCCCCGCGCTCAACGCCCCTGGCGGCGATGCAGGAACACGAGCTGCTCGAACAGGTGCACGTCCTGCTCGTTCTTCAGCAGCGCGCCGTACAGCGGCGGGATCGCCTTCTTCGGATCCTGGTCGCGCAGCACTTCCGCCGGGATGTCCTCGGCGACCAGCAGCTTGATCCAGTCGAGCAGCTCGGAGGTCGACGGCTTCTTCTTGAGACCGGGCATCTCGCGCACCTTGAAGAACGACGTCAGCGCTTCCGCCAGCAGCTCCTTCTTCAGGTTCGGGTAGTGCACGCCGACGATGCGCTCCATCGTCGCGGTGTCGGGGAAGCGGATGTAGTGGAAGAAGCAGCGGCGCAGGAACGCGTCCGGCAGCTCCTTCTCGTTGTTGCTGGTGATGACGATGATGGGCCGGTGCGTCGCCTTGATCCACTGACGCGTCTCGTTCACGTAGAACTCCATGCGGTCGAGCTCGTGCAGCAGGTCGTTCGGGAATTCGATGTCGGCCTTGTCGATCTCGTCGACCAGCAGCACCGGCTGCACTTCGCTCTCGAAGGCCTCCCACAGCCGGCCCTTGATGATGTAGTTCGCAACGTTGTGCACCTTCTCTTCGCCGAGCTGCGAATCGCGCAGCCGCGACACGGCGTCATACTCGTAAAGGCCCTGCTGCGCCTTCGTCGTCGACTTGATGTGCCAGCGGTACAGCGGCCGTTGCAGCGCGCCCGCGATTTCCTCGGCGAGCTGCGTCTTGCCGGTACCCGGCTCGCCCTTGACCAGCAGCGGGCGGCCGAGCGTCACAGCCGCGTTCACGGCCATCATCAGGTCTTCGGTGGCGACGTAGCTGTCGGTGCCGTTGAAACGAGAAGACATCAAGAACCTCGGAGAGCAGCGGATAGCGGATGGCGGATAGTCAGAGAGTAGCAGCTGGACGCAAGGTGAGCGTGTGCTTCGGCGCGCCGGGCAAGAGCGGAGTCGGCTTGCCGAGCGCCCAATCCGCGTGGCCCGCACCGTAGAACGGTGACAGCGGATGATCCACTGGGCCGCCGGGCATCTGCATCGAACCTTGTGCTTCGCGGCCCGGCGACACGACCAATCGCTGCGACGCGCCGAATGCTTCGCCCTGCACTCTCGGCATCTGCGCATCGCCGGGTAGCGGCTGTGCCGCCATGTCGAGCCAGCGGTTGGCGAACGGCAATGCCGCCGACAACGGATGCCTCATGTGCAGCCGGTTCGCCTCGCCCCACGTGCACCGTCGCAGCTCCTTGCACTCTTCCTGCAGGCCCGCGAGAACGCGATCGAGCGAGCCGAGCAGCGCCGCTTCCCATGATTCATAGTGCGGATCGACCAGGTGCGCCGGACGTTGCGTCACGAGCTGCCACAAGGGTCCCTCGAACTGTGCCGAGGGCGTGAACTTCATTTCCGGGAGACGCTTGCGCGCCAGCGCCGTCAGCGATTCGTAAACGTCCTTGCGGATCTGCGCTCTTGTTGCACGCACGATGCGATAGCCCGCATCGTCGACAGCGGCGCGGCCCGACCAGTGTTCGATCAGCTCGCGAGCCTGCGCGCGCAGCGGATGCTTCGCGAGCGCACTCTGGTCGAGCAGATCGAGCAGCAGATCGCGCCATCGTGTGAGGAACAGCGCACGATCATCGAGCTGAATCGCAGTCATGTCGGCGGCAGTCGCCGTGGGCAGCGCGAGCAGATCGTCGCGGATCTGCGCTGCGCGCGCGCCGAGGTCGTAGCCGCCGTCGCCCATGAACGCGAGCCACGTTTCTGTATCGAGCGTGCGTGCGTTGGCCGTCCACAATCGTCCGGACGCCGGATCGACGACGCGCGGATATTCTTCGGGCTTGCGCCATCCGGTCCACCCGCCACCGGGCTCGCGCCACGAATGCGGCAACGTCGAGTCGTAGCTCGCACGCACCGGCACCTGGCCCATCACGGACCAGCCGATGCGGCCATCCGCGCCGGCCACGATGACGTTTTGCACCGGGCCACCGGCGCGATTCGCGACCAGCAGCGCTTCTTCGACGTTCGTCGCAGTCTCGAAATCGAGCATGTGCAGATTGGTCGCGTACGGGTCGTGCGCCGTCCAGCGCAGCACCATCGGCCGACCGGCATCGTCGTAGTCGACGATCGGTCCCCAGCGCGTGCTCTGCACGGCCAGGTAAGCCGGCGAGCCGCCGCGCACGGCGAGCGTCTCGTCGCGATTCACGAACGGCTCGGAACCGGCATCGGTCAGGTAGCGCCCGGGATCCTGCGGATCCGGATCGACGACCACGATGTCCGAAAAGTCGCCGTAGCTGTTGGTGTAGCCCCAAGCGATGCGACCGTTGCTGCCGGCGATCAGCATCGGCAGGCCGGGCAACGTCACGCCGACCAGATCGCGCGGCGTCTCGGCGCCGGCCGCGACGATCATCCGCACCCGATACCAGATGTGCGGCAGTCGCAAGCTCAGATGCATGTCGTTCGCGAACAGCGCCGCGTTGTCCTGGGTGCGCGCGCCCGCAACGGCCCAACTATTGCTGCCGACGAATGGCTCGTCCTCGAACGTGCCCGGTGATGGCGGCGTAGTGAGAGCAGCAGTGCGCGCATCGGCTGAGCGAAGGTTGAAGATTTCTGCGCCCGGAATCGGCGGACCGTGCCAGGTGCCGCCGACGATCGGCGCATCCCATTCGGTCCCGAGCGGATACAGGAAATTGTACAGCGGCCGCGGCAGCAGCTCGTGCAGCTTCGCGCGTGCCCGCTCCTCGGTGCCGCTCGAATCGTTGAGGTTGAGATACATCGAGAATGCGACCAGCACGCAGTCCTCGACGCGCCACGGAACCGGCTGGGTGCGCAGCAACGTGTACTCCCACGGCCGCGCTCCGGCGTTCGTCAGCGCGAAGTTGACGCCGGCGGTGTACGCATCGAGCAGCTCGCGATCCACCGCCGCGCTGTCCTGCACGATCGCGTTCGCGATGCGACGAAAGCCATGGATGCGGTACTTCTCGTCGAGGTCGAGCACCGGCTTGCCGAGCAGCTCCGCGAGCTCGCCCGCGGCCGCACGACGCATCAGGTCCATCTGGAAGAAACGATCCTGGCCGTGCGCATAGCCGGTCGCGAACGCCACGTCGCGGCGTGAAGCTGCACGGATCGTCGGCGTACCCTGCTCGTCTCGCGCGATGGTCGCTGCACCGTGCAGAGTGGGCGCGGCGATTTCGCCTTCGATCAGCGGCAGGCTCGCGCGCAGCGTCAGGTAGATGGCAACGGCGGCGACGGCCGCGAGCGTGACGATCGCGAGCGCTGTGTAGGCGGCGATTTTGCGCGGGCGCATGCCGGGCCCGTCAGGCCCGCACTTCGAGGATCTTCATCGCGTTCGTCTTGCCCGACACGCCCGTCAGCTCACCTTTGGTGAGGATGATGCGGTCGCCGGGGTCGACCATTTTGGTCCGCAGCATCAGCTTGAAAATGTCTGCGTACAGCGCCTGCGCGTTCGTATGCGTGATGTCGAACGTGACTGGGTACACGCCTCGATACAGCATGACCCGGCGCCGGGTCACTTCGTGGCGCGTGAACGCATAGATCGGAATGTCGGAGCGGATGCGCGACATCCACAGCGGCGTCGAGCCCGACTCGGTCAGTGCGACGATCGCGCGCACCTTGAGATGGTTGGCCGTGTACATGACGGCCATCGCGATCGCCTCGTCGGTCTTCTCGAACACGCCGCTCTCGGCACGATGCCGCACCGGCGAGTGCGAAGACTCGTACTTCTCCGCGCCCAGGATCACCTGCGACATCGCCTCGACGGCCTTGACCGGATATTTGCCGACGGCGCTCTCGCCCGACAGCATCACCGCGTCGGTGCCGTCCATCACGGCGTTCGCAACGTCGGAGACCTCCGCGCGCGTCGGCACGGGATTGTTGATCATCGACTCCATCATCTGCGTTGCCGTGATCACGACCCGATTGCGCTTGCGCGTCGCCGCGATGATGTGTTTCTGCAGCCCGGTCAGCTCTGCGTAACCGACTTCGACGCCGAGGTCGCCGCGCGCGACCATCACGGCGTCGCTCGCCTGGATGATGCGATCCAGGTTCACGAGCGCTTCGCTGCGCTCGATCTTCGCGACCAGGTAGCCGTGCCCGCCTTCCTTGCGTAACAGCTCGCGTGCCTCGTCCATATCCGCGCCATCGCGCGCGAACGAGACGGCCATATAGTCGACGCCGAGCTGCGCCGCGAGCTTGATGTCGGCGCGATCCTTGTCGGTCAACGCGCCCGCAGACAGACCGCCGCCTTGCTTGTTGATGCCCTTGTTGTCCGACAGCTCGCCACCGACCACGACGCGCGTGTCGATGCGCGGACCATTCACCGCCTTGACGTCCAGAACGAGCTGGCCGTCATTGAGCAGCAGCGTGTCGCCCGGCCGCACGTCATTCGGCAAGCTCTTGTAAGCGACACCGACCGCGGACTGCGTGCCCGCGCGCGCGTCCATCGAAACGTCGAGCGCGAAAGCATCGCCTTCGCTCAGGTGGATCTTGCCGTCGGCGAAACGCTCGATGCGGATCTTCGGCCCCTGCAGATCGCCGAGCACGGCGACCCACTTGCCGACCTGCTCGGCGACCGAGCGCACCATCTCTACGCGCTTGGCGTGTGCCTGCGGCTCGCCGTGCGAGAAGTTGACGCGGACGACATCCGCGCCGGCGCGCAGCATGTCCGCGAGTACCTTGGGATTGTCGGTGGCCGGACCGAGCGTGGTCAGGATCTTGGTTCGACGTTGCATCAGCTGTTCGCCCGCTCTTCGAGCACCGCGACAGCCGGCAGTTTCTTGCCTTCGAGGAATTCCAGGAAGGCGCCGCCACCGGTCGAGATGTACGAGATGTCGTCCTCGACGCGGTACTTCTCGATGGCCGCAAGCGTGTCGCCGCCGCCGGCAATCGAGAACGCCGGGCTGCGTGCGATGGCCTGCGCCAGTGTGCGCGTGCCCTCGCCGAACTGGTCGAACTCGAACACGCCGACCGGGCCGTTCCAGACGACTGTGCCGGCATCGTGCAGCATGCGCGCGAAGCGCTCGGCCGTGTCCGGGCCGATGTCGAGGATCATTTCCTCGGCCGCGACATTGCCCACCGCTTTGACGTCCGCCTCCGCGCTCGCCGCAAACTCCTTGGCGACGACCACGTCGGTGGGCAGCGGGATCTCGACCTTGAGCTCCGCCGATTTCTTGAGCAGGTCGCGTGCAATGTCGACCATATCCGCTTCGACCAGCGACTTGCCGATGCCGTAGCCCTCGGCCAGCAGGAACGTGTTGGCGATGCCCCCGCCGACAATCAGCTTGTCGACTTTGCCGAGCAGGCTCTCCAGCACCGTCAGTTTCGTGGAGACTTTCGAGCCCGCGACGATGGCGATCAGCGGCCGCTTCGGCTTCTCGAGCGCGGTTTCCAGCGCGATCAGCTCGTTCATCAGCAGCGGCCCGGCGCAGGCGACTTTCGCGAAGCGCGCCACGCCGTGCGTGCTCGCTTCGGCGCGATGCGCGGTGCCGAACGCGTCCATCACGTAGATGTCGCACAGCTCGGCCATGCGCTTCGCGAGATCTTCCTTGTCCTTCTTCTCGCCCTTGTTGAAGCGCACGTTCTCCAGCAGCACGACTTCGCCCGCCGCGACCTCGACGCCGCCGAGCCAGTCCTTCTCCAGGCGGATCTTGACGCCGAGCAGCTCGCCGAGGCGCTTCGCGACCGGCGCGAGCGAGAACTCCTCGTCGTACACACCTTCCTCGGGTCGTCCGAGGTGCGACATCACCAGCACGCGCGCGCCGGCATTGCGTGCATGCTGGATCGTCGGCAGCGATGCACGGATACGCGCGTCGCTGGTCACGACGCCGTCCTGCACCGGCACGTTCAGATCCTCGCGGATCAGCACGCGCTTGCCGCGCAGGTCGAGGTCCGTCATTCGCAATATGGCCATCGCAGCTCCGCTTACACCTTCGACCAGGCGAGCGTGGTGTCGAGCATGCGGTTCGAGAACCCCCACTCGTTGTCGTACCACGCGCAGACCTTGACGGTCGTGTCGATGACCTTGGTCATGGTCGCGTCGTACACGGAAGAATGCGGATCGTGGTTGAAGTCGACCGAGACCAGCGGGCCGTCGGTGTACGCGAGGATGCCCTTGAGCGCGCCGGTCGCGGCAGCTTTCATCACCGTGTTGATCTCGTCGATGGTGGTCGCGCGCTTGGCCTGGAACGTCAGGTCGACCAGCGACACGTTGATCGTCGGCACCCGCACCGAGAAGCCGTCGAGCTTGCCGTTGAGCTCCGGCAGCACCAGGCCGACGGCGGCGGCCGCGCCGGTCTTGGTCGGGATCATGGACTGCGTCGCCGAGCGCGCGCGCCGCAGGTCCTTGTGAAACACGTCGGTGAGCACCTGGTCGTTCGTGTACGAGTGAATCGTCGTCATGATGCCGGAGGCGATGCCGATCTTCTCGTGCAACACCTTGGCGAGCGGCGCCAGGCAGTTGGTGGTGCAGGACGCGTTCGAGATCACCGTGTGACTCGCCTTCAGGGTGTTGTGATTGACGCCGTAGACGATCGTCGCATCGACGTCCTTCTCGCCCGGCGCGGAAATCACGACGCGCTTCGCGCCGCCGGCGAGATGCGCGCCCGCCTTGGCCTTGCTCGTGAACAGGCCGGTGCACTCGAACACGAAGTCGACGCCGAGCTGGCCCCACGGCAGCTTCGCCGGGTCGCGCTCGGCGAGCACCTTGATGCGATCGCCGTTGACGACCATCGAGTCGCCTTCGACCTGCACGTCGCCCTGGAACTTGCCGTGCACGGTGTCGTAGCGCGTGAGGTGCGCGTTGGTCTGCGCATCGCCCAGGTCGTTGAGCGCGACGATCTGGATTTCCTTCTGGCGATTCGCCTCGTACAGCGCGCGCAGCACGTTGCGACCGATGCGGCCGTAGCCGTTGATTCCGACTTTGATGGGCATTGCGTTACCTCAGAAAGGGTGCCGGGAGAGAAAAAGAGGGGAAACTAAGCTGTGCAGCATTAGCTGCCGACCTGTCGCCTTCCTCGCGTCTTCGTGATGCTGCACTGCTTAGTTTCCCCTCTTTTTCTCTCCCGGCACCCCTTCGACGACTGCGACGATGTGCTCGGGCGTGAACCCGAAATGCTTGAACAGATCCTTGGCGACGCCCGAGGCGCCGAATGAATTCATGCCGACCACGGCACCGCGCGGCCCGACGTAGCGCCACCACGTCTCCGGCGCCGCCGCTTCGACGGCCACCCGCCGTTCGACCTGCCGCGGCAGCACTCGTTCGCGATAGGTCTCGTCCTGCGCGTCGAACACGCTCGTCGACGGCATCGAAACTACACGCACGCGCTGACCCTTTTGTTGCAGCAGCCCGGCGGCCGCTACGGCCAGTGCGACTTCGGAGCCGGTGGCGATGAGGATCGCGTCGGGCGTCCCCTCGCAGTCCTTGAGCACGTAACCGCCGCGGCGGATCGCCGCGACCTGCTCGGCCGAGCGCGGCTGCGCCGGCAGCGCCTGGCGCGTCAATGCCAGCACGCTCGGGCCATCGCGACGTTCGATCGCGTCCGCCCACGCCTGCGCGGTCTCGGTGACATCGCACGGGCGCCACACGGTCATGTGCGGAATGATCCGCAGGCTCGGCAGGTGCTCGATCGGCTGGTGCGTGGGTCCGTCCTCGCCGAGGCCGATCGAATCGTGCGTCATCACGAAGATCACGCGCTGCTTCATCAGCGCCGCCATGCGCATCGCGTTGCGCGCGTAGTCGGAGAACACCAGGAACGTGCCGCCGTAAGGAATCACGCCGCCGTGCAGCGCCATCCCGTTCATGAGGGCGCACATGCCGAACTCGCGGACGCCGTAGTGCAGATAGTTGCCGGACGGATCGTCGCCCGTGAACATCTTCGAATCTTTGCGATTCGTGTTGTTCGAGCCCGTGAGGTCGGCCGAGCCGCCCAGCAGCTCCGGCACGCGCGGCCCGAATGCATTGAGCGCCTGCTGCGAGGCCTGGCGCGTCGCGACGCTCGCATTCGCCTGCACGGTCTGCGCGACGTACTCCTGCACGATGTCGCGCCACGCGCTCGGCAGGTCGCCCTTCATCCGTCGCTCGAACTCAGCAGCCAGCTCCGGAAACGCTGCGCGGTACGCATTGAATCGCTCGCGCCACTGCGTTTCACGCGCAGCACCCTTCTCGCGCGCGTCCCAGTCGCGACGAATGTCGTCGGGAACCACGAACGGCTCGTACGGCCAGTCGAGCTGCTTGCGCGCGGCGGCAACTTCGTCGGCTCCCAGTGCCGCGCCGTGCGTCGCTTCGGTGCCCTGCTTGTTCGGTGCGCCGAAGCCGATGATCGTGCGGCAGCAGATCAGGCTCGGCCGGTCCTTTTCCGCCATGGCTTCCGCGATCGCGGCCTGCACGGCTGCGGGATTGTGACCGTCGATCTCGCGGACCACGTGCCAGCGGTAAGCCTCGAAGCGCTTGGGCGTGTCGTCGGTGAACCAGTCCTCCACCTCGCCGTCGATCGAGATCCCGTTGTCGTCGTAGAACGCGATCAGCTTGCCCAGCTTGAGCGTGCCGGCCAGCGAGCAGGCCTCGTGTGAAATTCCTTCCATGAGGCAGCCGTCGCCGAGGAACACCCAGGTCCGATGATCGACCACATCGAAGCCCGGCCGGTTGAAAGTCGCGCCCAGCCACTTCTCCGCGAGCGCCATGCCGACGGCATTCGCGAGGCCCTGGCCGAGCGGCCCGGTCGTGGTCTCGATGCCGAGATGCGCTTCGTGCTCCGGATGCCCCGCCGTGTGCGAGCCGAGCTGCCGGAACGCTTTGATGTCGTCCATGGTCAACGGGTAGCCGGTCAGATGCAGCAGCGCGTACAGCAGCATCGAGCCGTGGCCGTTCGAGACCACGAAGCGGTCGCGGTCGGCCCATTGCGGATTGCCGGGATTGTGGCGCAAGTGGTCGCCCCACAAAACTTGCGCAATGTCGGCCATGCCCATCGGCATCCCGGGATGCCCGGAGTTGGCTTTCTGGACGGCATCCATCGCGAGGGCTCGGATTGCATTGGCCAACTGCCGGCGGCGCGATGTCTGCATCGGAAGGTAATCCCCTTCGGTCGTCGAGGGAGCGGGTGGAAGGCCGCGCATTTTGGACCAAGGACCCCGGTCGGGCAATGCGAGGCGCTAATGAGACGGAGCGCAAATAATCCGACAGTGGTCGACGGGGTCGGACGTCCTTAAGACGCTGGTCACCTTTTTGCCCCCGGGGGGCTTGCTAGATTGCCCGGCGATTATGTAGCCAGGATTCGCAGGGAACTCATTCGCGCGATGCAGTCCGTCCGCCTCATTCAGTACACCGATATGCACCTGTTCGGCGATGCCGCCGGCCGTCTGCGCGGCGTGGCGACGTTGCCGGCATTGCAAGCGGCGATCGCCGACGCGCAGCGCCGCTGCAGCCGCCCGGACGGCATCCTGCTGACCGGCGACCTGGTGCAGGACGATCCGGACGGTTACCGCTGGGTCAAGCACATCTTCGGTGCATCGCCGGTTCCGGTCCTGTGCCTGCCCGGCAATCACGACCTGCCGGACCACATGCATGCCGCGCTCTCGGGCGCGCCGTTCGAGGTCTCCCGGCACCGGCAGTTCGGCCGCTGGCTGGTGGTGATGCTCGACTCGTGGCTCGCCAACAGCGCGGGCGGCGAGATCGGCAGCGAGCAGCTCGCGCAGCTCCGCGACTTGCTGCGCGCCCATCGCAACCAGCACGTGCTGCTCTGCCTGCACCATCAGCCGATCGCGATGCGCAGCGACTGGCTCGACCAGGTGGGGCTCACCGATTCCGCCGAGTTCACGGCGCTGATTCGCGAGCACTCCAATGTGCGCGGCGTGCTCTGGGGCCACGTGCACCAGTCGCTCGACAGCTTCGTGCACGGCGTGCGCTTCATGGCGACACCCGCAACCTGTGCCCAGTTCCTGCCGGGCAGCGTCGACTTCGCGATCGACACTCGTCCGCCCGGTTATCGTATGCTCGAGCTGATGCCGGACGGCGCAATCCAGACGGAAGTCTGCTGGCTGGAAAGCTACGCGCAAAGCGTCGTCGCGTAGAGCGAGGACTGTTCATGCGCGGCTGCTTGTATGCGTTTATCGCATTGTTCTTGTGCGCGACCAGCGCGCATGCAGCCGAGCACCACATCCTGTGGTCGCTGCAAGGCAAGACCAACAAGGTCTATCTGCTCGGTTCCGTTCACCTGTTGAAAGAGAGCGAGGCGCTGCCCGCAGCGATCGACTCGGCGTACGCGGACGCCGAAGCGCTGGTGATGGAGATCGACATGGACGATCTCGATCCCGCGCAGATGCAACAGGCGGTCATGGACCTGGCGGCGCAGCCGCCGGAGCAGTCGCTGCAACAGCAGCTCGGTGCGCCGACCTACGAAAAATTCGCAACCCAGGCGCGCACGCTCGGTCTCGATCCCGCGCTGCTCGATCGCTTCCGGCCGTGGTTCGCCGCGATCACGCTCGTGCAGGCCCAGCTGATGAAGATGGGCTTCGATCCGGAGTCGGGCGTGGAGCGGCGGCTGACGCGACGCGCCAGCGCCGACAAGAAGCCGATCGAGGGCCTCGAAACCGTGCGCGAGCAGCTGGAGATCATGGCGCGCCTGCCGGAGAAGCAGCAGCGGGAGTTCCTGCTGTACAGCGTCGAGGACGCGGAGCGCATGGCGACTGAAGTCGACGAGCTGCTCGCAGCCTGGCGCACCGGCGATGCAGCGGCGATGGCCAAGCTGCTGCAGGAGGGTTTCGACGAGTACCCGGACCTGTATCGGCCGCTGACCGTCGAGCGCAACCGCAAGTGGATTCCGCAGATCGAGGCCCTGCTAAACGCTCGCGACGATTACCTGGTGGTGGTCGGCGCGCTGCACCTGGTCGGCACGGACAGCGTCATCGACCTGCTCGAGCGCAAAGGCCACAAGGTGAAGCAACTGTAGGTTGTCGGGCTAGAGCCCGACCTACAGGGCATCAAATTTCCACCATCTCAAAGTCCTCTTTGCCTGCACCGCAATCCGGGCACCGCCAGGACAGCGGTACGTCATCCCAGCGTGTGCCCGGCGCTATGCCGGATGCGGGATCGCCTTTTTCTTCTTCGTACACGTAGCCGCAGATCACGCACATGTAGGCTTTCATGAAGGAACGCAACGCCGGGCAGGAAAGATTGAGGGCCCGGATTATAGGGCAAGCTCGCCGGTCGGCTATGCTTCCGCCGCGCTCAATTACGCGACGGAGTCCCGCACGTGTCCCTGTTCAGCGATGCCAGCCGCTACATCCCGGGCGGCGTGAATTCCCCGGTGCGCGCCTTCCGCGCAGTCGGCGGCGAGCCGATTTTCATCGAACGCGCCAGCGGCGCCTGCGTGTTCGGCCACGATGGCCGCCGCTACGTCGACTACGTCGGCTCGTGGGGTCCGATGATCCTCGGGCACGCTCATGAGCCGGTCGTGCGCGCCGTGCAGGAGCGCGCTGCACTCGGCCTGTCGTTCGGCGCGCCGACCCAGATCGAAACCCGGCTCGCGCGCCGCATCTGCGAGGTGATGCCGTCGATCGAGCTGGTGCGCATGGTCAGCTCCGGCACGGAAGCGACGATGAGCGCGATCCGCCTGGCGCGCGGCTACACCGGTCGCGACAAGATCGTGAAGTTCGAGGGCTGCTACCACGGCCACTCCGATTCGCTGCTGGTCAAGGCCGGCTCCGGCGCGCTCACCTTCGGCGTGCCGACATCCCCGGGCGTGCCGAAGGAGCTCGCAGCGCAAACACTGACGCTCTCGTTCAACGACAGCGCGCAGGTGCAGGAGTTGTTCGCCGCCGTCGGTGCCGAGATCGCCTGCATCATCGTCGAGCCGGTCGCCGGCAACATGAACTGCGTGCTGCCCGCGCCGGGATTTCTCGAAACGCTGCGCGCCGTCTGCGACCAGCACGGCAGCGTGCTGATCTTCGATGAGGTCATGACCGGCTTTCGCGTCGCGCTCGGCGGCGCGCAACAGCTCTATGGCATCAAGCCCGACCTCACGACGCTCGGCAAAATCGTCGGCGGCGGCATGCCCGTCGGCGCGTTCGGCGGCCGCCGCGAGATCATGGAGCGCATCGCTCCGCTCGGTCCGGTGTACCAGGCAGGCACGTTGTCGGGAAACCCGCTGGCGATGGCGGCAGGCGAAGCAACGCTCGCCGGCGTCAGCGCACCGGGGTTCCACGCGAGTCTCGCCGAGAAAACCACGCGCCTGATGGATGGCCTGAACGCCGCGGCACGCGCTGCCAACGTGCCGTTCGTCACCAATCACGTGTGCGGCATGTTCGGCTTGTTCTTCAGCGAACGGCCGGTCCGTTCGTTCGCCGACGTGATGGCGTGCGACGTGGAGCGCTTCAAGCGCTTCTTCCACGCGATGCTCGCCGAAGGCATCTACCTCGCGCCGTCGGCGTTCGAAGCAGGATTCATCTCCGCGGCGCATTCCGCCGCCGACATCGACGCGACGATCGCAGCCGCGCGGCGAGCGTTCGGCAGCCTGTAGCGCGCCGATGCCGCAACCGGCCGCACTGCCGAGCGTGCACATGTTCTGGCACGGTCCGCCGCTCTCGCGGATCGAGTGGCTGTGCATGAGCTCGTTCGTCGCGCACGGCCATGCAGTGCAATTGCACGTGTACGAGGAGCCGCAGCGGGTTCCCGCCGGCGTAACGATTTGCGACGCGGCAGCGGTGCTACCGCGCAACGAGCTGTTCGTGCACCGCTCTTCCGGCTCGCTCGCTGTGTTCGCCGACTGGTTCCGCTATCGCCTGCTCGCCGAGCGCGGCGGACTGTGGGTCGACACGGACGTCGTGTGCCTGCGGCCGTTCGATCACGCCGGGCCCGAGATCTTCGGCTGGCAGGATCAGTCGACGATCAACAACGCGGTGCTCGGCCTGCCGCAGAACCACGCGCTGGCGCGCTGGATGGTGGAGTGCTGCGTGCATCCCAATCGCGCGTTGCCCTACGACTCGTTCCGCATGCGACGACGCAAGCTGCTGCGCCGGCTGCTCGGTCGTGGCCGCGCTGCAAGCACGTGGGGAGAGACGGGACCTGTCGGGCTCACTGCGGCAGCCAGGCATCTCGGGTGCGCAGCACACGCACTCCCGTACTGGCACTTCTATCCGATTCACTACCAGAACTGGCACACCGTATTCGACGCCACGCTGCGCGACCGCGCCAATCTCCTCGACGGCAGCTACGGGTTGCACCTGTGGAACGAGATGACGCGCCGGCAAGCCCGCTTCGATCGCAACGGACGGTTTCCCGCAGACTCGCTGTTCGAGCAGCTTTGGGCGCGCTACGTCACCAGCGATAACTGACCGACAGCGTCGCGCCGGTCAGATCGTAGAAGCTGTCGGGCCGTTTCGTGCTGGGCGGATCGCCCGGCAGCAGCTTGTCGCGCGCGATCTTGTCGCCGTAGCGCAGGTCGAGACCGAGATCCACGTTCCGGAACAGGTTGCGCCATTGCACGCCGGCGCCGTAGTAGTAACCGTAGGCCGGCGTCGCGAGATCGAGGCGCGAGGCGCCCATGAAGACCGACAGCGCGAGCGGATTGCGGAAGCGATAGCGATAGTCGAGCGCGCGCACGCTGAACATCATGTCGCCATCGATGTCGTCGAACTCGGCGCGCACGCCCAGGTCGCTGCGCTCCGAAACAGCGCGCCGCGCGCCGATCGCGAAGTGCGGAGCGACGCCGAGGCTCTCGGTCTCCGCCGGGCTGCCGTCGAGGCGAACCGCCAGCTCGCCGAAGTTGATGCCGGCGTCCACGAACAACTCCGCGCCGCGTGGCCGCGCGACATCCTCGGACCAGTCGCCGACGCCGCCCGACCATTCGTCGCCGAAGCGCACGAAGCCGGCGATGCGGCTGTAGCTCTCGCCGAAGGTATCGCGGCCCGCCAGCACTTCGCCGCCGACGGTGAAGCCGTACAGCGCGCGTGAATAGCGCAGCGCAACGTCGTAGCCGCGCTCGTACTCGAAGTTGCCATAGCTCTCGTTCGCAACCGTGCGCGCCTGGAGCTGCAGCAAGCCGCCGAACGTCGCATCCCAGCCGAGTCGCAGCATGTGCGTCTGCGCGCCGACGGCGTCCTCGAACACGCGTCGATCGGCGCCCCAATGTCCGAGCACGCGTCCGTCGTTGGTCAGGCCGTCGAGGTAGATGCTGTGCGTGTACCAGCCGTTCTGCCATTCGCTGGCTTCGTACGTGAGATCGAAGCGATTCCACAGGCGCGGGAACGTAATGCCGACCGAGAGCGACGAGTTGCCGAGGCGGTAGTTGCCTTCATAGGACGTGTCTTCGCCGGCGTATTCGAGGTACACCGCGAACGGCGTGCGTGCGGGGAAAATGAAGCGGCTGGTGAACGCGGCGACCTGGTTGCCGAATTCGGAATCCTGGGTGACCGACTCGCCGCGATTGTCGCTCTCGTGCGGCCGGAACAGCGCGTCGAAAAAATCGCCGAACGAAGTGCCGCCGCGCTCGCCGCCGCCGTATTGCATCAACCGGTTGGCGCCGAGCGACCAGCCGGGCGCGGGCTCGATCGCCAGGCGCAGGCCGGCGAGACGCGGTTTGCCTGCGGTGAAGCCGTCGCCGAAGGCGATGCGATCCGAGTGCTCCATCTCCGCGAGGAACATTTCGTACTGCAGCCCCCACGAGGTGAGCGGGCGATAGTTGGAGAGCGTGATGGACGGCAGCGTGCGCGCTTCCGTGCTGATGATCATCGCGCTGTCGGTGAACGGCGAGAACCAGTGGTCGCGATAACCGATATCGAGCTGCGCCCAGTCGAAGCCGGCGCTGAGCATCGAGCCAGTCGCGACGGCCTCGTCGGCATCGGCGACGCCGCCGAGACTGACGATGAGGTAGTCGCTCGGCTGCCAATATCCCTGCGCGCTCGCCAGCCACTCGCTGTCGCTGCTCGCGCCGTGGCGATTCGCCAAAGGCGTCACGGCGCCATCGTGCGCGGCACCCTCGGCGCTCGCCTCCGCCAGCCCGATCTTGTCCATGTAGCGATTGAGATAGCGGCGCACACGCGTGCACAGAGCAGGATCGATGCGGCATGCGGCCGGCAACGCCTCCAGCACCGTCGCGGCCGCGATCGGGCGCGACGTGATCGGTCGATCGGCCAGGATCAGCACGCGCTCGATCTGCCGCTCGATTTCCGGCGACAGGTTCAGCGGCAGGTACGGGCTCGCACCACGCGCCCAGCTCGCCGGCGACAGTGCGGCGAACGACAGACAGGCGAACAGAGCTCGTGCCGCGACGGCGGCCGCTGGGCGCTGCACTCTCACCAGCGCACGCGGATCTTTTCGTAGTCGGCGTGTTCGACGTGCTCGAGCACCTGGTACTGCACGGTGCTCAGCCCGTCCTCGGCGGGATCCGCCAGGCCGCGCAGCAGCTGGCTGCGGCGGTGACGGTTCTGTTTCACGTACGAGCGCACCGGCGCGCCCTGCCCTTCGGGATTCGGCAGATCGCGGAACGTCCCTTCGGCATCGAAGTAGCACAGGTAACCGGCGAGCAGCAGGCGGAAAAAGAAGTCGTCATCTTCTTTGCCCCAGCCCCAGTAGTCGTTCGAGAAGCCGTTGGCGGCGAACGCCTGATCCTTGCGGATCGACACGGCGCCCGAGAAATAGTGGCAATTGCGCTGCCTGGGATCGCCGTGCTCGCCGACCAGGCGCGTGACCAGACGCAGCGGCTGCGAGGGGCAGGCGTAATTCGCGACGACCGGCAGCGCATCGACGTCGTGCAGACAGTAGTAGTCCGTCGCATCCGCGGTGAGCTGCATGCCGATGTTGAGCAACCGCCCGCGATTGAACGGCTGACCCTGTTCCTGCTCGACCACGACGATCCGCCGCCGCACGCCCTGCTGCCGCAGCACGGCCGTCAGTGCAGGCACGAGCTGCGCCAGGTGCTGCGCGCGATCACGGTAGGGAACGACGATGGTGAGGCGCCGGTCGGCGGTGAATGACAGCGGGCGGAACACGCGACCGGCCAGCAGCGTGCGCGCCATGCCTGGAATGAGTTTCCAGTTCGCGATGCTGACGGGCGCATAACGACCCTCGACGCTCAGTCCCTGAAGCGGATCCGTGCGCAGGCGCTTGCTCGGCAACCAGCGGTTCAGCCAGCGCGGGCCCCGCGACGGCTCGACCGGGTCCAGAAAATACGGAACGGACAAGATTGCACTCCTGACGAGTCGGCCTAGTTTAACGATTCACCCCGGCCCCGCGTAGCCTGTCGGCGGGACGCGTCGTTCAGGCATGCTCGCCGCCAGTTCCGCAATCTGAGACCCCCGTGTAGATGCGCGCTGGCCTGATCATCACCACCTACAACTGGCCCGAAGCCCTGCAGCTCACGCTCGCGAGCGTGGCCAGACAGACGCACGCGCCGGACGAAGTGATCGTGGCCGATGACGGCTCGGGCCCGGCCACGCGTGCCGTCGTCGAGCGCTGGCGCGCAGCGGGGCTGCCGATCCAGCACGTCTGGCAGGAGGACGAAGGCTTCCGCCTCGCCCGCTCCCGCAACCGCGCACTGGCGGCGGCCCGCGCGGACTACATCCTGCTCGTCGACGGCGACATGGTTCTGCATCCTCAGTTCGTCGCCGACCACCTACGCTGCGCGCGGCCGGACTGCTTCATTCAGGGAGCGCGCCCGCAGCTCTCTGCGGCAACGACCGCGCAGCTCCTGCACGGTGCAGGCCCCGTCGCTGTCGGGCCTTTCACGCCCGGCCTGCAGCGCCGCGCCTACGCGATTCGCAGCCCGCTGCTGAGCCGCGTGTTCTCGCGCACCAAGGACACCCTCGGCGGCGTCCAGGGCTGCAACCAGTCGTTCTGGCGCAGTCACGCGATCCGCGTGAACGGCTACGACGAGCGCTTCACGGCCTGGGGCCCGGAAGACCGGGAGTTCGTCGCCCGGCTGCTGCACCTCGGCGTGCGCCGTCACTACGTGCGCCACAGGGCGATCGCGTTTCACCTGCATCACGTGTCGCGCGCGCCAAGCGCGCCGAACCCGTTCGACCGACTCCTGGAAGAAACGCTCGCCCGCCGGGCGACCTGGACCGAGCACGGTCTCGCCGCCCACCTGGACGCTGCTGAACCTCCTCAGGCGTGAGCGAGCGCGTGCAGTGCCGCTTCGAGCCGGCCGCCGAAGCCGCTCTTGTTATCGACGAACCAGGCCCGGGCCCGGTTACCGAGCTGCGCGCACTCCGCATCGCTCATCGCGATGGTGCGTTCGATCGCCGTCTCGAGCCCTGCTTCGTCGAACTGATAGGTCGTCGCGAGGCGTTGCGTACCGGTCGCGCGATATGGCACCAGCACGCCGCGCTCCGCAGTGACCAGCTCGTTCATCGGCCGCGCATCGACAGTAATGGTGACGGCGCCGACACCCATCGCCTCGACGATGTAGTGGCCCCAGCCTTCCGTGAGCGACAGGCAGAGATGGAACAGGCTTGCGTTCTGCAGCCGGCGCAATTCCTCGTCCGACAGGTAACCGACGTGCGCCTCGATGTTCGGCGCAGCGGGCAACGGCGCCGCGTGCTCCTTGTGCTGCACGAGAATCAGGCGCGGCCATTCGGGATGCCGCTGCCAGACGCGGACCAGGCGGTCCGTGCCCTTCATCGTGCTCTTGCCGGCCAGGTGGAAATAGGTGCGCTGCTTCGCGATGCCGCCCTCGTAACAATCGTCGCTGTCGAAGCCGATGTACGTGGTGCTGCAGCCGAGCGCCCGGAACAGCTCGCTCGTGTAGCTGGTCTTGGCCCACACGGTATCGACCTCCGCCAGGAAGCGCCGATCGTGCCGATCGAACCACTCGGGATTCGGCACGGCGACGTTGAGCGGCGCCGTCGACAGGTACTGCAGCCAGACGTGCTCGAGCATCAGGTTGACGTCTGCGCGCGAGGTATGTGCCTTAGCGCCCGCGCCGCCCCACGCGAGCCGCGCGCGCGTTGCGAACTGCGCGAGCGGCGAGCGACGACGCCTCGCCTGCACGTTGTCGATGATCGTGACTTCCACGTGATGGCCCGATGCCTGCAGCGCACCCGCCAGCAAATCGATGTCGCGCGCCAAGCCGACGCCGTTCGACTTGCCAATGATGTTGACGCGGACCGTGCGCCGTACAGGCGCAGGCGCGGGCGCGACGTTCGGGAGGGGCGGTTGGAGGGAAGCGCTGCACATGGGAGCGCGGCGCATTGTACAGCGCCGCGATGCCCATCTCACGAAGCACGGCTTGCACTTGCGCCCCCGGGGCGCCACTTGCCCGGCCCGCCGATCGGACGGCCGCCCTCGGGCGCGAGCCGGCCATGGCGGACGAGGCGCGCCTGAATGCCGCCGCGCGTGCGGCCGTGCGCCTGCGCCAGCTCCGCGAGCGGCCGGCCGTCGTCGAAGGCGGACAGGAGCTGACGATCCTCCTCTTCGGTCCACGGCTTGCCGGCGTTGTTCGACGCCGGCCCCTGCCCGCGCGTGCGCCGCCGGCCGGCGGCTTCGAGCGCCCGCACCGCGCAATACAGCGCGCGAATGACGTCCGGCGATTGATACGGACTGTCGACCGCAAACAGCTCGCCGGTGAGCGGGTGGACCCCGTTGGCGAGTGCCGACACGATGGTGAGTGCTATGGTTTCTTCCATGAATCCATCTCCTGATCGCGCATAAATTGCGCGGGGCACCAGTCTACGAAGCTGTGGTACTGTCGCCGCCGCGAGAAACCAGGCATTCATCGAAGAATACGCAGACAGCCCCTCGCACCGTGCGCACCTTCGCCTCGTTCGTCGCCCTGCTCGCGCTGGCACTGCTGCTGGCGGCCGCCCTCACGTATCCGGCCTGGCTGCTCGTCGGCACGGTTTCCGTCGAGCCCGTGCATCGCGTGATGAACCGGCTCGCGATGCTGCTCGCGCTCGTCGGTCTCGTAGTGCTGACGCGCAGGCTCGGGCTCTCCAATCGGAGTGCGCTCGGCTACGGGTTGCCGCGCGCGGAATTCCTGCGCCAGCTCGGTCTCGGCTGGATCTCGGGCATCGCGCTGATGCTGCCGCTGGTCGCGTTGCTGCTCACGCTCGAAGTGCGGCAGATCAAGCCGGGGCTCGACGGCGACCTGCTGCCGCTGGTCCTGCAAGGCCTGTTGTCGGGCCTGGTCGTCGCCTTCATCGAGGAAACGTTCTTCCGCGGCATCCTGTTCACCGCCATAGACCGCACTGCGAGCGCGCTCGCTGCTGTCGTCGCGCCGAGCGTGCTGTACGCGGCGTTGCACTTCCTGGGCGGCAGGCTGCGCGTGCCGCCCGAGCAAGTGTCGTGGGAGCATGGCTTCCAGGTCCTGAGCCGGCTATTCGAGCGCTACGCGCAGCCGCTGGCGTTCGTGGATTCGTTCCTGGCGCTCGTCACGCTCGGCATCCTGCTCGCGCTCGTGCGGCTGCGCACCGGCGCGATCGCTGCCTGCATCGGCCTGCACGCCGCGGGCGTCTGCGCGATTTTTGTTCTGCGCGATACGACCACCGTGAATGGCGAGGCGAAGCTCGCGAGCATCGTCGGAACGTACGACGGCGTGATCGGCTGGGCGGCGTTCGCCTGGTTCGCCGCGATCGTCGCGGTCTTCGCCTGGTCGCAGAATCAGTTGTCGGGGTCGTCTTCGTCGCGCGATTCCTGAATATCCAGGCGCGACTGCAGCCATTGCAGCCGTTCCGGGCCGTCGTTCAGCTCGAGCAGCTCCTGCCGTTCGACCGCAGCCAGCGGCAGGATCTCCGCCAGCCGCAGCCCGACCCACGTCGAATCTTCGTAGGCCGGGGTGACTTCACCATAGGCGGGGCCGATCTGCTCCAGCGCGCGCCGTAGCAACTCGGCCAGGACGGCGTGCTGCGGCGGGATTTCCACGCGCGGCTCGTCTTCGAGCCACTCGACCTGGCAGACGTTCAGGCCGTCGCTCTCCTGGTGACCATGCACGATCCGGAAGCGCCGCTCGCCGCGCGCCGTGATGCCGAGCAACCCGCCCTCCAACTGCTCGAAGTCGACGATGCGCGCCAGTGTCCCGATCTGCACCGTCTGCGCAGCGCCGCCGGCTTCCCGCCCTTCGACGATCAGGGCGACGCCGAAGCCAGTGTCCTCGCGCATGCAGCGGCTGACCATGTCGAGATAGCGCGGCTCGAAAATGCGCAGCCGCAGCGGCCCGCCCGGAAACAGCACGGTGTGCAGCGGGAACAGCGGAATCGTGGCGTGGGTCGCGCTACGCATAGGGATGCATGGACACGCGAGCTTACTTCTTGGTGAGCCGCTCCAGGAGTTTCTTGTGAATGCCGCCGAAACCGCCGTTGGACATGATCAGCACGTGGTCGCCGGCCGTCAGCGTCTCGCCGAGCGTCGCGACTAGCAAGTCGAGATCCTTGGCCACGCAGGCACGGTCGCCCAGCGTCGCCACCGCCCCGGCCACGTCCCAGGTCACGTTCGGCGCCTGGTACAGCCAGACACGGTCGGCGCGCTCCAGCGACTTCGCCATCGCATCGCGATGCGTCCCCAGCTTCATCGTGTTCGAGCGGGGCTCGAGCACCGCGATCAGCCGCGAGCTGCCGATGCTCCGGCGCAGCGCGTCGATCGTGACCTCGATCGCGGTCGGGTGATGAGCGAAGTCGTCGTACACGGTGATGCCGCCGACGACGCCGCGCACTTCGAGCCGGCGGCGCACGCCGCGAAATTCCTTCAGCGCAGCGGCCGCAGTCTCGATCGCGACGCCTGCATGGCGTGCGGCGAGCACAGCGGCCAGCGCATTCTCCGCGTTATGCCGTCCGAGCATGGACCACTGCACATCGGCGACGCGCCGATTGCCTTGCATGATCACGAAGGTCGAATAGTCGCCGCCCGGCGGAGCCGCCGCGTACCACGCAGTGTCGCCGCTGACGGTGCCGGCGAAGCGCTCGACCGGCGTCCAGCAGCCCATGTCGATCACGCGCATCACGTTCGTATCGCCGGCATTGGCGACGACCATACCGTTACGGGGCACCATGCGCAGGAGCTGGTGGAACTGCCACTGGATCGCGGCGACGTCCGGGTAGATGTCGGCGTGGTCGTGCTCGAGGTTGTTCAACACCGCGGTACGCGGCCGGTAGTGAACGAACTTGGCGCGCTTGTCGAAGAACGCCGTGTCGTACTCGTCCGCTTCGACCACGAAATGCAGGCCGCCGCCGAGCCGCGCGGTCACGTTGAAGTTGCCGGGGACGCCGCCGATCAGGAATCCCGGATCGAGGCCCGCATGCTCGAGGATCCACGCGAGAATGCTCGACGTCGTGGTCTTGCCGTGAGTACCGGCGACGGCGAGCGTCCAGCGGCCCGCGAGCACGTGCCGCGCCAGCCACTCCGGGCCGGACGTGTAAGGAATGCCGCTCTCCAGCAGCGCCTCGACCAGCGCGTTGCCGCGGCTCATGACATTGCCGACAACGACGACGTCGGCCCCTAGCTGCAACTGCTGCGGGTCGTAGCCTTCGATCAGCTCGATGCCGAGCGCGGCGAGCTGATCGGACATCGGCGGGTAGACGTTCTGGTCGGAGCCGGTGACGCGATGGCCGGTCGCGCGGGCCAGCGCCGCGATGCCGCCCATGAACGTGCCGCAGATCCCGAGAATGTGAACGTGCATAATTGCGGCGGATTGTACACGCACACACATGCCACCCACGCCGCCGGTCACCGCTCCCGCTGATCTCGTTCACGCGCTCGGACGTCTCACCGCGGGTGATTTCGTCGCGCTCGACACGGAGTTCATGCGCGAGAGCACGTACTTCCCGAAGCTGTGCCTGATCCAGGCGGCGACGTCCGACGCCTGTGCCGTGATCGATCCGCTGGCGCTGCCCGATCTCGAACCGCTGTGGCAGTTTCTCGGCAATCGCGAGCGCACGAAGGTGCTGCACGCAGCGCGCCAGGATCTCGAAGTGCTTGCGACCGCGACGCGCGGCGCCATGCCCGGGCCGATCTTCGACACGCAGATCGCAGCGGCGCTGCTCGGCTATCCGGCGCAGATCGGCTACGGCTCGCTGGTGGCGGAACGTCTCGGTCACACGCTCGCGAAGGGACACACGCGCACCGACTGGACGCGCAGGCCGCTCACGCCGGAGCAGCTTCAGTACGCCGAGGACGACGTGCGCTATCTCGTGCCGCTGTATCTCGATCTGCGCGCGGCGCTCGAAGCTGCCGGCCGACTCGACTGGTTGCACGAAGAGACGCGCGAGCTGGAAGAGCTCGACCTGCATCGCACCGATCCTGATGCCGCTTGGCGCAGGCTCAAGGGACTCGATCGCCTGCAACCGCAGCAGCGCGCGACGGCCAAGTTGCTCGCGCAGTGGCGCGAGGCGACCGCAATCAAGCACGACAAACCGCGCGGCTGGATTCTTGCCGACGACGCGTTGCGCGAAATCGCCGAGCGCTTGCCCGCGACGATTCGCGGCCTCGAAGAGGTTCGCAACCTGCCGCCCGGTGTCGTGCGCCGACGCGGCGAGGAGCTGATGGCGCTGATCGAGCGTGGCCGCAGCGATGCGGCTAACGAAGCCGCTGCGAGCAATCCGCCGCGACCTCAGCCGCAGCAGCTCGCGCTGGTGACGAAGCTGATGAACGTCGCGCGCGAAATTGCACAGCACGCGAAGATCAATGCGGAGGTGCTCGCCACGCGACGCGATATCGAGCAGCTCGTCTTCGCACGCCGCACCGAGCACCTGCTGAGCGGCTGGCGACGCGACATCATCGGCGAGCCGCTGCTCGCCGCCGCGCGACAATCGGGGTTGGAGATCGAAGGGTCGGGCTAGAGCCCGACCTACAGCGCATCAACGCCGGCGTGCGCGTGCGGTCTTGCGCTTGGCTGGCCGCTTTGTCGTCTTACGCCGCGCGGTTCGCTTTGCTGCAGCTTTACGTGCCGGCTTGCGACGTGCCTTCGCCTTCTTGACGACAGTCGTCTTCTTCTTACGCGCGGCGCTGCGCACTTTGCGCGTCGTGACCTTCACTTTCTCGGCCGGCACCGGCTTCGCAAGCGCTGCGGCTTCCATGCGCTCGAACACTTCTTCCAGCGCGCCCTCGCCCGCCACGACTCGCAACAGGCCGAGCTTCGAGTAGTGCTCGATCAGCGGCTGCGTCTGGTTCTGGTAAACCTCGAGGCGCTTGGCGACGACCTCTTCCTTGTCGTCGGGACGCTGGTAGAGCTGCGCGCCGTCGCGCGAGCACGTGTTCGCGCCCGCCGGGATGGAGTGAATGTTGTACACAGTGCCGCACGTCGGGCATGTGCGACGACCGGCGAGCCGCTGGATCAGCGTCTCGCGGCGCACGTCCAGCAGCAGCACGGCATCGACCGGCTGACCCAGCTCCTTGAGCAGCGCGTTGAGCGAGTTCGCCTGGTCGATGTTGCGGGGAAAGCCGTCGAGGATGAAGCCGCGCGCCGCATCGGGCTTGCGCAGCCGGTCGCGAATCAGGCCGAGCACGATGTCGTCGGAGACCAGCTGACCGGCATCCATCACCGCTTTCGCCTTGCGGCCGAGCTCGGTGCCGCGCGCGACGGAATCGCGCAGCAGGTCGCCGGAAGAAACCTGCGGCACGCCGTATTTGGCCTGCAGGCGCTGCGCCTGCGTTCCCTTGCCCGAACCGGGCGCCCCCAGCAACACGATCCGCATAGTCGATCCGGCCCTCCCCAAAGGAGGCGCTACCCTACAGAAAAGAGGGGCCGCTGGGTACTGGGCGAGCCCTTCCTTGATATCCTTCCGCGCCCTGAATTGGCCCAAGAACCAAGGTCGCGCCCATGCCCTCAGCCAAGCCCCGCAATGCCTTCTACGCCCAGTCCGGCGGCGTCACCGCCGTGATCAATGCGTCCGCCTGCGGCGTGCTCGAGACCTGCCGCAAGCACAAGAATCGCATTGCCAAGGTGTATGCAGGGCGGCACGGCATCGTCGGTGCCCTGACCGAGGACCTGATCGATACCAGCAAGGAGTCCGCGGCCGCGATCCGCGCACTGCGTCACACGCCATCCGGCGCCTTCGGCTCGGCCCGTTACAAGCTGAAGAAGTTCGAGGACAACCCCGCGCAGTACGAGCGGCTGATCGAGGTCTTCAAGGCGCACGACATCGGCTACTTCTTCTACAACGGCGGCGGCGATTCCGCCGACACGTGCCTGAAGGTCGCACAGCTCGCCGACCAGCGCGGCGTGCCGATCCAGGCGATCCACGTGCCGAAGACCGTCGACAACGATCTGCCGATCACCGACTGCTGTCCCGGCTTCGGCTCGGTCGCGAAGTACGTCGCGGTTTCGATTCGCGAAGCCGGCTTCGACGTCGCCTCGATGGCGAAGACCTCGACCAAGGTGTTCATCATGGAAGTGATGGGCCGTCACGCCGGCTGGATCGCCGCGGCCGGCGGTCTCGCCGCGGAAAAAACCGGCGATGCGCCGCACATCATCCTGTTTCCGGAAATCAAGTTCGACGAAGAGAAGTTCTGCGCGCGCGTCAAGGAGTGCGTCGAGAAATTCGGCTACTGCGCGATCGTCGTCTCCGAAGGCGTCAAGAACGCCGAAGGCAAGTTCCTTTCGGACGCGGGCCTGCGCGATGCATTCGGCCATGCACAGCTCGGCGGCGTCGCACCGGTGATCGCGCAGCTCGTGAAGTCGAAGCTCAACTACAAGTACCACTGGGCGGTTGCCGATTATCTGCAGCGCGCCGCCCGCCACATCGCTTCGAAGGTGGACGTCGAGCAGGCGTATGCCGTCGGCAAGGCGGCGGTCGAGCTCGCGCTGAAAGGCCAGAACTCGGTAATGCCGACGATCGTTCGCATTGCAGACAAACCGTACAAGTGGAAGATCGGCACCGCGCCGCTGTCGCAGGTGGCGAACCAGGAAAAGATGCTGCCGCGTGACTACATCACCGAAGACGGCATGCACATCACCGCCAAGGCGCGGCGCTATCTGCAGCCGCTCATCAAGGGCGAGGATTACCCGCCGTACAAGGACGGTCTGCCGCTTTATGTGCAGCTCAAGAACGCGCCGGTCCGCAAGAAGCTGGCCGAACCCTTTGTGGTATAGTTCGGCGCCTTTTTTCAGGCATTCCGCACAACGCAGCCCCTTAAGAGGGAGGAAAATTTGATGTCCACTGATGTCGCGCTTTGGCTCGCGATCGGCGCCGGCGTGCTCGCCGTCGTGTACGGCTTGTTCTCGGTCGGCTGGATCAACAAGCAGCCCGCCGGCAGCGCGCGCATGCAGGAAATTGCTGCCGCCATTCAGGCCGGCGCGCGCGCTTACCTCAATCGTCAATACACTACGATCGGCCTCGTCGGTGTCGTGCTGCTCGTCGTGCTCGGTCTTGCGCTCGATTGGCAGACTGCCGGCGGCTTCGCAGTCGGTGCCGTGCTGTCGGGTCTTGCCGGCTTCATCGGCATGAACGTGTCGGTGCGCGCGAACGTGCGCACTGCGCAGGCGGCCAGCGTCGGCTTGAATCCAGCGCTCGCAGTTGCGTTCCGCGGCGGTGCCATCACCGGCATGCTCGTCGTCGGCCTCGGCCTCATCGGCGTCGCGGGCTACTTCGCGCTGCTCGGCGCGGACAAGGATGCGCTGCACGCACTCATCGGCCTCGCGTTCGGCGGCTCGCTGATCTCGATCTTCGCGCGACTCGGCGGCGGCATTTTCACCAAGGGTGCCGATGTCGGCGCCGATCTCGTCGGCAAAGTGGAAGCCGGCATTCCCGAGGACGATCCGCGCAACCCGGCGGTGATTGCCGACAACGTCGGCGACAACGTCGGCGACTGCGCCGGCATGGCTGCGGACCTGTTCGAGACCTACGCGGTCACGATCGTCGCGACGATGGTGCTCGGCGGATTGATGTTCACCGCGGCCGACGGCGGCCTCGACATGCGCTACATCATCTATCCGCTGGTGCTCGGCGCAGTGTCGATCGTCGCCTCGATCGTCGGCGCCTTCTTCGTGAAGGCACGCGAAGGCGGCAAGATCATGAACGCGCTCTACCGCGGTACTGCCGTCGCAGGCGTGATCGCGCTCATCGCTTTCTACTTCATCACGCCTCGCGTGCTCGGCGAAGGCTCGATGAATCTGTTCTGGTGCGCCGTGATCGGTCTCGGCCTCACCGCCGCGCTGATCTGGATCACCGAGTACTACACAGCCACCGAGTTCAAGCCGGTGCGCTACGTCGCGGCTGCGTCGCAGACGGGTCACGGCACGAACGTGATCGCCGGTCTCGCCGTGTCGATGCGCTCGACCGCGTGGCCCGTGCTCGCGGTGTGTGCCGCGATCTGGGGTTCGTATTCCCTCGGCAATCTCTACGGCATCGCTGTCGCTGCGACCGCGATGCTGTCGATGGCCGGCATGATCGTCGCGCTCGACGCGTACGGCCCGATCACCGACAACGGCGGCGGCATCGCCGAGATGTCGGGCCTGCCGAAGGAAGTGCGCAAGATCACCGACGCGCTCGACGC
>Ga0114129_10000687_pt1 | contig 42788 bp, 37 predicted proteins | sample RhiMetdeltSRZDD1_FD_80071 | JGI IMG/M metagenome (GOLD analysis project Ga0114129, IMG submission 80071) | Populus rhizosphere microbial communities from Tennessee, USA - Rhizosphere MetaG P. deltoides SRZDD1 (version 2) (version 2) | ecosystem: Host-associated > Plants > Roots > Rhizosphere >...
CCCGCCTCGTCAACGCGGCGCGAGTCGACGATGACGCGCAGTACGAAGCGGGATTGCGTCCGCGGACGCTCGCGGATTACATCGGCCAGGATCGTGTGCGCGCCAATCTCGAAGTCTCGATCGCGGCGGCCCGCCAGCGCGGCGAGGCGCTCGATCACGTCCTCCTGTACGGTCCGCCCGGCCTCGGCAAGACGACGCTCGCGTACGTGATTGGCAACGAGCTCGGCGTGCAGGTTCGCGCGACCTCGGGTCCGGTGCTCGAGCGGCCGGGGGATGTCGCGGCGATTCTGAACAACCTCAACGCGCGCGAGGTGCTGTTCATCGACGAAGTGCATCGCATGGCCCCGGCCATCGAGGAATATCTGTATCCGGCCATGGAGGACTTCCAGATCGACATCGTCGTCGGTCAGGGCCCGGGCGCGCAGTCCATCAAACTGCCGGTGCAACCCTTCACGTTGATTGGCGCGACGACACGCGCCGGCCTGCTGACGTCGCCGCTCCGGGCGCGGTTCGGCATCGTCCACCGGCTGGACTTCTATCAGGAAGCGGATCTCGTCGAGATCGTGCGCCGATCCGCGCGGATTCTCGGCGTCGAGACCTCGGCAGAGGCGACCCAGGAGATCGCGCGGAGATCGAGAGGCACTCCGCGCATTGCGAATCGTCTACTGCGGCGGGTCCGCGATTTCGCGCAGGTGCGCGCCGACGGCCGCATCACGCCGGAGGTCTGCCGCGACGCCCTCGACCTGCTCGAGGTGGACACGCACGGCTTCGACGAGTCCGACCGCCGGCTGCTGAAGGCGATCATCGACAAGTTCAGCGGCGGGCCGGTCGGCGTGAACAGTCTGGCTGCCGCGATCGGCGAGGAGCGCGACGCGATCGAGGACATCTACGAGCCGTACCTCATTCAGATTGGCTTCATCGATCGCACGCCGAGAGGGCGCGTGGCGACCGCCCGCGCGTACGAGTACTTCGGGCTGCACGGGCCTGGAAAGGATCGATTGTGGTAGGGACGATGCGGCCGGTGAAGATCGCGGGGCTGGCTCGATACGTGCCGCCGCGCGTCTTGACCAACGCCGATCTCGAGCGGATGGTCGACACCACAGACGAATGGATCCTGCAGCGCACCGGCATTCGCGAGCGTCACCTCGTCGACCCAGGCGTGGCGACGTCGGACCTGGCGGTGCCCGCCTCGCTCGAGGCCATCGAGCAGGCGGGCATCACGGCGAAGGACGTCGGCTTCATCGTGGTCGGGACGACGACGCCGGACACGATCTTCCCGAGTACGGCGTGCACGCTGCAGGCGAAGATCGGCGCGATGAACGCGTGGGGATTCGATCTGGGCGCCGCCTGTTCCGGCTTCACGTACGCGATGAGCGTCGGCGCGCAGATGGTGGCGACCGGCGCGGTCGAGCACGCGCTCGTCGTCGGCGCCGACGTGATGTCGAGCATCATCGACTACACCGATCGCGCGACGTGCGTGATCTTCGGCGACGCCGCCGGCGCGGCCGTGCTTTCGCCGACGTCGGCCGGCGAGCCGGCGATTATCGACTTCCTGCACATCACCGACGGGACCGGCGGTCCCGCGCTGTGCATGCCGGCCGGCGGCAGCCGCCTGCCCGCGTCGCACGAGACCGTCGACAAGCGGCTGCACTACGTCAAGCAGGACGGCCAGACGGTCTTCAAGTTTGCCGTGAAGATGACCGAGGAAATCACCCGCCGGATCCTGGCGCGCAACAACCTCAGGCTCGACGATCTCGACCTCTTCGTCTCGCACCAGGCCAACCGGCGCATCATCGAGGCGGCGTCCGAGCGGCTCGGGCTCGACATGAAGAAGGTGGTCATCAATCTGGAGGCGTACGGCAATACGACGGCAGGCACCATCCCGCTCGCGCTCTGCGACGCCCGCGCGCAGGGGCGATTGAAGAAGGGCGATCTCGTGTTGCTCGCGTCAGTCGGCGCGGGATTTACCGTCGGTGCGGTGTTGTTGCGGTGGAGTTTGTAGAACTCCTTGATGATGGCCGGCAACGATTCGGCGCTGCGGAAGCTCATGGAAGCGATCGTCACCGGCGACGGTCCTGCCGTCGAACGATTGCTTGCCGCGTCGCCGGTACTGGCGACAGCGCGCCTCGAGAAAGGGGCAACTCGTCAGGCAGCCAAGGAAAACCGGCTCGGCGGAATCGGACACTACGTCTATGCGGGCGACACTGCGCTCCATGTCGCCGCAACTGCATACCGGCTCGACATCGTCCGACGGCTGATTGCCATGGGTAGCGACGTTCGCGCGCGGAACCGTCGGGGCGCCGAGCCGCTTCGCTCTGCTCGAGGGGGGCGCCGATGCGCGACGCAGGAACAAGAACGGTTCGACGCCGATGCTGCTCGCGACGATCACTTTCTCTGATGCGAAACCGCTAAGCCGTTTCCGTCGGGCTACATGGAAACGAAAACGGCTCTAAGCCTTCTTCCGCGATGCGACCAGCACAGCTATTGATCGACTGTGGGCCATCCAGACGTCAGGGGCGGACAGACTTTGCTCACCTGACGACGCCATCGTGTCGATCTCGCATCGCCACCGGGATCCCTGCACGAGGGGCATCGCGAATTTCACAGCCGCATCGCTCGTGTTGATCACCACGAGCAGCGTGTCGCCGACGATGCGTCGTCCGTGAACGTCGTGTTCGGAAATCGCGTCGCCGTCGAGCAGCATCCCGATCGCGCGGCGAGGGCCGTCATTCCAATCGGCGTCGGTCATTTCGCCACCTTCGGGGCGCAGCCACAGCACGTCTGAGGCACCGGGCCGCCGGCCGCTCAGGAACGTCCGCCGCTTGAGGACCGGCTGCTTCGCGCGCAGCGCAATCATGCGTCGCACGAAGTCGAGAAACGCGCAGGCCTCAGGCGCCAGATCCCACGACGTCCACGACAGCTCGTTGTCGTGACAGTAAGCGTTGTTGTTGCCGTGCTGCGTGCGGCCCAGCTCGTCGCCGCCGCTCAGCATCGGCACTCCCTGCGAAACGAGAAGCGTCACGATGAAGTTACGGCGCTGCCGCGCGCGCAGTTCGAGGATCTCCGGATCGTCGGTCGGTCCTTCGATACCGGAGTTCGAGCTCAGATTATTCGGGTCTCCGTCGTGGTTGGCTTCGCCGTTCGCCTCGTTGTGCTTTTCGGTGTACGAAACCAGATCGGCGAGCGTGAACCCGTCGTGTGACGTGACGAAGTTGATGCTCGCGTGCGGCTGGCGGCCCGACGGTCCGTAGAGATCGCTGCTTCCGGCGAGCCGGGTCGCGAGCTCCGGAAGCATCCCGGCGTCACCGCGCCAGGCGCGCCGGACGGCATCGCGGTACTTGCCGTTCCATTCGGCCCATCCCGGCGGAAAGTTGCCGACCTGGTAGCCGCCCTCGCCGACGTCCCACGGCTCGGCGATGAGCTTGACGCGCGAAATCACCGGGTCCTGCTGGATCACGTCGAAGAACGACGACAGCCGATCGACCGCGTGCAGCTCGCGCGCGAGCGCGGCCGCGAGATCGAAGCGGAAGCCGTCGACGTGCATCTCCTCGACCCAGTACCGCAGGCTGTCCATCATCAACTGCAACACCTGGGGCGACTGCATGTTGAGCGTGTTGCCGCAGCCGGTGAAGTCTTCATAACGCGACGGCCGGCCGGGCGCGAGCCGGTAGTACGTCGCGTTGTCGATGCCCCGGAACGAAAGTGTCGGGCCGCAGTGGTCGCCCTCGGCGGTGTGGTTGTAGACGACGTCGAGGATCACTTCGAGACCGGCGGCATGCAGCGCCCGCACCATCATCTTGAACTCGCGCGGCGCGTCGAGCGACCGCCGCGACGTCGCGTAGCGGACGTCCGGCGCGAAATACGACAGCGTGTTGTAGCCCCAGTAGTTGGTCTGCCCCCGGCGAACGAGCGCGTACTCGTCGGCGTGATAGTGCACCGGCATCAGCTCGACCGCAGTGACCCCGAGTTCCAGAAGGTGCTCGACGATGGGCGCCGACGCGAGACCCAGGTACGTCCCGCGCAGTTCGGGCGGCACGCCGGGATGCTGCGCGGTCATCCCCTTGACGTGCAGCTCGTAGATCACCGTCTCGTGCCACGGTGTTCGCGGCGGGCGATCCTCACCCCAAGTGAACGCCGGCTCGACGACGGCGCCGAGCGGTGCGTACGGAGCGCTGTCGGTCGTCTCGGGTGCGCCGTCGCCGTCGCTGCCCGGTGCGTATCCGAAGAGCGAGGGATGCCACGTCAACGGCCGGCCGATGATCCGCGCGTACGGATCGAGCAGGATCTTCGATGGATTGAATCGATGACCTCTCGACGGATCCCACGGGCCGAACACGCGGTAGCCGTAGAACATGCCGGGCCGCGCGTCCGGCAGGTACGCGTGCCAGATGCGATCCGTGCGCCAGCCCAGCGGCACGCAGACGTGCTCCATCGTCGCGTCCGCAGCAGGGAAGAGACAGAGTTGAACGCTGGTGGCGTGTTCGGAAAAGAGCGCGAAGTTCACGCCCGCCCCGTCCCACGTCGCACCCAGAGGGGAAGGCGACCCCGGCCACACGCGCACGCCGAGATTCTAACCTCCGCGCCTCATGGCCTCAGCGCCTCAACGCCTTCTAATATTGATGCGTGCGGTTGTGGTTACGGTGGTGGGCCGACCTGCTCGACTCGAAGTTCCGGATTCCGGGGACGAATATTCGCTTCGGCCTCGATCCGATCCTGTCGATCTTTCCCGGACTTGGTGAGCTGGCGACGCCGGTGTTCACCGTGCTCGTCCTCGTGCAGGCGCTGCGACAGCGGGTACCGGCCGTCGTCATCTCCCGGATGATCGTGAACGCGTTGATCGATGCGGCAGTCGGCGCCGTCCCGATCGCCGGCACGATCGCCGACGTCTTCTGGCGCGCGAACAATGCCAACCTGACGCTGCTCGAACGCCACGCCCGGCGTGGCCACGCGCCTTCCAAGGCCGACTACGTCATTTTCTGGGTCATCGTCGGCATCTTCGGGCTCGTCGTCGGATTCCTCGTGTTCATCGGCTTCTGGCTGGCCTGGCTGATCTGGCCGCGGCTGGTGAGTCTGTAGCGCGGACAAGCTTCCAAGTCCGCGAATGTAGCGCGGACTGGTGCCTAAGTCCGCGATCATTAAGCGTGCTCGTTTCCGACTTCGACTACGAGCTTCCCGAAGCGTCGATCGCGCAGACGCCGCGGCCGCGCGGCCGGTCGCGTCTGCTCGTCGTCGATCGCGTGGCCGGATCCTGGCAAGAGGCGACGATTCGAGATCTGCCGCGGCTGCTCAACCGCGGGGATCTGATGGTCGCCAACGACACGCGCGTCTTTCCGGCTCGCCTGATCGGGCGGCGCGATCCAAGCGGGGGCACTGTTGAATGCCTGCTGCTCGAACGCATCAACAACGTGGAGTGGTTCGCGCTGATGCATCCAGGCCAGAAGCTGAAACCGGGCGCCCGGGTCATCTTCGAGGATTCCGCCCGCGCACCCGGATGGGTCCTGCGCGCCGAGGTGCACGAGCGTTTGTTCTACGGCCGCCGGCGGATACGTCTGACTGTTGGAGCAGCGCCGGGCGGAGACGCCGACGTTGATCGCGCGATCGACGCGATGGGTCACGTGCCGTTGCCGCCGTACATTCGACGCGATGACGACCCCGAGGATCGCGAGCGATATCAGACCATCTTCGCGCGCGCGCGCGGATCGGTTGCCGCGCCGACAGCAGGGCTGCATTTTGATCGTTCGACACTCGCCTCGCTGCAATCCGACGGCATCGACTGGGCGACGCTCACGCTGCACGTCGGGTACGGCACGTTCAAGCCCGTACGCGCCGTGGAAGTGCAGAAGCATCAAGTCGACGCGGAGCAGTTCGACATTCCCGCCGCGACGGTCGACGCCATTCAGGCTGCCCGAGCGCGAGGCGGTCGCATTGTGGCCGTCGGGACGACGACGACGCGCGCGTTGGAGAGCGCGGCGGGGGAGACCGATCTGCGCGCGGGGTCCGGAGTGGCGGAGCTCTTTATCTATCCGGGCTATCGCTTTCGCGTGGTCGACACGCTGCTCACCAACTTCCACCTGCCGCGCTCGTCCCTCTTCATGCTGGTCGGCGCATTTGCCGGGCGCGAGTTGATGCTCGCGGCCTATCGCGACGCCATCGCGCGCGGGTTTCTCTTCTACAGCTATGGAGATGCGATGCTGATTCGATGACCTCGGAGGTCGAAAATGACCTCCGAGGTCATTTCATGGAAAACTAACCCGTTCCCGTGAAGTACCGCGAGTTCGACCTCACCGGTATCAAGACGTATCCGCTGGCCAGCCGGCAGAGCAAGGTGCGGCACGACCATTTTGCCAAGCCGTGGGATCCGGCGTCGGGAATGTCCGGATGGCTCGCGTCGCTGCCGAATCTTCTGGCGGCCGCGGACTTCCGCGCCGTCGTTGCGGCGATCGCAGACGCGCGCGCGAACGATCGCGGGATCGTGTGGGGACTCGGCGCACACGTGATCAAGGCGGGGCTGTCGCCGGTGATCGTCGACTTGATGGAGCGCGGGTTCGTGTCCGCGATTGCCATGAACGGCGCCGGCCTGATTCACGATTTCGAGGTGGCGTTGTCAGGCGCGACGTCCGAGGAAGTGGACGCGAGCCTCGGACCGGGCGAGTTCGGCATGGCCGAAGAGACCGGCCGTCACCTGAACGAAGCGATTGCCGCCGGCGCCCAGCAAGGTCTGGGTTTGGGTCAGGCAGCAACGGCGTACCTCGCGGACCGTCATCCGCCGTACGGTCGCGTCAGCCTTCTCTGCGCCGCCGCACGACTCCAGATCCCGGTCACCGTTCATGTGGCCGTCGGCACCGACATTACCCACATGCATCCGTCCGCGTCGGGCGAAGCGATCGGCGCCGCGAGCCTGAAAGACTTCCGGTACTTCACGTCGTTCGTCGCGGAGCTGCAGGGCGGCGTGTACCTCAACTGCGGATCGGCGGTCATCCTGCCGGAGGTCCTGCTGAAGGCGGTCTCGCTCGTCCGCAACCGCGGCATTTCGCTGGACGGACTGACGACCGTGAACTTCGATTTCGTGCGCCTCTACCGTCCCGAGACCAACGTCGTGCGCCGTCCGGTCGCCGGCATCGGCCGCGGCTACTCGATCACCGGGCACCACGAAATCACGTTGCCGCTCCTCGCGGCGGCCCTGATTCACGGGGGGTAGGCCAAAGGCCGAAGGCCCAAGGCCCAAGAAAAGCCCGGATGTTCGCGCGCTCTTCGACTGAAGCGCTCTTGTACTGCGAGCGATAGCTGCCGTACTTCATCGTCAGCTCAAGTCCTTGAGCGTCAGTGTCCTACTTCAGCGTCAGTTCAAGTACTTCACTGATGTAAGATGATTAGTTCGTGCCGGTGTAGCTCAGTGGTTAGAGCATGCGGCTCATATCCGCAGTGTCCGGGGTTCAAGTCCCTGCACCGGCACCAATTTCGAATGTGGCAATGGGGCAATGCGCCAAGGAGGCAATGAAGCAGTCATTGCCCCATTGCCCCATTGCCGCATTGCCCCATTTCCTCAGTGGCCTATTGATCTATGTCCCCCCTGGCCCGGCGCGTGCTGCGCAGCCTCCGGCGCCGAGGTCTCATCGCCGCTGGTGAACGCATCGCTGTTGCGCTCTCGGGCGGATCCGATTCAGTCGCGCTCACGTTTCTCGTTCGCGAAATCGCCGCGGCAGGTGAGCTCGCAGTCGCCGGGCTCCTGCACCTCAATCACGGACTCCGTGGCAAGGAAGCAGACGACGACGAGCGCTTCTGCCGCGCGCTAGCCGAGCGAATCGGCTGGCCGATCGTCGTCGACCGCGTGGACGCGGCGGCGCTCGCGCGCGAGCACTCGCAATCAATCGAGAGTGCGAGCCGCGCCGCGCGTTATCGCTTCTTCGACGCCGGCATGCGCGAGCTTCCCGCCGACGTCGCCGCGACGGCGCACACGCTGGACGACCAGGCGGAGACGGTGCTGTTGCGGCTGCTTCGCGGCGCCGGCACGCGGGGCCTCGCGGGCATCCGTTCGCGGCGCGGACCGTACGTCCGTCCGCTCCTGACATTCCGGCGCGACGAGCTGCGTGCGTACCTCGCGAGCATCGGTGAGCCTTTCCGCGAGGACTCCTCGAACCAGGATCTCGCCATCGTCCGCAATCGCGTCCGCCACGAGCTGATGCCAGCGATCGCCCGCATTGCGCCGGCCGGCGCCCGCGCCCTCGCGCGTCTCGCGGCGCTCGCACGGGACGATGAGGACTTTCTGCAGGAATCGGCAATCAAAGCGAGCCGTTCTCTCGTCTTATCTGGAGAGGAGGAGGGCTCGTCAGCCCCTCTTCGCATCGATTGCCGGGCTCTCGCCGGGTTGCCACCGGCCGTGGGTCGTCGGGTGGCGCGAGAGCTCCTGTCGAGCCTTCAGCCTGCTGCCTCGCTGACCTCCAGGCACATCGAAGCTGTTCGCGAGTTGGCCACCGCCGATAAGCCAAATGGGCACCTGGACTTGCCCGGAATCGCGGTGGAGCGCCGGGGCGCAATTCTGACGATTTGCGCGCAAGGGCGCGAATCGCGACAAATGCGCGGGCCGTCCGGAAGTGCCCGGGGTCTTAAGAGGAGAGCGGGTTCTCACCAACCGCTCGACGTGCCGGGCGTAATTGAGATGCCCGAGGCAGGCGTGCGGATCGCGGCGTCGATCCAGCAGGTGACGGGACGCATCGTCCTGGGCGGCGACAGGAACGTCGCGATGCTTCAGGCCGCGTCGATTCAGTTGCCTCTCGCGGTTCGGAGCCGGCGTCCGGGAGACCGGTTCAGACCGCTCGGCGCGCCTGGCCGGCGCAAGTTGCAGGACTTTTTGACTGACCGGAAAGTGCCGCGTACGCGACGCGATATCGTACCGATCGTCGTGGATGCGGCGGACAGAATTGTCTGGGTCGTTGGTCTGGCGATTGCAGAAGAGTGCCGTGTGACGGCGCCTGAGGCAGGCGTGGTAATCTTGGAAGTTAGGGATCTAAGAAATTGAATTCGACTCTGAAGAGCCTCTTGTTCTGGATGGTCCTGGTCGTCATTGCGGCCCTGATCTGGCAGTTCACCAGTCTGCGGTCGGGTGATGAGGAGATCAGCTTTACCGAGTTCCTTGCTCGAGTAGAGAGCACTCAAGTCGAGAAGATCACCTTTGTCGGCAGCGAGATCAGCGGCAAATTCAAGGGAGATCCCCCCAAGGGCTTCTACACGTACATGCCGCCGCAATACGGCGAGAAGCTCTATGAACTCCTGGCGCAGAAGCAAGTCACGATCGACGCCCGCCGCGAAACGACCACCGGCTGGACCCTGATCCTGCTGCAGTACGCGCCGCTCGTGCTCATGATTGGCGTGTTCCTCTTCTTCATGCGGCAGATGCAGAGCGGGGGCAACAAGGCGCTCTCGTTCGGGAAGAGCCGCGCGAAGCTCTCGTCGAGCACTCAGAAGAAAGTCACGTTCAAGGACGTGGCCGGCGCTGACGAGGCCAAGGAAGAGCTCCAGGAAATCATCGAGTTCCTGCGCGAGCCGCAGCGGTTCCAGAAGCTCGGCGGACGCATCCCGAAGGGCGTGCTCCTGATGGGCTCGCCGGGCACCGGCAAGACGCTGCTCGCGCGCGCCGTCGCCGGCGAAGCCAACGTGCCGTTCTTCTCGATCAGCGGTTCGGATTTCGTCGAGATGTTCGTCGGCGTCGGCGCCTCGCGTGTGCGCGACCTGTTCGAACAGGGTAAGAAGAACGCGCCGTGCATCATCTTTATCGACGAGATTGACGCCGTCGGCCGTCACCGCGGCGCCGGCCTCGGCGGCGGACACGACGAGCGCGAGCAGACGCTCAATCAGCTGCTCGTCGAGATGGACGGCTTCGAGTCCAACGAAGGCGTCATCCTCATCGCCGCGACGAACCGTCCGGACGTGCTCGATCCGGCGCTACTTCGTCCCGGCCGGTTCGATCGCCGCATTGTCGTCACGCGTCCGGACGTGAAGGGGCGCGAGGGGATTCTCGTCGTTCACACCAAGAAGATTCCGCTGTCCGACGACGTCGACATTCGCGTGCTCGCGCGCGGGACGTCGGGATTCTGCGGCGCGGACCTCGCGAACCTCGTCAACGAGGCGGCGCTGAACGCCGCGCGGTACAACCAGAAGGTCGTCCGGATGGCCGACTTCGAGTTCGCGAAGGACAAGGTCCTGATGGGCTCGGAGCGGCGGTCGATGATGATCACCGAGGAAGAGAAGCGGATCACGGCCGTGCACGAAGCGGGGCACGCCCTGCTCGCCGCGCTGTTGCCGAACGCCGATCCCGTCCACAAAGTGACGATCATCCCGCGCGGCATGGCGCTCGGCGTGACGATGCAGCTGCCGGTGGACGACAAACACAACTACTCGCGCGACTACCTCATCGATCAAATTGCGATCCTGCTCGGCGGACGCATCGCCGAGGAGATCACGAACGGCAAGCTCACGACCGGCGCCGGCAACGACCTCGAGCGCGTCACGGATCTCGCCCGCAAGATGGTGTGCGAATGGGGGATGAGCGATTTCATGGGTCCGCTCACGTTCGGCAAACGCGAGGAGCAGATCTTCCTCGGCCGTGAGATCGCGAAGACGCAGGACTACAGCGAAGAGACAGCGGTCGGGATCGATCAGGAAGTCAAGAAGCTCGTCATGGACAACTACGAGCGCGCGCGCAAGATCCTGGTCGAGCAGAAGCCCGTGCTGCTCAAGATTGCCGACGAGCTGCTCGCGCGCGAAGTGCTCGACGCGGACCAGGTCAAACGTCTGGCGCAGGGGCTGCCTATCGACGACCCGACGCCCGCGCCCGCGGTCTCCGACGAGACGCCGCGCCGCGAGGCGCCCGAACGCCAGCCGATGGTTCCCTCGCTCGGCAAGCCCGTCACCCAGGAATAACTTCGAACTTCGAACTTCAAAGTTCGAACTTGTGGAAAACTCCGCGTGAAGGGCCATGGGAGTTTTCCACAGCCGACCTCCGTGTCAGGGGGACGGAGGTTCGTCTATGGAAAACTTCACGTAAAGGACCATGGAAGTTTTCCACAGCCGACCTCCGTCCCCTCTTTTTCTTAGGTTTCCCGACGGCCGCAGCCTTGAGTTAGGCGACCGGACGCTCGTCATGGGGATCGTCAACGTCACGCCGGACTCGTTTGCCGACGGCGGCGTCCGTCTGGATCCCGACGTCGCGATTGCCGGCGCCATCAAGATGGTGGCCGACGGCGCGGACCTGATCGATATCGGAGGGGAATCGACGCGGCCAGGCGCGCCTGACGTGCCGGCTGACGAAGAGCTGCGACGCATCTCGCCCGTCCTCGAAGGGCTTCGCGGACGCGTGAAGGTGCCCGTGTCGATCGACACGTACAAGGCTGCCGTCGCCGAACGCGCGCTGGATCTCGGCGCGGTGATCGTCAACGACATCAGCGCGCTGACCTACGACCGCGAGCTTGCCGGCGTCGTCGCGAGACGCCGCGCCGCCGTCGTGCTGATGCACAACCGCGGACGCTCGGCTGACATGTACGCGCAAGCGCACTATGAAGAGGTCGCCGGTGAGATCGTTCGCGATCTTCGTGCGCGCATCCGTGATGCGGAGGCCGCCGGCATCCCGCGCGACGCCATCATCGTCGATCCCGGTCTCGGCTTCGCGAAGCGCGCCGAACACACGTTCGAAGCGCTCGCGAATCTGTCCGCGCTCGCCGCGCTGGAGCGCCCGATCCTGTGCGGACCATCGCGGAAATCGTTTCTCCGCGCCGCGCTCGGCGACGTTCCCGCGCGCGAACGGCTGTGGGGCAGCGCGGCCGCGGTGACCGCCGCCGTGCTCCTCGGCGCCCACATCATCCGGGTCCACGACGTGACTGAGATGGTCCAGGTCATCAGGGTGGCCGATCGGATTCGCGTTAGCTCGCGGTGTCTTGATTGAGGATCTAGTTAGAATCTGGCGCAGGTGATGCGGTGGGCGCTGGCGGCGGGCATCTCAATCGCAATCTATTGCGGCGCGGCGTTCGGCACTCTCGTTCCGCTCAGCGATTCTGACAACGTCGAGTATCTGTTCGTCTGGCCCGGCGGCGCTGCAGTAGTCGCGATCGTCATCGTGGCGCTCGCGGCCGCTGTGCTCGCGTATGCGCTGGTGTGCCTTGGAGTGAGACGATGGGCGCCCGCGAGTCTGACGGAGGCGCGTACGGGACGGTGGCTGGCGCCGGTCAGCCTGATGGGAGTGCTGACGTTTGGCATTCTGCCGGCCGTGCCCGGTGTCGGCGATCGCGGTGCGCCGCTCGCGTATTGGCTTTACGACCTGCGTTGGTGGTGGATCGCCATCATCGCGGGATGGACGCTCGTACGAGCGGATCGCCTGTTCGGCTCCCCCTTCGCCAGACGCCTGTCAGCCGTTACCACATGGTCTCCGGTTACTCGTGTGCTGCTGGGCGACGCGGTCGTGTTCGCCGCGCTCGTCGCGTGGGCCATCGCGACCACCCCCATGATCCGCTTCAGTAACCGGACCGTTGGCGACGAACCGAAGTATTTGCGCTACTGCGAGGTCCTTTATCAGGGCCGCGGTCTCGATGTGTCGAACAAGAGGCTGCTGACTGATGAGCCTTTGGACGCGCCTCCCGCCGTGTTCAGGAACGTCAGTCTGCTGACGTCGACGATCGGTGAAGAAGCGCGCGCGCTGGCGATCGATCTTCGTGCATTCGCGTCCAGCCCATCGTCCTTTCGCTGGAATCGCATCGGCGAGCACGACGGATTCGTCACCGGCAAGCGCGGCGGGGTGTACCAGCTCCATCAGCCCGGACTCTCGGCCGTGCTCTTTCCCGGGTATTTCCTCGATCGCTATCTGTTCGGCATCGACCCGGGCTACCAGAACGAGTTCCCCGCCGAGCTGGTCATGACGAACACGATGATGCTGCTCGTCTACGGGCTGTGCGGCGTGGCGTTGTTCCGGCTGCTGCGCCACGCGCTGTCGTCGAATCGACTCGCGGCTCTCTGGGCCGTGATCGGCATGGCGACGATGCCCGTGACCGCGTTTGCGTTTCAGTTCTATCCCGAGCTGCCGGCGGCGCTCCTCGTGATCGTGGTGAGCACATACCTGCTGTTCCACGCGACGAAGTCGTCGGCGGTCGCGGCCTGCGCGGCGGGTGCTGCCGCGGCGTCGCTCGTGTGGCTGCATCCTCGATTCCTGATCATCGCCGCTGTATTTTTCATGACCGGCATTGCCTGGACACGATCGACAGCACGCGTGGCCTATGCGTCCGGCTTCATCCCGGTGCTGATTTCGGTGATGCTGTTCGACTATCGCGTCACTGGAAGCTGGCTGCCCTCCGCGCTGTACGACGCGCAACGGTCCAGCGAAATCACGTTCAGCACGTCAGGTCTGCTGATGAACCTGATCGGCTACGGCTTCGATCGCAAGTGGGGCCTGTTTCCGCATTCGCCGCTGCTCCTTGCCGTACTGCCGGGATTGCTGGTGTTGTTCCGGGAGCGTTCGCGTCATGCGCTGTTTCTGACTGCCGTCGGCCTCGCGCTGGCGATTCCGGCGGCCGGGCACAGTCTGAGCGCCGCCGGCACGACACCGGACCGCCTCGTCGCCGCGGTCGTCCCGATCTTCATCTGGCCGGTCGCGGTCCTCGCCCGCCGGTTCTGGTCGTCGACATCCATCCGCGCGGGCACGCTGTTGCTCGTGATCCTGTCGCTCGATGCCGCGCTCGCGTACAACTTCAGCAACGGCAAGCAATTCGGATCGCTTCACGACGCGAGCCTGACCGGCTGGAAACCCAACCTGGCGTTTCCGATCATTCGCGGCGCCGTATGGGATTCGTCGACATCGAACTTCATCCTTTTCATCGCGGTTGCGGCGATTGTCTCGGCCGCTGCCATCGTCGCCTGGCTTCGCGCGGGACGCGCGAAAGCGGGCGAGCCGTCGGCGATCCGCGCGACGCCGGTCGCAATCGGCGGTGTGCTGCTCGCCGCAGCAGTCTGGACGATCGTCGGGACGTGGCTGAACCGTGACTGGATCAACGCCGATTACCTGCTCGGCAGCCGGCCGGCGAGACACATGGCTGCCGCCGCACTCGTGGAAATCGATCGCTGTCGCGTCTGCTTCACGTCGCGGCACCGCCAGGTCGATTGGACCTGGCTCGAGCCGAACCCGGCCCGCGATCCAGCGATCGACCTCGACATCGACGGGCACGATGTCCGCGTGCGCGCCGACTTTGGATCAAAAGGCGGCGTGGAAGGCTTCGGCCGGATGGCCATCGCCTTCGGAGATGGCACCGCTCCCGTCCGGACCGGCGTCGTCGGATCCGGCGAGGTGGTCCATCATTACCGCCAGCCGGGTCACTTCGAAATCGGCATCACGCTTTATCTTCGCGACGACGTTCGGGTCGAGCGGCGGACGATCGAAATCGCGCCGCATGATTAGGAGACTTCATGACGTCTGAAAGGCGATGGGCGCTGGCCGTGCGCGTCCTGGCGCTGCTCTCGGCGGTGCTCGTCGCGATTGCCGGGCTGGAGGCGCGGACAATCCGCCGCCTTCGGTCGGACGTTCAACAACTGCGCGACGAGCGCGATCAACAGGCGTCGGGCGTCATCTCGGCGTGGACGCGCGAGCCTGCGGAAGAGTTGGGCGAAGCGGTTCGATCGCTCGATCGAGTGTTCGCCGAACCCGGCGCGGGCGTCGGCAGACCAGGTGGACTCTGTCCAGACTCGCATCTCGACGATCAGGCGATCGTGAGATACATCGGCGGTGAGTTTCTGCCCGCGCGCGCAGCCGGGCGCACGCTCACTCAGGCGATCGAAAGGATGAACGCGGCGGTGAAGCAGAAGAAATGAACGACGGGCAGAGCCGCAGCCCGTTCGCATCGCTTGCCGTGACCGCGCGGGCAAGCGCGGCCGCCGGTTTCTGGCCCAATCCCACAGCCAGAATCAGCGGACCATTCGGGACGCGCCACAACTCGAGACGGGCGATGTACGGGTAGGCAAAGACTGGATGATCTGCCGGTGCCGCATCCTCGGCGCGATGACGGTCGAGGCGCTGGCGATCGCTGTCCCGGGAGCGATCGTAGGCATCGGCATGGTATCCACGCATGCTCCAGGGCGGCCACTCCAGGGGCTCCAACGTGAAGGCGCTGCTGCCGCCGAGATAGATGTGAACCGGTCCGCGCGCTGATCCGCGATCCGCGACGACGGCCACTGCGCTCGCTTTCGACAGATCGCCCGACTCGCGCCACTGCGATTCGATCGTCGTGCACGCGCCGGCGAATGTGAACGCGGCGACGCCGGGAATTCCGGGATCGGCGGCGTCCACGCGCGCCAGCCCCTGATGCTGCAGCCGGTATTGCGCGCGCGGCATCGTGAAGATCACCGTATGTGTCGCGGCGCGAAGCGCGTCCTGTCCGTCACGCGACACAATCCGGAGCGACTTGCCGCTTTGTTGAGCGGTCCGCGTCGAGCTCCGCCACAGCAGGTCACTGATGGCATCGTCGATGACGATCGTCGATCCCGAGGGCAGCGCGCCAATCAACTGAGAAAAATACCGGCGGGTGAGCTCCTGATGGCCGTGTGGAAGATCCGCGGGATCGATTGGCGCCGCCGATCGGTGCGTCCACTGCAGAACCGGCAGCAGAGCGGCGAGACTGCATGCCCCGGCGCGCCACGCGGGGCGCAGCGCAAGTGCCGCGACGATTTCACGCAGGCCGGCGGCGACGAGCCACCAGAAGGCGGCGATCGCCGGCGCCAGCGTCCGGAGAGACTGTGAATCCGACCATCCAGTCGCGACGACCGGCAGCACCCCGATTGCCATCACCGGCCACGCCTCTCTCTGGGCAACAAGCGCTCGCGAGACGAATCCGCCGAGGAGCGCAAGTGCCATCGGCAACGGGCCGGTTGCGCCGAAAGCATCGCTTACGGCCGCCTTCGCGGAGTCGAATGAGAATCCGCGCGGAAGCAGGCAACCGAACGCCGGCTGACCAATGACCTCGCCCGGCAATGAAGGAATGGTCAACTGCAGCAGGACCGGCAGACCGATCACGAGCGCGCCGCCCAGCACCGCACCGAGCGCCCGCGACGATCCCGCGGATCGATAACCGATCCAGCCGGCCGCGATCGCGAGCGGCAGGGCGAGCGCGGGTGCGATCGCCGCCGTGATCGCAAGCGAGAGGGGAAAGAGAACTCCGCGGAGCAGGCCAGCGCTGCCCGCTGTCCGCTGGTACGCGAGAAAGGACAGGCTTGCGGCGCCAACCGCCGCCACACTCGACGGCGCGAGCGTCGGTGCGGTGACGACGGTGACGGCCGCGGCCACACTCACGGCTGCGGCTGACGCCAACGAGCCGCCTGCCCGTTGAATCAGCAGCGACAGAACGAGAATGGACAGCGGCACCAGCGCGACGTTCATCCACGTGAGGATCGTGGCCATCGGCATGCGGGATGCCGTTCGGCCGGCGGCGATCGCGATCGACTCCAGCCATCCGGGACACGCGCCTGGATCGGTCAAGAGCGGCGCCTGTCGCTGGATCAGGAACGCGATCGTTGCGGCAGCGATCGCGATCAGCCACTTGCTGACGACGATTCGGTCCGGCGACCGGCGCACGAAGAGCATGAACAGTCGGGCCGCATGCTAGCATGCGAATCGATGTCGGCCGTGCGGCGCGTAAACAGTGAACTCTGGATTTCGCTCGCCGCCGCCTGGACGCTCGTCTTCGCCCGCAGCTTCGTTTACCTCGCCTACGAGCAGTCGTTCTTCGATTCCGATCAGGCGGTCATCGGCTTGATGGCCAAGCATCTCAGCGAGGGCCGCGCGTTTCCGCTCTTCATTTATGGCCAGTCGTACATGCTCGCGGTGGAGTCGTGGCTCGCCGTGCCGATCTTTTGGATCGCCGGGCCGACGGTGGCCGCGCTCCGCTGCTCGCTCATCCTGACGAACTGCGCCGTTGCGACGCTGTTGATTGCCGGTCTCTGGAAGTGGGCCGGACTCCGTCCGTGGTACGGTCTGGCCGCCTCGCTGTTCTTCGTCTTCGCGCCGCCGTTCACGTCCGCGCATCTCATCGAAGCCGGCGGCGGCAACATCGAACCATTCCTGTGGGTCCTGCTTCTCTGGCCGCTGCGGCATCGGCCGCTTCTCTTCGGCGTGGTCCTTGCCCTCGGTTTTCTCAATCGCGAATTCACGATCTACGCGGTGCTGGTCCTGCTTGCCGCGGAGCTCGTCACCGGCCGGATCTTTCAGGTGGCAGTCTTCCGCCAGTGGCTGCTCGCGTTCGTCGCGTTCGTGGCGGTGTGGGACGGGATTCTTGCGCTCAAGCCGTACGCCGATCTCAACGGGCCCGGCACGCGCGGCGAGCTCATCGCCGGATTTGGCGGCTCGCAGATTGAGAACCTCACGAATCGCATCGGCCAGCGGCCCGCCGATCTTCCCGCGCGGGCGGAAGCCATGGTGGCCGAACGGATTCCTTCGCTGCTCGGCGGCCGGCTCGAACTGGACGGGATCGCCCATCAGGGCCGCGACTGGGTCTTCTGGCCGCTGCTCGCTGGCGCGATCATCGCGATCGGGCGCCTGCTGATGCTCGGACGCCTCAGGCGCCCACCCGCCTCCGCCAAGGCTTCGGCGGGGCTCGCCGAAGCGCCTCCGGCGCGAAGGCGGCCCGCCTCAGTGGCGTTCATCTGGTATCTGCTTGCGGTCGGCGTCGCGGCAGCCGGTATGTTCGTGATCGCGCGGCCCCTCACCGACACGACGCACCGCTACTTTCTCCTTGCCCTCTACATTCCGATCGGACTGACGGCGGCCTGGCTGGCGCTCGAGCCGCAGCGTCACGTCCGCCTCGCGATCGTGACGGCGATGGTCGGATGGGGCGCGCTGTCCGCCATCGACAATTACCGGCAGGCGGCGCGCTACGTGAGCGGCTACGAGCCGAACAAGATCCGCGAGCTTGCAAACGCGCTGGAATCGCGCGGGCTGCACGTCGCCGAGGCCGGCTACTGGCGCGCGTACAAGCTCAGCTTCCTCACCGAAGAGCGCCTGAAAATCGCCTCCACGGACTACTCGCGGATCGACGAATACCGCCGGCTGGCCGATCGGGAAGGCGATCGGCTGCTGCGCCTCCAGGAGCAGCCCTGCCCGGGCGGGGAGCCGGTCGTCGAACACTACCTCTGCCGGGCCGCAACCGCGCCGCCTCAGGAAATCAAATAGAAGGTCCGCGACCCCCTAAAATACGTCCATGGCGAGACTGACGGCCCTGTTCAACCGGCCGCCCATCACCTGGTGGGATGTCCTGGACATCCTGATCGTCTCGCTGGTCATCTACGAGGCGCTCAAGCTCATCCGCGGCACGCGCGCGATGCAGATGGCGATCGGGTCGCTGGTCGTGCTGCTCCTGTTCTACGCCTCGACCTTGTTCCCGCTGCAGACCGTCTCGTGGCTGATCCGCAACGTCCTTGCCTACGTGGTCTTCGCCGCCATCGTGCTCTTCCAGTCGGACATCCGGCGGGCGCTCTCGCACCTCGGCCGCGCGCGGTTCTTCCGATACTTCGGCCGCGCCGAGCGCGCTGCCGAAACCATCGAGGAAATCGTCACGGCCACGAGTCTCCTGGCGAAGGATCGCGTCGGAGCGATCATCGTGCTCGAGCGGGAAATCGGCCTCAGAAACTACGTCGAGAGCGGAATCCCGGTCGACGCGGAAGTCAGCTACGATTTGTTGTCGACGATTTTTCAGCCGTCGACGCCGCTTCACGACGGCGCCGTCATCATCCAGGAAGATCGCATTGCGGCGGCCGCGTGCTTCCTTCCGCTCACGGTGAATCCCAAGCTCGACCGCGATCTCGGCACCCGGCACCGCGCCGCCATCGGGCTCACGGAAGAATGCGACGCGGTCGCCGTGGTGGTTTCCGAAGAGCGCGGGGAGCTCTCTCTCTCGTTGAACGGAGGGATCGCACGCGGGCTCTCTGCCGACGATCTCCGCGGCCGATTGCAGGCGCTGATTCTTCAGAAACGCCAGCCGCGATTCGAGCCGGCGGGTACGGCCGACGACAACGCCGAACGTGGCGTCGAAGTGGAACAGCGCTGAATGGCCTGGCACCCGTTCCGCAATATCGGATTGAAGGTCGCCGCGCTCGGCCTTGGCACGCTCGTGTGGTTCACCGTCAGCGGGCCGCGCGTCGAGCGCACGATCAGCGGCGTGCCGGTGATCTATCGCAACGTGCCGCCGTCGCTCGAGATTTCCGATCAGACCGAGGATGCGACGGTGCACGTCCGTGGCATCGACAGCCAGATTCGCCGCCTCGAACCCGGTGAGCTTGTCGTCGAGATCGACCTCGCCGGCGAGCGGCCGGGTCTCGTGGTCCTTCCGCTGCGGACCGACCAGGTCACGACACCGTTCGGCATCGCCGTCACCGAAGTCAGTCCGGGCGCGGTCACGTTGACTTTGGAAGAATCCGCGTCCGTGGACGTGCCCGTCCGGCCGACGGTCGACGGCAAACCCGCTCCAGGATTCGTCGAGGCTGAAGTGACCGTCGATCCGGCAACCGTCACCGTCGTCGGTCCCGCGCGACGTCTCAAGACGACGACGTCGGCGATTACGCAGCGGGTGTCGATTGAGGGCGCGCGGGATACCGTCACGCAGACGGTCACGGTCGGTGTCATCGATCCCGGTCTTCGGTTGAAAGATCCGCGCACGGCACGAGTCACGGTGCGGATCGAGCCTCTCGAGGATCGTACGAGCGACAACGCGCGCGTCGTCCTTCGCGGTGCGCCGAAAGGCCGGCGCACCACCGCCCTGCCTGAGACGGTGACCGTCAGCATTCGATGTCCCAAGACCACGCTGTCCAAGCTATCGCCAACGGCGTGGGTGCCGTTCGTCAACGTCAGTGCGCAGCCCGGAGACTACACTCTTCCGGTGCACATCGAGAGCATTGCCAACTGCACGGCAGCCATCACGCCGGCAACGGTCGTCGTGCGGATCCGATGAGCCGCCGCCGGCCTTCTGTCAGATCACCCGCGCGCGAGCATGGCTGAGCGGTTGTTCGGCACCGACGGCGTTCGCGGCGTCGCCGGCACGTATCCGCTCGATCCACCGACCGTCTGCCGCCTCGGCGCGGCGGTCGTGCGCACGCTGGGTCTCGACCGCCCCGCGCGATTGATCATCGGCCGGGACACCCGCGAGTCGGGTGAATGGATCGCGCGCGAGCTCGCGCGCGGCGCGACGGGCGAGGGCGCCAGCGTGACCAACGCCGGCGTGATGCCGACGCCGGGCATTGCCTTTCTCGCGCGGGCGCTCGGCCACGATCTCGGGGTCGTCCTGTCGGCCTCGCACAATCCGTACACCGACAACGGCATCAAGGTTTTTTCAGGGCTGGGCGAGAAGTTCGGCGAGGCGAAAGAGCGGGCGGTGGAAGTCATGATGGCCGACGCGGGCTGGCATCCGGCGGCGCGCGATCAGGTCTCGATGACGACCGGCGAGTTCGTGCCGCCGTATCTCGATCACGTGCGTCGGCTGTGGCCATCGGCCGGGGCGCTCGACGGCGCGCGCATTGCCGTCGACATGGCGAACGGCGCGACGACGGCCACCGCTCTGCGGCTCTTCACCGAGCTCGGACTCGACGTGGTGCCGCTCGGCGATCGTCCCGACGGCCGGAACATCAACCTGGCCTGCGGCTCGACGCATCCGGCCCGGATGGCCGGCGAAGTGGTCTCGTCCGGATGCCGGCTCGGCGTGGCGTTCGACGGCGATGGCGATCGCGCGATCTTCGCCGATCATCGCGGCCACATCGTGGACGGCGACGCGGTCCTGCTCCTGCTCGGCGTCTACTACAAGGAACGGCAGCGGCTCCCGCGCGACACGGTCGTGGCGACGGTGATGAGCAACATCGGTCTCGAGCTGGCGTTGCGCCGGCACGGCATCGCGCTCGCGCGCACGCCGGTCGGCGACAAGTACGTCATGGACGAGATGTCGCGCGGCGGGTACGCGCTTGGCGGCGAGCAGTCCGGCCACGTGATTCTGACCGAGCACCTGCCGACCGGAGACGGCATGGCGACGGCGCTGGCCGTGTTGCGCGTGATGGCGGAGACGGGGAAGGACCTCGCCGATCTGGCGGCGGATCTCGTGACCTACCCGCAGACGCTCGTCAACGTGCGCGTCCGCGAGAAAAAACCGGTCGACACGGTGCCGGAAATCCGGGCCGCCATTGCCCGTGTGGAGGCCGCGCTCTCGGGGCACGGACGCGTGCTCGTCCGCTACTCTGGCACCGAGCCGCTGCTCCGCGTGATGATTGAAGGAGAAGATCAGGCGTCGGTGCAGGCCTGGGCCGAGGAAATCGCCGAAGCGATCCGAGGCACGCTCGGCTGAGACGACCTGACCGGACCTGTAAGACCTTCTGAGGACCGACGAGCGCTTTCATGATTCGGCTCTCCGTGAATGTGAACAAGATCGCGACGCTGCGGAATTCGCGCGGCGGATCGATCCCGAGCGTCGCGCAGGCGGTGACCGTGTGTCTCGACGCCGGCGCGCCGGGCATCACGGTGCATCCCCGCCAGGATGAGCGCCACATTCGCGCATCGGATGTGCCCGAGATCGCGGCGCTCGTGGCCCGACGTCGCGCGGGCGGCGCCGACGTCGAATTCAACATCGAGGGCGATCCACGGCCCGGCTTCGTCGACATGGTCGTGGCGACGCGACCCGATCAGTGCACGCTCGTCCCGGTCAAACCGGGTGAGATCACGAGCCAGGCCGGCTGGCCGCCCGACACGGCGCCGGACGCGCTCACGGAGGTCATCGCGCGGCTCAAGGGGGCGGGCGTTCGCGTCAGTCTGTTCGTCGACGCCGAGCGCAAGTCGATCGCGTGGGCGGCCGGCCTCGGCGCAGATCGCGTGGAGCTGTACACGGAGCCGTTCGCGCGTGCGTTCGAGCGCAATGCGCGGGCGGGGCAGGAGAGCTTTGCCGCGTACGTCGACGCTGCCGAGCACGCGCATGCGGCGGGACTCGGCATCAACGCCGGTCACGATCTCGACCTCGACAACCTTCAGCTCTTCAAGCGGCTGCCGCACCTCGACGAGGTGTCCATCGGCCACGCCCTCATCAGTCACGCGCTCTGGGTGGGACTCGATCGCTCGGTTCGCGAGTATCTTGACGCGCTCGTCTCGTAGGGCGGACTGATTTCCAAGTCCGCCCCATGCGTAAGCCTCCTTCTGTCACGCGGACTTAGGGATCAGTCCGCGCTACATCGGGCGTGCGCTATGATCAACGCTGAAGACGCACGCGCATGAACCGCGACGCCATCGTCATCGGAATTTCCGGCATTCTCTTCGGGCTGATCGTCGGGTGGATTCTCGGCAGTCAGATGACCGCGCCGCCGCCGGCGCCCGCGGCAGCTGCGACCGCGGCGGCCGCGCCGCCCGAACCGGCGCCGCCGCCGCTCGACGTCGAGCGCGCCGCGGATCTGGAACGCCGCGCGAAGGCGCAGCCCGCCGACGCCGCCGTGCGTGTCCAGCTGGCGAACCTGTACTACGACGCCCGCCGGTTCGATCTCGCGATTCCGTGGTACGAGGCGGCGCTCGCGATCGACGCGTGGAACGTCAACGCAAGCACGGATCTCGCAATCAGTTACTACTACACGAACCAGATTGACCGCGCGCTCGCGCAAATCGACAAGTCGCTCGCCGTCGATCCGCGTCACGTGAAGAGTCTGCTCAATCAGGGCATCATCCGGTTCGGCAAAGAGGATCGGCGCGGCGCCGCGGAGTCGTGGGAGAAGGTCGTCGCGATTGCGCCGGATAGCGACGAGGCGCGCATGGCGCGACAGGGTCTCGACGGGCTGAAGTCCGGACACGGCGGTGGCGGCGCGGAGTCCGGCCGGCGCGGCGCCGGAGGCGGTCAATGAGCGTCGTCCTCTTCTGGATTCTCCGCGTCCTGTTCGTGCTCTTCATCATCCGGCTCGTGCTGCGGGCGCTTGCCATCGGCCAGGTGCCGCGCGCGCCGCAGCAGCAGCGAACCCGCAGAATGGAGCACGCCGGCGGCACCCTCGTGCAGGATCCGCACTGCGGGACGTATCTGCCGCAATCACGCGCGCTCGCGCTGGGACGCGGCGGCGAGACGAAGTACTTCTGTTCGCCCGCCTGCCGCGACGCATATCTGGCCGGACCGTCGGCCGAAGGCCAAGGGGCGAAGGCCCACGCCTCAAGCCTCAAGTGATGGACGCAACCGACCAGCTCCGCGCCGACATCGTCGAGGTCGGACGCCGCCTGTGGGTACGCGGCTTCGTGGCGTCGAACGACGGAAACATTTCGGTCCGCCTCGGGCCGGACCGACTGCTCATGACGCCCGCCAGCGTGTCGAAGGGCTTCATGACGCCGGAGATGATGGTCGTGACGGATCTCGACGGCGGTCTCATCTCCGGTGCGCCCGGCCGGAAACCCTCGTCCGAAGCGCTCATGCATCTCGTGGCGTACCGCCAGCGGCCGGACGTCGGCGCAGTCGTCCACGCGCACCCGCCGCTCGCGACTGGATTCGCAGTCGCCGGCATCCCGCTCGATCGCGCCGTGCTGGCCGAGGTCGTGACGACGCTGGGCAGTATTCCGATTGCGAAGTACGGGACGCCGTCGACGACAGAGCTGGCCGACACGGTCGCGCCGTACGTCAAATCGCACGACGGGTTGCTGCTGGCCAACCACGGCGCGCTCGCCCTCGGCCGCGATCTTTTCGGCGCGTACTACAAGATGGAAACGATCGAGCATTTCGCGCGCATCAGTCTGACGGCGCGGCTTCTCGGACGCGAGCATCTCCTGTCGCGCGACGAAGTGATGCGGCTGCAGAATCTGCGTTCGACCTACGGCATCGCCGCGCCCGCGCCGTTCTGTCCCGATCCCGAAACGCCGGCGGCCGACGATCCGTCGTGTCAAGTCATTCAGGCGCCGGCGTCAACCGCCGATCGGCTCGTGCCCGACACGCAGTTCGCGGGGCCGGGCGGCCGCGTTTCCATAGGTACCGACGGCGAGATTCGGCTAACATACGCCGAGCTCACGGCCCTGATCGACGAGGCTGTAAAGACGATCGCTGGGCGCTAGCTGGAGGCTATCCATGGGCGAGGCACTGGGAATGGTCGAGACAAAGGGTCTGGTCGCGATGATCGAGGCGGCCGACGCCATGGTCAAGGCCGCCAAAGTGACCCTGGTGGGCTGGGAGAAAATCGGCGCAGGATACGTGACGGCGATCGTGCGCGGTGACGTCGCCGCCGTCAAAGCTGCGACCGACGCCGGCGCCGCCGCCGCCCGTCGCGTCGGCGAGCTCGTGTCCGTCCACGTCATTCCGCGCCCGCACGCCAACCTCGAGGACGTGCTGCCGATCGGCAAGGCGACGAAGGGCTAGGAAGGGCAGAGGGCAAAGGGCAGAGGGCAAAGGTGCGGAACGTGCATCGCGTGTCCTCTTTTGTTTAGGACGACGCCACCTTTGTTCCTTTCCCCTTTCCCCTCTCCTTTGCCCTCTGCCCTCTGCCCTCTGCCCTTGTCATGATTCTCGCCAAAGTCGTCGGCACCGTCGTCGCAACCAGAAAAGACGAGCGGCTCGTCAGCAATAAGCTGCTCATCGTCCGCCCGATCGATCCTCCCACCGGCAAGACCGAAGGCAACTACCTGGTCGCCGTGGATACCGTCGATGCCGGATTCGGCGAGACCGTGCTGATCGTGAGCGGCAGCTCGGCGCGAATGGCGTCCGGCATGAAAGATTGCCCGGTGGACGCCGCAATTGTCGGCGTTGTGGATCAAATTGAAGTGAAGGAATGATCGATGAAGCCCGAAAGCCGGAAAGCTTTCCAGCTTGAATAGTCTCTTCAAATGCAACTAGCCCGTGTCGTCGGCGACATCGTCTCCACGGTGAAGGACCCAGCATTGGTGGGCCACAAGCTCCTGGTGCTGCAACCGATCACTCCGGATCGCCAGCCGGCCGGCCGCACGCTCGTCGCGCTCGACGCCATCGGTGCGGGTGTGGGTGAGCACGTCTTCTTCGTGCGCGGACGGGAAGCCTCGTTTCCATTTCTGCCCGCCGAAACACCCGCGGACGCCTGCGTCGTCGGCATCGTGGATCGCTGGGATCTCGAGTAAGCAGCCGTCATGCAGCTCGGACGCGTCATCGGCACCGTCGTCGCCACCAGGAAACACACGAAGCTCGACGGCGCGAAGCTGCTGCTCGTCCAGCCGCTGACGCTCGACGATCAGCCGCGCGGGACCCCTCTGCTTACAATCGACTCTGTCGGGGCGGGGATCGGTGAGAAGGTCCTGGTCGTCATCGAAGGGCGCGCGGCCGGCGATGCGCTGCGGCGACGGGCGGCGCCGGTCGACGCCGCGATCATCGGCATTGTCGATCGTGTGACAATCGATGAGGATCGAACGGCTGCGGCTGAGCCGGCTCCAGGACTGCCGGCGAGCGCCCGTCGGGCCAAAGGGAGCAGTCCACGACGCACATGAGAGAACAGGAACTGCGGGCGCTCGTGCGTGAGGCGATCGCGCGGCATCTCGGGGATGCGGCCGAGACGCCCGTTGCGCGCCTGGATACCGCCGGGGCATCGATCGATTCGCCGTCTATTTCGCGCGATCACGCCAGCCACGCCGTCTACATCAACATCGTGAATCCGGACAACGCGTGCGTCATCGAGCCGACTGTCGCGTGTAACCATTGCAACTACTGCCGGAGCCACGGACACTGAGAACATGAAGGACACCGCACCCGTGGCGCCGGTGCTGCGTCTTCTCGGCCGCGCGATTCGCGGGATGAACGAGCCCGCTGTCGAGAAAATCAGCGAAGACAGCCGCGAAGATCCGTTCCAGGTTCTTGTTTCGACGATGCTGTCGGCGCAGACGCAGGATCCGGTGACGGCAGCGGCCTCGGCGCGACTATTCCGCGTCGCGCGCACGCCGCGCACGATGGCGCAGCTCACGCCGAAGCAGATCGAACGGCTGATCTATCCGGTCAGCTTTTACAGAATCAAAGCGCGGAACGTGAAGGCGACGTGCCGGCAGATCCTCGCGCGGTTCGGCGGCAAGGTGCCGGACACGATGGACGATTTGCTGACGCTGCCGGGTGTCGGCCGCAAGACGGCGAATCTCGTGCTCATCCTCTCGCACGGCAGCCGCGAGAACATCTGCGTCGACACGCACGTGCATCGCATCGCGAATCGCCTCGGCTGGGTGAGGACGCGCATGCCGGACGAGACCGAGCAGGCGCTCTACAAGGTCGTCCCCAAGCGCTACTGGCCGCGGGTCAACCTGCTTCTCGTCACGTGGGGCCAGAACGTCTGCCGACCGGTCTATCCGCGATGCGCCGCGTGCGTGGTCAGCCCGCTCTGTCCGCGGGTCGGCGTCACTCGCGAAAGTCGAGCGGCAGGTCGACTGGCGATTCCGACGTCGTCACGATCCCCGCGAGATCGGGAAATCGCGCGACCAGCTCAGGCGGCACCTCACCCGTGATCGGCTGACCGAGCTGGTGCTTGAGGATCGTCGCGTTCGCGACCGATTTCGCCGAGAAATGATTGTTCAGGTACAGCAGCACGCGCCGAGACTTCGATGATGCGTCGCGCGCGGTCCTCGCGAACGGCGTCAGCTCCGCAGGTGAATAGAGGTAGTCGTACCGATCTTCTGACTCGTCGTGGTCCCACCACTTTGCCGCGTTGCGTCCGTGAAGCCGGATGTACGTGAGCCCGGACGCCTCGCGCAGCGTGTCCGGTTGATCACCGGGCGCGCGCTGCCTGACGGAGCTGCGGAACTTGGGTTCGTCGATCAGTACCCACGACGCCTGATGCGCCTTCAGCCGCTGGAGCGTGTCCGCCGTGTCATCGCTCCAGCTCCGATGCCGGAGCTCGACGGCCAGCGCGTAGCCCGACAGCGCTTCCAGCAACCAGTCGAGGTAATCGCGCGTTTCGGTTTCCGCATGGAAGCTCGGCGGAAACTGCACGAGCACGGCCGCCAGCCGGCCTGCTTCTGCGAGCGGATCGATCCCGCGACGGAAGAGGTCGACGTCTGCGCGTGAGAGGTCCCAGTCGGTCACGCCGTCGCGCGACAGGTACATGTCCGGGTGCGTGAATTTTTGATAGAGCTTCACGGCGAACTGAAAGGTCTTCGGCGTCCTGCGCACCCACGACTGGCTCATGCCCGGTTCCGGCATCCGGTAGAAGCTCGAGTTCACTTCGACCGTGTCGAAATGTTCGGCGTAGTACGCGAGCTCGTCGAAGCGCCGCGGCCGGCGCGCCGGGTAGAAGACGCCGTTCCACGTGCCCTTCCCGGTGGCGTAATTCCAGCCCGAGGTGCCGATCAGAATCCTCGCCGGCGCAGCGCTCGTCGGTGCGTCTGATCCCATCAACCTGATTCTGGCCATCTTCTTTGTTTAATGAAAGATGGCAGAATCACGAAAGTGCTGACGGTCAACGAGATTTACCTGTCCGTTCAGGGCGAGTCGACGCATGTCGGCCGGCCGTGCGTGTTCGTTCGCCTGACGGCCTGCGATCTGCGCTGCCGCTGGTGCGACACGGCGTACGCCTTCACCGGCGGGCGGAAGATGTCGATCGACGAGGTCCTCGCCGAGATCGCACGGCATTGCACGCCGCTGGTCGAAATCACGGGGGGCGAGCCGCTGCTGCAGCGCGACGTGTATCCCTTGATGGAACGGCTGCTCGAACAGCGATACGGCGTGCTGCTCGAGACCGGCGGTCACGTCCCGCTCGACGAAGTGCCGGACGCCGTCGTTGCCGTCGTCGACGTGAAATGTCCGGCCAGCGGCGAAGCCGCGCGGATGCACTGGCCGAATCTCGAGCAGTTGTCGCCGCACGACGAAGTGAAGTTCGTGATCGCCGATCGCGCCGACTTCGACTACGCGGCCGACGTGGTCCGGCGCTTCGGGTTGCAGGATCGGGCAGCCGCCGTGCTGTTTTCACCGGTCCATGGCGAGCTCGATCCGGCCACGCTGGCGAAATGGATTCTCGACGCGCGGCTGCCGGTCCGGCTGCAGATCCAGGCGCACAAGTACATCTGGGGCGCGGAAACGCGGGGCGTGTGATGCCGCCGGACGCCCGCGCGGTCGTGCTGCTCTCGGGCGGTCTGGATTCGACGACCGCCGCGGCGTACGCGCGGCGCGACGGCTGGACGCTGTACGCGCTGACGGTCAGGTATGGCCAGACGCATCAGCAGGAGATCGAGGCAGCCCGCCGCGTCGCCCGATCGCTCGGCGTGGCGCGACACGCGGAAATCGATGTCGATCTCCGCGCCTTTGGCGGGTCGTCCCTGCTCGGCGACGGCGAGATCCCCAAGGACCGCGATCTTTCGACAAGCGCTTTTGAACTACCAGCCCCCCAGATCCCCAGCTCACAAGATCCCCAGATTCCCCCGACCTACGTTCCGGCGCGCAACACGATCTTTCTTTCACTGGCGCTGGCGTGGTCGGAAGTGATCGGCGCCGAGCGAATCGTGATTGGCGTCAACGCGCTCGACTACTCCGGGTATCCCGACTGTCGTCCGGAATTCATTTCCGCGTTCGAGTACCTCGCGACGCTGGCGACGCGCGCGGGCGTCGAAGGCCGTCCGGTGCGCATCTGGGCGCCGCTGCAACAGCTCACGAAAGCGGGGATCGTCCGGCTTGGCCTCGAGCTGGGTGTCGATTTCGCGCTGACGCACAGCTGTTACGACCCGGCGCCCGACGGCCGGCCGTGTCAGCGATGCGACAGCTGTCAGCTCCGCGCGCGCGGTTTTGCGGAGGCCGGCGTGTCCGACCCCCTGTTGTCTCACGCGGGCTGAGGACAGAGAATAGCGGTCTTTCCGGCCGTGGCTCGCCCTCTCAGAGAACAGCTGGCGATAGCCACCCTTGTGCTGCTGATTCCGGTCGGCGCGGTCATGACGTGGGCCGCCGGGGCGGCCTACAACGATCAGCTCGTGCAGCTGCGCGGCGAGGCGCAGCGAGTCGCGACCGCGGTCGCGGCGCACGTCGATCAGGGGCTGCCCGACGGCGGAGGCAAGCTCGACGACTTCCTGCGCGCAATCCCGCTCCCCGAAGGCAGCGTCGTCACGGTGACCGAGTCCACGGGGCGGGTGGTCGCGCACTACAGCCGGCACGTGGGCGATCTCGCCGACGAGCTTGCCGAGTCGAGCGCGCGGGCCTCCAGCCAGCCGTGGACGGTGACGGTCGGGATTCCGACCGGCGTCGCCTGGCTCCGCGCGGGCCCGATCTACCAGCGCATCCTCGCGATCTCCGGTATCGCGACGCTGATTCTGCTCGTGCTCGAAGCGCTGTTCGTCAGACGTCTGCTGCCGGCGCTGCTGCACCTCGAGCAGAGCGCCGATCGCGTCGGCGCCGGCGATCTGCGAACGCCGCCCGCCAAGCCGATGCCGACGCGCGAGCTCGAGCATCTGCGTGACGCGTTCACCGATATGGTCGAGAAACTGCGCGGCGCACGCGAGGCGATCGCCCGGCAGGTCGAAGAGGAGCGGCGGATGCGGGAGGAGGTCGAGCTGCTGCAGCAGCAGATCATCCGTCAGGAGCGGCTTGCGGCGATCGGCGTGCTGCTTTCCGGCATCGCGCACGAGCTCAACAACCCGCTGCAGGCGATCTCGGGATTCTCGGAGGTCCTGCAGCGCGACAAAGAGCTGAAGAACGGCGTCCGCGCGGACCTGGCGATCATTCAGAAGGAAAGCGCCCGCGCCAGCGCCATCATCCGCAATCTCTCGCGATTCAGCCGGCAACAGGGATCGACGCCGACCACGGTGTTCCTGTCGGACGTGATCGATTCGGTGGTCGAGCTCCGTCAGCGACGGCTGCAGGAGCAAAACATTTCACTGACGGTCGAGGACGCCGCGGGACACGCCGTCACCGCCGTGTTCACGGAGCTGCAGCAGGTGTTGCTCAACTTCATGATCAACGCGGAGCAGGCCGTGGGATCGCAAGCGGCATCGGATCGACGCATCGCCATCCGGACGCGTGATACCAGCAGCGGCGTTCGCCTCGAGGTCGAGGATTCCGGCCCGGGCGTGCCGCCGGAGCACGAGTCCAAGCTGTTTCAGCCCTTTTTCACGACCAAGCCCATCGGCGAAGGCACCGGTCTCGGCCTGTCGGTCAGCTACGGCATCGTCCGTCACTCGGGCGGCACGATCGGCTATGCGCGGAGTGACGGCACCGGCGCGCTCTTCTACTTCGAGCTGCCGGCGAGGGCGGATTAGCGACGAACCTCGTAGCGAAGCGCCACCATGCCACTCTTGTAGGCCTTCGCCTCGACAAGGTGCAGGGCGACGTCTTTGTCGAGCCGCTCAAAGAACGAGATTCCGCTGCCAATCAGGATCGGCAAGATCGAATAGCGCACTTCGTCGGCCAGTCCGCGGCGCAGGCATTCGCCGGATACGTCACCACCTCCGACAAACCAGATGTTGCCGAAGTTCGGCTTCAATCTCTCGTCCACCAGGCGTTCGAGATCGCCGCAGTGGAACTCAACGGTGTTCCTGGTCTTCCGCAGCTCGCGACTGGTCAGGACGAAGGTCGGCTTGTTGCCGTAGGCCCAACCCAGCCCTTTGGCCTCGAAATCCACCGCGGTTTCATAGGTTCGCGAACCCATGACGTAGCAGTCGATGGTGCTGAGGAACTCCTCGACGGATTCCTGGGCCAGCGTCTCCCCACCTTCAAAGTTGTCTGACGTCTCGAGCCAGTCCACGCTGCGGTCTTTTCTGGCAATGAAGCCGTCGAGACTCGCGGCCATGTGGATCGTTACCCGGGACTTCGCGCCCTTCATCGTGACTCCTCTATTCTGAAGGGGTTTTTGTTTTTGGACCAGAATAGGGAATGCCGACCACCAAGCGTCTTTATTACGCTGACTCGCTGCTCCGCGAATTCGACGCGACGGTGCTCGCCAGTGAAGTGATCGACGGACGTCCAGCCGTCGTCCTCGACGAGACGGGTTTCTATCCGACGTCGGGCGGTCAGCCGTTCGACACGGGACGGCTCGGTGCGCGCCGCATTCTGGAGGTCGTCGACGACGACGCGGGAGTGATTCGGCACATCGTCGACGAGCCCATCGGCGTCGGCGAGCGCGTGCACGGCGTCATCGACTGGCCGCGGCGCTTCGATCACATGCAGCAGCATACCGGCCAGCACGTCTTGTCGGCGGCATTCGATCGGCTCTCAGGGTTACGGACCGTCAGCTTTCATCTCGGGACCGATGACTCGACGATCGACCTTGCGCGCGAAGTGACGCCCGCCGAGATCGCGAGCGCCGAAGCCGAAGCGAATCGCATCGTCTGGGAGGATCGGCCGGTGACGGTCCGCTTCGCGACCGAGGAGGAGGCGAGTCGGCTGCCGCTGCGCAAGGAGCCCGTCAAATCCGGATTGCTTCGGCTCGTCGACGTCACCAATTTCGATCTCTCGGCCTGTGGCGGCACCCATGTGCCGGCGACAGGGATGATCGGCATCATCGCGGTTACGGGCTGGGAGCGCTTCAAAGGCGCGACCCGCGTCGCCTTCGCGTGCGGCGGTCGCGCGCTGCGCGGTTACGGACAATTGCGCGATGCGATGACGGCCGCCAGTCGCGCGTTGTCCGTCGCTCCAGCCGACGTCGGACCGACGATCGAACGGCTCCAGACAGAAATGAAAGAGCTGACCCGCACGATGCGGCGTCTGCACGAGGAAGTCGCCGCCGGACGCGCCGAGCGTCTGCGCGCCGAAGCGAAAGACATCGGAGGCCGTCGCGGCGTCTTAAGACACGAACCTGGCTGGGACACAGTCAGTCTAAAGACGTTGGCGAGCGCGATCGTGCGCGAACCCGGCACGATCGCCGTGCTCGTCGGGGACGGCATGCCGGCCCCGGTGGTCGTGGCGCGTTCGGGGGACGTCGAGCTGGATGCGGCCGCGTGGATCAAGCGGGCGGCCGCCGAGCTTGGTGGACGCGGCGGCGGACGCCCCGAACTTGCGCAGGGTGGACTCGGGGTGAGCCCCGACCAGGTTCTGACATTTGCCGAAGAGACACTGAAATAGAATCGATCTATCGACGTAGTAGAATCGCAGCCTTCATGCTCGCGGCCATTTTCGAGTTCCTGTTCAAATACCCGCGCCTGGTTTTTGAGCAGGGCAGCTTCGCATTCGGAGCCACCCGCTCAATGTCGGCGGTGGCGCTCATCGCCGCCGTGGCGGCGGCGTATGCGCTGTGGACGTACCGGCGGCTGGCGGCGGTGCGTGGGCGCGATCGGGGCCTGCTCATCGGCGCACGCGTCGCGCTCTTCCTGATCGTCCTCTTCGCGCTGATGCAGCCGATGCTGCGGCTCAAAGTCGCCGTACCGCAGGAAAACTTCGTCGGGATCCTGCTCGACGATTCGCGCAGCATGCAGGTTGCCGACTACGCGGGCGGGCCGCGCAGCGGGTTCATCCACCAGCAGCTCGGGAAAGCGGATGCGCCGCTCTTGACGGAGCTCGGCAAGCGGTTCCAACTGCGCGTGTTCCGGTTCTCGTCGACGGCCGAGCGGCTGCAGTCCACAGGCGATCTGAAATTCGAAGGCACGGGCACGCGTCTCGGCGAGGCGCTCGATCGCGCGCGCGACGAGCTCAACGGCCTGCCGGTCGCCGGTCTCGTCCTCGTGAGCGACGGCGCCGACAACTCCGAGAACACGCTCGACGAATCGATTGCCGGACTGAAGTCGCAGGCGATGCCGGTCTTCGCGGTCGGCGTCGGCCGCGAGCGCCTCTCGCGCGACGTCCAGGTGACGCGCGTCGAAACGCCGCGCCGCGCGCTAAAGGGCTCGTCGCTCGTCATCGACGTGGTCGTGACGCAAAACGGATATGCCGGCACGAAAGTCCCGCTCATCGTCGAAGACGATGGCCGGATGATCAGCACGCAGGACATCACGCTCCCGCGTGACGGCGAGGCCGAGACGACGCACGTGCGCTTCAAGGTCTCCGACCTCGGCCCGCGCAAGATCACCTTCCGGATTCCCGTGCAGGGGCAGGAAGAGGTCGCGCAGAACAACCAGCGCGAGGCGTTGATCGACGTCTACAACCGGCGCGAGAAGATCCTGTACCTCGAAGGCGAGCCGCGCCCGGAAGCGAAATTCATCCGGCAGGCCACCGACGAGGACGACAACCTGCAGGTGGTGCTCCTTCAGCGCACGGCTGAAGCGACTGTCAGCGTCCCCGACAAGTACCTCAGGCTCGGCGTCGACAGCGGCGAGGAATTGATCAACGGATTCCCGGCGACCCGCGAAGAGTTGTTCGGCTATCGCGGCATCATCCTCGGCAGCGTCGAAGCGTCGGCGTTCACGCCGGAGCAGCAGCGGATGCTCGAGGACTTCGTGGATGTCCGCGGCGGGAGCCTGCTCGCGCTGGGCGGCGGCCGATCGTTCGCCGAAGGCGGATGGGGCGGCACGCCATTGTCCGATGCGCTCCCGATCGTGCTCGATCCAGGCTCTCGCGGTCCGCAGTTCCCGCCGGCCGAGCTCATCGTCCGGACAACGCCGACGGGCACCAATCATCCCGCCACCCAAATCACGGACAAAGCCGAGGATGCGCCCGCGAAATGGCGCGATCTCCCGCCAGTGACTTCGCTCAACCCGGTAACGGAAGTAAAGCCCGGCGCCACCGTGCTGCTGACCGGCATCAACGAGCGCAACAAGTCGCAGGTGGTGCTGGCATTCCAGCGCTACGGCCGCGGCAAGGCGCTGGTGATGCCCGTTCAGGACACGTGGATGTGGCGCATGCACGCCAAGATGGACCTGAAGGACAAGACGCACCACACGTTCTGGCAGCGGCTCGTGCGGTGGGTCGTCGACGGCGTGCCCGATCGGGTGATGGCGTCGGTGTCCCCGGATCGCGTCCAGCGCGGTGAGCCCGTCACGGTGACGGCTGAAGTGTCCGACCCGGAATACAAAGGGATCAACGACGGACGCATCACGGCGCGAATCACGTCGCCGTCCGGCAAAACCGAGGACGTGCCGATGGAGTGGACCGTCGAGCACGACGGCGAGTACCGCGCTCGCTTTACCCCGACCGAGGATGGCCTGTACAAAGTCAGCGTCGGCGGCACGGCCAAAGACGGCCGTGACGTCGGCCGTGGCGAGGTGAACGCGCGTGTGGCGCCGAGCGACGCCGAGTACTTCGACGCCGCGATGCGAGCGCCGCTCCTGCGCCGCGTCGCCGAGGACACGGAAGGCAGGTTCTTCAAGGCCGACGACACGGCAAAGCTCGTCGACGCGATCACGTTCAGCGGCAAGGGAATCACCGTGGTCGAAGAGAAAGAGTTGTGGGACATGCCCATCATCCTGATGCTGCTCCTCGGGCTGATGGGCGGCGAATGGATGTTCCGGCGCGCGCGCGGGTTGGCGTAGGGCGGACTGATTCCCAAGTCCGCCGTTGACAGGAGACAGAACGATGACACTTGGCCGACGACGAACGGTGCTGGCGTTGGCGATGTGTGTGGGTGTCGCCGCGATCGCCACGCCGCTCGCGCAGCGCAGCTACAGGCAGTCGTACAGCGGCAACGTGCGCTACGACGGCAAGTTCGTCTTCATCCGGCTGAGCTATCCCTGGTACGGCGGGCGCGGCGCCCCGTGGGCGCACGACTGGCCGCGCGGCGAAACCCACTTCCTGAAGATCTTCAGTGAGCTGACGTCCGTGCAGATGCACGTCACCGAGAGCAGCATCATGAGCCTGAGCGATCCGGAGCTGTTCAAGTTCCCGGTCGCGTACATGGCCGAGCCCGGGTTCTGGGGGATGGGCGATGAGGAAGTGAACATCCTCAGGAATTACCTCCTGAAGGGCGGGTTCCTGATCATGGACGACTTCCGCGGCCGCGACTGGGGAAACGTCGACCTGCAGTTCAGCCGGATGTTCCCGCAGGGCCAGTGGGTGGATCTCGACGCGAATCACCCGATTTTCCACTCGTTCTTCGAGATCAACTCGCTCGACATCATTCCGCAGGCGTACGACGCCGGCCGGCCGATCTTCCGCGCCATGTTCCAGGACAACGATCCCTCCAAGCGGATGCTCGCCATCGCCGCGTACAACACGGATATCTCGGAATTCTGGGAGTGGTCCGACACCGGCTACGCGCCCATCGACGTCTCGAACGAAGCCTACAAGATCGGCATCAACCTGTTCATGTACGGAATCACGCACTGATAAAGAGGTACCCGTGGAATCTGTCGCTCAGAAAACCGTCACCATGGATTCGCCCGAGGACATCGCGCTCGCCGACCGCATGAACGCCGGCCGGAAGCAGATCGTCTCCGAGCTCGGCAAGCTGATCATCGGCCAGGACGACGTCGTCGGGCAGGTGCTGCTCACGCTGTTCGTCGGCGGGAACAGCCTGATCGTCGGCGTGCCCGGTCTGGCCAAGACGCTGCTCATCCGCACGCTCGCGCAGGTCCTCGATCTCAAGTTCAACCGCATCCAGTTCACGCCGGACCTGATGCCGTCGGACATCACCGGCACGGACATCATTCAGGAGGATGCCAGCGGCAAACGGCAGATGGTCTTCTCGCCGGGGCCCATCTTCTGCAACATCCTGCTCGCCGACGAGATCAACCGGACGCCGCCCAAGACGCAGTCGGCTCTGCTCGAAGCAATGCAGGAGCACCGCGTCACGATTCAGGGGCGCACGTACACGCTCGACGAGCCGTTCTACGTCTTCGCGACCCAGAACCCGATCGAGCTCGAAGGCACCTACCCGCTGCCGGAAGCCCAGCTCGACCGCTTCATGTTCCACATCGTCATCGACCATCCGCCGGAGAACGAGGAGTTCGACGTCGTGCGGACGACGACGGCGGTGCTGGATCCGAAATTCCAGCGTCCGGTGACCGGCGCGGATCTGGTGGCGTTCCAGACGCTGGTGCGCCGCGTGCCCGTGGCCGAGCCGGTGATGCGCTACGCGCTGACGCTCGTGCGGACGAGCCGTCCGAAGTCGCCGCAGGCGCCCGAGCCCATCAAGAAGTACGTCGCGTTCGGCGCGAGCGTCCGCGCGGCGCAGTACCTGATTCTCGGGGCGAAGGCCCGCGCGCTCACCGACGGCCGGTATCACGTGAGCTTCGACGATATCCGCGCGCTGTGCCATCCGGTCCTGCGTCACCGCCTGCTCATGAACTTCCGCGCCGAGTCGGAAGGCATCACGACGGACAAGCTGGTCGACGATTTGATCGGCGCCGTGCCGCTGCCGAAGTCAGGGATGTAGAAAAAAGCCTGTCGGCCAAAGGCCAAAAAGGCCAAAGAAAGACACGGCACTATTGAAGACAGTGGGATGACGCAGCGCCTTAAACCGATGATCGGTGTCTCTGAGCCGGGTTGCCTCCAACACCGGGTTCCCACTTTGGCCTTCGGCCTTCGGCCTTCGGCCTGACTATGGAATCCCACGCGATCCCCGGCGCCCGGTTCGTCGACCCCAAAGTTCTTGCGCGCATCAAGGATCTCGAGCTGCTCGCCCGTACGGTCGTCGACGGGTTCATCAACGGGTTGCATCGCGCGCCGTATTTCGGCGCGTCGATCGACTTCGCCGAGCATCGCGGCTACGTGCCCGGCGACGACATCCGGCGCGTGGACTGGCGGCTGTACGCCCGGACGGACAAGTACTACGTCAAGGAATACGAAGCGGACACCAACTCGAACCTGGCGGTGCTGCTCGACATCTCGAAATCGATGTCGTTCGCGAGCCAGGGGATCTCGAAGCTGGAGTACGGCTCGTATCTGGGCGCCTGCCTGGCGTATCTGTCGCACCGGCAGCGTGACCGCGTCGGCATCGTCACATTCGACGAAGAGATCGTCACGTACGTGCCGCCTTCAGCGAAGCACTTCAACGTGCTGCTCCATACCCTCGATCAGGCGCGCGCCGTCCGGCCCGGCCGGCTGCCCGCCGTCGTCGGCAGGATCGCCGAGCACTTCAAGCGGCGGAGCATCGTCGCGCTCATCTCCGATCTCTACGAGAACCCGGACGATCTGATCGACGCGCTCACGCCGTACCGCGTGATGGGGAACGACCTGGTGGTCTTCCATGTGCTCGATCCAGCCGAGATCGACTTCCCGTACAACGATGCCTCCCGGTTCCAGGATCTGGAGAGCGGCGAGGAAGTACCGGTGATTCCCGAGGTGTTTGCGGCGCAGTACCGCAAGATGATGCAGGAGCACATCCACGCGCTCATGACCAAGTTCTCCGAAGTCCGGGTGGACTACGTGCTGCTCAACACGTCGAAGCCTCTTGACGAGGCGCTCTTCAGCTACCTCGGCAATCGCGAGCGGCTGATGCGGGTGCGCTGACCATGTCTTTTCTGGCGCCGCTGTTTTTCGTCGGACTCGCGGCCATCGTCGTGCCGATCCTCGTGCACCTGATTCAGCGCGAGCGGAAGGAAGTCATCGAGTTTCCGTCGCTGATGTTCCTCCGGAAGATTCCCTACCAGTCGGTCGAGCGCCGCCGGATTCACAACTGGCTGCTGCTGATGCTGCGGGCGGCGGCCATGGCGCTCCTGATTGCGGCCTTCGCGCGGCCGTTCCTGACGAGGAATCCGCTGCAGGCCGCGTCGAAAACCGACGGCGCGCGGGAGGTCGTCATCTTGTTCGACCGATCGGCGAGCATGGGATACGGCGATCACTTCGAGCGTGCGAAGGAAGCGGCGCGCAAGATCATCCAGGGCGTCGGCCGCGACGATCAGGCGACGCTGCTGCTGTTCGGCACGGGAACCGAGGAAGCCGTCCGCGCGACGTCGGATCGCGGCCGGCTCGAGACGGCCATCAAGGAAGTCACGGTCTCGTCCGAGGCGACCCGGTACGCGCCCGCGCTCCGCTGGGCGCAAAGCCACCTCACCCGATCGGCTCTACCGCGGAAGGAAGTGGTGCTGATCAGCGACTATCAGCGAACGGGCTGGGAACGGCAGGAAGAAATCCACATGCCCGAAGGCACGGTGGTGACGCCGGTGTCGGTCGCGTCTCCTGACAACTCCGGTCTCTCGGTCTCGTCCATCGCCATGCAGCGCGCGTCGTTCTCCGGTGAAGAGCGCGTGACCGTGACGGCCGGCCTCACGAACCGCGGGGCGAAGCCGTTCACGAACGTGGCGGTGATTCTGGAAGTCGAGGGCCGCGCCGTCGAGAGCAAGCCGGTGACGGTGGCGCCCAACTCGTCCGCCTCGGTCACGTTCGCGCAGGTCACGGCCGCGCAACCGAACATGCGCGCGACGGTTCGCGCCGGATCCGACGCGATGCCGAAGGACAACGTGTTTCACTTCGTCATCTCGCCGAGCCGGCCGGTGTCGGTGCTGCTGATCCAGCCGGACGCCGCGAACGCGGCGCTGTCGCTCTTTCTGACGACGGCGCTGTCGATCTCGACGGCGCCGCCGTTCAAAGTCGACGTCGTGCCGGTCGCCCGTGTGACGCCGGCGAGCTTCGAGCGCCGGTCGGTCGTCATCCTGAACGACGTCACGGCGATCTCGAGTCAGACGGACGCCTCGCTCAAGCGCTTCGTCGAGCAGGGCGGCGGCTTGTTTATCGTCCTTGCCGACCACAGTCCGTGGAGCGGCGGCGAGACGCCGCTCCTTCCCGGCACGCTGGGCGCGCCGGTCGAACGGCTCGTCAACGGAACGAGCGGCACGCTCGGCTTCCTCGACTACAGCCATCCGGTGTTCGACGACTTCAAGGATCCCCGGAACGGGACGTTCACCGACATCCGCTTCTATCAATACCGATCGCTCAATCCGGCCGCGACCGATCGCGTGCTCGCGAGGTTCGACGATGGCGCGGCGGCGCTGGTGGAGCGGCGAGTCGGCAACGGGCGAGTCATCGCCTTCACGGCGACGCTCGATCCGTCATGGACGAATTTCCCGACCCGCCCGATGTTCCCGGTCATCGTCCCCGAGTTGCTGAAGTACCTCGGACACTACGAAGAGCCGTCCGCCTGGTACACGGTCGGCCGCATGCTCGACATCTCCGTACCGCTTGGCGCGATCGTGCGCGAAGGTACCGCCGGCGACACCAAGGACACGACGCGCAAAGCCAGCGCCGTCGTCGTCTCGCCGTCGGGCAAGCAGGACAAGATGGGCGAGGGTGGATCGCCCTCGATCGAGCTTGCCGAGCAAGGGTTCTACTCGATTCGCATGCAGGGGACCGGCGAGCGCCGGCCGTACGAAGTGGCGGTGAATCTCGATCCGGCCGAGTCGGATCTGTCGCCGCTCTCGCCGACGGACTTTCTGGGGTCGGCAACCGGCCGCGCGGCGGTGACGCCGACGGGCCAGTCGCTCGAGCGCCCCGAGATGACCGCGGCGGACATGGAGAAGAAACAGTCGTTCTGGTGGTTCCTCCTGGTCGCGGGCGCGCTCATGTTGCTGGCCGAGGCGGTGCTCGCCAATCGGCTGTCGCGGGGGTTCGGGGCGGGGCTGTTGCAGGCGGAAAAAACGTGATGTCTGAACGCTGCCGGTTCCGAGGTTCCGGGGTTCTAAAGGCTTCGGAACCTCAGAACTCCGGAACTTCGGAACCCCGGAACCGACAGTTTCTTGCGCGTCCGACGACTTCATGAACTTCTTACATTCCCAGACCGTCTTCCCCCCGTCCGGCAGCGTCTCAACGGATGTTAAGCTCTAGGGAATACACACGATAAGAGGAAGGGCGGCGCCTCGAGCCGGCCCGCGAACGGAGATCTCTCATGGCGGAAACGCTCGGCAGCGGCAGAGATCGGCAGGAGCTGGTCAACGTCATCCGGCAGGTTCGCACGCGGTGGCGGACCAAGCTTTTCCTCAGAGGCGGCGTCATCTTCGTGGCCGGCAGCCTGATTGCGCTGATTCTGGCGTCGATCGGCCTGCAGTCCTACAAGTTCAGCCCCGGCTCCATCCTGACGCTTCGGATCGCGACGATCTCGATCTTCGTGCTGCTGCTCGTCGGCTGGCTGCTGCGGCCGCTGCGCCGCCGGGTCACGGATCTCCAGGTCGCGCTGTACGTCGAAGAGCACGAGCCGTCGCTCCAGGCGGCGATTCTGAGCGCGGTCGATCTCGGCGCCGTGTCACCCGACGGCCATTCGCGCGACGTGCCGCCCGTCATCATCGAAAAGCTCGTCTCACAAGCGGTTGAGCGCGCGAGGACGATCGGCGGCGGCAAGTCGGTGGGACGCCGGTCGCTGCAGCAGCATGCCATCGCGCTGGCGTCGCTCGCGGGACTCACCGCGCTGCTGCTCGTGGTCGGGCCGGAATTCCTGCGCCAGGGCGCATCGGCGCTGCTCGTACTCGCGAAGAGCCCGGAAGCCGCGAGTCCGTACGCGATTACGGTGCGTCCCGGCGACGTGACGATCCCGAAGGGGTCCGATCAGTCGGTGTCGGCCAAGCTCAGCGGATTCCGCTCGAACGACGTCGCCTTGATGGTGAAGTCCGAGGGCGATGCGAAGTTCGAGAAGAAGCCGCTCGTCACCGCCGGTGATGCGATGACGTTCGAGGGGATGCTCTTCGACGTCAAGAAACCGATCGAGTACTACGTCGAGGCTGACGGCGTCAGGTCGCCGACGTACGCGATGAAGGTCGTCGAGCTGCCGGCCGTCTCCAAGCTCGAGCTCGAGTACGTGTTCCCGGCGTACACGGGAATGCCGCCGCAGAAGGTCGAGGACGGCGGCGACGTCGCGGCAATCAGCGGCACGCAGATCCGCGTCACGGTGAGCTCGACGATTCCCACGTCGAAGGGGCGGCTCAAGCTCGAGCCGAGCGCGACGGCCGAGCTCGCGTCCCAGCAGGACGGCACGCTCACGGGCAGCTTCACGGTTTCGGCCGACGGCTACTACCACGTGGAGCTCGACGGCGCGCGCGGTGAACACGTGACCGCGTCGCCGAAGTACACGATCGACGTGATCGAGGATCGGGCGCCGTCGGTGTCGTTCGAGAAGCCGCGCCGCGACACGTCGGCGAGCCCGGTCGAAGAAGTCTTCATGCAGGCCAAGGCCGACGACGACTTCGGCGTGAACAAGCTCGATCTCATCTACTCGGTCAACGGCGGGCCGGAGAAGACGGTCCCGTTGTACAGCAAGGGCGCCAAGGCGCTCACCGAAGTCAGCGCCGGCCACACGCTCTACATGGAAGAGCTGGGCGTGAAGCCGGGCGACTTCGTCGCGTACTACGCGAAGGCCCAGGACAACGACACCGTTCGCGGGCCGAAGTCGACGACGAGCGACATCTACTTCGTGCAGATCCGCCCGTTCAACCAGAACTTCCGCCAGGCGCAGTCGCAAGCCGGACGCGGCGGCGGCGGCGGCGGCGGCCGGAACAACGAGCCGGGGGCGCTCTCGGAGCGCGAGAAGCAGATCATCTCGGCGACGTTCAACGTCGAGCGCGATCGTCCGAAGACGACCGCGGACAAGTTCAAGGAAGACACCGTCTTCATCGGCCTCGCGCAGGCGAAGCTGCGTGAAGAGGTGGACGAGCTCGTGCAGCAGATGCGCGACCGGCTGGGCAGCGCGGACGAGAACATCCGCAAGATTGCCGACCTCCTCCCGAAGGCTTCGGACGAGATGAAGGCGGCCGAGGATCTGCTGAAGGCGCAGAAGACCAAGGACGCTCGCGCGCCGGAGCAGCGGGCGCTGAAATTCCTGCAGGAAGCCGAGCAGTTGTACGAGCTGGAGGTGCGTCAGGGCGGTGGAGGCGGCGGCGGGGGCGGCGGCAACAGCCAGCTGGCCCAGGAGCTCGCCGATCTCTTCCAGTTGCAGCTCGACCGCATGGCCAACCAGTACGAGACGCAGCAGCGCGCGCAGCAGCAGTCGAACGACCAGCAGGTCGACGAGGTGGCGGAGCGCCTGCGCGAGCTGGCCAAGCGGCTGCTCGCTCAGCAGGAGCGTGAACGCAACGCGCGCGGTCAGCAACAGGCCGGCGGCAGCGGCGGCTCAGGCATGCGTTCGCTGGCCGACGAGATGGAGCAGGCGGCCAGACAGCTCGAGCAGCTCCGTCGCGATCAGGAGCGGCAGGGGCAGCAGCGTCAGGATCTCGCGGAAGCCGAGCAGCGCCTGAGACAGGCCGCCGATGCGGCACGTCGCGCGGCCGCCAACAACACCGCGAGCGGCGCGCAGACGCAGCAGGCGCTCCAGAGCCTTCAGGACGCGCAGCGGTTGCTGCAACAGAGCCAGTCGGCGAATACCGGGCAGACGGTGCGGGACCTCGAGCGGCAGGCTGGCGAGCTGGTGAAGCAGCAGCGCGACGTCGCCAACCAGGTGCAGGGGCTGGATCAGGCCGGGGCGCAGCGCGACGAGCGCATGAAGCAGATCGCCCAGACCAAGGACGAGATGAAGGGCAAGGTCAACGATCTCGAGCAACAGCTCCAGAACCAGGCGCGGCAGTCGCTCTCGAGCAATCAGCGCGACGCGGCGCGAAAGCTTCAGGAAGCCGCCGGCACGATCCGCGACCAGATGATCAAGGAAAAGATTGAGTACTCGAAGGGCGCGATGGCGAGCGGCAGCGAGTATTCGAAGCCGATTGAGTCCGAAATCGGCGCCAACCTCGACGCCGTGCGTCAGAAGATCGGGGATGCGGCCGGCGCCGCGACGCAGGCGCAGCAGGGGCAGGGGCTGAACCGGGCGCTCGGACAGGCGCGCGAGCTCACGCGCGGCATGCAGACGCTGAACGATCAGATGCAGCAGCAGCTCGGCCAGCAGGGACAGCAGGGCCAAGGCCAGGGTCAGCAGCAAGGCCAGGGTCAGGGTCAAGGACAGGGACAGGGTCAGCAACAGGGTCAGGGTCAAGGACAGGGCCAGGGTCAGCAACAGGGTCAAGGTCAGGGCCAAGGTCAGGGTCAGGGTCAAGGTCAGGGTCAGCAACAGGGTCAAGGTCAGGGTCAAGGCCAAGGCCAGGGTCAGGG